>PPYE01356867.1_pt1 | contig 65737 bp, 65 predicted proteins | sample 1559881 | NCBI WGS metagenome assembly PPYE01 (sample SAMN08240022, study PRJNA423297) | Human gut metagenome, whole genome shotgun sequencing project. | reverse complement strand
GCAATTCGGGAATACCAGAAAACTTCTGGAGCAGCTGATCGGCAGTGACGCAGATATTCTGATCTGCACAAAGTCGGATATTCAGTTGCAGAACTTACCGATATCCAAAATGAATTGCGCTGATTCCACGGAGAGGCCGTTGAAACTGCCGGAACCTGTCTTTCACTGCGTGGACATATTTCATCATCAGCCGGATAATATCGATGTGCCTTCCAGAATCCCTGCGCATGAAGAACTTTCTGGCTGTTTTTAATGCTGAAGAAAAGTCAAGTTCATAGAGATACTTGTTGCTGCCATCCCGTTTCTTTTTCAGGTTTTCTTCTGCCGCTTCGTTTGCGATAAAAATGCCGAAATTGCATTGGAACAATTGGTGCCTGACACAATAAACTTGCAATAGGCTGCTTTTTTCTGTTGAGCAAGAAGTATCTTTTAATTCATATTTAGGTGGTTTGTCAATAGCAATAATATTTAATGCATAATCTGATTTAAGAGTGAATTTCAAATTTTAGATTTTCAATAATCATGGGATAAAAATAACAGGGAGGATTATAGTTTTCGGAATAAAGCCGATATATAATATTAGAAACAATAAATAATAAAGAACGGATTCAGAGAAGGAGGACAAAGGATATGTCAATGAATGTGAATACAACGGGTACTGTTTATGGAAGTTATCAGAATACCTACAAGGCAGGTACAGTAGATAAGAAAAAAGAAACAGCGAAAACAACAGAAAATGATAAGGTCAAGAAAAATGTGACAGAAAGTATAGCCGAAAAAAATCTAAGTAAAGAGGCACAAAAAATGCTTAAAGATATGCGTGGCTCAAGAACAGATATGGACTTTATGGTTGCAGATTTTGAAAATGGTGATAATGCTAAAGATATTTTAGCACAAAGTGATAAAGAGTTTACGGTTATTTTCTCAAAGGAAGAAATGGAGAAGATGGCATCCGATCCCAAATATTATGCTGAAAAGATGCATAGTATTGAAGGTGCTTTGCGTATGTCGGATGAAATCAATGCTCAGTTTGGATTTGAAAGAGCATTTGGTAAGACAAACGGAATAGAAAACAGTGCAGATACTGATACAAAAATAACAAAGTTTGGTATTTCTTTTAATAGTGATGGAACTACAACATTCTTTGCTCAATTAGAAAAAACATCAGCTAGTCAGAAAGAATATCTTGAAAAAATTCAGGAAAAGAAAGCTGCGGAGAAGAAAGAGGCGAAGAAAAAGGAACAATTAAAGCAAATTGAAGTAAAAAAAGCTACTGTTCAAGCAAATTCAAAAGATGAACTTTTGGATAAAATTAAAAATATTGAATGGAATTCTATCAAACCAGAGGATAATAAAATCGGTGGAAGATTTGATTTTTCAATTTAGTATATTTAGATGGGGATGATTACATAAAGTATGGAGATAGATTCATTATGAGAAAACGTTTTTTTTCTATTATTGTATGTGTTGTCATGCTTTTTACAATGAATGTCACAGCTTTTGCGGCAGAAACTCAGGAAAATTATTCGGAGACGGAGAAAACAATGACATTTGAAATAACTCCGACAGCATTAACTTCTGGATCATCACGACATTCTGTTGGAATGTTAAATTCCTTTTTTGGAACAAATGATACAGTGGCAACTTCCGCTCTTGGTTCTTTTACAATCAGCAGCACATCTGTTCCGTCAGGCTCCACAATCAGTAAAATAGTGGTTACATCCACAAAAAGTAGTGGAAGTAGTGGAAGTAGTGGAAACATCGAATTATTTGTTGCTAAAGATGAGGATAATGGAGATGGCACATTTGACAGATATACAGACAGCAAAAGTTGGAATAGTTCTCTTACTTTTGCAGATTTTGGCAATTATAATTTAAGCCCTGTTGGAAATTATTATGTTCAATTTGAATCTACAAGGTATTCAACGGGAACTGTTGCAGCAGCAACATTAAAAAATATTTATGTCACAGTATACTATCATTAAAATTTTATAATCCCCATTCTAAACAAGCAAAGATGTTGTTATTCAGTTAGCAGCATCTTTGCTTTTAATTGTATAATTGATATGACTATTGAGTTAGAATGACATTGATAGCGATAGAAAGCTATATATTACAGAAGCAGACTTTGATAAAAAAGCATTTGAGAGATTATATAAATTGAATATTATATAATCAGAGGTATATAGAACATGCACAGAGACACTATATTTCAATATGAAACAATGGTGCCTGACACAATAAAAACGCATAGCCAAACTTCGCTCGGTATAACTGCCTGATTGTGTCGAAATTCGTATTTTATCAATTATATCTGATAAAACTGGATTTGCGGTATTGAAAATCAGTTATAGCCGTGGTACCATATAGACAGTTTCAGAAGGGAGGCTGGTCTACATGATTAAACGAGAAATTTATATGAGCCGTATCCGTCCTTTTATCGGAAATGAGCTGATAAAGGTTCTGACAGGGATTCGCCGTAGTGGAAAATCTGTCATGCTGAGCCTGATCCAAGAGGAACTTGCCCAAAACGGGGTCCAACCAGAACAGTTTATTTCCCTGAATTTTGAGAACATGAGCAATGCACACCTTTGTACGGCTGTTGCATTGCATGATGAAATCCTTCGCAGAACAAAAGAAATCAGCGGCAAGGTTTATCTGTTCTTCGACGAAATCCAAGAGGTGGCTGATTGGGAAAAATGTATCAACTCTTTCCGGGTGGAGCTGGATTGTGATATATACATTACCGGTTCCAACGCCAAGCTGCTTTCCGGTGAGCTTGCCACTTATCTTGCCGGACGGTATGTGGAGTTCGTGATTTACCCGTTTTCATTCAGAGAGTTTATGGAGCTGTATCACACCGTTTACGAAGGTGCAGACGAAAGACAATGCTTTACAAAATATCTGACTCTGGGAGGAATGCCCTATTTGAGCAACCTTCGCTACGACGATGCCGCCAGTCGTCAGTATTTGCGGGACTTGTTCAACTCCGTAGAGCTGAAAGATATTATCAAGCGAAACAATATCCGTGATGTGGATATGCTGGAGAGAATTATTGCTTATATAACTTCCAACATCGGCACTACCTTTTCTTCCACAGCCATTTCCAAGTATCTGAAAAGTGAAGGGCGCTCCGTTTCACCAGAAACGGTACTGAACTACATCAAAGCCTGCACGGACGCATTCCTGTTTTATCAGGTGAAGCGCCAAGACCTCCAGGGAAAGAAAATCCTGACCGTCAACGAGAAATACTATGTTGCAGATCATGGTGTCCGGGAAGCCGTGTACGGTGGCAACATGAAGGACATTAACCTTGTCCTTGAAAATGTTGTCTACATGGAGCTGCTGCGCCGTGGTTATTCTGTGACTGTTGGGAAAGTCTCTGACAAGGAGATTGACTTCGTATGTGAAGATCATGGGAAAAAGCTGTATGTTCAGGTTTCCTATCTACTTGCCTCGGAGGAAACCATCCAGCGTGAGTTTGGGGCGTTTGCCGGTGTTCGTGACAATTTCCCGAAATACGTTGTAACGATGGACGAACTGGATATGAGCCGAGATGGAATCAAACACCGCAATATTCGTGACTTCCTGCTGGCAGAGGAATGGAACTGAAATGTTCTTCTTTCACCAGAAGATATGCAGAAGTTCTTCCAATGCCGAGAATGAAAAAACAATGGTGCCTGACACAATAAATATTATGATATGTCTGTATTTAACCGCTGTATAGAAACCGGGAATGTTCTCTTAATACTGGAATGTTGGCAGGATGTCCACCCGGCGCTTGTCAGTATCCCAGTGAAATGGGAATACAGCTCGCCGTATGGACTTTTGTATGCTCTGAATCCGCCGGATGATGTTATGCAGTTTGAAAACAATGGTGCCTGACGGAAAGCTCACCTGCGATAAACTTTGTGTTTTCAAGGGATTGAGAGATATTTGATAATAAAATATAACAGTTATTAAATCCCTTGGAATATATGAAATCTCAATTCCAGTTTGACGAGGAGGTGCTTTACATGAATAAGAGTATATCAAGGATTATCGGTGTGATAATGCTGATTGTAGCTTTTGTATTTATAATGTTTGCATTGAACCATCCAGAAAAGAGTTTTCCTTGGAACAATACAATTACGTGGTTACTGTATGGTGTATATTTTCTTGTGACAGTAGTGCTGCTTATTGCTCCTAAAATGAAGAAGTGAGAAATTCCCGTTTATTGGGAAGTCACAGAGAACGAAAATCGATATTTATAGGAGGTAAAGCAGAATGAAATGTCCATATTGTGGTGAAGAAATGATAAGAGGATACCTAATGAGCTCACGAGACATTACTTTTGCAGTTGATAATCTGACAAAAGTTTTTCGCATTAAAAAATCGGACGATCTGGAATTAAGTAAAGGTTCAGAAGGAATCCCTCATTGTGAAGCTTATCGTTGCAATAGTTGCAAAAAGATTTTGATTGATTATGCGAATAGATAACTACTTCACCAAGCACATTTTTCAACCGGAATGTGTACCGCCCATGCAGAGCCAACACATTCCGGTCTGTTAAGGAACAAATCAGCCCTTACTACGATAGCAGACACCGAACCAACTATGCGCAAAAGACAAGTTTAACGAATAGTTCTATGAAAAGATGACTCTGTAACGCTTCTTAAAGCTTGTTTTTGCTGTTTTAGCAGATTTCCGTGGAATCCAGCAATATGGTGAATGGGCCGTCATTTAGCAGGGATACTTTCATATCAGCACCAAAGATTCCTTTTTCTACCTTGGGAATACTTTCGCGGCACCTGCTGATGATATATTCGTACAGTTCATTCGCCATATCCGGTTTACCGGCGTTGATAAAGGACGGACGATTTCCTTTTTTGCAATCTGCGTACAGTGTAAATTGTGATACCAGCAACAATTCACCGCCCACAGCATGCAGATCCAGATTGGTCTTGCCCTGGGCATCTTCAAAGATCCGCAGACCAAGAAGCTTTTTAATCATTTTATCGGCAATTTCCCTGGTGTCTGTCTCAGCCACACCGATCAGCACCAGAAAGCCTTTGCCAATGCTGCCGGTTACCTCACCGTCTACCTTTACCTCTGCATGCTGTACCCGCTGTATTACAAATCGCATCTGTCTACTTCTCTCCTACGTTTTTCTCTTCTTGATCTTTTTTATTCTGCTCGAAATCAACTTGATCTTTGATTTCATGATCCATTTGCAGCCTGGAATCCAGCTGATGGAATCCTTCCTCATCAATATTCTTCAGATAAGAGTACTTTACAGTCTCTACCGGCAGATCCTTTTTTCGAAGGAAGGTATTGACTACTGCCTTAATCGCCGCATAAATTACCGCAAAAATGGGCACACCGACGATCATGCCAAGGATTCCGAATAGCCCTCCGAATACCGTGATTGCAAAAATAACCCAAAATCCCGTAAGTCCTGTGGAATCACCAAGAATCTTGGGGCCTAAGAAATTCCCGTCAAACTGCTGTAATACCAGAATAAACAGTACAAAATAAACACAGTTTAGCGGATGCATCGGGTCGACCACCAGGATCAGAATAGCACTGGGAATCGCTCCAAGATAAGGACCAAAGAAAGGAATAATATTCGTTACACCTACGATTACACTGACCAGAGCTGCATAAGGAGTCTGAAGTAAGGTGTTTCCGATAAAGCAGAGACATCCGATAATAATGGAATCTACGATTTTACCGCCAATGAATCCGATAAAGGTATTGTGAGTAAAACGAAAACTTTTGATCAGTCGGTTGGCGGACTTCTGTTCAAAGAAAGCATATGCCATTTTCTTTGCCTGTCCGGCAAACTTTTCCTTACTTGCCAGAACATAAATAGAAATAACAAATCCTATAATGAAATCCCACAGACCTTTCAGAATATTTATCACACTTAAGGATACTGTCATGATCACCTGACTGGTCTTGGTCAATACTGTATCATTTAACCAATTCTCCAGCTCTACGGAATATTTATCAATCAGAAAAGTAATCTGACTGCCCAATTCCGGATTATCATCCATGATCTTACTGATCCATTTTGTAAAATTGCTGATATAGGTATCAAAATTAGATGCAATGTTTACAATACTGGGAACAATCTGAGAAAGCATCATAGCAACCAAACTGTAAATCAGGGCAATAAACAAAAATGCTGTGATCAGAATACCGATTCCACGGACAATGGAATTGCGCTTCTTATTTTCCTTCACCTTCAGTTTCCGACACAAAGGGAATAACAGCTTTGTCTCTATATAATTCAATACCGGAGTCAACAGATATGCTGTCACTAGACCATATAACACGGGCATAAGAATTCCTGTGATCGTATGGAATCCTGATTTAATACTGTTCCCATGGAATAACAGATAATAGAAGCAGATACTGGCTGCAATAGTCAGAAATGCGGTCAGACCCCAACGAAAATACTTATTGTTTTTTAAGTCGTATTTCATTCAACTACACCTTTCTTCATAAAATCTTATCTCTTTTAATATACTATGGTTTTGCACTCACCACAAGAAGAAATCTGTCGTTTTTGTTGAAAAAGAATTCCCGGCAGTATAAAATAGATACCAGTAAAAGAATGGAGTTAACAATGACATTACAAAAAGTATTGAGCCGTGTCAGACAGGCTGTGGATGACTATCATATGATCGAAGAAGGTGACCGGATCGCTGTGGGGATCTCCGGCGGTAAGGACAGCCTTACTCTCCTGCTGGCTTTATATGAACTCAGCAAGTTTTATCCGAAGCATTTTACGCTTATTGCAGTAACAGTCGATCTTGGATTTCTCAATCTGAATTTGGATGAAATCCGTACTCTTTGTGCTGACAGAAACATCCCATATACCATAGTGGATACTTCTATTGCCCAAATCGTGTTTGAAGATCGTAAGGAAGACAATCCCTGTTCCCTATGTGCCAAAATGCGAAAAGGTGCTCTGAACGATGCCATCAAAGCGGCTGGATGTAACAAGATTGCATACGCACACCATGAAGATGACGTGGTGGAGACTATGATGCTGTCCCTCTTCTATGAGGGTCGTCTGCATACATTCTCGCCGGTAACTCATCTGGATAAAACAGACTTGACCGTGATAAGACCTCTGATCTACATGAGGGAATCGGAAGTCATCGGCTTTGTGCACAAATATCAGATTCCTGTCGTAAAAAGTCCCTGTCCCGCCGACGGACATACCAGGCGGGAATATGTCAAAGAACTGCTTGGGAAGCTTAACAGAGAGAATCCAGGTGTCAAGGATCGTATATTTACGGCAATTCAAAAAGGAAATATGGAAGGATGGACCGATTACTTTGGCAGTCATTAAAGAAGAAAATTACCACGATGAACAAAATAAGAACAATATTCTGAAGCTTCGTAAGGTACTGGATACGCTTCCACCGTTCTGCAGGGATTTCTTTCGTGGGATTGAACCCTATACATCCACCAGAACCAGGCTTGCCTACGCTTATGACATTCGTCTCTTTTTTGAATTTCTTCATGAGACGAACAGCTTTTGTAAAAAAAGAGAGATTACCGAGCTGCCTTTGTCCGTTCTGGATATGGTACAACGGACGGATATCGAAGAATATCTAGAATATATGAGCCTGTATCAGAAGGACGGAAAAGATATCACCAACGAGGAACGCGGCAAGGCAAGAAAACTTGCCGCTCTTCGGAGTTTCTATAATTACTATTTTCAGAGTGAACGCATTGAGAAAAATACCGCGGCATTGGTTCCCTTGCCGAAACGCCATGAAAAAGAGATCATCCGGTTAGAGCCCAACGAAGTGGCGATTCTGCTGGATCAGGTGGAGGACGGCACCAAGCTGACCAAAAAGGAACTGGAATATCATAAGAAAACCAAGCTCCGCGATGTGGCACTTCTGACACTTTTATTGGGAACCGGTATTCGTGTATCGGAATGTGTGGGACTGGATATTAACGATGTGGATTTCGATAACGGTGGCATCAAGATCCGGAGAAAAGGTGGGTATGAGGCAATCGTCTACTTCGGAGATGAAGTAGAAACCGCTCTGCTCGACTATCTGGAACAGCGGGAACATATCATCCCCGCGGAGGGACATGAAAATGCATTGTTTTTGTCCTTACAGAATCGTCGTATGGCAGTCCGTTCCGTAGAGAATCTGGTAAAAAAATACGCTTCCCGCGTTACCACCCTGAAGAAAATCACACCCCACAAACTACGCAGTACATACGGTACCGAACTATATAAAGAGACCGGCGATATCTATCTGGTAGCGGATGTTCTGGGACATAAGGATGTCAATACCACAAGAAAACACTACGCAGCGTTGGAAGAACAACGCCGTAAGCAGGCAGCTAATGCCTTTCACCTGCGGGAACACTCTGACAGACATTCGGAGCATCCGGACAACTAATAGCCGTGTGAAAAATAAGCTATCATGCTTATTTTTCACGCTAATTACTTCACAAAATCATAGGAATAATAGGGTACGATCAGTGTCTGTCCGGCTCTGATCGAGTCTTCTTCTGCCAGATGATTAATACTCTGTACTTCTGCAATATATTCTTTCTTATTCTTATATTCATCATAATCGATGTAATCATCGGACAGATCCCACAAGGTCTCTCCGTAGGCAACGGTTACCTGTGTATAATATTTGAACTTCAGCTGATCTTCTCCGGAGCTTGCCAGGGAACGGATTCCGTGATAGGACACTGCACAGAATGCAATCACACAGATGGTAGCAAGCATGGTAACTATTCTGCGCTGCAGCTGACGTCTCCGTCTCAGCTGTCTCTTATATATTCTTAACTCTCTGTCTGTCATATAGTATACACTCTTCTGTACTCTCATAACGCATTTCACCTCATATAAGAAAACGTGTTCGGGAACATTTGTTCTTTATGTTTGTATTATATCGAACATGTATTCTGATGTCAAGCCAAAAATCGAACATATTTTTGGAATATATGTTTGCTTTTTAATTTTTGCTATGCTATAATCATTATATAAATTAACAACAAGAACCAGCATTTATCGGAGGTCATTTATGGGTTATGGAAAGATCACTGCCAAGCAGCAGGAAATATTAGATTATATCAAGGATGAAATTTTGAAGAGAGGTTATCCCCCTACCGTCCGTGAGATCTGTGAGACGGTGAATCTAAAGTCTACTTCTTCCGTGCATTCTCATTTAGAGACTCTGGAGAAGAACGGCTACATCCGCAGAGATCCGACCAAGCCCCGTGCCATTGAGATCTGTGATGACAGTTTCCAGATGGTACGTACCGAGATGGTAAGCCTCCCTGTCATCGGCAATGTTGCTGCCGGACAGCCGATCCTCGCTGAGGAGAATATTCAGGACTACTTCCCCGTTCCCGCCGATGTAGTTCCCAAGGGAGAATCCTTCATTCTGAATGTTCGTGGAGAATCCATGATCAATGCCGGTATTTTTAACGGCGACCGTGTCTTCGTACATGCTCAGAACACAGCACATAACGGCGAGATTGTCGTAGCTTTGATTGATGATTCCGCTACGGTCAAGACATTCTACAAGGAGAAGGGACATATCCGTCTCCAGCCGGAGAACGACACCATGGATCCCATCATCGTCGATGACTGCCAGATCCTTGGCACTGTGTTCGGTGTATTCCGCTTTTACAGATAGCAAAACAGCCTGCAGCGTGATTTGCTGCAGGCTGTTTTTAACTATATTTTACATTTAGTTCTCTGGGAATCTTACCTTCATATAAGAAATGATCTCATCTACGCATCTCTCATATCCCAGCTTAGAGCTGTCCAGACACAGATCGTAATTTCTTGCATCTGTCCATTCCCGTCCGGTATGATACTTATAGTACTCCGCACGGTGCTTATCCGTCTTATTGATAAAGCGCTCCAATTCCTTCGGGCTCATGCTATGCTTCTTCGCTGCGCCTTCCAGACAATATTCCTTCGGGGCATGAATAAATACGCTGAGGACATTTGGGTAATCCTTCAACACATAATCCGCACAACGACCGATAATGACGCAGGATTCCTCCTTTGCCAGGTCACGGATGATCTTCGCCTGATAGTTAAACAGGTTATCTGTAGATGTGAAATCATCGCTTTCCGGAGGGATCAGTTCTCCGTGATATTCTTTTCTGGCAATATGGAACAGACTGGTGTTTTTCACTTTTTCGTCCGCATTCACGAACAGAGCCTCATTGATTCCGCTGTCATCGCTGGCAAGCTTCATCAGCTCTTTGTCATAATAATGGACATTCAGCTTCTTTGCCAGCATCTCGCCGATGGTTCTTCCTCCGCTTCCATACTGTCTTGCAATGGTAATAACTACATTATTCATCCCAATCACCATACCTTTCTGTCTCTGCTGCTTCCACCCGCAGCGACTTACATCAAGGGTTATTCACCCAGATATGCTTTCTTAATGGAATCATTATTCAGAAGGTCACTTGCTTTGCCTTCCAGAACAATCTTACCGGTCTCTAATACATACGCTCTGTCTGCGATGGACAATGCCTTCTTCGCATTCTGCTCTACTAACAGAACCGTAGTACCGCTCTTGCTTACCTCCTGGATAATATCAAAGATCTCATTTACGAAGATCGGAGACAGTCCCATGGACGGTTCATCCATTAAAATGATCTTGGGATGAGACATCAAGGCTCTGCCCATTGCCAGCATCTGCTGTTCGCCACCGCTTAAGGTCCCTGCCATCTGGTTCTGACGTTCTTTTAAACGGGGAAAACGATCAAATACTGTCTCTAAGGTCTGAGCGATCTCTTCTTTATCTTTTCTGGTGTAAGCACCCATCATCAGATTCTGTAATACGGAAAGCTGTGCAAATACTCGTCTTCCCTCCGGTACATGCGCCATACCCATGGATACGATCTTGTGTCCGGGGATCTTAACCAGATCCTGACCTTCAAAAGTAATGGAACCTTCCTTCGGTGTCAACAGTCCGGATACGGTGTGCAGGATCGTCGTCTTACCGGCACCGTTGGCGCCGATCAGTGCAATGACCTCACCCTCATCTACATGGAAGGACACACCCTTTATGGCCTGTATCATGCCGTAATATACTTTGATATCATTTACTTCTAACATTGCCATAGCCATCTATCCTCCTATTCGCCCAGATAAGCCTTGATGACTTCCGGATTGTTCAGCACATCACTGGTCTTACCCTGACACAGCACACGGCCGAAATTCAACACCGTAAGTTCCTCACAGATTCCGCTTACCAGTTTCATGTCATGTTCAATCAGAAGGATCGTCATATTAAAATGCTCTCTGACAAAACGAATGGTATCCATCAGTTCCTGCGTCTCGTTGGGATTCATGCCTGCAGCAGGCTCATCTAACAGAAGAAGCTTCGGTTTGGTAGCCAGTGCTCTGGCAATCTCTAACTTTCTCTGTTTACCGTAGGGAAGATTATCAGCCAGTGTATCTGCTTCCGCTTCCAGTCCGAATACCTTCAGAAGCTCCATGGCTTCCTCCGTCATCTGCTTTTCTACTTTATAATATTTGGGCAGACGTAAAATTCCGGTAATGGTACTGTAACCCATGTGGTTGTGTAGTCCTACTTTTACATTATCGATTACGGACAGATCCTTGAAAAGCCGGATATTCTGGAAGGTTCTTGCGATACCTGCCTGATTGATGTCGATGGTCTTTTTGCCGGTGATATCCTTGCCATCCAGGGTAATAATTCCCTCTGTGGGTTTATATACGCCGGTCAGCAGATTAAATACGGTGGTTTTTCCGGCACCATTGGGACCGATCAGTCCATACAGTGCACCTTTTTCAATACTGATATTAAAATCATCTACCGCACGAAGTCCGCCAAAAGAAATGCCTAATTTTTTTGCCTCTAATAATGCCATGATTATTCAGCCTCCTTTTTCACAGACTTCTTACTCTTAAATCCGGCTGCTACTTTCTCTCTCCATTCAATACACTTCGGAGCCCAGTTAAACAGCATCATAACGATCAGTACGATGGAATAGATCAACATACGATAATCGTTCAGTCCACGTAAAAGTTCCGGCAATAACGTCAGAATTACAGAAGCAATAATGGAACCGCGGATGTTACCGATACCGCCCAGTACAACGAACACCAAAATCATAATAGACATATTGTATCCGAAGTTCTTAGGCAATGCTGTCAGAGTAGACAGATTGTGTGCATACAATACTCCTGCCACGCCTGCGAGAGCTGCGGAGATAGAGAAAGCCATCAGCTTATATTTGGTAATATGAATTCCCACGGATTCCGCTGCAATGGTATTATCACGAATAGCCATGATCGCACGACCGTCTCTGGAATGGATCAGATTCAATACAATGAACAGTGTAACCAGTAATAACACAATACCAATGGTAAAATTGGAGTCATGAGGAGTTCCGGTGATACCCTGTGCACCTTTAATAATGACCTGCCCGTCCTCTGCCATATTCAGATCCATAGTGTTGGTAAAGGAAATGTGGAAACCATTCTCATCCAGTCCCACAAACAGAATATTGACCAGATTCTTAATGATCTCGCCAAATGCCAGCGTTACGATGGCAAGATAATCACCCTTCAGGCGAAGTACGGGAATGCCGATCAGCAGGCCGAAAACACCTGCAAATACAGCGCCGATCAATAACGCGATGAAAAAGCGAAGTCCGGAAGGCATTGCGGTATTTTCCATGACTTTGGAGAAAAAGGCACTGGTAAAGGCACCGATACACATAAATCCGGCATGACCAAGGCTCAACTCTCCCAGGATGCCTACCGTAAGGTTCAGAGATACCGCCAGAATCGCATAAGTACACAGAGGAACCAATAAGCCCTGAAGCAGACTGCTTACCGCTCCGGCAGATACAAGGATCTGCATGATCACATAGGCTGCGATCACCATTCCGTAAGTAATAAGGTTATCACGGAAGGTTTTATTCGTTTTCTTATTTGATAATTTCTTCATATTATACACCTGCCTCTTCCCTTATACTTTTTCCTGAATATTTTTGCCAAACAGTCCGGCAGGTCTTACCAAAAGAACAACAATCAATACTGCAAATACAATGGCGTCTGCCATCTGGGAAGATATGTAGGCTTTGCCAAAGATTTCAATAATACCGAGCAGGATACCGCCGACCAGGGCGCCGGGTATGGAGCCGATACCACCGAATACAGCAGCTACGAAAGCTTTGATACCCGGCATGGAACCGGTATAAGGTGTCAGGGAAGGATATGCGGAACATAACAGCACACCGGCCACTGCAGCCAGACCGGATCCGATTGCAAAGGTAAGTGCAATGGTTCCGTCCACATTGATCCCCATCAGTTGTGCTGCTCCCTTATCCTCGGATACTGCCAGCATAGCCTGACCAGCCTTCGTCTTATTAATAAAAAGCATCAGTCCCGCCATAATGATCAGACAGGAAACAATCGTTACGATCGTCTCACCGGTAATATTGATCTGTCCGTCTGCCAGCTTCAGCGCCGGAACAGATACTACAGAGGTAAATGCCTTCGCATTGGCGCCAAAGATCAAAAGTGCCACATTCTGCAGCAGATAGCTGACACCAATGGCAGTGATCAGTACCGCCAAAGGGGAGGTTGCCTTTCTCAAAGGCTTGTAGGCTACCTTTTCAATAGCCATTCCAAGCAGAGTACAGGCAACAACAGCTGCCAGAACACCAATCACAGGAGAAAGCCCCATGGTACTGCACATTGTATAAGTAATAAATGCACCGACCATAATAACATCACCATGTGCGAAATTCAGCATTTTAGCAATACCATATACCATGGTATAACCTAATGCGATCAGCGCATAGACACTTCCAAGGCTGATACCGTTGATCAGATAACTGATAAAACTCATGTGAACTACCTCCATTCATGCGAATGCACAAATTATCATCCAAAATAAAGTATAACTAAAATAAAGTATAACAGAACATACCGGGAAAAACAACTGCTCCACTATTATTGCAAAGTATTTGACATTAAGTAAAGAGGGCTACCCTGCGGTAACCCTCTTTGGAAACTTTGTCAGCAAAATTACATAGCCTTGTAAGCACCATTCTCGATCACAACAGCCTTAGGAGCCTTGTTAGCCTCACCGTCTGCAGTCCAGGTCATGCCGCTACCGGTCAGACCATCTACAGTGATCTCTGTCATGGCAGCCTTCATACCATCACAAATATCAGAAACACTCATATCAGGAGTAACACCGCTCTTCTCGATAGCAGCCTTGATCACATAGATAGCATCATAGCTGTCTGCTGCAAACTGGTTGGGAGTCTCACCGTATTTTTCCTTATACTTAGTTACGAAAGACTGGGTCAGATCATCGGTTGCATCAGCTGCGAAAGGAGTTAACAGCATAACGCCTTCGGTCAGAGATACATCAAAGTTATCTACACCACCGAGAATACCATCCATACCGTCACATGAGAACCACTTGGGAGCATAACCCATAGCAGCTGCCTGTGTCAGGATAAGTGCGGATTCCTGATAATAAATAGGAAGGAATACCATGTCTGCTCCGGCATCCTTTGCCTTCTGTAACTGTACGGAGAAATCCGTCTTGTTATCAGCGGTAAAAGCTTCTGCTGCTACGATTTCAAACGGCTGATTCTCAGCTTCTTTTGCAAACTTCTCGTAAATACCGGAAGAATATACATCGGAGCTGTCATAAATAACGGCAATCTTCTCAGCCAGACCGTTCTCACCAATATACTGTGCGGATGCAAGACCCTGGTTAGGATTGGCGAAGCATACGCGGAAGTTGTTATCATACTGAACACATTCTACTGCAGAACCGGAAGGAGTAATCTGGAACATATTGTCCTCTTTGGTCTTGTCGGTAACTGCAATACATGCACCACTGGTGGTAGAACCATCAATGATCTGAGCGCCCCAGTCCTTTAATGCATTATAAGCATTTACGGATTTCTCAGCATCTGCCTCGTCATCCTGGAACTTGAATTCTACCTGATAACCGTTGATACCGCCTGCTGCATTGATCTCTTCTACTGCAATCTCTGCACCGTGCTGTACAGCCAGTCCATAAACTGCTGCGCCACCGGTAGTAGGTCCGATACCACCGATCTTAAATACGCTGCCGGATGCTGCACTGTCGGAAGCTGCTGCACTCTCAGTTGCTGCGTTTGTACCGGTTGCTGCAGAACCATTGTCTGTATTACCACAGCCAGCCATAGCCATTACCATAGCAGATGCTACGGCAACACTTAAAAACTTGTTAAATTTCTTCATAATATCTTCCTCCTTTTTAACAATGTATACAAATATACAATGTATAATTGTTATTTTTGTATATTACTCGCTTCTATTTCCTTTGTCAATGGATTTTCTTTTCTAATTTGATGCTTTTTGACATTAAAATAGATCAATCAAATCATATTTAAATATAAATATAGTATATTTTTTATTCCGGGGGAAAGACTATTTACGAAACAATCATTTAATAGAAATTTCAAAAAAATGTCTGTATGGAACTTACAGCAGTAAAGTCCATACAGACAGGATAAGGAGATTTTATGGGTAATAAATATTTGGACGGAACCGCTCTCACCATAGCCATAATAGGTGCCATGAACTGGGGACTGATCGGACTTTTCCGCTTTGATCTTGTAGCCTTCCTGTTCGGTGACATGTCCTGGCTTTCCAGAATTGTATATGTGCTGGTGGGAATCAGCGGGCTCTATCTCGTCAGCTTCTTTCTCCATCTGGGAGACAACGAAGCTTAAAGTTCCTCTACGGAAATCTGTACGCCATCTCTCCAGATACGTTCCAGATCATAGAGCAGACGGTTTTCCTTGTCAAAGACATGTACGATCACGTCGCCAAAGTCTAACAGTACCCAGTTGGCTGTCTCATAGCCTTCGGTCTGTCTGGCAGGGAAACCGGCTCTTCCCAGTTTTTCTTCCACATTATCACATAATGCCTGAATCTGACTGGAATTATTACCACCGGCAATAATAAAATAATCTGCGATCACAGATACTTTACTGATGTCTATTACTTTAATATCTTCTGCTTTTTTATCATCTAATGCTTCTACGGCAAGCTTTGCCATTTTTCTGGATTCTTCGCTCATGCTTACTCCTCACACTTTCTATTTTATTGATTCATTCTTCTTATAATAGTTATAGGTTTCTTCTGTCATGGGATCCATCTCACCGTCTCCTGATTTCAGGTATTCCAGCGTATCCTCTAAAATCTTCGTCACGGCAGCATCCAGATCCGTAAATGCCAGGTGGCGGATCTGGGTAAGGTTCGGTGCCTGCTTTCGACCCGGTTCAATATAATCTGCAGTAAAAATGATCTGCTCCAGAAGAGTCATGCCCGGACGCCCTGTAGTATGATACAAAATTGCACTTAAGATCTCAGGATCTTCGATTTTATATTCCTTTTTCGCCAGATAGCTTCCCACTCTTGCATGTAAAAGATAGGGATTGCGCTTTTCCACATCCGTCGCGGGAAGATGATACTTTTCGCAGGCAGACAAAAGTTTATCATTTTCCATGCATTTGGCACAATCATGAAGCAGACCTGCGATCTGTGCACGCTCCACATCTTCACCGTATCGCATGGCAAGGGCCGCTGCCGTGTATTCCACACCTAATGTATGGGTAAAACGCTTGGGATCCTGTACTTTTTGCATCTCTTTGGTCAGTTTTTTTAAGATATCACTCATCCAGGTAAAGCCCCTTTTCTTCCATATATTCCCTCACTGCTTCCGGCACAAGATAGCGCACGGAAAGACCTTCGGATCTTCTTGCACGGATTTCCGAAGAAGATATCTCAATTCTTCGAAAAGAGAGCAACTGTATCTTCGCAGAAAAATGTTCCTCTAACTGCCTGATCTTCTCCTGCATTCCCTTCATATCCGCATCTCCCCGCACCGCAGCTATAATCTCGCAGGCAGCAAACAGGCGATCTGCGCATTTCCATTGTTCCATGGTAAACAGGCAGTCAGCCCCACAGATGAAATAAAAAAGATGTTCCGGATATTCTCTGTGCAACAGCTCCATGGTCTCATAGCTATAGGAATTTCCGGGACGCTTTATCTCAATGTCCAGGCAGCGGAATCTGTCATTATCTGCGATAGCAAGTTGTACCATATCATAGCGTTCTGTTCCGGGCAGAATTGTAATGCCCTCTTTTGTCTTCAGATAAGAACAACCTGTCGGTATCATCCAAACCTGATCTAAGTGTGCCGACTCCAGCGCCTGTTCAGCCAACATCAGGTGTCCTATGTGGATTGGGTTAAAGGTGCCTCCCATAATGCCTATTCTGCTCATGCTTCATCCCTCTGTACGGATTCCGATTGCAATATAACGGTTAACGGGGCAGTTCGATCTTCGGCTTGTCCTTGTCCGGCTTATACAGTACGATTTTTTTGCCGATGACCTGTACCACCTGGGAGTGGGTACGTTCTGCCACCATCTCTGCGATCGCTCTGGGGTCATCGAAACAATTCTTCAGCACGCCGATCTTGATCAGTTCGTTATTGTTGAAAGACTCACCAATGGCTGCGGTAAGTTCCGGAGTCAGGCTGGATTTTCCCACCTGGAAAATCGGATTCAGATTGCTTGCCAGACTCATCAAATAGGCTCTCTGTTTGCTCGTCATAATTTATTCCTTTCTCAAACGTTTCCGTGTTTTACTTATAGTAATCAAAGGACAGACCATACATACGGACCGTATCACCCTCCTGGATACCTAATCTTTCCAGTTCTTCCAGAATTCCGGCATCCTTCAGGAAATTCTGGAAGAAAGTGAATCCCTTCTCGCTGTCCAGATTTGTATAACCTAACATCTTCTCGATCTTAGGTCCTTCTACTACATACTCGTCCTCTTCCTCATCATAGGTTACGGTATAGGCATCGTCTACAGATCCCGTCATGCTATCCGGGAAGTACTCCTGTGCGAAGACCGTAGTCTCTTCTCCAATTTCCTGAAGCATTTCATTTACTTCATATAAAAGCTCCTTTACACCCTGACCGGTGACTGCAGACATAGGGAATACCTTTATCCCCTTCGGCTCAAACTCTGCACGGATCGCCTCCACGGGGTCGGAGCCGTCCTCGGTGTAAATAGCATCGATCTTATTCGCTGCAATGACCTGGGGGCGTGCAGCAATCTCCGGATTATAGGCTTCCAGTTCCTTATTGATGGCATAAATATCCTGAATGGGATCTCTGCCTTCCGTACCTGCCGCATCCACGATATGGATGATCACCTTGGTACGCTCAATATGGCGCAGGAACTCATGTCCCAGTCCCACGCCTTCGGAAGCACCTTCGATCAGTCCGGGGATATCCGCAATAACGAAACCACCGGTTCCATCCAGATCCACCACCCCTAGATTCGGATTCAGGGTCGTGAAATGATAGTTGGCAATCTTGGGTCTGGCATTGGTTACTCTGGACAGAAAAGTGGACTTACCCACATTGGGGAATCCCACCAGTCCTACATCGGCGATGACCTTTAGCTCCAACAAAAGCTCCAGTTCCTGCGCTGCCTGTCCCGGCTGTGCATACTTCGGAGCCTGCATGGTGCTGGTGGCATAATGCTGGTTACCGTTGCCGCCCTTACCGCCTTTTAGAAGAACAACCCGTTTGTTGTCTCCCGACATATCCGTAATTACCTGCCCGCTCTGTGCTTCTTTGATCACAGTTCCCGCAGGGACTTTGATAATAATATCTTCTCCGTCCTTACCACGGCAATTCTTTTTGCCGCCTTCTTCCCCGTCTCCGGCCTTGTACTTACGGATGTGCCGGAAATCGATCAGGGTATTCAGTCCCTCATCCACAACAAAGATCACGTCTCCGCCGTGACCACCGTCTCCACCGTCAGGGCCGCCACTGGGAACATATTTTTCACGGCGAAAGGACACATGACCATCTCCGCCTTTACCGCTTCTTACGTAAATTTTAGCTCTGTCAGCAAACATTTTGTTCTCCTTTCCGACAAAATCCTTTACGGACTAAAAGGGCTTCAAACAATCAGTATGTTTGAAGCCCTGGTTAAATCAACTTATTTCTCTACAGGATATACAGAAGCCTGCTTCTTGTCTCTGCCCTTTCTCTCGAAACGGAGAACGCCATCAACTAAAGCAAACAGAGTATCATCTCCACCGATACCAACATTGACACCGGGATGGATCTTTGTACCGCGCTGTCTGTAAAGAATATTTCCAGCTTTTACAAACTGGCCATCAGCTCTCTTCGCACCTAATCTCTTGGATTCGGAGTCTCTACCGTTCTTGGTAGAACCAACTCCCTTTTTATGTGCAAAAAATTGAAGGTTAAAGTTAAACATGGTCTACACCTCCTCGATTTTTACTTGCAAATACTGTTCCCCGTACTGTCTGCTGAGATTCTGTAGTGAGAACACCATGGAATCCATCAGAAATACGGATTTGTCCTGCAGAACATCCTGAAAATCACATTTGATAAAGCCCGTCTCCTCGTTCAGGGTCAGCTTGAGTTCTTCACCTGCCAGTTGCGAAAGTGATCCGATGGTACTTTGTACCAGTACGGAAATCGCTGCACAGAGGATATCCGGTTCCGTACCGAATAATCTTTTCTTGGCATATCCTGCATGTCCCATGCAGTAGAATCCACGATAGATTCCCTCATGGTCCTTACGAATGATAATAGTTGTCATAACGATTACGCGTTAATCTTTTCGATCTTAACCTGAGTGTATGCTTGTCTATGACCATTCTTCTTGTGGTAACCGGTTTTTCTCTTGTACTTGTATACAATAACCTTCTTACCTCTACCCTGCTCCATAACGGTTGCGGTAACAGTTGCGTTAGCAACGTCAGCACCAACCTTGAGGGTATTGTCACTTACTGCGATCACCTGGTCAAAAGTAACAGTATTACCAGCTTCTGCATCGATCTTCTCAACTTTGATCACATCACCCTCAGAAACTTTGTACTGCTTTCCACCTGTTGCAATAATTGCGTACATAATAAGGCACCTCCTATTATTTACTCGCTAACTTTGGTGGTGTAAGACCTTAAAATCCAACACACTTATACCTAGTTATGCGGCATACCGTAGTATAATAGCATGAGGTGCCCTGATTCGTCAAGATATAATTGTAATATTTTTTGAAAAAATTTCAAAATTTCAAATACTTACTTTTCCATAATGTCGGCGTTGTTTTTCTTCTCGAAATCTTCCACATACTGAATGATCAGTTTTACGGTTCCTTCGATTCCCAGGATACTACTGTTGATACACAGATCATAGCTGTCGGCTCTGCCCCACTTCTTGGAAGAATAATAGTTGTAATAACTCTGACGCTGCTTATCCTTCTTCGTAATCATTTCCTTTGCCTTGGCCTCTGTTAGATCATATCTGACCATGATACGCTTGGTCTTCACATCATCATCACCGAAGATGAACAGGTTAATGCAGTTCTTGTAATCTGCCAGTGCATAGTCTGCGCAACGGCCAACGATAACGCAGGGGCCTTCATCAGCGATCTTCTTGATCGTGTCGAACTGTGCCAGGAACACCTTGTGGCTGATAGGCATATCTACAAAAGAGGATGCATTGTAGCCGAAAGAATAAGTATCCATAATCAGATTATACAGGAAGGAATTGGTAGGTCTCTCATCATGATTCTGAATCATTTCCTCACAAAAACCACTTTCCTGTGCTGCTCTGGTAAGGAGTTCCTTATCGTAGCATTTGATTCCGAAATACTCTGCAACCTTTTCTCCAATTTCACGGCCTGCAGAACCAAACTGACGTCCAATGGTAATAATCGTATTCATACACACACCCGCTTTCTGCTGTATTTAATAACTAGCTTTTCTGTACCTTTATTATACGTGATATTTAACAAAAAATCAACCAATTATCAGATTCTTTAGTCGTTTATCACCAATTTTCCTGTGATGCATGCATTTTTTCTGCTATTTTCACACCTTCCTCTGTCCGTGCCAGACCACCCAGTGCCGTTTCCCGCAGAGAAGCATCCATTTTATCGCCGACTTCTTTCATGGCATCCATAACCTGGTCCGGAGGAATCCGGCTTACGATTCCCGCCATGGCCATGTCTGCACAGGCCATGGCATTCACTGTACCGATTACATTCCGCTTCACACAGGGTACTTCCACCAGTCCCGCCACCGGATCACATACCAGTCCCAACAGGTTTTTCATCGCCATGGCTGCCGCCGTGGCAATCTGTTCGCAATTACCGCCCTGCAGGTATGTCAGTGCTCCGGCCGCCATGGAACTGGCCGATCCGATTTCTGCCTGACATCCTCCTGCAGCGCCACTAATGGAAGAACGGGTTGCTATGATCTGTCCGATTCCGGCTGCCACATACATAGCTTTCAGAATTTTATCCGTATTCCGGCACCTCTTCTGAAAATAGGGAACCAGCACCGCAGGCAATACTCCGCAGGCTCCCGCCGTAGGTGCCGCTACAATACGTTTCATGCAGGCATTGGATTCACCCATCTGCAAAGCTCCTGCAATGCAGGTGTCCACATACTCCCCACACAGTGACTCTGTCACGGCACTATGAATATATTCCTCCATTCGTCTGCCATCACCGCCCACAAGTCCGCTGGAAGAGTTCAGATTTCCTTCGTAAGTGGCTGCCGCAAGCAACATGGCATCCCAGGTAGCACGCATATGTTCCATACTCTCCTGCAGGGACACATTCCGTTCCGCCATATCATCTTCCAGGATTACCTGCCAGAATTCTTTTTCTTCCGTATGACATTTCTGTAAAACCTGTTCAAATGACTGATAGGACATACCCACTATTCCTCCACATTGATATAGGTTACCTTAATAATTCCATCCAGCTGCTCCAGCCACGTCACTGACTCCTCCGGTACTTCCTGGTCCGTCTCAATGACCATGACAGCATAACCACCCCGTTTATCCCGGTAGAGTTGCAGTGTGGCAATGTTCACCTGTTTTTCTGCCAGCATGGTTGTCACCTGTGCCACATGTCCTGGCTGATCCACGTTGTGTACGATCAGTGTGGGCTTTTCCGCAGTGAAATTCACTTCGATGCCGTCTAATTTTGCGATCAGGATTCGACCGCCGCCGATGGATGCTGCCTGAACCTCTATCTTCCGACCGTGTTCTCCGGACAGCCGCAGAACCGCAGTATTCGGATGGGCATCTTTTAGGGTAACCGTGGAAAAAGTAAACTCCATTCCGGCCTTTTGGGCCAGATCAAAGCTTGCCGGAATCCGGATATCATCCGGATGCATCCCTAAAAGTCCGGCAATCAATGCCTTGTCTGTACCGTGTCCGATTCCCGTGGTAGCAAAGGAACCATGCAGAAGGATCTCAGCCTTCCTCACATGGTCCTGAAGTAATTTTTCTGAAATATATCCGATCCGGACAGCTCCCGCAGTATGGGAACTGCTTGGGCCGACCATCACAGGTCCTAAAATGTCAAACAGATTCATAAGCGCCTCATTTCTGCACAAAAATAATCTATAAGACCTATTTTTGTGTCAACACAGCCAGAAGGTGTTCAAAATATTCCGGCAGTGGTGCGTCAATTTCCAGATACTCTCCGGTAGTAGGATGGATAAATCCCAGAGTCTTGGCGTGAAGTGTCTGCCCTTGCAATTTAAAAGGACTTTTCCGATTGGAATACACCTCATCTCCCAGAAGCGGATGTCCGATACTTGCCATATGCACACGGATCTGATGCGTTCGACCGGTCTCCAGTACACACTCTATATAAGTATATCCCTGAAACCGCTGCAATACACGATAATGCGTCACCGCCCGTTTTCCGTTCTGAGGATTCACCGCCATCTTCTTCCGGTCATTCGGATGTCTGCCAATGGGCTGATCGATAGTGCCTTCCTCCTGCTTCAGTTCTCCGAAGCAGATGGCCCGGTATCGTCTGTTGATCGAATGCTCTTTTAGCTGCTCCGCAATGCATCGGTGAGCTTTATCGTTCTTACACGCAATCACGGATCCTGTGGTATCTCTGTCAATGCGATGGACAATGCCGGGACGAAGTACGCCGTTGATTCCGGATAAATCTTTACCGCAATGATACATCAGTGCATTGACCAATGTCCCTGTATAATGTCCTGCCGCCGGATGCACTACCATTCCCTTAGGCTTATTCACCACGATCAGATCCGCATCCTCATACAAAATATCAAGTGGAATGTTCTCCGGCTCAATATCCGGCTCTACTGACTCCGGAACGGAAAATACCACCTCATCATCGCATTTGACACGATAGCTTCCCTTCACGGGCTTACCGTTTACCAGGACATTGCCTTCCTTGATCAGTTTCTGTATAAACGAACGGGACAGATTCTCTACCAGCAGACTCATACACTTGTCGATCCGTTCGTCTTCCGTTTCTTCCGTAATCTGAAATCGGAGTTCTTCCATTTTTCACTCTCCTATTTCATCTCCCGATAACGGTTCTGCTTAAAATTAAGGAACTCCAGATCCTTTTCCTTATAGACAAACAAAAACAGAATAAACAGCCCAATCGTAGCAACCACCACATAAATATCCGCCACATTAAAGATCGGGTAATTGATCAATACAAAAGAAATAAAATCCACCACATAATCCAGGCGGAATCTGTCGATCATATTTCCGATGCCACCGGCAATGATCACCGCGAGCAGAATATGAACAATACGGAATTTCTTCTGTTCGGGAAGCTTGAGCAGGAAAAACAAAAGCACTGCCAGGAATACGATCCCCACGAACAGAATAAACACTTTCTGGTTCTGCAGCATTCCGAAAGCAGAGCCTCTGTTCTCCAGATACTGCAGCTCCAGTACACCGTCAATAAGTACATAGGGTGCCTGCCCCTTCAGATGTACGACAGCCAGATGTTTCGTAAATTGATCGAATACCAAAAGTATCGCCGCGATCAGCACATCTATAAGTAACATAATAATACGACTCTTTTTTTCTTTATTCATGGGCATCCTCTTCACTAAAATTGATTTCTTCGATCGCAGCCAGAATCTCGTCATCTGTAACGGTTCTGTCAATGACTGCCTTACCGATCTTTTTAAGCAGAATAAATTTAATCTTACCGGCTTCCATCTTTTTATCGGATTTGGTAAGCTTCAGAATCTCCTGCGGATCAATATCATCCACGGAGATCGGAAGATAAAACGGTACGAACATATCGCGGATCTCATAGAATTCCTCCATGCTGAGCATTTCCTTTTTCCAGGAAATATAAGCAGCCGCCACGGTTCCCAGTGCAACGCACTCCCCATGGTACAATTCAAAGTTTTTAGCCTTTTCAATAGCATGTCCGATCGTATGACCCAGATTTAAGAGTGCTCTGTCTCCCTGTTCGGTAGGATCCTTCTCTACCACCATCTTTTTAATGGAACAGGTACGGATCACCATCTCTTCCAAAGTGGCAGGCTCTCTCTCGCAGATTTCATACATGTTCTCGATCAGCCACTCATAAAATAAAGCATCCTTGATCAGAGCAGACTTCATAACTTCCGCAAAACCGGAATAGAACTGTCTCTCTTCCAGTGTCTTAAGTACCGAAAGATTCATATATACCAATCTGGGCATTTTAAAAGCGCCGACCATATTCTTATAGCTGTCAAAATCCACACCTGTCTTACCGCCGATGGAACTGTCAACCTGTGCTAACAATGTGGTGGGAATCTGTACGAAATCAATACCTCTTAAATACGTTGCCGCAACGAAACCGGTCAGATCGCCGGTCACGCCGCCGCCGAGTGCCAACAGCATATCCTTTCTGTCAAAGCCCTCTTCGATCAGATAACGATATACATCCTTTACCGTTTCCAGATTCTTGTTTTCCTCTCCGGCAGGAAATGCATATTTTACGATCTTACGGCATTTTCCTTCCAAAAGTTCTGAAACCTGCGCTCCGTACAGTTCATCCACTCTGGAATCTGTGACAATGCATAATTTCTTCTCAGAAGCGCCCAGTTCCTGAAGTTCTTCCCATAAGCCGTCAAAAGACTGCTGAAATACAATATCGTAGCAAGGCTTTTTGTTGTAAAGCACCGGTAATCTCTGTGCCATATTTTCACCCTCCGGTTTGATTCCAAACCGTTCTTTCTGTGTTTTCCTTCTTTTTCTTTTAAAAAACTTCCTACAGCCAGCTGCAGGAAGTTATCCGTTTATGACATTTTATGACATTCCGTTGTTAATAGGCATTTCAAAGGATCCGGCGCCACCGAAAATATCCTGGAAATCACCGGAGATATCTACGCTTGCCGGTGTGATGATAAATATATAATGCGATATTTTCTGTAAATTACCTGAGATCGCAAAACAGGATCCGGAAGTAAAATCAATGATCCTCTGTGCGATATCCACATCCAGACCTTCCAGGTTCAGTACTACTGTCCGGTTCGCCAGAAGTGTCTCCGTAATCTCCCGTGCATCCTCTACAGAAGTAGGTTTGATCACACAGACTTCCATGCCGGTTCCGGGCATTTTCTTGGTAACGGTACGATGGATCGGAGTAACCTTGGGCTGTGAAGTACGCTTTCCCTTATCATCCAGAGTCTCCTCATCCTGTGCCTGCTGTCTGTTCTTGGCAGCGCCGAACTTTTTCACAGGCTCTACTTCTTCCTCATCATCCAGATAATCGTCATCATAGAAACCTTCATCTTCTTCATCGTTCAGTTTCATATAATTCAGAAACTTATCCATTACACCCATGTTTACGAGTCTCCTTTATTAAAATCTTCTTAAAATATTCTTTATATCGTCTTACTGTAATCTCGCTCTCCGAAAATACCGGTTCCGACTCTGACGATTGCAGAACCTTCCTGTACTGCCACCGTATAATCTCCAGTCATTCCCATGGAAAGTATGCTCATAGAAACATTATCAATGTTTTTATTTCCGATGTCAACAGCTAATTGCCTAAGTTTCCGAAAATATATCCTGTTTTCCTCCGGGTCTTCAACAAAAGGAGCGATAGTCATAAGTCCCTTAATATGTACACCTGGTAAAAACGAAATATCGCGAACCAGTTTTTCGGTCTCTTCTGTTGTGGTACCAAACTTGCTCTCTTCCTGTGCCACATTGACTTCAATCAGAATATTAACTTCCACCTGTTTCTTCACAGCTTCCCTGCTGATCTCCTCTGCCAGTCTGAGACTGTCCACACTGTGGATCAGGTAGACCTTGTCCACAATATATTTTACTTTATTACGCTGTAAGTGTCCGATCAGGTGCCATCTGATATCCGAAGGCAGCTGTGGTATCTTTTCCACCAGTTCCTGTACTTTATTCTCTCCGAAGTCCCTGGCACCCGCATGGTAGACATCCATAAGCATATCCACCGGCTTTGTCTTGCTTACCGCCAATAGAGTAACTTCCTCTTGTGATCTGCCTGCCTGTTCGCAGGCTTTTTTTATATTTTCCTTTACGGCATTATAATTTTTTGCCAGTGTTTTGCTCTGCTCAGTCGTCTGCATTTTAAATATCCGCCGTCCTTTCCAGCTTATCTTACCCTTCCGGCACCGGACTGTTCTCCGGGGCCATATCATCACCACTGACCGTAGTATCCTTATTGGTACCGGTCTTCTTAATATTCGTAATGATCTGATCATCCGATACCGCCGAACCGTCCAGGACGATATAGTCATATACATTCAGACCATAGGTTGTGTTTGCCCTCACAATGGAATACTCATCATTCTGATACAGAATATTGATCTGTTTGAAATCCGCATATCCCTTGTTGACATTATACACGCCGATCAGCGTTGCACGTTTGCTCACCGTATAGGTATCCTGACTGTCCGTCTTATACAGAACATCTCCCGCCTTAAGCACGGAAGTATCCATGTAATACACGCCTTCCGTCTCATCATAGCTATAGGCATCCGTCTCCACGAATTCACTGGATATATTGCCGTTTTCCAGATAGCACTGTCTGATGACACCCTGGGTCCCCGTGTTTTCATCCATCGAAACGAAGTCTTCGTCGATCAGGAAAAATTCTTTCTCCACAATAGAGGAATTCGGGATCTTCAGTCCCGTCTCATCGTTTAAGATCAGCTCAATATCCAGGAAACGATCGGATACAAATGTTACCATAGAATTGGTAAAGGTAAGAGACAAAAAAGTGTTCCCGTCACTTCCGGTGAACAGCTTTGCCTGCCCCCAGGATTCATACTGGTTCTTCAGAAAACGGACCTTTACATAATCTTCCTGCTGGATCTGGGCACCACGTTCCGCATCTATGGGGATCACCACAGACCAGTTCTCATCGGTAGACAGCTTGTACACTGGATCTCCCACTGCCATCAGTTCATTACCCAGCATCTGTTTTTTCTCGTAGTCCTTATGATCAAAAACAGCCTCCGTCACACCTTCTACCGTCAGGCCTTCATAGCCATCCGTCCAATAAGCTACGATTCCCGTGGTGGGTGCATAGCAAAAATTGACAATATTGGCTGTTGAACCGCCGTTTTCATTTTTTATGCTTTGCAGCATATTTACATTTGCCAGTTTTAATACCGTATTTTTTAAAGAATATTTAAAATCATAGGTACTTTCATAAGTAACATCATCATACCCATGCATAAAATTCACAATTTCATTTCGGAACTCGGAAAGTTCCTGATTACTCAGGGTGTTTTCCCCAAGGCTGGCATCTTCTAATTCCTGACTCAGCCGTCCGGTCTCATCAACAATATATACCGTATCTCCCTTAGCGACACGCTCTCCCTCTCGCGCATAAAAATTCACATACCCTGCAGTATCCGTGTTGACTACCTCTTCTTTGCGGATGGCAATTCCTCTGTAAATATTATTTGTAGCAAGAGAGCCTTCTGTTACTTCATAACGGACAATGTGATCTGTCTGAAAATACATGATCACACAAATGATCACATAAATAAAAATGGCACCAAAAATAAGCATGCCGATATTAAGGTTCAGAGGTTTTCTGTATTTTTTTACTTTATTCTGTCGTTCTGCCATCAGGAAACCTCCTTTACACTTGAGAAGCCCCGGTTGGCATCCGAGGTTTCTCATACGTGAAAATTATAATACGTTTTCTTACAAAGATACGATGATCTTATCCTTAACAGCCTCCGGTAATTCGGATTCATCCATCGATACGCTGAGGATAAAATCTACCTGGAAGAAATCGCTCATTTTGTCCAGCTTCTCAATCACAGCTGAAATATCTTTGCCTTCCAGTACTGCAATCTTCAGAAAGCTGTCAAAATACATCTGTTCCAGATCATGATCCTGAGAAATGATACCGCACACGAACCCTAAAAATTCGTCCGCATTCTCGATCATATAACGGGAAACGTCGATCAGACGCACCTTGTTGTTCAGTTCATACATATGTTTCGTACTTTTGTCCAGATATACGATACTGCCCGAAATATCCTTTACCTCGCTGTTTACTTTGTCCAACAGCTGCTTTGTCTTGCCCTTACCCTTTTTGCCTACAATCAACTGAACCATTGGTGTAACCCTCCTGTCGTAAAATTTATAGGAATTCACGCAACCTATTTACTTTATTATAGTTTATATACCCTTAAAAAACAACATCTATTTGTTGATTTGCTCCAGCAATTGTACCATCTCAGGATATAGGACATCGCTGGCCGATGAATTCAATATAACGGATATATACGGTGCGCCGTTCACATCTCTGGACAGCAGAATCAGGCAATGTCCGGCCGCATTGGTCGTACCGGTTTTACCGCCGATGACGGTAATATTTTCCGGTGCATTGAAGTCACCTTTCAAAAAACGGTTGGTATTATTCACCGTAAGCTCTTTTGCCTTGCCGTCCTTGTCGTAGAAGGTTGTCTGATAAGAAGTCATATGAATGATTTCATTAAAAGAATCATATTTGATAGCTTCATTGAAAATCAGGTAAAGGTCATATGCGGTAGTAAAATGATTGTCATCCGAAAGTCCATGGGGATTGGCAAAGCTGGTGTTAGTCGCCCCAAGCCGCATAGCCTCTTCGTTCATCATTTCCACAAAATGATCCACACTTCCGCCAACATTTTCCGCAATCAGCATAGCTGCATCATTGGCCGAATACATTAAAAGAATATGTAATGCCTGATCAAGTGTCATAGTATCTCCGGACTTCAGCCCGCACAGCTGGGCCCCGGATTCATTGATCTTCACGGAATCCGTAGCTGTAAGCACCGTATCCAGGGATGCGTTTTTCAGAGCCACCAGTGCAGTCATCACTTTGGTAAGGCTGGCCGGATATAATCTTTCATGTGCATTTTTGGAATACAACACTTCACGGTTGTTCACATCAAACAGCACTGCCGCGGATGCCTGCGTCATATCCACGCTTCCATCCCCCATTCGGTCTTCCGTAACCACACAGAGATCCGATGCAAACGCATCTGCTTTCCCGGTGCCGGTTCCCGCCAGCACATTAAAGCTGCTGACATTGGAATTTACATTGTACGGAAATGTATAGGAAATATTGCCGCAGCCTGTAAGCAGAAACACGCAAAGTAATGCAGCTATGCAGGAAAATCGTATTCTGCAAAATCTATTTATACATTTCACGCCACTCTAAATCTCCTCTGTCTAAGGACTTGATCAACAGTTCAGCACTTGCCAGATTTGTTGCCAGTGGAATATTATGCATATCACAGAGACGCATTACATTGCTCACGTCCGGTTCATGTGCCTTCGGTGCCAGCGGATCCCGCAAAAAAATTACCAGATCAATTTCATTATGCTCAATCTGCGCACCAATCTGCTGTTCTCCGCCCAAGTGTCCGGCCAGGTATTTGTGAACATTGAGATTCGTAACCTCTTCGATCAGTCGTCCGGTGGTACCGGTTGCATATAATTCATTTTTACTCAGGATTCCACGATATGCAATGCAAAAGTTCTGCATCAATTTCTTTTTGGCATCATGTGCGATCAGTGCAATGTTCATATTCTATACCCCTTCTTTTCTTCTATTATTCTCAGCTTTTCCTTGCCTGCAGTCGAATATTCAGTACAATACCCATTCCTATATACAGACTGAGTAAAGATGTCAGTCCGTAACTTACAAACGGTAAAGGAAGTCCCGTATTTGGGAGAATAAATGTAGCCACTCCTATGTTTACAAAACTCTGGAATGCGATCAGTCCCCCCATGGCCGCCGCAATAATAGTCCCCGCGACATCCTTAGCCCTTACTGCTACGGAAATACACTCCATTGCCGTAAGCAACAGAAGAATAATGACTACTATACTTCCCTTAAATCCGAACTCTTCACCGATTACCGCAAATATGAAATCGGTTTCCGCTTCCGACAGGAAATTGCCGTTCTTCACCGATGTGATCTCATTGTTTTTATATCCCTTGCCATCCAGTTCGCCGGATCCGATTGCCATCACGGAGTTCAGCTGCTGGTATGCCAGATCCGTGGAATATTCTTCCGGATTTACAAAGGCAAGGATACGATTTTTCTGGTAAGTTTCCAATATGGTACTATCCGGCTGCATTGCCAGAGATACCAGTATCACCACCGCCGGTATCGCTACCGCCAATGCTCCGAAGACAAGCTTATAACTGATGCCTCCGACATACAGGATCACACAGAAGATAAAGATCAGTACAATACTGGTAGACAGTGCCGGCTGTTTCAGTACCATGATCCACGGCACTCCCATCAGTACAGCAATTGAAGCGATCACACGAAAAGTATTCAGCTTTTCCTTATATTTCATAATAAACTGTGCAAAGAATAAAATCAATAAAATTTTTGCAAGTTCTGAAGGTTGAAACTGTAGTCCGCCGATCTTCAGCCATCTCTGCGCACCGTTGCCTTCCTCACCCATTATAATGACCAGTCCCAACAGTACCAGATTGCCGATATACATCAGCCAGTACAATTTTAGTATCACAGAATAATTAAAAAAAGAAAGGGCGATCATAATCACCACGCCGGCAGCAACTCCTGCCATCTGCCTGCTCTGCTGGGCAGGCTCCGCGCTGCCGATGGTCATAATTCCCACGGCAGACAGGGCCAGCACCAGTATTATTAATTTAAAATCATAATCCCGCAATCTATAGTTCTTAAACATTTATCCGGCCTTTCTCTCTTATGTACTTACGGTATTTTCGCAGTCTTCTGCAGATCAAGAATCGGTATATTTGCAATCAGGCTGGGGGATTTATTTCTCCCGCTTTTGTTGCCGCCTTTTGCCTGTATCTCTATCTCCATATGGTCGGTATCGATTCTCATGTATTTGGAAATCACTTTGGTAATGTCCGCCTTGATCAGTTCCATCATTTCGGGGGAACAATTTACCCGGTCCGATATCAGAAGGATCTTCAAACGGTCTTTTGCAACCTGGCAGGAACTTTTCCTGCGAAAAAAATGCTTCATATTCATCCTTCCCCTTCCTATGCTTTTCGAAAAATACCGGTTACTTTCGTCCAAAAAGATACTCCCTTTTCGAAATCCAGAAAGGGAATCTCTCTTCCCCTCAGTCGTTCGACCACATTAAAATAAGCTTTTCCTGCGGGGGTATCGGTTCCCACTAAAGGTTCGCCCTGATTGGTGGCAATGACCACATTTTCATCATCCGGAATGATTCCGATGAGAGGTATTGCCAGAATATCCACCACATCATCCGCGGACATCATATCTCCCCTGCGTACCATATCCATTCGTAGTCTGTTAATGATCAGATCCATCTGTTTAAAACCGTTTGCCTCCAGCAAGCCTATGATCCGATCCGCATCACGGATTGCCGAGACTTCCGGTGTGGTGACTACCAGTGCTCTGTCCGCTCCGGCAATGGCATTTTGGAAACCCTGTTCGATCCCCGCCGGGCAATCGAGAATAATATAATCAAACTGTTCTCTGAGATGATCGATCACTTTGATCATCTGTCCGGGTGTTACTGCCGTTTTATCTCTGGTCTGCGCCGAGGGCATCAGATAAAGTCCGGGATGTCTCTTGTCCCGGATCAGTGCCTGCTTGATCCGGCAATTTCCCTCCACTACATCTACCAGATTGTATACGATACGGTTCTCCAGACCCATAACCACATCCAGGTTACGTAAACCGATATCCGTATCAATGAGACAGACTTTACAGCCTGCCTTCGCAAGACCTGTACCGACGTTTGCGGATGTAGTGGTCTTACCTACACCGCCTTTTCCTGAAGTGACGACAATGACTTCGGAGCTTTTCTTCTCCGTGGAAACATTTTGTTCCATATGGGATTCCTCCTGTTTGATTTTGTCGTCCCCTGAATTCTTTAAAAAGAACCCAGTAATTCTTTTGTAAGGGGATCAAATACTATCTTCCCATTCTTCAGGTGTGCAATTTTCGGTTGTACTTTGGGGTGTATTCCCCATTTCGACTGTTTCGCATTGGTTTTATATTTGAAATCGCCGATTTTTAATCTTTCCGGCTCCATTTCAAGCGCTACGATATAGCAGTCTTCCCTGCCGGTTCCGCCCGCATAAGCTTCCCCGTACAGTCCTCCTAAAATAATGATATTTCCGCCTGACATCACAGCACTTCCGGGGTATACATCCCCCAGGACCACAATGCTGTTCTCCGTCTCTATCACTTCACGGTTTTTCAGAGTTCCTTTATAGAATTGCCCCTCATCACCGCCGGAAAGCTTTTTCTCCATATGCTGGAGTGCCTTAATAAAGTTTTTGTTCGTGGCTTCATCATGACCGACGATACAGGCGATCCTGACATTACTGTTTTCCCGAATGGTATCCAGAATACGAATCTCCTCCACTTCACTGACTTCACGTCCCTCCATGGACAATGCCATGGTGGACGATCCGAAGAAATTCTTTGCCTCGGTGAATTTCACTGCAAGTTCCTGCAGGATTTCCTCCAAGGAAGCATCTTCTCTCATTAAAAGCGTGATTCCGTTGGTAAAGCTTTTGATCAATACTGCATCTTTCATTTTCTTGTACCTGTCTTTTTAATTTATCTATCCGGAGTCCCACATTCGCATAATCGCTTCTTTGAAGCTCTCCTTTTGCGAATGTGGTTACTTCGTCATATAAACCCTGTCAGATTCTCTTACGAATGCCAGCATTCGACGTTCATCTGCCCGTGTTTACCTGACTCCGGATAGTTACATCTCGTTGGATACTGCATTATCCAGTGAATCTGCGGTGCCGGTGATCAGATCATCTTCCTCTGCCAGTCCGTAATAATACTTAATAATATCTCTGGTAAACTGTGCTGCATAATCAGAAGAATATCCAAAAGGAATTCTCGTTGCGATGGCGATCTCCGGATTTTCATAGGGGGCATAGCAGATGAAAAGTGCATGGTTGGGTCTGGATGCCGTCTGCTCTGCCGTACCGGTCTTACCTGCAACATTTACCGCCAGATCGCTGAAATATTTCTTATTTTCCACTACCTGTCGCATTCCCAGATGGAACGCATTCCAATACTCCTGCGGCAGATCGATCTGGTTTCTCACTTCCGCATGATATTCTTTCAGAAGATTCCCCCGGGAATCCGTTGTTTTATCCAACAAAGTCAGATTATAACAGGTTCCGCTGTTGGCAATCGTGGTAACATATCTGGCCAGACCTACCGTAGTATAACTGTTACTTCCCTGACCGATGGCGGAACGCACCGGGTCCTTGGTAGATACATCCGGCGCATACTCGCCGATCTCTATCCCGGACTTATCGGTCAGACCGTATAGATCCGCATATTTGCTCAATGTCTCCAGACCTGCTTCTTCATTGTAACTACCGCTGCTCGTTGCCAGCTGGTAACCCACATTATAGAAGAAATAGTTACAGGAATCCTTGATCGCTGAAGTCACATTTTCATACCCATGTCCGGAGATCTTCCAACATCTGGGAGACGGAGTGATCTCAGTGAAGGTTCCGACACAATTCACCTTGGTCTGCAGATTGATCACGTTCTCCATCAGTCCCGCCGTAGCGGATACAATCTTGAAGGTTGATCCGGGTGCCGCCTTATACTGTGTGGCAAAATTCAGCTGCGGACTGGATTTGTCCGCGTTCAGACGGGCATAATATTCCGCATCCACAGTATTTGCCATTTTGTTATTGTCATATCCCGGATAAGACACCATGGCCAGCACATCACCGGTATTGACATCCGTTATGACCACCGAAGCATTGCAGGGATCCAGCGCCAACTGTGCCGGCGTAATCTCCAGATTGGTGATCCGGTTCATCATGAACTGATATGCCGACATTTTACCGGCATACAATGCCTCTTCATCCTCTGCGGGAATATCTACCACACGTTGTTCACACAACAGCATGCAGATCTGTCTTCCGGTGATCTTATCATTTAAAAGCATATATTTGTAAAACCGTTTTTGGAATTCCGTAGTATGATCAATTGTCTCTATGATATACTCCAGAAGCTTGTTATACACTTCCGCAGAATCCGAATACTTTTCATTCAGATCCAACCTGCTTACATCGATCCAGTTCATGGCAATGCAATACTGGAGATATTCCTTCAGCGAGATGACTTCATCCTTGGCCCATGCGATCTGGGTGGCATCATTGTCATCTACAAGTTCCTTCATGATCACGCCGTCGTCTCTTAAGAGACTTACGATATTGCTCTGGTATACCTGATATTCTTTGGAAAGCTTGTTATAAGGAGTTCCGCCTTCTGTCAGTTCATAATTCAGTTTGTCATAGACACCCTGCTTGTACTCCAGATATGCCGCATATACCGCCCGTTCCGTTTCACCGGCATCCTCTGCCTCAAAGTGTTTGCGATCCAGAATATTATTATTGATCATTGTAAAATATACATCATAGATTGGAATCTTAATTGAGGAGCTTTTCGCATTTTCCGGCAGATTAAACTCTTTGGCATTGATAATCTTGCTGGATACCAGGCCTGCCAGTTTTTGCTCCACAATATTGTAGACTGCTTCCGTAAGATCCTTGTCAATGGTCAGGTAGACGTCTGCTCCCGGCTGGGCCTCTTTCCGCTCCAGGATGGTAATTACCTTACCGGTATTATCTACCACCACTTTTTCACTGCCCTTGGTCCCCTGCAGAGTGGTCTCCATATAGGACTCAATGCCGCTTTTTCCTACGACATCATTAATGGTATAGGCATCCTCGCTTCCGCCTTCTGCCACCACCTGTTCATTCAGATCCGTCAGTTCATCGGAAGAGATTTTGCCGGTATAACCGAGTATATGTGCGAAATACTTGCTGTCTATGTAATGTCTCACCGTATCTTCCACAATGGAAACACCATCTAACTGATCGGAATTCTCCATAATGACAGCAACTGTTTTCTCGCTGACATTCGTTGCCACGGTAGTTCCCACATATTTTCGGAAGGAGGTCAGATTCATGGCATACCGGATGGTCACCATCTGCAGCCATTCTTCCTTCGTATAACCTTTTCCGACAATAAAAGGTGAAGTACGATCTTCCGGATCCTCATACTGTCCGATAGCAAAACCTTTTGCCCGGCTTAAGTATTCCATTAGTTCCTGGGCTGTCATAGCCTTCTCTTCTTCAGAGAGCTTGTCTACCGTCTTATAACCAAGCACATCCGCCTGGAAACGCAGCAATGCGGTTCCATCTACAGAATAGACATAATCCCCATCCTCATCAATGACAATTTTAAAATCCGTGATGACGCTGTCACCGTTTTTCTCAATCAGCTTGATCAGTCGGTACACAACATCATTCACCTCGGCATTTTTATTCCGGCTTGACTCAAATACATCCTCGATCTTCACGGAATAAGCCAGTTCATTTTCCGCCAGTACATTACCGTTACGATCCAGGATCCGGCCTCTGGTGCTGGTAATATCTCTCGTCTTCTCAATCTGCAGAATAAAATCATTCAGGTACTCTTCTCCATTGATGATCTGCAGATTAAAACAGCGATAGACCAGTACTCCGGCAAAAAAGAAAAACATTATGGTAAGTACGGTCAGTCTGCTGGTCACAATATTTATAATGTGATCTCTTATTTCATGAAACAAATTTCTGTGCGCTCCTTTTTTCCTTTTCCTCCAGCTTCTGGTTCACTTTCAGAATCAGAGGATATAACACGATCGTTACAACAATGGTATAGAGTGCTTCCGGCAGGATCACTCTTGTAAAATAATACGGGAAATGAAAACGCCCTCTCAGAAGAAACATCAGAATATAGCACAACAGTCCATAGGAAATATCGCTCACCACAATGAGTGCCAACGGCAATTTAATATCCTCCGGATAAAAGATTCTGCAGAATTTCCCGTTTATAAATCCTATGTACATCATGATCATGGCATAGAAACCTAAAAAACTGCCAAAAAAGATATCGCATAACAGCCCGCTGAAAAAACCGATCAGAAGTCCTTCCTTTTCCCCTCTCATAAATCCGAAAGAAGAAGTCAGAATGATCATCAGATTTGGAATGATCCCTCCCAGCGCAAGGCTGTTAAATACACTGCATTGTAAAATGAAGCACAGGACAACAAACAGAGTCACAATCACTTTTCGCAGGATACTGCTATTATTTTCCATCCGTGTTTCCTCCGCTTGGAATCTGTTGCTTTTTATCTGTGATCACCAGGACTTCACTCAGATGTTCAAAATCCACCACCGGAGTTAAATATCCCGACTTGGTCAGATTGTTGGTATCCTTATTGATCGTGCTGATATAACCGATCAGGATATTCGGAAGATATTTGTCACTGATATCGGAAGTGACTACCTTATCTCCCTCCACAACCGCATCCTGACTGTCCACCAGTTTGCTAAAGGAAATGACTCCCTGCGCCATAAGCTGCAGGTCTCCCGATACGATCAGGTTATCCCCGGTAGCCAGTGTCATGCCGCTGACGTTGGAATTATCGGAGATGATCGAAGTCACTCTGGACCAGTTCGGGCCCACAGAAGTAATGCGGCCTACCAGGCCTCCCCCCGCTATAACATTCATATCGTCAGCCAATCCGTCATTGGATCCCTTATCAATAACAAAGGAAGAATACCAGTTGCCGGAATCTCTGCTGATGATCCGGGCTCCGATCTTATTATAATCTCCGTATTCCTCATCCAGCTCCAATAAGCCTCTTAATTCATTCAGTTCATATTTGTCCTGCTGCAGCAGGGTGTTTTCCTCCGTGAGCGATGCCACCTGCTCCTTCAGGGCACTGTTCTCCGCTAAAAGTGTGCGGATCTGCACCAGTTCATCTGAACGGTTTGATATCCATTCTCCCGCCTTAGCGATGCCCTGTTCAAAGGGAACGATCACATATCCCACCACACGGTTAAACGGGCGGTTAAACACATTGGTCCCGAAGGTCACCAACATCATTACAGTACACAGGATAGTTAAAATAAAAAGGAGATATTTACTCGGTAAAGTAAACCTCTCCCCTTTTCTTTTTACGACTGGGCTCATTTACTCATCCCTTCAATTGCGTAAGCTACAGATTTATAGTTATCATCCTTGATGATCTTGGCAAGTCCCATTGCCACGCTGGTCAGAGGATTCTCTGCTACATTAACATGCAGTCCGGTGCCGGTTGCCAGTCTCTCAGCTAAATGGTTCACCTGGGATGCGCCGCCGGTCAGATAAATGCCGTGACGATAAATATCCGCTGCCAGTTCGGGCGGAGTTCTCTCCAAAATCACCTTTACATTATCGATAATCGTATTGAAATGCTCTTCCAGGGACTCATCCACCATTTTTGTGGGGATCTCACGTTCTACCGGAAGACCGGTCACAATATCTCTGCCGTATACGATGGCACCCTTGCCCTCTTCTTCCAGTTCTTTCAGGGCAATCTTTACATTTTCCGCTGTCTTGCCACCGATGATCAGTGAGAATTCTCTTCTGACCGCGGCACGAATGGCATCGTCAAATTTCATACCACCCACCTTGATCAGACGGCTTAATACGATACCACCCAAAGACAGAATGGAGATCTCCGTGGTCTCGTAACCGACATTTACCACCAGCACACCCTGGGAATTTTTCACATCGATATCCAGTCCCAGGCCGTCGGCTACCGCCTTTTCCACTACCATGATCTTTTTAGCTTTTACGTTTGCTCCCTTGACCAGATCGTAGAACGCCCTTTTTTCCACCTCAGTGACATCCGTCGGCACCGCAATGAAGAAATCGGAAGGCTTGGTATTGCCTTTTTGCAGATCTCCGATAAAATACTTCACCAAAGTCTCCATATTTTTAATATCCGCGATCACACCGTTGGAAAGCGGATAAGAAATATGAATATTACTGGGCGCTTTTTCATACATTTCAAATGCAGAGTTTCCGTAAGCAAATAAAGTATTTTTGTTCTCGATGGCAATCATATTCTTCTCGATCATAATGTTGTCATCATTGCGATTATAGATCTTTATATTGTTGGTACCGAGGTCGATACCGAATGCGTTGTTTGCCACTGTCGTTTTCCTTTCTTATATCATCTTAATAATTTTTGTTCTTTAAAGCTAGTATACCTGTTATCCCCGATAATAATGTGGTCTAACAGTGGAATATCCATCTGTTCTCCCGCTCCGGCCACGTTGTCGGTAAGTTCTCTGTCCGCTCTGCTGGGCGTCGGATCACCGCTGGGATGGTTATGCACAAGGATGATATTCACCGCTTTGTCTTTCAATGCTTCTAAAAATATCTCTCTGGGAGAGATCAGAGCCATGTTCACACAGCCGTCCGACAGCTTTTTCTCCCGGATCAACTGTCCCTTGGCATCCAGGCAGAGCAGATACACACATTCTGTATCCTTATGTCGCAGCTTCTCCATGAAATATTCCGCCACCATATCCGCACGGGTAAAACAGATCCCGGTGCTTGCTCTCGCCCGGCTCATACGATTGGATAATTCAGCGATGCATTTTAATTTCACTGCTTTCACCATGCCGATCCCACGGATCTGTGTCAATTCCTCCACGCTTACATCGTGCAGGCCCAAAAGTCCTTCCCTGGGATATTTTGCCAGTGCCAGGACCTTTTCTGCCAGCTCCACTGCGGAAGTATCTTTGGTTCCTGTCCGCAGGATGACTGCCAGAAGTTCCGCCTCCGTAAGGTTCTCCGGTCCGAATTGTTGGAATCGTTCATAGGGCAGCTGTGCGTTAGTGTTACTTTGTTGTGTCAATTTAACAGGCATAAGTCTCCTTCTGCCTTCTCCGACGTATGATATCTAACGGATAAAACGATATACCACAAACGAAATGATCACACCGATCACACTCGCTATGGTAATATTGAACTCCAGCCCGAACGTAAGAATGATAAAACCAAGATTCAGTTCTACCGGACTGCTGAGTCCGAAATTTTGTCCGTAATTCAGAAAGGTACCGTCAAAGTAAGTTCCTATAAATCTGCCGATCACAAATCCGATCAGCACCAGTACAACCAAAACCCAATTAATTCTCTTCAAACTACTTCCTCTTCTTTCTTTCGTGTACACTTTCCGGATCCGATAGGTGCTCCCCGCGAGCCTCCATCTTCCATACGTCTTTTAATACTATCACAAAAAGCTTCTTCTGTACACAAATTTAGTGGATTTTATTTTGCGCTTTTTCTACAGGATTCGTATTTTCTGGCAGGTTCTACATTGCCTGCCTTAGCTGTTCTTCTGTCACGATTCCCTTCTGCAGCAACGACTGCAGGGATTTCAAAATGCCGAACTTGGCATGCTGCCAGGTCAGTCCACCCTGAAAATATACGGCATAGGGTGGCTTAATAGGACCATCTGCGGACAGTTCAATGGAGGATCCGGATACGAATGCCCCTGCCGCCATGATGACCTGTGCATCATATCCCGGCATATCCCAGGGTTCCGGTGTCACATGGCTGTCTACCGGAGCCGCTGCCTGAATTCCCTGGCAGAAGCCGATGACGCCTTCCGGCTGTCCAAACGTTATCGCCTGGATAATATCATGTCTGCTCTCCGTACCGTTCGGTACTACCGCAAAACCTAATTTTTCATAGACATTAGCTGCAAAGATCGCTCCCTTTAATGCACCCGCCGTCACAGTAGGCGCCAGGAAAAATCCCTGATAAAAATCCTTCAGAATGCCAAGAGATGCTCCTACTTCCTTACCGAGTCCCGGGGATGTCAGACGGTATGCAGCATTTTCCACACACTCTTTTTTACCGGCAATATAGCCACCAATGGGAGCCAGTCCGCCGCCGGGGTTTTTAATGAGGGATCCCACGATCATGTCCGCACCCACATCGGAGGGTTCCATCGTCTCCACGAATTCTCCGTAGCAGTTATCCACCATACAGATCACATCCGGCTTGATGCCTTTGATAAAGGCGATCAGCTCGCCGATCCGCTGTACGGACAGGGTCGGTCTGGTCTGATATCCCTTGGATCTCTGAATGGTTACCAGATGGGTCTTCTCATTAATGTTTTCACGGATCTTATCATAGTCAAAGTTTCCGTCCGGCAGCAGGTCTACCTGGCGATAGGTTACACCGTATTCTGCCAGAGACCCTTTAGACGGGCGGATGCCGATAACTTCTTCCAAAGTATCATAAGGCTTGCCTACGGGGGACAGCAGTTCGTCTCCGGGTCTTAAATTGCTCATCAGAGCCAGTGCCAGTGCATGGGTACCACAGGTGATCTGGGGACGCACCAGAGCATCCTCTGTGTGGAACGTTGCCGCATAAACCGCCTCTAAGGTATCCCTTCCCAGGTCGTTATATCCGTAGCCGGTAGTACCCAGCAGGCAGGCTTCACTTACCTGATGCTGTTGCATGGCTTTTACCACCTTTAACTGATTATACTCCGCATTCCGGTCCACCTCGTCAAAACGCTCCCGCAGACTTTTCTCTATGACACATCCATAGTCATATACCGTCTTGCTGATCCCCATGGAAAGATACATTTCTTCATTACTGTTATTGCTGTTTTTCATAGATCCCTTTTTCTCCTAATTCCTTTATCATATATTCTAAAATTTTCTCTTCGTCATAGTCAAATTGCTGTTTATCCAGCCAGGTAACTGCGTTCTCCCTGCGGAACCAGGTCAGCTGTCTCTTGGCAAAATGCCTGGTGTCCCGCTTCAGAGTATACACCGCTTCCTCCAGGCTGCATTCTCCGTCCAGGTACTCCAGGATCTCTTTGTAACCCAGTCCCTGCATGGATACCATTCCTCTGTGACAGCCCATTTTTTTCAGGCTTCTGACTTCCTCCACCAGTCCTTCCGACAGCATTTCATCGATACGGGTTTCGATCCGCGCATACAGATTTTCTCTGTCATCCGTCAGGACAAAATAGCTGAAATTGTATGGGCTCGTGCGCTCTTTTTCCCTTTCATTATGCGCAGAGATGGGTTCTCCGGTCAGTTCATAATATTCCAGTGCACGGATGGTTCTCTTGATATTGTTTGTATGAATGTTCTCTGCTGAAACCGGATCAATTTTTCTGAGCATGTCATGTAGTACTTCCGGTCCCTTTTCTTTCGCAAGCTGTTCCATTTTTTCCCGGTATTCGGTATTCTCTTCGTTCTCCGTAAAATCAATACCCCGAAGCACCGCCTGAATATAGAACCCGGTGCCTCCCACCAGGATTGGGATATGCCCTCTGTCATAGATCTGTTCCATGCATTCCAGACACCGTTTCTGAAATACCACCACATTAAATTCTTCCCACGGCTCCAGAATGTCGATCAGATGATGGGGCACTCCCTGCATTTCCTCAGGGCGGATCTTGGCGGATCCGATATCCATATGTTTATATACCTGCATGGAATCGGCTGACAGGATCTCCCCACCTATAGCTTTCGCCAGGGCAATGGACAGTTTCGTCTTACCAACTGCGGTGGGACCGGTCAGTACGACTAACGGTCTTTTTATAGATTGTGTTACCGACATAATTTTTCTTCCTTACACATTATCCATTATTCTGGGTGCAGTTTGCAGCATCGATAGCAATGACTAACATCAGCCCTTCCAGTTCGTCCTTAGGATCAGCAAAGTTAATCGTGTAGGTATCTCCCCAATGGAACAGTTCCTTGGAGATATGAATGATACTGCTGCATCCGTTGTATACATCATAATCCCATCCCAGAAAATCTCCTTCCACGCGCCAGCCGTTATAATCAATCTCGTATCTGGGTTTGAAAAAAGAAAACTGTTTGCGGATCTCGCCTTTCACCTGCCCGCCGATTTCGATTTCAAATGCCGGAAGCAGGGTAAACAGCCGCTGCCTGATCACACCCAGTTCACGATCATTTCTGTCATATATGTGTAACTGGTGTCCCAGGGAGAAAAATTCCGCCTTTACAAAGTATTTTGCATTTTCGTTCTCATCATAGACATCATAAGAATCTGTCCAGGAAAATACTCGTTGTTTGATCAGTAAGCGCATTATACAATCCTCTTAAATTTCTTCTCCAGGTCAGTCTCCGTCATGGTAATGATGGTAGGTCTGCCGTGGGGACAGTTGTAGGGGTTATCCAGTGTCAGAAGTTCATCGATCAGCTGTTCCGCCTCCTGAAGGCTTAATCGGTTGTTACCTTTAACAGCTGCCTTGCAGGACATGGATGCGATCTTCTCCTCGATGACCTGAAAGCTTCCGCGGTTGCCGGTCTCCTGTGACAGTTCATCAAGCACCGCTAAAAACAGTTCTCTCTCGCTGCACCCGTAGAGATCTACCGGGACACTGCGCAGGGCATATTCGTTGCCGCCGAAGGCTTCGATCTCAAATCCCAGCTGTGTAAAGGCATCCTCATAAGTATGAAGAACGCTTTCCTCCTGCCCCGTCAGGCTGACAATGATGGGAGGCATCAGGCGCTGGGAGACCACGCTCTTTTCGTGGAACTGTTTCATCAGGCGCTCGTATTTCACCTTCTCATGGGCGGCATGCTGGTCAATGATGAACAGCTTATCCTCGAACTGGATCAGCCAGTAGGTATCGAAGACCTGTCCGATGATACGGTAGCGGCTGCGGTTCTGCACAGATAACAGTTTCTCTTCAAACAGATTCATCTGCTGTACATCCTTCACCATCACCTCAGCGGTCTCCGGGCAGATAACAGGCTCTGATGAAGTCTCATCCCTTGGCTCCGGCGGTGCTGCCTCCACGAAAAAATCGTCCTCTTTCGATTCCGGTGTTGCCGCAGGTGCAATAGATTGTACCTCTGTCTGCTCACTTACCGGTTCCGGTTTACGGAGACTCGTCTGTATACCTGCATGTGTCTCCTGCCATATCGGCTTCTGTATAAATTCCCTCCGGTCTTTCGGTACCGCCTCATATTTGGCAGCCTCCATGACGCGGTAGCTTTCTTCTCTTTTTTTCTCGAACACCTCCGGCGTGTGTTCCTTCCAGGAAGCTTTTCTGTCTTCCTGCTCCTTTTTCTGAATGGATTTTTCATCCTCTAAGGAAGCATCCGGGATCATTTCCCGGTTCCGCAGGGTTGTTGCTATCTTCTCGCTCAGCATTCTGGCAAATGCCATGCCGTCGGAGAACCGCACATCCATTTTGGAGGGATGTACGTTCACATCCACGGTCTCCGTATCCATGGTGATGTGCAATACGCACAGCGGAAATTTATGCTGCATCAGATACTGCTTATAACCTTCTTCAATGGCTTTGGCAATCACACCGCTGCGGATAAAACGACCGTTGATAAAATAGATCTCAAAATTGCGGTTGGAACGCACCAGTACCGGTTTGCCCAGATACCCCTCAATCTTAATACCGTTTTCTTCCATCTGGATCGGTACCAGCTCCGCGGCGATCTCTCTGCCGTAGATCCGGTAGATGACTTCCCGCAGGTCACCATTTCCGGAGGTATGGAATCTGGTCTGATTCCCCAGTACGAATTTGAAAGAGATATCCGGTCTGGACAGTGCCAGATGTTCCATCAGATCCGTAATATAACTACCCTCCGTGGCAGGCTGTTTTAAAAATTTCCGGCGTACCGGCGTGTTGAAGAACAGATTCCTCATGAGGAATGTGGTACCGTCCGGCGCGCCTATCTCATCGATGGACTGTTCCTTTGCCCCCTCTAACACCATGCGGGTTCCGGTGAGGTTCTCTTTTCTCTTGGTGATGATCTCCACACGGGATACCGCAGCGATACTGGACAGAGCCTCACCGCGGAAGCCAAGGCTTGCAATATGGTTCAGATCATCCGCATCTTCGATTTTGCTGGTGGCATGCCGCAGAAACGCTGTGGGCAGCTGTTCCCGTTCAATGCCGCAACCGTTATCCGTCACACGGATGAACTCAATACCGCCTTCTTTTGCCTCTACCGTAATCGCCGTGGAACCGGCATCTATGGCATTTTCCACCAGCTCCTTCACCACGCTGGCAGGTCGTTCTACCACCTCACCGGCAGCGATCCTGTCGATCGTCCGGGAGTCCAGTACATGTATTCCCATATATCTACCTATGCCTTTCCCTTATATCTAACCGTTCCAGCGGTTCTTCAGCTTATTCTGTAACCGGTACAGAGTGTTCAGTGCATCTAATGGGGTCAGCGTCGTCACCTCGATCTCCATCAGTTCCTTCAGAATATCCTCATCCGTCACAGTGTCGAACAGAGACATCTGTGCCAGATCCACCTCATCGTATTTGGGCTGTTTTTTTGCCTTACCATCGTTTTTATTATCGATAGCAATGCTCTGCACCTTTTCCGTAATATCATTGTCCGACAGTTGTTCCACGATCTCCTTGGCACGGTCGATGACCATGTCCGGCACACCTGCCAGCTTCGCTACCTGGATGCCGTAGCTCTTGTCCGCACCTCCTTTTACGATCTTACGCAAGAACACGATATCGTCGCCACATTCTTTCACAGCAATGCAATAGTTGTTCACATTGTTCATTTTGCCTTCCAGCTCGGTCAGCTCATGGTAATGGGTAGCGAATAGTGTCTTGGCTCCTAAAAGTTTGCGGTTGCTGATATGTTCGATCACTGCCCAGGCAATGCTCAATCCGTCAAAAGTGGAAGTACCTCTTCCGATCTCGTCTAAGATCAGAAGGCTCTTGGATGTGGCATTTCGTAAGATATTCGCCACTTCATTCATCTCCACCATAAAAGTGGACTGACCGCTGGCCAGATCATCCGAAGCTCCCACGCGGGTAAAGATCCGGTCTACAATACCGATATTAGCGGTTCTGGCCGGCACGAAGCACCCGATCTGCGCCATCAGTACGATCAGTGCCGTCTGACGCATGTAAGTGGACTTACCCGCCATATTGGGACCGGTAATGACACTGATACAGTGGCTTCCATTATCCAGATAAGTGTCATTGGCAATAAACATATCATTGGTGATCATCTGTTCCACCACAGGGTGTCTTCCGTCCTTGATGTCAATAACACCCTTTTCATTTAACTTCGGACGTACATAATGATTTCGTTCCGAAACCAACGACAAAGACGCATACACATCCAGCTTTGCGATCGCTTTTGCGGTGTTCTGGATGCGGACCAGTTCCTGTGCAATGGTATCCCGGATTCTGCAGAAGACATCGTATTCCAGTGTCTGTAACTTGTCCTCCGCATTTAAAATAGTGTCTTCCAGTTCCTTTAACCGCGGTGTGGTATATCGTTCCGCATTTGCCAGGGTCTGCTTGCGGATATAGTCCTCCGGCACCAGATTCTTATAGGAATTGGTCACTTCAAAATAATAGCCGAATACTTTGTTATATTTGATCTTCAGATTCTTGATTCCGGTACGCTCTCTGTCCTCTTCCTCCAACTGGGCAAGCCATTGTTTTCCGTCATGCTTGGCGCTGCGCAGTCTGTCTATGGTTTCATCAAACTGATCCTTGATCATCCCGCCTTCCCGGATGGACAGGGGCGGTTCGTCAATGATCGCTTCATCGATCAGCTGATAAATATCCTCCAGTCCATCAATCTGCTCCCGGATTTTAGTCAGTTCTTCTTTTTCAAAGGCAGACAGCACTGTCTTAATCGGCGGCAGCATCTGCAGGGAATTCCGAAATGCGATCAGATCTCTGGGATTTGCCGTCTTATAAGTCACCTTACTGAGCAGTCGTTCCAGATCGTAGATGGGATTTAAGTATTCCCGGATCTCATCCCTGGAGATGGAATCCTGATTCAGCTCCTGAATGGCATCCAGACGCTTCTCCATCTCATCCTTTTCGATCAACGGCTGTTCGATGTAATTGCGCAGAAGTCTGGCGCCCATGGCGGTCTTCGTCTTATCTAACACCCACAGAAGAGAGCCTCTCTTCTGCTTCTCTCTGAGAGTCTCCGTCAGTTCTAGATTTCTTCTGGTGGAGCTGTCAAGTAACATATATTTGCTGGTAAGATAGGGATAAATATGGGTAAAATGCTCCAGATCTGTCTTCTGGGTATCATACAGATACTGTAACAGTGCTCCCGCCGCTAAAAGTCCCGTAGGGAATTCTTCGACACCAAGTCCGATCAGCGTATTTACCTTAAAATGTTTCATCAGGATCCGTCTGCAGCCGTCATCATCGAACATATGGGATTCCAACGCATTGACGGAGATATGTAAGCGGGACTTTAAATCATTCACATCAAAGCCACTGACTAAAAATGCCTCGTTACAGATGATCTCCGAAGGTTCGTACTTCATCAGTTCATCATTTAATTTTTTCAGATCTTCGACTTCGGTCACATAATAATCACCGGTAGTTACATCTGCCGCAGAGATACCGATGCCATCCGGAGTATAGGCAATGCTCAGCAGATAATTATTTTTGCCGGCTTCCAGAGATTGTACGTTTAAGTTGGTACCGGGTGTCACCACACGGATCACTTCCCTCTTCACCAATCCCTTGGCAAGCTTCGGATCCTCCACCTGTTCGCAGATAGCCACTTTATAACCGCGGCTTACCAGTTTGGACAGATAGCCTTCCACGGCATGGTAAGGAATGCCGCACATGGGCGCACGTTCCTCCAGTCCACAGCTTTTTCCCGTCAGTGTGATCTCCAGTTCCTTGGAAGCCACCAGCGCATCGTCGAAAAACATTTCATAGAAATCTCCCAGACGATAAAAAAGGATGCAGTCCTTATACTGCTCCTTGGTCTCCATATATTTTTGCATCATTGGTGTCAATTCAGCCATGATCTTCTCCTGTTCTGTAAAAGGATCCACGACAAAGCGGACACGCAAAAGCTTGCGTATCCGCATCTATCTTAGCACAAAATATTGAGGTTGTAAATTAAAGAACCACTATGAAAAATGATAGTTTTTCACACTTACTGCAGCTTTGATGCGCGTTCCAGTGCATCATCAATATGGGCACAGACATTTTCTCTGCCCACCTTATCTAAGAAGCCGCTCTTCTCCATGACATGCATGGGCTGTTCCCCTACATGAGACAGAATGATCTGGATGTTTTTCTTTTTACAGTCTGCATATAACTGCTCCAGATTGTGCATGGCTGTGGCGTCGATAGCGCTTACGCTGCGCATACGCAGTACCAGGCAGTTCATTTTCTCATCTAATGTGATCTTCAGGATTTTGTCCGCTGCGCCGAAGAATAAGGGGCCACTTACTTCATAGACCATGGTATTGTGAGGTACGACTCTTAAGGACAGGCTGTCCGCATCATCCTCATCATCCACATATTTCCAGCCTTCCACTTCCGTCACATCGCTCATACGCTTCATGAACAGAATGGCTGCCAGTAAAATACCTACCTCTATCGCTACTACCAGATCAAATACGGCAGTCAGTACAAATGTGGTCACCAGAACGATAATGTCACTCTTGGGTGCGGTCTTGCACAGACCTATGAATTTACGCCAGTCGCACATATTGTAAGCCACCATGAACAGAATGGCTGCAATGGTGGGCATGGGGATCAGTGCCGCATAAGGCATCAGTACTACCAGGATCAACAAAAGTGTCACGGAATGCACCATACCGGCAATGGGGGTACGTCCGCCGTTTTTCACATTGGCAGCAGTTCTCGCAATGGCTCCGGTGGCGGGGATCCCACCGAACAATGCGGAAGTAATGTTGCCGGCGCCCTGGGCGATCAGTTCCATATTGGAACGATGTCTGCTGTTCACCATACTGTCCGCTACCACGCAGGAAAGCAATGACTCAATGGCAGCCAGAATCGCGATGGTAAAAGCATCCGGCAGGACGTTCTGTACCGTCTTCAGGCTGAAGGCGGGCAGAGAAATTGACGGAAGCTTATTGGAAATCTCATACAGATCTCCGATCGTATTTACATTCATGTTAAGTAGTGCAACCATGGCACTTCCCACCAGTACTGCGATCAGAGAAGGGGGAATCTTCTTGCAAAAGCCCGGCAGATACTGCCACAGGATCAGGATCAGGAGACTGATCACACCTACAAGCAGTGCCTGCACATTTGTGGTGGAGATGAACTGAAATACTGCTTTCAGTTTATCCATGGTCTCGATCAGCGGCTCTTCGCTGACAATGGTCAGTCCCAGGAAGTCCTTGATCTGTCCGATAAAGATCGTCACAGCAATACCGGAAGTAAAACCGGTGGTGATCGTATAGGGGATAAACTTGATCAGATTACCAAGTCGTAAAAATCCCATCAGGATCAGGATCACACCCGCTAACAATGTCGCGATGATCAGACCGTCCATGCCGTTCTTGGCTACAATTCCTGCAACAATGGTGGCAAATGCCGCAGTAGGACCTGCGATCTGTACGCGGCTGCCCCCTAAGAAAGAGATCACAAAGCCTGCGGTGATTGCTGTATAGATACCCTTTTCCGGTGTTACCCCGGAAGCCAGTGCCAGTGCAATGGATAAGGGCAGAGCAATGATCGCCACAATGATACCTGCGATCACATCTTTTACAAACTGTTCTTTCGTGTAGCTTTTCATCACTGAGAAAAGCTTCGGTTTCAATTTTTCCATAACATTCTCCTCAATATAATCTCCTCAATAAAAAGACCCGTGTGAAATTATAAAATTTTTATAAAATCACACGGGTCTTATCATAGCTCTATTTTTTAGGCTTTGCAAGACTTTTTTATTATTTTAAACCTATTCTACAATACGGTTTTTACCGTTATTTTTGGCAGTATATAATTTCCGGTCCACAGAAGTAAACAATAGATCCAGCTGTTTATCAGCCTCATAACGTTCCATTCCACCGCTGATGGTAATATCCGTCTGTCTGGTATTCTGGGAATATCTCCTTAAGCCTTCCTGGATATTCCGGAATGAATGTAACACCTGTTCCCGATCATCCTGTTCAAACACCAGCATAAACTCCTCGCCGCCGAACCGGGCTGCGATTCCTTTTCCCATCATTTCTTCCAGCATCAGTCTGCCGGCTTCCCGCAGTACATCATCACCGTATCCATGCCCATAGGTATCATTGACTGCCTTGAAATCATCTACATCCATCAATACGATCCAGAAGCTCTTCTCCGGCTTGCATATCCATTCATTCACCTGATTTACAAGATAGCGCCGATTATACAGCCTGGTCAGAGGATCATGGTTCGCTGCAAAGTTCAGATCCTCACTCAGACTCAGCAATTGCTTTCGTTGTTCCTCGTAACTTCTGAGCAATTCAAATATCATGGCAAATACAGATACTCCCACAATAACAAAGGATCCGAGCGTAGTTCCGATCTTACCCGCTTCATCCATACTTCTCCATACGGAAGGCCGTTCAAAGCTGCTCATCATGATCACCAAATATTCCAGCAACGTGACCGCAAAAGAAACGATCACCACATTTCTCGGGAAAAATATCGCCAGTCCAACGACCCCCAGGACCAGATATACGATAGAGGCATCCCCGTAGCAATAATACAAATAAGGAAATTCAAACCATACAAGTATTAATATGATCAAGACCGCCGGTATTTGCACCTTTTTCGTAGTCCATCCGATAATGCCGATGGTCACGATCATCAGCAGGCATATGCCGCAGAGTATGGTCGGCAGTTTCGTACCGTGAATACAGAAATTACAGATTGTTCCGATCAGATTTGCAGTGCACGCCGTTATCGTCAGTATCTGATACATTTTCCAGGACATGTCCTGTTCCAGTTCTATTCTCTTTTTCTTCTCTTGTTCTTCCATTTCTATTCCCTTTTACAATTTATTCATCAGAGTCATGACTAAACCATATGGCCCATATAATAAAATCCATGACATTCATCCAGTGAAACATTCACAAGCTTCCCCACCAGCGATGCATCTCCCGGAAAATGTACCAGCGTATTATTTGACATTCTTCCGGTCACTAAGGAACTGTCATTTTCATTGATCTCTTCTACCAGCACATCGCAGATCTGTCCCTGATACCTGGATACCTGTTCTCTGGCTGTCTCCTGCACGGTCTTAAGCACCCGGTCAAACTGCTCCTTTACCAGTTCCTCCGGCACCTGTTCCATGGCTGCCGCCGGTGTTCCGGTTCGTTTGGAATAGATAAAGGTAAAGGCATTGTCATATTTTACGCGACGGATCACATCGATGGTCTCGTCTACGTCTTCCTTCGTCTCTCCGGGGAATCCTACGATAATATCCGTAGTGATCGCCATATCCGGAATCTCCTTACGGATCTTCTCCGCCAGCTCCAGATACTGCTCCTTGGTATAACGACGGTTCATTGCTGTTAATATCTTCGTGGAACCGGACTGCAAAGGAAGATGGAGATGTCGGCAGATCTTCTTGGAATGCTTCATCACCTCGATCAGCTCATCTGACAGATCCTTGGGATGGGAAGTCATGAAACGGATCCGCTCCAATCCTTCGATTCTTTCTACTTCCTGCAAAAGCTGTGCAAAGGTAATGGGCTCTTCCAGGTTTTTACCGTAGGAATTTACATTTTGTCCCAGCAGCATGATCTCCACAACGCCGTCTGCCACCAGACCCTCGATCTCCCGGATGATATCCTTCGGATTACGGCTTCGCTCTCTGCCGCGGACATAGGGGACAATACAATAGCTGCAGAAATTATTGCAGCCGAACATAATATTGATACCTGATTTGAAAGAATACTTTCTCTCCACCGGCAGATCTTCCACGATCTTGTCCGTATCCTTCCAGATATCAATGACCATTCCCTCATTTTCAAACAGGGAGCATAACAGCTCTGCGAATTTGAAAATATTATGAGTTCCGAAGATCAGATCCACGAAGCGGTAACTGTTTTTAATCTTCTCGATCACGGTGGGTTCCTGCATCATACAGCCGCACAGTGCGATCTTCATATGAGGATTTTTCCTTTTATAGCCGTTTAATACTCCCAGTCTTCCATAGACACGCTGGTTGGCGTTATCTCTCACCGTACAGGTATTATAGATCACAAAGTCCGCATTCTCATCTTCAATGATCTCATAGCCGACTTTTTCCAGGATTCCCACCAGTTTTTCCGAATCCCTGGCATTCATCTGACACCCGAAAGTAGTCACACAGCAGGTAGGCCTTCTGCCCAGTTCTTCTCCAAGCTTTGCCACATGACCGGAGGCTTTCTCCATAAAATAATACTGTCTGTCGGTTTCGTTCATTTGTGTTACATTTGTCATATAAAAAATATTGCCTTTCTAAATATCTGTATCTATTATCTTTCTGCGTATTTTGCTGCAATGGCGATCAATAGTCCGGTCGTTTTTTCCATGGACTGTACACAGGCATACTCATATCTGCCGTGATAATTTTCTCCGCCGGTGCACAGGTTCGGGCAGGGCAGTCCCATGAAGGACAGTCTGGCGCCGTCGGTACCGCCGCGGATGGGAGATACTTTGGGCTCGATTCCCAGCTCTTCCATGGCAGCTTTCGCGTTGTCGATCAGGTGCATATGCTGCTCCATGATCTCCCGCATGTTATAGTAAGAATCTTTCATATCCACTATAGCGGTGCCTTCCCCATACTTCCGGTTCAGGAAATCCGCACAGGACAAAAACAGCTCTTTTTTCTGTTCAAACAGCTGTCTGTTATGATCACGGATAATATAGTCCGCAGTAACTTCCTCCACATTGCCGCTTATAGCATCCAGATGGAAGAAGCCCTCATAGCCTTCGGTATACATTGGATTCTGCTCTACCGGCAGCAGCTTCTGGAACTCCTGCGCGATCAGAATGGCATTTTTCATTTTGCCTTTGGCGGAACCGGGATGCACACTTCTGCCATATACATGAAGCTTTGCCCCGGCGGCATTAAAATTCTCATATTCCAGTTCGCCCAGTGCACCACCGTCTACGGTATACGCATAATCTGCACCAAACAGTTTCACATCAAAATGATCCGCTCCGGCACCGACTTCCTCATCCGGGGTGAATCCAATGCGGATCTTGCCGTGCTTTTTCTCAGAATGATTTAACAAGTCTTCCGCCATGGTCATGATCTCAGCAACACCTGCTTTGTCATCTGCGCCAAGCAGCGTCGTTCCGTCTGTCACGATCAGATCTTTTCCCACATAATTTAACAGCTCCGGGAAATCCGCTGTCTTCATAACGATGTCCTCTGCTGCATTCAGTACGATATCTTTTCCGTCATAATGCTCTACGATCCGGGGCTTCACATTGGTATCCGTCACCGCAGGCGATGTATCCATATGGGCGATAAATCCAAGTACCGGTGCATTCTCGTAGCCTGCGGATGCAGGAACGGTAGCATAGACATAGCAGTGCTCCTTATCATAAGTGATCTCTGTGGCGCCCATAGCTTCCAGTTCACTGACAAGCAGACCTGCCAGGTCATGCTGCTTCATGGTGCTGGGGGTCGTGGTGCTCTCTTCACTGGACTGGGTATCGATCTTCACATATCGCAAAAAATTCTCTATCGTCTTAGTCATAATCTCACTCCTAACGTTTCAACACAAATACAACTTATCCGGGCATGTTCTTCTCTCAAATTCGAATAGCCATACTTTATTTATCATATCATGGTGGCCGCATCGCTTCAATATTTAATTTTATTTAAAAGGTAATTTCGGTGTGATCGTTCAGAGCTTATAGGTTCTTATTTCCCGGCAGATTCCCTGCGACAGCATCACTACCGCCAGTAGATTCGGCACCGCCATCAGACCGTTACAGATATCCGAGAAATCCCATACCGCTTCCAGCGAACAGACCGCCCCAAAAAAGGCAAACATTCCATAGCACAGACGATACCACCCTGTCCGGCGACTATTTCCAGCCAGATATTCAAAGGCTTTCTCTCCCTGATATTCCCAGGCAATAATTGTAGCAAACGCAAACAATGCGATAGATAGTGCAAGCATCCATTCCCCAGCCCTGCCAAATGTGGCGGAAAATACAGCGATCATAAGCGCTGTTCCGTTCAAAAGCTCCCCCTGCGCATCCCTCTGTCCCAGCATACCGCTGGATGCTATGGCAAGCCCTGTCAGGGAACAGATCACAATGGTATCGATAAAAACTCCCGTCATGCTGATATAGCCTTGCCGCACCGCATCCGGTGTATCTGCACAAGCCGCACTGATTCCGGCTGCTCCGAGTCCCGCTTCGTTGGAAAATACTCCACGGGAGACACCATAGCGCATAGCCTGCCTGCCGGAACATAAGAATCCAATGCTCCCTCCTGCCATAGCTTCCGGGCAGAAAGCACCGCATAAAATCTGCAGAATTCCTGCCGGTAGATTATGGAAATGCGTAAAGATCACCATGCCTGTTCCGAACAAATAAAATACTGCCATACAGGGCACCAGATATTCCGTGACCCTTGCTATTTTATCGATTCCTCCAAGGATCACCAGAATTGTAAAGATACCAATCACCAGTCCTGTCACTGTCCGGTCGACTCCAAAAGTCACTGCCAGTGCCTCCGCAATAGAATTCCCCTGCGTCATATTCCCCATGCCAAAGGAGGCTAGTACTGCGAATATTGCAAACAGTACCGCAAGGATCCGCCCCATACGTCTATACGGAAATGCATTTTGAAGAACATACATGGGACCACCCACCGGTTTTCCTTTGTGATCTCTTACACGATATCTGACACACAGCGTACTTTCCACCAGTTTGGTCGACAGCCCGATGATCCCGGACAAAAGCATCCAGAACAATGCTCCCGGTCCTCCCAGCACCATGGCAGTAGCCACGCCTACGATATTTCCCGTGCCTATCGTTGCCGCCAGTTCCGTAGTCAGTGCTGAAAAAGAAGAAACCCCTTCCCCATCTGTGCCTTTCCGGCTCTTAGGATGGAACACCAGCCCAAGTGCCGCCAACAGATTTCTCAGAGGAAGAAAGAACAGACTTATCATCAGATAGCAGCCACAGCCTAATAATAAAAAAATAAGCCAGGGTCCCCATACGATCCGGTCTGTCTGCTGTAAAAAGCCTGTTACCTCTGTGATCATAAAAAGTCTGTCTCCCTGACTTATTTTTCTAAACTATATTCTTTATTTTTCTATTTTATACATTGATATCACTGTCCGACTACTTTTCCGGATTCCTGTATTTCCGGAATGTATTTACTGGATATCCGGCAGAAAACCCGGGATCTTTTCTGCGATCTCACGAATCCCGAACAAATATCCGATGCCTTTCTCCAGTTGTCCTTCGGAAGCATTGAGCAGTGTTGCGGTCAGATGCAGCTTATGCTCTCCGTATTCCAGATCACACGTATACTCACCGTTGTCGTTTTCCATGGTCGTCTGGGACTTCGCTTCTATTTCAGCTTCTTTATCCCACATGATCTGTGCATTGGTATCATAAGGCATCTCTCCTTCGATTTCAATATAGGTCCCGGAATTATAATCATGCAGATAGGACTGCATATAATCAGTGATAAAATAAAAAGGCGCATCTGCACCGATATCATCCCAGGTGACAGGTTCTGTCTCATCTTCCAGCACAACCTTCATGGCATAGAGTGTTCCGGTCTCAGAATCCACGACACACTCTATACTGACTCCCGTAACCTCCTCTTCCTTCATGCGCATACAGATGTCATAGGCCATGATCGCGACTCCATCCGACAGCTTTTCATCATACAAAATATATCGTTTGATGGAAATGTTATCTGTATCCATATTTTTGAAAAAATAATCCTCCGGGATCACTCCCATATCCTGAAAAGTGTAATTCCATTCCGTATTTAAAATATATTCATCGATCAGACCATATATTTCACCATCTGTTGCAGCTTCATAATCTTGTTCAGAGATATAGTACTGTTTTCCCGCAGCGATACCGTCTGCCAGATTTTGAAGTCTGCGCATGGTGTCTGTCTCATACTCTTCCTTCCAGACGGTATAATCCGTTCCTGTATTTGATATGCTGACTGACCTGGTCAGCCTGCTCTTATCCTGCAATTGTAGCAACCCTTCCGGTCCTGCGAATGCAAATACGATCAGCACGAGCAGTCCACCCATACATAGTAGGAAATTGCGCCGGTTCTTATTCTCCTGTTTTTTCATCTTCCGCCTTTTGCTCCCCTGTTGCTTTTATTTTTTACCACCTGCATTTCTCCGGGAAAATATAACCGCATTACCGTGCCTTCTCCAAGCTTGCTGTCAATCTTCAGTTCCCCCTGATGCAGGGTGATGATCTTCTGACAGAGAGCCATTCCGATGCCGGCTCCGCCCTCCTTGCGGGATCTGGACTTATCCACCATATAAAAAGCCTCCGTGATCCTCGCGATCTCTTCCTGCGGGATCCCCCTGCCGTTGTCTACAACCTTGATCTCATAGCCCTGTGTGAGCTTACTTCCCTTCATCAGGATAAATCCGCCTTCTTCCACAGCCTTTACAGCATTATCCAGCAGATTATATAACAGTGACAAAAGCAGATCCCTGTCACCTAAAATCACCCCCTTTTCCAGATTGATCTTTCCCCGGATCCCTTTGCGTTCAAAGGGGATCCGCATCGTATCCCGGATATTTTCCTCCAGTTCTTTCGTCTGAATCTTCTTGAATTCCAATTCCTGTCTGTCCATTCCCACCAGCTCCAGCAATTTGTGAGACAGACTTTCCAGACGTTTTCCCTGACTGAAAATATAATAGGTGGCTTCGCCCCGCTCCTGCTCTGTCAGTTCATAGGAGTTCAGCATATCCGCATATCCAATGATGGAAGTTAAAGGTGTCTTGAGTTCATGAGCAAATGCCGCCGTAAAATCCTCCTTCTGTTTTGCTTCCAGCTCTTTTTCCTCCATCTGGCGTACCAGTCTGTCCGTCATCCGGTTAAAGCTCCGGGACAGTTCTCCGATCTCATCTGCACCCTGATAGGCAGCCCTCTTCTCCAGATTTCCCTCGGCAATCCTCCCCGCCGTGCGGTTTAACTGCTCTATGGGCCGGGTCAGATATCTGGACAGTAAAAAAGCTGCCAGACCACCGATCACCAGCAGACCTGCCAGAGCAATACCATATTGCCGCATCATATTGCTCCGCTCTTCATAAATGCCGCTCAGGTCCTTCAGGATCCCAAGATACACCATATCTGCCGAATCCGTCGCCTGATCTGTGATAATGCTGAGCAGATAATAACGCGTTCCTACCTTGCGGACACCGTAGACCTGATCTGCACCGGGATCCATGGTGCGGATCATTTCTTCCGCAAGACTCCTGATCTCATCCTGTGGCAGTTTCAGACTGCCCTCCAGAGTGATCGTGCCATCCGTTTCAAGGATCATACATTCCGTACCGTTCTGATCCGTCATCCGTTCTGTTGCGGAATTTCCCGCCTGTATCCCCGCGAATTCTGCTCCGTATTTTTCCATGTTCTGATACACCATATCATAAATGGTCTGAAAGAGCAGGTTCTCACGTTTTCCCTGCTCCGTCTCCCGTTCTAACATACGGTTAAAATAGGAAAACAGCATAAAGCTTCCAAACAGCATGAAGGCTGCCGTAAGAAGTGCTGTGATGGAAAAAAATAATTTATACGTGAACTTCATTCAAACGATACCCCACTTTATATACCGCTATAATAATATTTTCCCAATGTAACTTTTTCTTCAGCCGCTGCACATGCAGATCCACGGTCCGGCTCTGTCCCATATATTCGCCACCCCATACCGTCTCGTATATGGTTTCCCGATACAACGCCCTGTTTTTATTTCTGGCAAATAATAACAGCAGATCGAATTCCTTCGGTGTCAGATAGATTTCCTCCCCGTCCAGAGTCACTCTGTGGGATGCCGTGTCAATGGTGGCATTACACGCCCGGATGACCGTCTCCGTCTTATGATATCTACGCAGCACCGCCTCCACTCTGGCAAGCAGTTCTACGATCTCAAACGGCTTGGGCAGATAATCATCCGCCCCCATTCGGAGTCCTTTCACCTTATGTTCTGTAGATCCCAGCGCCGTCAGGAAGATCACCGGCAGCTCACAGGCTTTCGCATAATCCATCAGCTCATAGCCGTTGATCCCCGGCAGCATGATATCTAACAATGCCAGGTCATACTTCTCCCGTTCCATAAGATCTGCCGCGCTTTTTCCATCCGGCGCCCAGGTACACAGATACCCTGCCTTGGTCAGATTCATCCGGATCAGATTAGCGATCGGCTCTTCATCTTCCGCAATTAATATCCTGAACATTTCTTCTGCCCCTCATTCTATAAATTCTTATATTACTTTAACTCCTGATTGTATCCATTTTGTATCATTCAAAGCTATGCACTCTTTTCTTCTTAGTTCATACCATATAATAAATATTTTTACGGAAAGGACAGCTGATTGCTATGAAAGATTATTCTTTCGAGGAACCGTTTGAAAAATATCCTCTTGCCATGGCTTATGTTCCCTGGCAGCATTTTACCCAAATGTATGAAAATCTGGAAAAAGGCTACAAAGCCGGTACTATTTTCCCCGAACTTGACAAACCCTTTACAGGAAGGAGATGTGTCAAATGAACAGTGAAGAAAAAAAGCTGCATGATATCGGCATCGCTGATTTCGTCCTGACAGATCTGATGCTGTATCTGGACACCCACCCTTCGGATCAAAAAGCCATGGAATACTTCAATCACTACGCACGGATCAAAACACAGATGGAGCGGGAATTCGCCAGGGATCATTACCCACTGCGCAAGGATCTCGCCGAAAGCAGCAGGGACTGGCGCTGGGGCAGTGCCCCTCTCCCCTGGGAAGGAGGCTGTAACTGATGTGGAACTATGAAAAAAGATTGCAATTTCCGGTAAATATCAAAGAACCCAACGCGAAGCTGGCGCAGGTCATCATCTCCCAGTATGGCGGACCGGACGGTGAAATGGGGGCCAGCATGCGTTACCTGTCACAACGGTATTCCATGCCTTATAAGGAGGTAGCCGGACTGCTTACTGATATAGGGACCGAAGAGTTTGTGCATAGATGCTGTACGTTAGCTTTTTCCATCATTTTTTATATAATATCATACATATTTTTTACATTAAATACTATTTCAGAGCTTTTTATCACTTTGTTCCACAATTTCCAAAGTAGGTCTTGCTGTCTGGAGAAGGTTTCCGTTGCCTCCCATTTCACTTTTCCCAGGATCAACCTGCGGAATTTCCATCTCTGTCTGTGAGGTATCTCTGCTAATATACTGAACCTTCTCCTCTCCATGTGGAGATTTAACAGTTATTGCAATATCCTTTTTCCCTGGATCCGTCTTATTGGCAGTCGTCAGCAGCGGGCGTTTAGCTTCCTCTGTACCTCCATGATCCCGATTCTTAATATCATGCCAATTTTCACTTGCACTTTCCATCGCTGTAACTAATTGTCCCAGACTTCTTGTTAAGTTCTCTGATATTTCCCGGATAGATCCTGAATCTGCGTTTGAAAGCTTCCCAGCTGGTTCGACATATCTCTCTGCAGTCTCTGTATGTATTTTGGCTTGTCTGCTTTTAACATTCTCAGTCACATGTGTAGCTTCAGATTTCTGCTCATCTGTCGCATTCAGAAAAGGATTAACTGACCAGGAAACAGAAACATTTTTGTCCTCAACCCATTCTACTGCTTTACTGATTTTTCCGGCTGTCCATTTTGCTGCATTTTTAGTTCCATTCGCAACTTTAGGCATATCTGCATAAACATTTCCACCCTGTCTCATTCGATTGCGCAGATAGCCCGGATTCGATACTCCTCTTTGCACCAGAGACATCATAGTTAATACTTTATTTCGGTTAACAAACAACGCAATGGCTATTGCTATTTGTATAGTCAACGCTATCGCCCATCCAAATCCAACAGAATCAGCCCAGTTAAAAACAAGATCATCAAACCGAACCAAAATACCAATAAGCAAAGATAGTATCAATATACTTATCTGTGTTTCCAAAATTTTACGCAGCCATCCACCAATCATACCATCATAGCCCGGGAATAACGATATCACAAGCACTAATGGCGCCATAAAAGTATATACGATAGACATAAGTTGAAATACCAGCTGAATCAGCGAAATCACTATGTAAATTCCGCATTTCATAAAACATGGAATAATATAAAACAAAGTGAATCCAAGACGTTCTCCCGCCCGATCTGCAGAGAAGCTCTCGCTATTATCACCTGCAATAATTTCCTTACGCTCGTCCGATCCTTTTGTATAAGTCAAAATTTTTGCTACCTGATCCTCCGATGCGTTATATCCAAATTCCATCGTGATCCACGGTGAATGAACCATATTATCCCATAAAATTCCCGCTGCCTGTGCCGAAAAACTATTGATATTCTCTGAATAGCCGTTCGCACTATTCACACCAACAAGAATTTCCAAACTAATTTCTTTTGTTATATTATTGCATGTAGCCAGCATAACATCCGATTTTGTTACTACCAAAATTGACAGCATAACAATTGCTATGATTTTAGCAATTTGTCCCAATGCCCCTGACAGATCTTGCCGAATCACCCTGCCTATTAACACGCAGAACGCGGCTGCACACCCCAGTAAAAAAAGAGGCTGAAATATGCTATTATTTAGTGCTTGCTGAATAGTCGATACCTGATTTCCAAACAAATCTATCAGATTCAGATTAAAACTTACATAAAAAACTACGACTGTAAGATATGATAGTATTCTTTCCAGGAAGAAAAGTGCATTTGCCATACCATTTAATGCATTTGCCATCATACCTGAAAAATAAGCTCCAATGCCATCAGATATATCTGTCTCTACAATATCCAGTGAATAATTATCACGATAATCTACTCCCAGATATTTTGCATTTCCAGATAAGTTGTTAAATTCAGCCACATCACCAATCGCACTGGAGGATGCCTGTACCGTCTGAGCCGGAAACAATATCCCCGTCAGTAAAATACATATGCATAATAATAACTTTATTTTTTTCATTATACGCCTCACTCCCGGAATGCAAAATTTGGACGCCGGAAATATCGAAAGCCACACGCCGGCATAGCCGGTGTAAAATGTTCCCCTGTAATCGGATTATAATCATTACTTCCACTCAGTTTAGAAATTCCGACACGACCATTTGGCAGATTTTCCGTTCCATAGTATCTACCCGCACAATGGATGAAATATTTCGTTCCATTTACATCGCCGATATATATACCAACATGATTTGTTTTTCCCGATGCAAGTTTCGCCGGATCCTGTAGAAATGCCAGGTCGCCTATTTGTAACTCTGCAGCCGTAATAGGTGTAGAAGCATACCACTGCAGAGCAGTCCCGGACATCGTAATCCCTGCAGGAACTCCGCCTCCGCTAACTCCGGTGCCAAAACACTGAATATATACCCAGTCAACAAATCCACTACAATCGAGCGGTCCTTTAGGAGCCCCCTGATATGGTGATTTTCCTCCGAGCAGATACGGATGACCTAATAGTGATCCTGCCATCCTTGCCAAATCATCCCTGCTTACATCCCCTACCACCAGATCCGGCAAATTCAAATCACCAAAGTTATAAATATACCCATAAAGTTGCGCCAGATACTGACTATCGTGAAGGCTCAATACCGTATTACAATTTTTATCTGTCAGACCAACCAATGCCGTTAAAACCATATTGAAATTATCATTTACCGACATCTCAAAGCTATATTTTGTAGTATTATCTCCGGTATTCTCACAGGTTTCCTGTAATTGTTCCAATACCTTTTCAATATTTATCCCTGATAACCACGCTGCTGTTACACCTATATAATCACATATTTCCTCAGTACCTGTGTAAGTTGTATTTCCAGCATCCTTCCACTCCGTTGTGACGATCAGCTTTCCATTCTCTTTTTTTTCAACTTCCTGAGCTATTTGCTTATTCACTGTAAGAATACAGAACTGCAGGGATGTGAACAGAGGATTCATATCTTCGATACGCATATCCTGTTGATTAGCAAGCATAACATCTGCCATTAAAGCGACATCCCATGGCACTCCTGTCTCTGCACAGATTGCCTGATATGCAGCCACAGTTTCTTCGTCTGCCGGCACATAAATATTTGATCCGCTACCGCCTAGCGAAGTAACAGCACTAATCAGTAATAATAAAAGTAATGGTATAAAAATCCCACTAGTTAATATACAGATTTTAACAGCAGAGCCTTTTCTCATGAATTTACGCTCTCCTTCTTCAGCAGATCTTCCATGGCAAAATCAAAGTTCCATTCCGTATCTATCTCTGTTTCGCTTTCTCCATCATTCGTATTTGTTTCCTCCTGTACATTAGAGGTCTGACTCTCCTGGCTTTCAGGATTTCTTTCCTGGCTTTTTGTCTTAGGAGTTGTTGAGAACAAATCGATAATATCCTGGAACACAGCATCAAAACGCAGTATCCCTATATGTCTGTCAAGATCCTGGAAGAGGCATTCTCCGTTTTTCAAATTCTTCAAAATATCCTTGTTCTCCTGTGTAGCTTCCAGATCCATGTACTCACACATTCGTTCTGCTTCTCCATCTGTTGTTGTCTGGAAACAGAATTTATAAGATATAGTATTCTTGATACCCTCACTGGGAATGTCCGTAACGGAATGTCCATTAAAAATACACCCCGTATAAAGAGATCTACCCATGCGGGATAAATAGTCAAACAGTTTGACCCCCTCTGCAGTCTTTCCCAGCATCCAGGATTCATCAAACAAAACCACACTGAACACATTTCTTTTTTCCAGTGCAAATTTTTTGGCAAAATGTGATGCCACAGCCATCAGCACAAGAGACTGCAGTTCCTCACTTGTATAGTTGTCCTTCGGTGTAGTTGGACTCGGCATTTTCAAATTTTCAATTTGTAAAATATTTAACCGGTTCTTCAAGGTGATTGCAGCTTCCGATCCATCCCCGAATAATAGTCTGGACATTCCTGCCTCTGCCTGCAGCCCCAGGCGCCTTGCAAGATACCTGGCTCTTTCCGACAGTTCATCTTCCCGGGGGAAATCTTTCAGGATTGCAATCAGTTTCCTCATGGACGGAATATCTTCTTCGCGCATAATACGCTGCGCTTCCAGTATAGCTGTATATTCTTCTGACGCCGGAGCTATACGCAGCAGTTCCGATATCACATTGAGCGCCAGTTCATCTGCTTCATCCCGATTATCCAGGTACATATTATAGGGATCCAGTTTGCCCTGATTCTTTTTATCTGCTGATAACGTTACCAGCGATATCTGTCCCTGCAGAAGCGGGAATTGTTCTACCCAGTGGCTTCTCTCTCCTTTAGGATCAAAAATCAATCCATAACCGCCATATAGGATCGTCAGAAAGAGCAACAGGTTTGCATTAAATGATTTTCCAACCCCCAGATTTCCATAAAAAGTCGCGGACGCAGATTTGTTTAACAGGCATGCCCTGCCTAGATCCAGAAATACCTGCTTTCCTTCTGCTCCCGTAGTTCCGATATACGGGCCAACATGATCTCCCAGTTCGTGTGTAGCTCCTATGATTCCACTTGCCAAAGTGACAGGAGTCAATGGCATGATATAATCCCCAGTCAATACTCCCATTCCAGGAATACACTGCATAAAGAGTTTCAATTGATCCGCCAATGGGCGCTCTACTCCGAAAGCAAAATCTTCATAAATACCACGTACTGTTACTGTCTTTTTCTCCAGTTCTTCCAAATTATCTGCCGCCAGACCAATCGTGACCACTGTTTCCAGCAGCGGATATCTCTGGCTTTTCAATTCAGCTTCCAGAATGTCAGCATATTCTTTGCCTTCTGCCAAATCATCCGGGATGTCACCACCCGCTCCAAAAATATGTTCCATCTGACTGTCTATCTCCATCTTTTTAGATTCTACCTTGCGGATAGCTTCACGATAGTCCTTGGTTTTGATATGGATACAAACCTCTGCCTGTACATTGAGCTGCTGCAGCATATACAGCCATTCATTCCCTGGATGCTCCAATACTTCCGGAATATGGGTAAACACAAGAAAGGTCTGATAAGAGATTCTGTTTTTATCATGTACTACCTTCAAATATCTTTTTTCCTGATGGATGCTTCCGGAAAAAAGACTTACAATATCCTTGCTGTACGGACGCAATATCTTTTCTCCGTTTTGTGTCTCGTTCCGGTCCACCGCCGGATTCCAGGTGTTTTTTCCCACGTCAGCATAGAATAAATGGTTTCCCAAGATTCCACGGAAACTTCCCCGCCGGATCAACCATTGTAATTCCTGCCCATCCACAGGCATTAACTGCAGTTTTTTATTCTGTGCATAGAACCATTTGTCTGCCATGTCTTCGCAATGTGTTAGCCGGGTCTCCAGAATATCCCTGGTATCTAATGCCATAAAGGTATTGATGGCATTTACCGGGTCCTTGATAAAATACTGAAATCCTTGCTTTAAATCCGATAAAAGTTCATATTCCCCGCTGTCCGACAACTTCACTACAATGTATGAAGAATAATCATTTGCATCTCCCTGATTCCTGGTACTCTTTGCCAGATACTTTTCCGTTTCATTCAGGTGGTATAGTGCCCCCTCATAAAGTGGATCCATCTTATCCAGGTGGTGCCTCAGTGACTCAAACTGTCCCCTTATGTCTTGTTCAATCGGCAGCATTAGTATCTGAGCTTCTGACATGATCCCACTGAGAAAGCGTGCCGTTTTGTGTAATATTTTAATTTTTGCATCATCATCAAGAAAGTCATAATCAAAGCCACTCAGCTTGTATACCGCCCATGCACTCTTATCCTGATTAAAAATTATATTTTTTGTAAAAAACGAAATGGGACACTGATACATCCTTTTCCTCCACTATTCCATCCTTCTGCCGCAATTCCAGTTGATTCTTACTGTCACTCCATGGTCTCTGCAGCTTCGGAACCGTTCGATACATTCTTTTTTGGTAAACAGGAACCGCAAATAGCCGCAAAAATATTTCACCGGATTTTTCCCATCCAGCTTTACTTTCATGAGGTATTTTACTGTGACATATGGCAGCATGCAGTAGCGAAGCACTACCGGTATATTGTTCACAAGTGGAAATATCCGACCAATTACCAGCATTGCTCCTACTACAGCCAAAAATTCCAATACTTCATATGGTGCTATCGGAAAGGGCAATACGATGTTCTGAAACGCATATATCTTTTTTTCCACGAACCATACTTTACGATAGGAATACACAGTCACGCTCTGTTTCTTTTCTTCTGCCATTTAAAGCTCCTTTATTGCAATACAACACCCATGATCTTCTCTCCAATGTCCGATAGAGTAGTAGGGTTCTTAATAAAATAACATACAACTGCTCCAACAAGAATTGTAGTGACTACGCCGATTGTTTGCTTTTTTGCCGCCATTACAGCCGCTCCAATAATAAATGCCACCAAAGCCACCCAAAAAATCTGGTCCAGCACCCAGTTTGCTCCATTCTGACCATAGTTTCCACTGGCAAATACCACCATACTGTTACTTGTCAGTAATGCAAATGTAGAAATTCCCATTATGATATTTTTCCACTGCATTGTACTTTTCTGCTCCTTTTCATTTTTTCTCATATTCTGTTCCTCCTATTGTTATTTATCTTAACGAATGATATTCATCCGCAGGACACTGATTAAAAATTTACATTGTTGTTCTGGCAGACATAGACTGGATATAATACTTTCCATCACTGCCCCTTACAACATTGAGCCGAACCTTCTGCCACCGCTTTGCTCCATTTACGACATCAGATATTTTATATTCTGCGATGCATACGATCATACTCTCCTCTTGATAACAGCGAACGGATTGCATCCGATCAAATGTATAACGACCATCCAGCCCTATAAATTTGCTTCGATCCGCATCCTGGCTCAGATAATAGTCAATGACTGTCTCATCCTGCTCGTAATAGGCCTTCAGGAAACTGGTAACTGCCATTCCTGCTCCCGCAGCAGTCTGTTCGTCTGCAGCCTGTCCGCTGTATTCCAGGATCTGATAATCTTCCAAAAGCGTATTATCATTTACAAACATGGGAAGCCCGTCCACCACCATCTCTCCATCCCGTGACAATACCGGAACTTTCAGTCTGGTTTCTGCGCTCTCCTGTGTAGCTTCCTGTTCCCTGTAATACTCATACTGCACTTCCGCCAGCACATATACATCAAAATGTTCCTTGTCCAGCTGCTCCATGCGGTATGCCTGCACGTACACCGCCTTCTGCGCACCCTTATATATTTCCGTATCGCTCACATTTGATGTAGATGTGATATACTGTTTCAGACGTTCCTTATAATCCTTTTCTTCCCCTGCAGTATATGTAAGATATTCATATACAAAGTTCTGGGCAAAGCTCAGCACCTCATTATTCAGCTTCTTTTCCGTCACAAGTTCCTTTCTAAAATCGCTGATTACCTGTTGGGCTTCCGTCAGTGTGTCTGGTCGGAATGTCACGATTACGCCCCGGACAAAGAAGAAAATAA
>PPYE01232858.1_pt1 | contig 65899 bp, 78 predicted proteins | sample 1559881 | NCBI WGS metagenome assembly PPYE01 (sample SAMN08240022, study PRJNA423297) | Human gut metagenome, whole genome shotgun sequencing project. | reverse complement strand
GACCGCTTTCGTTGAGAAAGACAAACCTACCGGAGGTTTGAGTGAGGGTGACGTAGCCCCTGATTTTAAAATCGAATCTACGTCAAACGGGCAACCCGCCTTTAAATTGGGAAATTTGAAAGGTAAATACGTGTTGCTAAGTTTTTGGGCAAGTTATGACGCGCAGTCCCGGATGCAAAATGTAAGTTTGAGCAATGCGCTTCGTTCTTCTCATAATGTGGAAATGGTTTCTATTTCATTTGACGAATATCAGTCAATATTTAAGGAAACCGTTCGTAAGGATCAAATAGTTACGCCCACTTGTTTCGTGGAAACAGAAGGCGAGGATTCCGGCTTATTTAAGAAGTACCGTTTAAACCGGGGATTCACGAACTATTTATTGGATGGAAATGGTGTAATTATAGCCAAAAACATCTCTGCTGCTGATCTTTCTGCTTATGTAAAAGAAGTCGGTTAACGATTTTAAGAATGTAAGGAGAAAGAGGGATTTTCCAAATCACCGTCAGGTGAAAACAATGGAGAATAGACAAAAGAGGAAATGGATACAACAAAAAAGTTCCGCCTACACTTGCATTAGCAAGAATAGGCGGAACTTCTACTTTTATACTCTTCGTTTATCCGGTGCATCCAAAACCTTGGGGCAATCTATGGATAGAATCCGTGAAGACTGCGGAAGGCTTGCCTACCTTTTATTTAGGTGCCTTCTGGTACAAGAAGAATGCGATACCCGCATAAAGGATATTAGGAATCCAGACTGCAACGGCAGGTGGCACATTTCCGTTCACGGCAAAGGTGGAAGTAATCGTCTGGAACAGGATATAAGAGAAACTTAACCCTAATCCGATACCCAGATGAAGCCCCATACCGCCTTTCGTTTTTCGGGACGAAAGCGATACACCGATGATGGTAAGGATGAAAGAGGCGAACGACATAGCGATTCGTTTGTGATATTCAATCTCAAACTCCTTGATGTTGGCAAACCCTCTTCGTTTCTGTTTGGCGATATAATCGCTTAATTCGGGACTGGTCAGCATTTCCTGCTGGTTTTTCATGATAAGAAAGTCGGAAGGTTCCATGTTGATGATAGAGTCTATCCGGTCTCCCTTAGTGATCTTTTCCTTTAAACCATCCAGTTCGCGTACCATATAATCGTGGATCGTCCATTTATGAACGGTGGTGGTGTCGTAGGTAATCCGTCGTGCAGTTAAATGTGAAACCAGCTTTTTATCCACAAATTTGTCCAATGAAAAGCGGTTACCGGTTTTCATTGCGTTGTTATAGTTGTCGATATATGCAATCACTCCGCTATCCACTTCCAGCTGCACATTGCTTACCGAGTTTTGTTTCTTTGGTTTGATATACCGGTCTTCAAAATTCAGACGCGTAACACTTCCTTTCGGAATTACATACGAACTTAGTGTGAAAGTGACGAGGGCGATGATAGCGGCAGAAATCATATAAGGGCGCATCATCCTCTTAAAGCTCATACCGGTGGAGAACATCGCAATAATTTCGGAGTTTTCTGCCAGTTTGGAGGTAAAGAAAATAACAGCAATGAATACGAACAACGGACTGAACAGATTGGAGAAATAGGGGATAAAGTTCATGTAGTATTCAAAGATAATTTTATCCCATGGAGCTTCATGCTCCATTAGTTTGTCCATCTTTTCGTTGAAGTCAAATACCACTGCAATAGAAATGATTAGTGCAATAGCAAATACGTATGTCCCCAAGAACTTCTTGATGATATACCAGTCCAGCCGTTTTATAAATCGATTGCTTTTCATTTCTTATAATCTAGTTGATACTCTTTTGACCATCATCGGCTTCCAAGTCGAGAAATCTCCAGCGATAATGTGCTTTCTTGCTTCCCCTGCCAGCCACAGATAGAATGCCAGATTATGTATGGAGGCAATTTGCATAGCCAGTAGCTCTTGTGCATGGAAAAGATGGCGCAAATAAGCCTTGCTGTATAATGTATCCACGCAAGAGGCTCCGTCGGCTTCGATGGGAGAGAAGTCCGTTTCCCATTTCTTGTTCCGCATATTGATAATGCCATCTTTGGTGAACAACATGCCATTTCGTCCGTTTCTTGTAGGCATAACGCAGTCGAACATATCCACACCGCGTTCTATTCCTTCAAGAATGTTGACAGGAGTTCCGACGCCCATCAGGTAACGGGGTTTGTCTTTAGGAAGTATTTCATTGACAATCTCGATCATTTCATACATCTTGTCTACCGGTTCACCTACCGCCAAACCGCCGATAGCATTCCCGTCAGCACCTTTGGACGCAACAAACTCTGCAGATTGCTTGCGCAGGTCGGGATAAACACATCCCTGCACGATGGGGAAGAGAGACTGATTATAACCGTATTTAGGTTCTGTCTCGTTAAAACGTTGTATACAACGGTCGAGCCATCTGTGGGTTAATCCTAATGACTTTTTGGCATACTCGTAATCCGAGTCGCCCGGAGGACATTCGTCAAAAGCCATCATAATATCCGCACCGATCGTCCGTTCTATGTCCATCACCTTCTCCGGAGTGAAGATGTGCTTGCTTCCGTCGATATGCGAACGAAATTCGGCTCCTTCTTCACGCAGTTTTCTGATTCCGGCTAATGAAAATACCTGAAAACCACCGCTGTCAGTCAGCATGGGGCGGTCGAAACCGTTGAAACGGTGCAGCCCGCCTGCTTTCTCGATCACGTCCAGTCCCGGACGCAAATAGAGGTGATAGGTATTACCCAGAATAATCTGTGCCTGAATATCTTCTTTCAATTCGGTCAGATGTACTCCCTTCACAGTGCCCAGTGTGCCCACCGGCATGAAGATAGGTGTTTGTATCTGCCCGTGGTCTGTTGTTATCAGACCGGCACGGGCATTACTTTTAGTGTCTGTATATTGTAACTCAAATGTCATTCCTGGCTGGGTTTCTTAACAGATAAATCAATAGGATCCGCTACTTTCTCGTTAGTCAATGCAATAGCGAATACCTCTCTTATATCGTTTACATAGTGGAAAGTCAGTCCTTTCAAATAAATATCCTGAATTTCATCTATGTTCTTTTTGTTCTCGGCACTCATGATGATTTCCTTGATTCCGGCACGTTTGGCTGCCAATATTTTCTCTTTGATGCCACCCACAGGAAGCACTTTGCCGCGAAGAGTGATTTCTCCTGTCATGGCAATGTTGGCTTTCACTTTTCTTTGAGTCAGGGCAGAAGCCAGTGAAGTGGCCATTGTGATACCTGCTGACGGACCATCTTTCGGAATAGCCCCTTCAGGAACGTGGATATGGATATTCCAGTTGTCAAAAATCTCTTCATCCAGACTAAGAACAGAAGCGTGTGCCTTGATATATTCAAGTGCCAGCATGGCAGATTCTTTCATCACATCTCCCAGGTTACCTGTCAGTGTGAGACGTCCGCCCTTGCCACGGCTCAAGCTCGTTTCTACAAATAAGATTTCGCCTCCGACAGCTGTCCATGCCAATCCGGTGACTACACCTGCGTAATCATTTCCCTGATACTTGTCGCGTGTATATTCCGGTGCTCCAAGGAAATCATACAAATCTGTCGGTTTGATTTCCGCCTTGGCGAAATAACCGTCCGTAGCATATTGGCGGGCCGATTTGCGAAGAATCTTACCGATCTTCTTTTCCAGCTCACGAACACCGCTTTCACGGGTATATGACTCGATTATGGCTTCCAGTGTATCTTTGGGAAGTTTAATATCTGTCTTTTTGAGTCCGTTGGCTTCCAGCTCTTTGGGCAGCAGATGCTTGCGGGCAATCTCTACTTTTTCTTCTGTGATGTATCCGCTTACTTCAATCAATTCCATACGGTCGAGCAATGGACCGGGGATTGTATTCAGGTTATTGGCTGTTGCAATAAACAATACCTTGGAGAGATCATAATCTACATCCAGGAAGTTATCATGGAAAGATGTGTTCTGTTCCGGGTCGAGCACTTCCAGCAATGCGGAAGAAGGGTCTCCCTGGCGGTCGGCGCTGACTTTGTCTATTTCATCTAGGATGAAGACAGGATTGGACGCACCGGCTTTTATCAAGCTCTTGATAATTCGTCCGGGCATAGCACCGATATAAGTCTTACGGTGACCGCGAATCTCTGCTTCGTCATGCACACCACCTAAAGACATACGTACATATTTCCGTTTGAGCGCAGATGCGATGGATTTTCCAAGAGATGTTTTACCCACTCCCGGAGGGCCATACAAGCAGATAATCGGTGATTTCATATCACCTTTCAGCTTTAATACGGCTAAGTGTTCCAAAATACGCTCTTTTACTTTCTCCAGTCCGTAATGGTCTTTGTTCAACGTCTTTTCTGCGTTTTTAAGGTTCAGATTGTCAGTTGTATAAGTACCCCATGGGAGATTGAGCATCGTTTGCAGATAGTTGAGCTGTACGCTGTAATCCGGAGATTGCGGATGAGTGCGTTCCAGTTTGGCAAGTTCTTTCATGAACGTGTCTCTGACTTCTAAATTCCAGCGCATTCTTTCTGCCTTCTGGCGCATTTCCTCTATTTCCTGCTCCTGACCGCCGCCACCCAGTTCATCCTGGATGGTTTTGATCTGCTGTTGCAGGAAGTATTCACGTTGCTGCTGGTCGATATCTTCGCGGGCACGCATTTGGATGGATGCCTTGATTTCTGCCAGTTGCACTTCGCGGTTCAGAATTTCCAGTAAGTGATAAGTGCGTTCACGCAATGAGTTGATGCTCAACAAGTCTATCTTCTCATCTTTCTTGAACGGCAGGTTTGAGCAGATGAAATTGACCAGGAACATTGAGTTGTTGATATTTTTAATAGCAAACGACGAATCCTGATGCATCACATCTGATGATTTGATGTATCTCATTGTCAAGTCCTTGCAAGTTTCCACCAGGGCTTGAAACTCTTTATCATCTTTGCCGGGGACATCTTCCTCCAAAAGTTCTATTTCACCTTTCAGGTACGGATGAGTTTCGATGATGCTAGTCAGACTTAAACGTTTCATTCCCTGAAGAATGACTGTTGTTGTCTGATCCGGCATTTCCAATATCCGCACAATTCGTCCTACGGTACCGATATTGTGTAAATCTTCCAGTTTCGGATCTTCTGTATGTGCCGATCTCTGGCATACTACTGCAATATCTTTATGTTTCTTGTCAGCATCTCGTACGAGTTTCAGAGAAGACTTACGGCCTACCGTGATCGGCAGGAATACTCCAGGAAACAATACCATATTACGTAAGGGGAGTACCGGAAGAATTTCACCAGATTTCACATTTACATCAAATGCTTGTTCATCGTTCCCATCATAGTCTGTGATTAGCGAGAAGTTGTTATCGCCTCCATCTTCCAATAAATATCTTTCTTTCATTTTTTCGTTTTAATTTAGTTTATGTCATATTGATATGCATAAATCGTTTGCAAAGTTAATTGATTCTCTCTAATAATAAAGCACTGCGCAGAATAAAAACACAAAAACAATGCCAAAATATCGGCTTGTAAAGGGAGTATTCCATAATTATTATTTATTTTTGGCGATTTGCAATAAAATAATAGTATAAAACGGCTTTAAGATAAACGGATAAAATGTCGAATCCTTATTTTCAATTTAAGCAATTTACGGTATGGCATGATAAATGTGCCATGAAAGTCGGTACGGATGGGGTGCTTCTGGGAGCTTGGACTTCCGTTGAAAGTGCGCACCGGATTTTGGATATTGGGACGGGAACAGGGTTGGTAGCTTTAATGTTGGCGCAACGCAGTTTGCCGGATGCAAATATTGTAGCGTTGGAAATAGATGAAGCGGCTGTCGGGCAAGCCAGGGAAAATATTATTCGTTCGCCCTGGAAGGAGCGGGTAGAGGTGGTGCAGGCTGATTTTAGGAAATACAGGTCTTCGGATAAATTCGACGTAATTGTTTCTAATCCTCCTTATTTTGTCGATTCGCTGGAATGTCCGGATCGTCAGAGAGCCGCGGCGCGTCACAATGATTCTTTGACCTATGAAGATTTGTTGGAAGGAGTAAGCGGATTATTGACAGAAAACGGATTTTTTACAGTGGTGATTCCGGCAGATGTAGCTGAACGGGTAAAAAAGATAGCTTCTATAAAGAAATTATATGCAGTCCGTCAACTGAATGTAATCACTAAACCCGGCGGTATTCCGAAACGTGTTTTGATTACTTTTTCTTTTTCCAATCAAGAGTGCATTGTAGAAGAACTATTGACAGAACTGGCTCGTCATCAATATAGCGAGGAATATATGACGCTAACCCGGGATTATTATTTGAACATGTAAAAGGGTGACGCTATCCGGTAAAGATAGTGACGGTATATGCTTGCGATAGTGACGGTATCGCTGTCATATACCGTCACTATTTCAAAGCTAGTTCAAAAACGCTATTTTGAGATCTTCGTTCTATTCCTTTCTAACTCATAATTCAAAAGAGTAATTTCTAGCTTTTGAACACTATTTGCTAGCAGTATTTTCTGAAGTTGCTCTTGAAGTGAAATTATTATTTTGTCTTTTGATAGTCTTAAATTCAATAAGCTGCTACAATAACTATACTACTCTTTTAAATTATTTGTTTTGTATATGCTTTATTTTAAATTCTTTCAGTGACTTTTCTATCTTTTGATAAAGGTCTGTTGTTTTTGTTGAGTATGTAGATAAAGAGCCCCTAGGCTCATCTGCGAATCTGAATAATTCATCTGTATCTGCATATATTGATACTAACTCATTATAAGCATCTTTACAACTGGAAGGATAATCATTTAGTTGTGGCATTATAGCCTCGATTGAATCTCTCTTTTGTTTTAGTCTCTTATAGGTATCTGTTGTGATAATAAACTCCTGATGCTTCGCTAAGGCTTCATTGAAATCAGTGCAATATTCTCCATTGTATTCATGATCGTAAATTACTTTTCTCCAAGTATCACAATAATGAAGAGCTATTGCTTCACTTAAATCAGCTTCTTTCTCAATCATAGAAGCGGTATTAGAGAGTTTTGCTATATACTCCTTTTCTGAATTACATGAAACCAAAACTATGGCTAGTATCGCACTCAAATAAAAAAACTTTTTCATCATATCGTTATTTTTGTTACACAATCAATTTATTAGAATCCTGTTTGTAATACTGTATTAGAGTATTACAAGATTGATATTTTATATTCAAAAAAACATTTATTTTATTACTTGAAGAATATCCAATGATACGCTTATTTGATTCTTCTGGAATTCTAAAATTCAGAAAGGGACTTTGTGAATGCGAATATAGTGAAATGAAAATAACAACGAGCATCAGCAGAGTTTTCTTCATGTGTTTAAGTATTTTGTTTGTTATCGTTTTCTCTATAAACAATGTTTGTATTTCCGCTATAAAGTTAACGCAAAACATTGATAACGCCAAAATAAAAGGGTAGTAAAGTTAACAAAATAGATTTTTACTCTAAATTAAATAAGAAAATGAGGATAATGCTAGAAACCTGTTCAAAGATAGTTCAAAGAATTGCCCTTTTTATTTGCCCCCAAACGGGGATAATTACACTTATCCTATATATAATAAAAAAGCCAATACTAATTGTACTGGCTTTATTTTGTGAATCTTGACTTGATTTTCTTCGTCGGGGTAGCGGGATTCGAACCCACGACCCCCTGCTCCCAAAGCAGAATGATAAAGAAAGCTATTTAGTTGCATATCAATTAATTGCAATGATGCAAGCTAACCATTTCAAAGATAGTTCAAAGAACGCTATTTTGAGGGCCTTATTTTAGCCCTTTCTAACTCATAATTCAAGAGAGCAATTTCTTGCTTTTGAGCACTGTTTTCTCGCAGTACTTTCTGGAGTTGCTCTCTAAGTGATACGATTATTTTGTCTTTTTCTTCCATATGGTTTGTTTATTGAAATATTACATCTTGTTCTTGAAAACGTTCTTTCCCAGATTCATCTTCCCATGTGAATCTTATCTTGTGCATTGGCTGATGACTGGTAAATAAAATAATGGAAAGTTCTACTGAACCTTGCGGTAATAAACTAGGGAGAGGGAACATCTCAAGTCCATCTGTAATGATTATGCCTTGATCATTACTTAATGTTTCCGATTTAAAGTTGATATTAGAACCTTTTGCTTTACCTTTATTATATACTTTCATTCTCCAGATAGGATTTCCTTTTCTATCGGAGGTCTTGTATACATTAGCCTCGATTAAAGCTTGTTTTTTCTCTAATATCTCCTCTTTACTTTTTTGAAGTTGATATTCGTTTAGTAATTCTTGTTGTTTGTTTAATAGCTTTTGTTGATCATTAAGCTTGACTTGTTGCTGATTTAATCTTCGAGTATGGTTTATATACATATAAATCCCCCCTAAAAAAGTAAAAGCAGTTATTAGCCAATCTATATTTTCTATGATATTCTTCATTACAATTTATATTTTAAAATAAACTTTTTACTATGGTTATTACAGAGTATAACATTACCAAATCATTTGATAAAAAGACTGGTAGAATCCGGCATATAATTACCAAAGATAGAGAAATCGTATATGATATGACATTTAAGTTATCTAAAAATAGAAACACTCCTTTTAGTCCAATTGATTTTTTAGAAGCAGCTCTAGATGGTGAACAAGTTATTATCAATCCTCAATACTATAGAGAACTTCAAAATATAGCTTTCGAACTCCATTTGCTGAATGTTTGTAAAGCGGATAATGAAAAAGGAGAAATATCATTTATAAACAAAATCAAAGGTCAAATAAAAAAAATGGTTTCTCTTTTTACTTAATCTTGAAAAAATTGTTGCCTTTAAATGTATCTTCCAAAGACTTTCTGATGTAAGCCTCTGCATCGGCTTCTATTTGTCCTTTTACTTCTTCAATCGTCTCTTGATTGTATGAAAGTAGTTCATCATATCCGCCAAAATATTCTCTATTACATTTAACACATTTGATATATGATCTGTCATCATTAAATTCAAAAGATTCAGTGTCACCACATGTCGCACATCTTAACTTTCCTGTATATCTTTCTTTCATACTATCACATTTTAGTTACACAATCAATTTATTCAATCTTATTAGCTAGCTCTATCCATGAGTCATCATAAAAGTCTGTAGTAAGAATTTTTGCTAAATTTCTTGGAAATTCCGGTGAAACCTCAAGTATCATATCTTCAGTGATATTCACGAAATTACGTTCTTTAGCGACCAACTTTGTTACAATGTTCGGGTCAATTTCAAATGCTTTCTTTATACACTTCAGCGCTAATACATATTTATAATCAGTTTCGGCAGGATGCCAATCCGGTTGCTTCTCATACTCGTCCATATATTCAGCTGCGAAGTGAGTTGCGAGCCCTTCTTCAAATACATTAGCATTAATTCCTCGGTGGGGACACAAGCAATGTATTATCTCATGTGCTAACTGATACAATCCTCTATTTATATCATTTTTACATATATCCATCACTCTAATTCCAACTACTTTAGAGCTAAGAAATGGAAACCATGTGTGCGGAAAGCCTTCTTCAGTATAGGATACTCCACATATTGAATAAGATGTATCTCGTATACCATATTTTTTCTCTGCTATTTTCAATATACTTCCTAATTTGACATTTAGGATCTTGAGTGCTAAGGCTGGGTCAATATCAGTCATTTTTATAGATGTCATTATATTCTGTATTTTTAGTTACACAATCATCGGATACCCAAACTTCCTTATTGAGCTTAGATATATAGACTTTATATGATACCCAAGTATAGTCCGAGGTTAGTCTTTTGCTAAAAATATCTGTAACCTTAGCTTCTGTTCCATTAGGTACGTAATCACAATCATTAAAGTCGCTTGGATTATTTGAAATTTTAGTTCTTTGAGTTTCGATAAATTTTCTAGTATTTGTATCATACTCGGTTTTGGTGTTTAAAACAACAAAATTACCTTTTTCTATTAATGCTTTTTCTGTTTTAAAGTACGAATCTGCAATAACCAATTTGGGTATATCATCTTGCGCAAGATCTATTTCAAACATACCTATGGTATAGGCATTATTAATATCATCATCAGGATAGTATGCAAAAATGGAAATATTTCTAATGCCGTTTTCTTCGTAGTTTTTCTTTGTTAAATATTTAAAGTTATCATATATGTCAGTAGATGAAAGCCCCTTTGGAAAAACAATTCGATATAGAATACGAGATATTTTCACCCCTCTTTCCTTATAAGAAATATCTTCAGTTTTGACAACTTTGTATCTAGGTACAAATGCTTCATCTAAATTGAATAGTTCTTTATTAGCAATTCCAGCGTTTTGCTTTCCACCACTGCATCCTTCTAGTATAAGGAATAGGATGCTGAATATTAAGAATATTTTCATAGTATCAATACTTTTATAATGTTTTGCTTGTTACCACTCCTTTTGTAAGATACACTCGGGGTATTAATTTCGAAATTATTTCTTATTCATTAGTACATTAATTAATCGTTCTTTTTCCTCGAGAAGCTTATCCTTGCCTTCGATAACAGCTTTTAAATGCTTTATTTCTATCATAGCATCCTCAAGTCTATCTTGACATTCATTAGTTGATATATTACCATTATTATCTCTTCCAACCAGAATGTTTTTTGTTCCATTTTGCATTACACCAGTTGTAATATCTTCAAAAAAAGCTGTAGGTGAAATATTTAGAACAGATGAAATTTGTATAAGTAGTTCTGTATCAATATTCTCTTTTTCAAATATTGAATAAGTATATGGTCTGCTTTTGTTTATCAACTTGGCAAAGTCTGTTACACTTATATTTCTTTTAGAGACTTCTTCTTTAATTTTGTTACCTATATGCATACGATTGTTATTAAATTATCTTAATTGATTACATAATTTGTCTTGTTTTAGATTACAGTGTAATGTTTTTGATTACATTTGCACTATAAAGTTAACGCAAAACATTGATAACGCCAAAATAAAAGGGCAGCAAAGTTAACAAAATAGATTATTTACTCTAAATCAAATAAGGAAATGAAGACAATTTTAGAAGTTTCACTACAAGAAGCAAGTAAAGCACAGGTTGCCATTAATGACAGTCTGCTACACACAGAGCTGACCCAAACCAGTACTAACATCTGGGAACTCCCAACTTATGACATGAACGATAGATACGAGTGCGACGGTGACGAAGAACTGAAAGATGAAATTCGTGAACTCTTTACAGTTTGCGGTATTTCGGAAGATGAATATTCATTTAGTGATATAAAAACGGAGGAATAAGCTATGAAACGTAAAATCTACACCGTAAGCAGAGAGAGCTATCCAAATCGCTGCTAACTATAATTGTGTAAATATTGAGATTGCCAGGAACTATACCAATAGCGAACTCAAGGAAGTTCTCCGGATGCTAAAACTTAAAGCTGATTTTTAACCCTAAAAAACAAGATCGTAATGAAGAATCTAAATGAAGTAATGCGCATCCTAGGCGGAAGCAAACGTTTCGATTTCGAATGTAATGAAAATGGCTATTCCTGTATTCTAGTAGTTTCAAGCTACCACTCCGGTGAAGAAGTAAGGCTCGATCTTTCTAAACTTGATAACGAAATGCTTGAAGCCTTACAAGTAGAAGATAACGATAATGAAGAAATGGAAGGGTAAGCTATGAAAGTAAGAATAAAGAATGTAACCGGCTCGACTGGTAATGAGTGGCTTCTGTGGGAGCTTAAAAAGGAAGCAGGAGTAAAGGAAGGTGATATAGTTGAGGGTAAATACAATCCTAACAACAAAGCAGTAGACTTTACTAAAGGTACAGCAGAATGTGTCGCTTGGCTCGGCGAAACCTGCGAAGAGGTAAAAGAATAAGCTATATAATCCCGGACGAGTTTAATCGCTTTTCCGGGAACACAAAACTATAATATAATAATGTATATGGAAAATCAATTAGAAACTATCAAAGCTAATCTGCCTTACGGATACGAAAAGCAGATAGCGAAAGAAGTAGGATGCTCACAGGGTACAGTGCACAATATCCTCAACAACAAGCCTGCTTCTGCTCGCTCAACCTACAAAGCTAAAGTGTTGAATGTCGCTGTACGTATGGCAAATGAATCTTTGGAAGCTACCAAGGGAGTCTCCAGAGCGGCAGCCGAATTAGAAACTTTGCATCATGGAACTGCAAGCTGATTCCGCTTTAACCAAGCGGGAGAATCAAATAGCGGGATTGGCTGCTTGTGGACTGGCAAAGAAGGAGATTGCCGACAAGTTAGGTACTGCCTACGGAACGGTAAATGTCCAGTTGGATAAAGCCTATAAAAAGACAGGAACCAGCAAATTAAACGAACTTGGTACTTGGTGGATAAATAGAGTGTTCACTCTAAATATTGACTTCAAGCAATTGCAGAAATCATTAATCGCTCTTTCATTTCTTCTTATTCTTGCCTTTCAGATTGCATTTGATTGCAACAATGATATTAACCGGAGCAGAAGGGCAAGAATAAGAAGAAATAGGATTGAAGAAGTATATGAACTCTAAAATCAATAATAATCAGGCAGCATAGCATAGAGGTGCAGATGTGTTTCAGTAATTAAAATCAGCTCAACACCATTCAAAAGTAACAAGAAACAGCCTATTATAGAGATTATGGAAAATTGCTTCGAAATGATGGTAGCCCGATGTATTAAAATTGGGACTGTTCAAACGCTAACGATGCTGGGCCTACTCCCCGAAGTAGTAACAATATCACAGGCGGAAGATATTTACGGAAAACGCCTTATAACTGAATGGCGCGAAAAAGCTTGGATTAAATTCTATCCGGCAAATAATAAGGAAAGAGGAAAATATTATGTGAAACGTTCGGAGTTGGAAACAGCTAGTGCAATGATGGATTTACATAATAAGGTTCCGGATAACATCATCAAACAATTAATGCAAATAGCTGTATGACACAAGTCAAACAAACATCTTCATTATTAAAGGAATTACAGGATAAGATAGGAAAGCAGTTAGATGAAAGAGAAAGTGCAATTAAAAATTACACTCCTTCTCTCGTCGAATGTAGTTCAAAAAAAGATATTAGAAAAGAACCTACGGCTGAAGATATACTCCTAATGGAAGAGTATAGGCGTGGAGTATATCAAGGAGATTAAATCATTAATATTTAAATAATTATGAGTAATAGTATTCAAATCAAAGTGGAGGAGCTTAACGCACTTCCAGCAACGAAAATTGTCGAAAATGAGAAAGTTGAACAGAAGTTTGTCGGCATATATAACGCTATTTGGGGCACAGAAATGGGTGAACAGATTTATAACCGTGAGAAGTTTCATTTCAATAAATTATTGACTGAAACGCCAGCTTTACAGGAATGTACAAAACTGTCCCTCTTTGGTTGTTTTCTTGATATGGCGGTGAATGGTCTTTCACTTGACCAATCAGGCAGGCCACAGTGTTATTTAATTCCCCGTAACGTTAAGGTAAAGACTCCTAGCGGTGATATGTGGGAAAAGCGAGCAGGACTTACTGTTTCTGCCTACGGTGAAGTATATATGCGCCAACGTGCCGGACAGGTCCGCTATGTAGATAACCCTGTAGTAGTATTTGAAGGCGACAAATTTCGCCCTATTATCGGAGTAAATGGTGCTAAATCTATAGAGTACGAAGGAGCTTTCCCAAGAAAATCAGATAAGCCGGTTGCCGTATTTATCCGCATTGTACGCAATGATGGGTCAGTTGATTATTCCTGGATGATGGAATCTGATTGGAAGCGTTTATCAACCTTTTCTGCGAAGCAAAACAAGGGAACTGCAAACTCCCTGTATACCTCTAACGGTGGATTTATTGATACCGGATTCCTTGAAAACAAAATGATTAAACATGCTTTCGATGCATACCCAAAAGTACGAACGGGCAATTATACATCTATGGAGACACAACAGGAGGAACCTGTTATTGATTACGGGCTAGTAGATGAAGAAAAGGTAAATGAGCCTATTCAATCCGCACCCTCTGCAGATGATACCAAAATTCCTTTCGGAGAGGAAAAGCAACTAGAAGCCCCGGAACCTGTGCAAGTAACAGTATCCGAGGATGATGAAAACGGAGGCTTCTAAGTATTTATTAACCAATTTAAGAAAATAATTATGGCAACAGAATTAATCAAAATAGACGAAGTAAAGAGCATTCTTTCATCTTTTCCTGATACCATTGGTAAGAATTCCAATTCAGTCAAGAAATGCAATGAAGCGGGGCAGGCTCTTCTTGATACAATCGAAGGAGAAGGCATGAATGAAACAATAGATCAGGCAGCAGCTGACTATCTGAAAAAAGTAAATGTCACTCTAAAGAATATGGATGAACGACGTAAACCTATTACGCAGATATTTGATAAAGTGCGTTCTTTCTTTACTTCACAAGAAAAAGAGATTGATCCTAAGGATTCTACTACAATCCCCGGCAAGCTTGTAGCAAAACGCAATGAGTATGCTAAGTATAAGTATGAAGAAGAGCAGAGGAGAAAGAAGGAAGCAGAGCAGAGAGCTAGAATTGAGACAGAGAAAGCAAGCTATCAACAGACAATAGAGAATAGCCTTCTTTCTTATTTCAGCCAGTATCTTTCAAGTAAAGTCTCTGAATTACAGGCTATCTTCTCTAATTTGACACATGAGAACTTCGATCGCGAAGTTATAGGAATTACAGTCTTTCAAACCGATTATCCTAAATCTCATTTTGATAAATTTAGTGCGGATTCAGCGACTTACTATATCAGTCAAGAAACAAAAAAGGAGATTCGTCGAAATATTCTACAGGGTAGATATGAGCAATTGGCCCAGCAATATAAGGCTAAAATCTTAAACGTTAAGCAAGACCTTATTGACCGTATTCCTTCTAAACGCAATGAGTTGGCAGAACTGGAACAGCTTCGTTTGGCAAATGCGGAAGCGGCAGTAAAAGCGGAAGAATTACGCAAGCAGCGTGAAATTGAAGCAACTTCTAAAAGAATGGAAGAGATAAAGAGAGAGGAAGAAGTAGCAAAACAAGAGGCTGCATTAAAGGCTCAACAAAGTTCCATCGGTAGTCTTTTTGCTGGTGCTGCTGCATCTGTTGCATCTCCGCCAACAAACGCTAAGGTGAAAGAAAAGATTGTTGTACTTCATCAACAAGGTTACTTGGAAATATTTCAGATGTGGTGGATAGGTGAAGGGCAGGCTCTTCCTATTGAAGAACTGGAGAAGATCTTTAAAAAGATGACTGTATACTGTGAGAAGAAAGCAAACAGTAAAGACCAGGCACATATTGAATCACAATTCATCCGTTACGAAGCAGATGTAAAAGCTAAATAATTATGTCAAATCCTGATTCATATTACTCACGTACAGAGGTCAGCAATTCAGATCTGACAGAACTCAAAAACTATCTTTATCCCCGTGCTCAATACGGGGATAAAGAGAAAGCTTTCAAATTCGGTACGCTTGTAGATGCTCTTATCACAGAGAATGACCGTGTTCGGTATGACAAGCTGATGGTAGATGATTATGTATATACACAAGAAGAGTTTGAATTAGGCTTTGAGATGCGTAGAGCTCTCCGAAAGGAAGCGGAGAAAGACCAGTTTTTAGCTGTTGTATTGGCACAGTCTGACACACAAAGGTTTATGGTTAATAGGCAGCAGGAGTTCTATTACGGGAACTTTGCTTATCACCTTGATACGCGGTGTAAGTGGGACTGGTGGCTATCTGCTTTCAACTTTGGAGGTGATTTAAAAACGACTTTTGCGGAATCCCAAGCGCAGTTCGATGAAGCTATTGATTTTTTCGATTGGGATCGTTCCCGTGCCTGGTATATGGATATTGCAGGAAGTGAACAGGATTTCATTTATGCAATCTCAAAAAAGAATTGCAAAATATTCAAGCATTTTATCACCGATCGTAGCCATCCTTCATATATCAGAGGAAAAGAGAAATACGAGGACCTTGCTTTCAAATGGTGGCAATTGATGGTCTGATTATATTTTATCATAAAAATAATATGAATTTACTTATTACATCAAAAGAACAGATATTGGCTGAATTAACCAATATAGATTCATTTCTCAATATTACTATGAGTGAAGATGCGGCAGAAGCTGTACAACGTGGCAATGACTTAGCTGTATATGTTGCCCGCTCCGGCAAACTGCTTGCAGACTCGAAATACTGGCTTAATGAGACAATGAAGTCCGAGGTTATGCAAACGCTCGTTGATACAGCTAAAAATGCGAAAGCGACAGCAACAGCGATAAATGCCCTAATCAGTTCTTTATGTCGGGAGGAACGATACCTCGTTGATTGGTGCGAACGTTGTAACCGGACGGCAACACATCAATTATCATGGTGCGTAACTGTGATAAGTAAAGCAAAAGAGGAAATGAAAATGGCCAGTATGTATAACAATAAAAAGTAATCATTATGAGAACCCTGAAAAAAATCACAATCGGATTGGCCGTTATCGGCCTGTTTACAGCATTATCTTTCTCTCAAAGAGAAGATGCAACATCAAGAGAAATAACTACGGCTGCCGTCATGGGAGTTGTATCAACGTTTAGTATTATCACTTTATCAACTAAAGAAGATTATGGAACAAGTAAAAAATGAGATCAAAAAGGCAGTCGTTAAGAAAGATCGGCTGAATGTAGTGTACAATGAGCGTTTTTCTGAATCAAACTACACAAATGTAATAAACAAGAGCTGTGATCAGATTATTCACAGTGATTTAAGAGAAGCGTTTAGCCGTCTTAAATTGCATCTTGTCGTATTGTGTGAGCAGCCGGAAGCATCTAAAATCGATAAGGATAGTTTTACTTCTCCTGGCTATGCAGAAACCTTAGAAAACTATATTATTACAGGTTATGCGAATGACAGTGTCGATGGGGTTTCCGGAATAACTATCATGGGATCCAAACTTCTTCAGTCCGGCAAAGTCGTTGACTTGAAAATCTTCGTTCCTCTCCTTGATGCAGATTACCCTTACTATGAAGAATTGAGTATTGATGCTGCTGCATGCGATGCTGAAGTAGAAAGTTACCTGTTTGAAGAGAAATGGGGAATCAGACAAGAACGTCTCGATTTCGAAACCGATGAACCGGAAGAAGCTATCGTAATGGAAGAAGAAAAGCCGAAGAAGAGAGGGCGAAAAAAACAGATAGATGCTCCTGCACCTCTTGACGCGACCGCATAACTTACAATCACCATAGGGGGAATTATCCCCCTATAAAATACTCTAAATCATGAATATCGAATTAAAAGGAGATAACTTTGAATTATCATTCAAGTATAAGCCTTCCATTGTAGATAGGGTCAGACAAATTCCCGGAAGACGTTTTGACGGTGCAAAAAAAGTTTGGATAGTTCCAACTCGGAGTAGGGTTGACCTTGAAAGAATGATTTATCAAATACGACAATTTGAGAATATCAATTGGGTAAATGGTACAGAAAAAAAGGAAGAAGATATTGCTTATGATATTCCGGAATTGCCGGATTTAACCGTTCCGCACAATTTGAAAATCCAGCCTTATCCTTATCAGCTTAAAGGCATTGCTCGAGGACTAGAACTAAAACGGTTTATGAATTGTGATGAACCGGGACTCGGTAAGACATTGCAGAGTATAGCAACAATTAACCTCGCAGACGTTTTTCCTTGTCTTGTTGTATGCCCTTCATCATTAAAAATCAACTGGCAACGTGAATGGGAGAAATTTACGGATAAAAAGGCGATGATCCTAACCGATAAGGTACGTGATACATGGACTTTTTTCTTTCAGACAGGAATGCATCAGGTATTTATTGTTAACTATGAATCATTAAAGAAGTACTTTGTACAACGTATAAAGAAAGCTGAAGGCTGGACGCTGCGAGATGTGGAATTTAGAAACTCAATCAATTTATTCAAGTCTGTTATCATTGATGAAAGCCATCGTTGCAAATCTGCATCAACCCAGCAGGCTAAGTTTTGCAAAGGTATTTGTACCGGCAAAGAATGGGTTATTGAATTGACGGGAACACCGGTGGTAAACCGGCCTAAAGATTTGATTCCGCAGTTGGCTATTTTAGATCGAATGAACGATTTCGGTGGATATAAACCATTTGTTGATAGATACTGTTCCGGACAGAGAGAAGCATCAAATTTGAGAGAATTGAATTTTAACCTATGGAAGTACTGTATGTTTCGTCGTGAAAAGTCACTTGTCCTCACAGATCTTCCCGATAAAATACGGCAGGTGAATACTTGCGAAATTACAAACCGCAAAGAGTATATGGATGCAGAACGCGACCTTATTATGTATCTACAGAAATACAAGGACGCTGACGACGATAAGATAGCTAAGGCAATGCGCGGCGAAGTGATGGTACGTATCAATATTCTACGGCAGATCTCCGCTCGCGGCAAAGTGCGTGATGTTATTGAATTTGTGAAAGACTTCCGGGAGAATGGGAAGAAGATAATTCTCTTTTGTTCTCTTCATGAAGTAGTAGACCAACTGAAACGTTACTTTCCTATCGCCGTATCGGTTACTGGCAGAGATTCACAGGACGAGAAGCAAAGAGCCGTAGACGCCTTTCAGAACAATCCTAAAGCGGATATTATCATTTGCTCCATAAAGGCTGCCGGGGTCGGTTTAACACTTACTGCGTCGAGCAATGTCGCCTTTGTTGAGTTTCCTTGGACGTATGCTGACTGCTGTCAATGTGAGGATAGGGCACACCGTATCGGGCAAAAGGATTCTGTTACCTGCTACTATTTCCTTGGCCGTCGGACAATAGATGAAAAAGTTTATCGGATCATTCAGGAGAAGAAGAATATAGCTAATGCTGTAACTGGTTCTACCGAGGATATTGAAGAAAATATAGTCGATATAGTTGCACGTATTTTTGATACAGATTATAATGAAGAAGATTAATTCAAAACAAATTAGAAATGAATAAACCATATAAATTAAGTAAGGATTATCGGCTTCTTAGAAAGTTGCTGGATAATGGTAATGAGATAGTGTGCTTCTTTGACGGAGAAGTTTGTATGGGAAGAGTACTTGAAGACAAGAGATATTATTTTTCTGTACGTGGACGGTGTTATAATGACTTCTTAAAAGTATGTTCACAGGCTTCTTTTTCCGAATACATGAGTCAAGACAATGTGGTATTTATCATACCAAATAACGCATAACAAGATAGAAAGGAGTCAATATGCGTGAAGATATAATGTACATGATAACCTACCCGGATGGTATACTTGTGATGAATACTCAAAAATATTACCGAAGAGATTGTGTCAGGTACTGGCTGGACGGAACTAATTTGACATGGAAACAGATGTATAAGAAAGGCTTTCGCTGTAAAAAAGTGAAAGTGACATTTAAAATAATTGATTAATAACTAATCAGAAATGAATAAGAATATAGTCGTAAAGAAGGAAAAGCCTTTTTGTCAATTAAAGAAGCTTCCTGGGGTAAAGAAGTACAAGGTTGATGCATATTGGATTAACGATACTAGTGATATAGAACCGACACTAGAATTGGGATATGCGTGTACTTCTTCCGGAAATAACGGAGCTATAAACGTTTGGAAGGATGATACAGGAATGATTCGCGGTGAATTAATGCGACACTTAGTAGTTGTTGAAAAAAGAACGTTTGTCAGCTATGCAGAAGTGGAAAAATGCGTTAGTGATTGGCTTGAAAGAATTAACCCATAACTGATAAGAAATGAAAACTTATGTAATCACACTCTCACAGTTTTTCCCGGTAGGACATAGTCAATCAGGGAATGAGACGAATTTCAAATATGGGTTTCTTTTGGGGCAATGCTGCCCTGATTGTGAAGTGGAACAGGATTTATCGGGGGAAGAAATTTCCCGATGCAACAGTTGTATAAGAGCCTGTTTACGTCCGAAACTTCACACCATACGAGCCAATTACCCAATGTGGGAGAAGCGTATTAAAGAGGTTCAAGCCGGGCTAGCTGTTCTTTCCGTCCGGCAGTGGATTGGAAAGCCTTACCGCAGCCCACAGATTGAAGTTGTAAAGCTGACATCGGAGAATGGCATAGGGATACAGAAATTAGCGTTTTGCGGAGCGTTGTCACATTTCAAAATTGAAAATGGTATAAACATACCACTAACAGAGGAACTTGCCGATAATGACGGACTATCGTTTAAAAATTGGATTGAATGGTTTAATGGCTATGATCTGAATCAACCTATGGCAATTATTCATTTTACAAAATTCAGATATTGATAACAAAGGAAAAGATATGAATAAGATAGCATTGGAGATTACTTCCGAAGGATGGGAGATTACTGTAATTATTGACGGTAAAGAGTATAAAGAGAAGTATGTTGCAACTGCAACTGGAGCAAAAAGTATTGAAGGTGATTTTGAAAGCGAAGATGATATACCGGAAGAAGTATATGATGCTTTAAATTCCACTTTCCCGTTCGAGTGTATGCAGGCATTATATTCTATTGAGGATTAACTATTACCAAAAAATAATGTAGAATTGAATGAAACGTCCACAGACTAATGGGTTATTTGAAATTACAGGAAGTCAAGAGAAAGAACGAGGTTTCTGCTGCATGAAGCTGATAACTTTTCTTTCCGCTAATAATGTAACAGACTGGGATGAATGGCATGGAGCGCATCTTTCTGCAATGTCAGGGAGATGCCCTTACGCTTCGCAGTGCCCGATTCATGAGAGAACGATAGCAGTAGTAGGTAGAAGACCAATACAATTTAGCTTATTTTGAATAATGTCTAAAGAAAAGTGTATTTTGTGTGGAAAAGAAACGGTATCGGTTATTAAGATCGGTACCGACTTCATGTGTTATAATTGCTATGCAGATCAGCGTAATCCTCCGCGTTCTAAAGAAGTACATAATAACGAGGAAGCTCGCATACAAACAGAGTTCTTCAAACTTATTCCTCTATACTTTCCAAATATACCTGATAAACTCATATTCTCGGTCCCAAACGGTGGAAGCCGTCATATACGAGAAGCTGCTAATCTCAAACGGCAAGGAGTAAAGCCTGGGATTTCTGATGTGATCGTATTAATTCCCAAAAAGGGTTTTGCTTCTCTCTGCATAGAGTTTAAAACGAGGGTAGGGAGACAGTCAGAAGAACAGAAAGAGTTTCAAAAACAAGCGGAATCATGCCGTAATAAGTATGTGGTAGTCCGAAGTGCATCACAGGCAATCGAAGAATTACGAAAATATCTTTCTTAATAGAATTGAAATTTGTAATACTGAAATTCCATAGATTGAGATAGCTTTTATGTGATAGGGGAGAGGGCATCTATTTTTTATATCTTTGCAGAAAAATACAAGTATGACATTTGAAGAAGCAGTATCATTAGTTGATAGGATAAAAGAGCAAGTTATCGGTGTACCTGTTAAAGGCCGCTTGATTGAATCTTTGTTCATTGGGCCTACAAACTGGAATGAAATGCATGTTTTTATGAATATTTGTCTTCAAAAAGGGGAAGATGAAGCTATCGACGAGTTTATTGGAAAGAGTTTCTCTGTGTATGGTAGGTCTGTAACCTATATTAATCCGGATCTTCCTCGGTGGGATGTTACGATACTCGATGATTGGGAGAAGATGATATATAATTAAAGCAATATCATTTTACTACTAATATCAATTAGTTTTATCTTTAAGACTGGTTAATGTTCATTTTTTTATTACTTTTGCAAAAAAACAAACAAATGCACACACCTAACTCTATTTCCTGCATACTCAAAAGTAATCTAAGAATACCTGATACTATTAACAATCAAATAGAATTAAAAGGACGATACAAAAAGAATGGTACTAAGGATTATAATGGATTTTACTTCGATACCTTAATTGATGAGAATACTGAAGAATCTATAGTAATAAAAGTCAGTAAAGACATTAGAGATCAGCTTGAAAATGACTATATTTATTCGTTCACTGGAGTGCTTGTTATATCGAATAAAAAAGACTGCTTATTCCATTGCTATTTAAGTGTAACAGACACAACTGCTAAGCTGGAAAGAAGAATATCCACAAAAGAGGAACAAATACTTAAATTGTTGGAAAAGAAAAGTGGAAAGAAAACATCCAATATATCAATTGAATTAGAAGATATTTTATTGAAAGATATAAAGCCAAAAATATGTCTGCTATTTCCTCAAAGAACAGAAGTCAGAACTGAATTTTGGGACGCATTAGGTTCAGGAATAAGCATGTATGACTGCCATGAAGTTCAATGTAATTTTGGTAATGTACAAGAATTTGCGCATTCTATAAATAGTCTAGATTCCCAAAAGTATGATGCAATTTTCATTTTAAGAGGAGGCGGTGAAGGACTGGATTTCTTCAGTAATTGTGAAGTCATCAACTCTATATTAGAATGTAATACTCCCATATTTTCAGGAGTGGGGCATGGAGATTCAAACATTCTATTGAGATCATTCGTTAGTGAATACAAAAACAATCCAACTGACACAGGATACCACCTTGCTAAATTAGCCAAAGGTACTAGAAAGCGGATAGAGGGCCAATTAGAGTCCAACAAAAATCATCATAATATGATCAAAAACAAAGATGCCATTATTGAATCGCAAAAAGCACAAATAGATGAACTCAAGAAAAACAAAATGATTTATATTTTAGCAACAGCAGCAACAGTTGCCATTATATTGTATATGCTTATAGGGTAATACTGCGATTTATAGATCATCCTCATCACCGGAATTCAAGTTCAGTTCTAACTAGTCAAAGGGGAATAGACATAGGTAGCTTATATTCGGCTACCTCTCTCTAATACATAATACTATTTTAATAGAGATATTATCTCATTAGGAGTATGAATTACATGGTCAGCATCTGATCTTAACAATGACTCTTCATTAGCACTTCCCCATAAACAAGCTACGCTTTCAATTCCTGCTCCATTTGAAGCTATCACATCACTAACCTCATCTCCAAAAGAAATAACATCTTCCGCACTTAAACCTAATTGAGTCAATGCTAAATTCATTCCTTCCGAGTTTGGCTTTTGTAATTTAACATCATGATAAGCAACAACTGTATCAAAAGGTATATTGAAGTGATTTAACACTTTCCTTACATAAGTAGAAGGAGCTTTACTCACAATTCCAACTTTTAAATCATTATCTCTTATAAATTCAAATACTTTGTCATAAGTTTCATATAATACAAATTTAGGAATCAGTGAATAAACCATATTCCAATTGCGAGCACTTCTATACGACTTAGCAATATTTGAGTCTACTAAAGTTTGATCAAGATCAAAAATTATACCTTTCTTCATAAATATACATATTAGAATAATAGTTGTGATTCATAATCATGTTTATACTGAAGCCGGTTTCCTGACTGTAAAAATTCGTATAATATATTCGCTTCACGTAATTGAAGAGCTCCTTTTCTGATTAAATAACTATTTCCACAAACATTCTCCATTTCATTCACACGTTGATCTTTATAAAAGACCGCTGCTAAAATTTTATTATTATCAATGGTCGTTTGGACAGCGTGCATTGTGCCACCCTTTATCCCTGTTTGAATTACAATTGTAGCAATAGCTAACCCGGCTTGTAACCTATCTCTTTCTACGAAGTTCGTTTTAAAAGCAGGAGAGCCATAAAAATACTCGGATAGTAGTACTCCACCTTTTTCTACTATTTCTATAGCAATGCTTTCATGTGTCTTTGGAGAAATAGTATGAAGACCATGAGCTAATATAGCTGTAGTTGTTCCATTTTTTACAGATAAGGCAGCTTTATGAGCAATAGTATCACATCCTAATGCTAAGCCACTAACAATATTAAATCCTTTCTCTGCAAAATATTCTCCATAATATTGCCCTGCTTCTTCTCCTTCTATGGTAGGGTGTCTTGTCCCAATTATTGCAATTGATTTCTTATTATTAATACTATTAATATCACCTTTATAATTAAGTATTATTGGAGCTACATCTTTAAATCTATTATTAGTATATGATTTCAGCTCTTTAAGTTGTATCGGAAACAAATTATCATATTGAGAAATGATATGTACGCCGTTATTCAAAGATTTATCTAAAACTCTTTGAGCTTCATCAATAGCTTTCTGAAAAAGATCTGGAGTCAACTCTTTATTTAATCTTATATAATGAGTTTTTATGCACTCCCGTACATATAATACAATGTCATTATCAGAAAATAAGTTACGTTCTATCATGGCTTTAGCTACCAACTCCACTGTCTTAGGACCAAAACCTGGTAAATGTTTTAGTTTAATAATTAATTCCGTTTCTTTAGATATACTCATATCAATTATAAATTTTCGTTAGCATGTTCATCATGACTCGTTCTTGCAATGCAAAATAAATAAAAAGTTGCGTTAGGCCATTCTTCTTTTAATGTTTTTATTATTTCAGCAGATGTGACGCAAGCTGTTGAAATATCATCGACAATCAACACCGATTTATTATTAAGATCTTTTTTTACCTCTATCTCAAAAACCCCGTCCATTTCTGCCTTTCTAGAAGCTAAATCCGGTAATCTATGTAGAGGAGTAGTTACCCTTTTTTTCTTTAACAAACGTGGTAAATATGTTGCAGAAACAGCGTCTGCAATAGCAATAGCTAAGGGTCTTAATTTTGAAGATTTCAATGCTGTTGTTTCAGAACTTCCTAATGTTCTAATAACATAATCAAACTTTAAGTTTGCGCTATTTATGGCTTCGATGCATTTATCGATAATATACTGATCATTTTTATCATTTCTATTCCATTTAAATTGCTTAATCATGCTAGTCCACTTGGTTGTATCTGTATATCCTTTAGGAATATAATATACTATATGGTATGCCTCTTCCAGACCTGCATCTGTATATTGAGAATCATTTGATAAACTTTTTAATTTCATACATTACTCTCTTGTTGTTTTTGCAATAAAAATACCAGTGACACTTTTAGCACCTGTTTCTAAAAGTTTAGCAGAAACTTGTTTAAAAGAGGAGCCTGATGTTATAATATCGTCAAATAGTAATATGTTTTTACCTTTATACTGTTCTGAATTTATTATTAGATATGGTGTTATATTTTTATTACTAGTGCCTTTCGTTTCTTCATGTCCAATTGCAGAAAGGTAGTTAAAACCGTTTTCAATATTTAAAGCTTTAGCTACTATACTGCAAAAATATTCAAAACGATTATTTGTCTTTTCTGGTTTTGAAGCAGGTATTATCATTAAACAGGTGTTTTCAAGATTAACACTCTCTTTTTTTATACTTTCCACTATTATATTAGCAGCATATTCAACATCAGCTTTATGTCCATCTTTAAAACTATATATAAAACTACGAATAGTCTTTATATTAATATCTACATCATTTCCTATACTAGATAAAGGGTAATAATCATGAATTGCATAGTACTTACATTCTTTAAAAGCCATGCTTTTTTCTTTTCTCATTCGAACTAAACATGAATCACGATGACGGAATTCTTTAATTTTCTTATCATATTTAAGAGTATACATAGCATTTTATATTTAAGGATTAATGATTTTCAAAAATAAAAATAGATATCAAAAAAAACAATTTTAGAAGAATGTTTATAAACATAAAGCCAAACCTCATTACACTTGGTCGAGCTCCATTCATAATTGGAGAGTCTATACCAAATATTGCAACAGACATCCACGTTTGTACACAAATGTACCAATTATAAATGAAATAAGTAAAAGAAAATATCCCAACTTTCGCAAGCAGGGATATTCGAAGCTTCTTTATTATGAATTTAAAAGTAGTTATTTCCTTCTTATACTGCACACAAACCAACAGACGACGATTAAGATAATGCTACCTATATAGACTTTATTTTTATGTAAATCCCACCATGAAAGTTTTACTATCTTTTCCTTTTGGCTTAAAATAGCATCCATTCTATACCCCAATGAATCCAATCTATTCGAGAGCTGCTGCAAAGTAATAGATAATGTTTCATCAACTTCAGTTCGTTCCTGATCCTGTTTAGTTGCAGTAGTGATACTTTCTTTCACCGGATATTGTTTCCCTGTTGAATCCGGAGCAGATAAGTAAACAGTTGTATTTTCAATCTTCAGATTACTAAGTTTGTCAGTAGTAATTTTCGTTTGCTTATTCACATCCAGCCGTAGGGATTCTATTAAGTTTCGCAGATACAAAAAGTCCCCTGAATAGTCAATCTGCTTTTGTGTATCGATGTTACGAGAAGTTTTGCAAGATGACAACCATATTCCTGACATCATGAATATGGTTATATAAATTAGCGCTTTCATGGCCGGATCACTGTATTACGAAGAAAATTAGAAAACTCGGAACGAACATCAAAGCAGGGACAAGCCTTAATGTATTCTCCAGGCTCTACCTCACCACTTCCATCCAAGTCCGGTGAAGTATCGCGATGGCCGAGAACTTCAATAATCGAATACTCCTTACAGAGCTTTGTCACCAACTCACGCAAACTAGCTTTTTGAGCCGGAGTACGTGTATCAGCAGGCTTTCCAGTTGCATCTAAACCTCCGATATAACAGATACCAATGCTGTGTTTATTATATGAAGACTCTGAAAAGCCTTTCGTATTACAATGCGCCCCATCGATGCTTAACGGCCGCCCATTCTCAACCATTCCGTCAAGGTCAATGACGAAGTTATAACCGATCTGACTAAAGCCTCTTTGTTTGTGCATCTGGTCAATGTCCTTTGCACGTAAGTCCTGCCCGGCACGTGTGGCCGAGCAGTGGATAATAATTGCATCAATAGTCTTCATTTTGCCCGCCTTTTTGTAAGTAGTTCGTTAGATAAGGGATATTCTTTATAAACTCGACACTTAGCACATAATGCAAGAAGGCTACTACCTTATAACCATTGCTAGAGTTAGGTAAAATCTCTTTGATATTCCTTAGAATATTTACCCCGTAAAAATAGAATACGCTGTACGTAATAAATGAGACACATTGCAGAGCACCTTCCGGATTTCCTTTATGCTCACCTATAAAATAGATACAACTAACCAAGGCAAAGAAAATGGTCGCTTCTACAATGCACCTCCAAGCCTTTTTAAAAGAAAAGCTTTCATGATTGATAAGGAGCGCAGTAAGCAGCCCACAGATGAAATTAAGAGCAAATACTGCAATAAGGCTTTTGATCTCCCCAGAGATGGGATTAAGATAAGCAGCTATACCGGTAATCAATCCAATAAGTAAGTTTTTGAAATAATCCATATCATTTTTATTTAAAATATTAATACTTTATTTTAATACCTCGCTACAATCATCGATGGCTGTTTGAAATACTTGTTTCACTTCCGCAGGAGTCAACCCATGATCCTCATGTAGCGAGAAGCCGGTTACTCCATTTCGTGATGCATTGAAGAATCCGACAGTCGTTTCATCTTTGACAATCTCGGCAGTAATATCTTTCACCGCTTCGCTGCCACGGGTTGACATTCTGTATTTAACCCTGATAGCATCCGTAACCTTGGTTGAAGCGGTGCTGTTAGTTGCTGTAATGTTCATTCTTTGTTTCCTCCTTCTATTAAATCATAAATTTGTCCGTATGCACCAGATACAAAGAAGTCTGCACAAATTTCCTTCAATAAGGTAGCATCTTCTGTCTCTATATCAAGCATGCCACGATTGTTAATAATCTGTTGTAACATCTTATACGCACGCAACTTTTTCGACATATTTAAACCCTGTTGAGGGTTAGAACCTGCTGCATACAATGCCTCTGAAACCATATCACGGAGATATTGCTTTACTTCTTTACCGTTAACTACTTTAATAGCTTCATTGCCTTTAAAATCGAGTAAAGGCTTGTTTAAATTGATTTTCATAATTGTTTATATATTAAGCGATTGATACCAATAATCCTTTTCTAAATTTCATATTACTACCAAAATCGAAATCAATACCTTGGTAATAGTTAATCCCACCATTTCCATCCCTAGATGTAATACAGCCAAAATTATCAGCTAAGCACAATTCACTTGACAATGTTCCTTTCACGTAAACACCTCCATCAAAGAAGCCGGCATACGTTGTATTTGCCTGTGGATAGCTTCTGTCTGATGCATTTAGATTCCTAGAGGCATAAATACAAGCTCCGCCAAAATTAGAGCCAATAGCAGCAACCCCAAAACGCCCATCTGTTTCTGCATTGAAAGTTACATTAACAACACCTTCCTTTGCCGTTCCAGAGCCTAATTTCAAACTACGAGATGTTCCACCGAAGTACCCTGAACGCGTCCAAACAAGGCGACCGCTCTCAATGGTAAAACCACCTATAAAACCGGAATCTGCATCAATTCTACGGACTTTTATCAATTCTGTATTCAGGTAACCACCTACAACAATGGTAGTGCCTAACTTCGCATATTCAACCGCATCTTCGAATGCCAACTTACCTAATCCGTCCCTGTCAATCTTGGAGTTAATCACTGTCTGCAGGTCACTATGCAGTGAGGTGATTGTAACAGCACCTTCCAAATTAATTTTAGATGAATGAATCGTAGTCTCTCCGGCCGACTGGTTGATATAAGATATAAGCGTATTGCCATTTTCTAGCTCTTTAGAAGCGTATATCTTGTTACCGTCTGCTGTGGTAATCCATCCGGCAGTATCTATCCTCTGTGTTAAGCTATCAACCCGCGTCACCTGTGCGGAGATTTGAGTATTGAGTACTTTCAATTCAGCGAAGCACTGGTCTGAATAGTCTTTCAATTTATCCTGAATAGCCTTATTCGCAATTTCAACCGCTGTATTGAAACTAGCCAAGGCAGAATTAAACAGGGCAAACTTATCATCTACATTCCTCTTTTCCTCAACGGTCGTCTGTCCGTCGGCAATGGCTGTATTGATTGCAGCAATAAGATTATCAATAGCACCAAATAGAGATATTTTTGCATTCAGCAAACCTGTTTTCGCTTCACCTTCCAGATATGAATTTGCGTACAGTTTGTTATAGGTAGCTTCGACGGCTGCCCTTGTATTTTTGACTGTATTTAGATACTTCTCAATGGCTAAAGCCTCTACTTCCGTAATAATGCCGTCAGCAAATGCTCCGTCCACATAGTCGTGTAAACCACTAACTGCGCTGTTTGCCTGTTCCGCTGCTTTGCCGGCATCTTCTGCGTCTTGTAAGGCTTGCAATGCTTCTTTCATAGCGGCATCCGAGAACTCTTTTAGCTTATCCTGAATAGCTCTATTTGCAGATTCTACAGCTGTATTAAAGTCAGCATAGGCACTATTGAAATAGGCGAAATGTGCATCAACGTTTTGCTTCTCTTCTGGTGTTGTGAGTCCATCGTCAATAGCTGTATTAATTGCATTTATCAGGTCTGAAATACACCCCATAAGCGTGACTTTCGCGTTTAATAAACCTGTTTTGGCAGACCCGGATAAATAAACATTCGTGTAGAGTTTGTTATAAGTAGCTTCAACCGTAGCTTTAGCATTATTAATCGTATTGATATACTTTTCGATAGCTTTTGCTTCAGCTTCCGTAATAATGCCATCCGCAAATGCTCCATCCACATAGTCATGTAAGCCACCAACTGCATTATTTGCCTGTTCCGCCGCCTTCGCTGCATCTTTAATTTCTTTGTGAGCTGCTTCCCATTCAGACAGATTTTCCAATCCGGACGATCCGGTTTTAATTTGAATATTTCCGCCTATTTCACCTTTTACCAAATTGAAATACGTCTCCCCATCCGGGGAAATTATCTGTTCAGTAGTTATCCGTCCCGGCAGAATCTCCGTAAATCCATACAGTTCAACAAAACTGCGATCACCTTCATACTCGCTGTTGAGGACACCGACTAGGAAGTGATAATATCCTGCTATGCCCTCCATCTTAATAGCCGTTTCGCTTAGAAGAAACGTACCGGTTTGATTCTCATTGCTACATTTAACATATAGATAAAACTTCTTTGCAGGGTCAATGAGTACCGGAGAATCATAATTAGTCATATCCCAATACTTATATTCATTGGGCTTGTGGGAAGATGAAAGAGCACTAATTCCTAGCGTCATGTGTTGGAGAATACCTGCCGGAGCATTCAGAATTCTTGTGTTGGCATTATAAGTAATATTGTGAGATATCTGTGCCGGATTCGTTTTTGAGTTCACAAACCGGAACTGCAAACTTTCATCACCTACAAGCAGTTGCATAGTTGAAACAGTTATCGGATTGACAGATCCAGAGAAATTCAACAATGCATCTTCCAGCATCGACATCGTTTCCTTTGCGTCCCTGAACCGTCTCTTGGTAAACTGCAAAGCATCTTTGTATTTACTATCGACCGTTACCTCGTTTGTCTCAATCTTATTCAGATCACTTGAAACAGATGTGCCTACCGGTTCGTTAGAAAGTTCAATTTCGGGAGAATACGGATTATTCACAAAACGTTTGATTCCGATCATCCGGATAAGGGAACCTTCTGGATGAAATTGTGTGTCGGAAAAGTCTACGTAACCGCCTAGTTTAATTTTATCACCAATCTGCAACCAGCGTTTTTTAGCCCAAATTCCATCGAGCGTGCCGGTGAAAGTGAACTTCTTATCTTCATGCTCGTATAGGTATTTGGCAGCTTCTTTGAATACTTCCCAGCTGGCACCGGTCTGCGTTGTATCATTACAGATATAAGCTTTCGGTAACTGAATTCCGAACACTGCGTATGTATCACCAGCTTTAGGCCGCCAGACTTCCGGTTCAGGCATAGTAATGCCGTCGATTTCCTGCGGGACAATTTCAAAGCGACGTCCCGCTTTCTTATCCTTTTCCTCATGAATATACTTCACCTCGAACTCTTTCCCGGTGAGCATACCGGTTTGGAAGATAACTGTCATGTTCTCACCTGCAATAAGACAATCCTCAAAGTTCAACTCTTTGGGGATATCTTCGTCTACAAAATCATAAAAATTATTCTCCTTATTGACTTCAAGAACAGCACTGACGGTACCGACACGCGAAGGATAAATCTCTGTACAATCCAAGCTATCTTCCTTAGCGGTAGTAAGCTCTTTATCTGCACGCATAACACAGGAGCCGTCCGCATCTGTTTTATAGGTACGGCCTTCGTAAACTAGAGTTTTAGACTTAGGAAGCAATAAATTCTTAGCTCCGTATGTTGAATAATCAATATTGCGATCCGTGGTCTCCACGAGGATTATTTCAGGAGGAATGTCGCCAGATTCCCGACCTACGCCAACTTTGAACCCATGGCCTTTCCCGTAAGACAACTTCAAAGGATTATCCTTGTTGTATTCAACTTTACGTAGATGAACTGTCTTTATCTGCTTTCCATCTATAGTTTCTTCAGTGATCTGCCATTCTATCTCGTATATATCTGCCAGTTGATTCAGAGCATCAAGAATATAGGTATGACTGTAATTGATAACTTTCTCTGTTCCTTCAATACAATCACCGACTTTCCAACCGGTACCACGACGATTCAGATTTTCAACTAGTAAGCGGAGATGCTCATGTGCTTTTGCTGTATATGAGAATTTGATACTATTATCAACAGTATGCCGTACTTTCCACAAGGTTGCGTCTGCTCTACCGGTTTCGAGAATCAGAGTGTACTCAAAGTTACGTTCACCATTCTTCTTTAAATTTGAATCCTTTTTTAAGAAGTATCGTTTCCCGTAGAAATCACACCAAGAACCGACCGGAATTTCAAGATATCCGGGATGGGAAAAATACAAAGTAAGTGTATCTTCTCCCATGACAGCTTCATAAGAGTAACTTTCATCCTTTACTTCGATTTTTATTTCCTTATCGTCACTATATAAAATCATATTACCTTTAGAATTATATCCTAAAATATAAATGTCAAATAGAAATATATTAGAATAATAGGCATAAAAGTAAGGAACAGATAAACGAATCAACAATAATATGATACATTAGATACGACATTAGCAGCATTGTCGTGAAATAAAATATGATACATTGATTTTAAAGGAGGAACATTAGAGGAGGAGAGATACACTTGCTATATTAACCAAAGTTCTCTCGGAACAAAATCTGCGCAAATTAGTTCGCAAAATCTAGGACAAAACGGCTATCGCAAATATGAGGATGGTTTATTGGTTCAATGGGGAAAGGTTTCAGGTTCTTCAATCACGAGTTATGCCATAATTATGCCTGCAACTTTTTATGATAAATTCTATAAGATATTTGCGACTGTTTACAAGCCTTCATCTGACAGTAGTGTTTATTCCGCATCACCTATCGATGATTCAACTAAGACAGTTAGTCGATTTTATATTAATAGAAATTACGCCTCTGGAGGAACCACTGGGTTGTCACAAGAAACTTTTGATTGGATGGCTATTGGGCGTTGGAAATGATACAATAAATTACAACATGAAAATAATAATGAGTGGGTTTAGTAGAAAATTGGTACTACTTTTAGTGACCATAATTTGGCAAAGTTCTCTCGGAACTAATGCAGTTTCATTGTCTAGTCAGAATTTGGAACAAAATGGGTATGTCAAGTATAGTAATGGACTATTAATACAATGGGGAAAAAAAACTTCAGGTGGAAGTTATCAGGGAACTATTTATTTCCCTGTTTCATTCTACAATTCCTATTATTCATTATGTATAGGCCCTGCAAAAGGAAATGTAGTAGATAATTCGAGTTGGATTGCAAATTATACAGCCAACAAAGTAGGCAGTTTTAATTATATAAATACTTATTCTATGGGTAGTTCAAATAACACATCTTCTGCAGAATTTAGTTGGTTTGCTATCGGGCGCTGGAAATAATTTAAAAACATGTATTATGAAGTATTGGAAAAATGGATTCTACGACGAATACCAGGAAGATTCGGTAGAGATTACAGAAGAGTATTATAATCAGTTACTAGCTGGTCAATCAGCCGGATTGCTTATAGTGGAAAGCAAGAAAGGTTATCCGATCTTAGCTGTACATCAACCCTCTATTGAAGAGATTAGAGCACAAAAGCTCAATGAATTAAGTCTATATGATTCCTCTGACATGGTGAATCTATTCAGTATTGATAATGTATCAGGATGGTTGAGCAAAAGTACCCGTGTAGGTCTTATGAACTCTATTGCAATTGAAAAGGGAACTGGACGATCTGAAACAAATATCTGGCTGGGTGATACTCTGTTTGTTTTGCCTGTCGAAAAGGCTATTGATATGTTACAACAGCTAGAATTGTACGCCCTTGCGTGTTTTGACACAACACAAAGGCATACAAAGACTATTCAACAGTTAACGACAAAAGACGAAATAGAAACATACGACTTCCGTACAAGTTATCCCGGAAAGCTAAGTTTTTCCGGATAACCGATCGTATAATCGTAGTTTTCGATTTCCTCAATAGTCTGCAATGCTCTGACTGCTGCAATGTGCGATTGTGTAACATTGTAGCAGTTTAGTGCATACAATTCAAGGGTATTCAACATATCTAGCGCATCTGGTATCGGAATGACATATTTCACCGCATCATACCATAATACCGTTTCTGTTTTACCCGCTTCTTTTTCAATCGAAATTGAGTTAAATAATCCAACACGTGTAGACTTATCTAACCACATACTTTTAGCTCGTAATTTAAAAGAATTGACATTTCCAGATTTGTCAAACGACTGTATTTCAGTTATTTTCATTTTTCGCACTTCTTCAATGTCATACTCATATTCTACCAAAATAGGGTAGCCTTTCCTACTTTCTGTTATTATCAATCCACCTGATTGACCAGCTAACAACTCCTGATAATACTCATCTGTAATTTCTACCGAACCTTCCACTGGCTCGTCGTAGAATCCTTGTTTCCAATACTTCATATATCTTATTTTTTAAAGTTATTTCCAGCGACCAATCGCAAACCAGGTAAACTGCCAGCCTGTCCATGCTATTTCTCCTCCGGACGCTATATATCTAGTAGCAAATTGAAATGAAGATACAGTTTTAGTTATATACACAGTGGGGGAATATACTATAACCTCATCTTTTGAACTCGATACACCTGTTAGTTGTACACTATAGTTTGTATCGAGGAAACTTATAGGCAAATATAATGAGGAGAATCCTATAGCTCCAGCTTTCGTGCCCCACTGAATCAATAGCCCATTATTAAATTTCATATAACTTGACGAAGAACCAAAAGATTTGCTTGTTGCGTTCGATAGATCAGCTAAAGCATACGTAGTCCCGAGAGAACTTAGTAAAGTTTTCTCTGCATCAGTCATAAATTTTCTTGACGTGCTTTCTTTAATCATTGATGCGGGGTGTGTATCCGGATGAGTGTAGTTATTTGCTCCTGCAGCGATTCCGCTTAACTTGGTACGTTCAGCATCAGTCATAAACCTGTGTGTCTCATCTTCATTTATTTCTGACGCTCCGTGCTTATGTGTCGCTGCCGCATAATTACCCTTTGCTTGATATACCGAATCGTGGTTGTGATTTCCTGCCGCCTTACCATTCCAATTTGTCTTTTCAGAATCCGTTACAAATCTATGTGTGATATCATCCGTGATGTCAGATGCCGAATGCTTATGTGAAGCAGGTGCATAATCCCCCTTTGGTTGATACGTAGAATCATGGTTATGGTTTCCTGCAGCCTTACTGTTCCAAGTCTCTTTTTCCGTATCGGTAACAAAGCGATGAGTACTATCAGGAGTTATATCAGACGCATTATGACCGTGCGATGACGCCGCATAACTACCTGCAGGTTGATATACTCCGGCATGGTTGTGATTAGAAGGAGAAGCGCCAACCTCGCTCGCTGTGTAACTAGGTTTACTAGCAGCCTTCGCCCATGATGGCACATCGCTTGCAGGCATAGAGGTGGGGAAATCACTGATTTCAGATACCTTATGCGTATGCGCTTTCGGTGTACGGGCATCACTTAGCCGAGCATCGTTTCCCTGGCATACTGTTCCTTCTGCACTACCAAAATTCTTATTAAAAGCAGAGTTTTTATTGAATGCAGGTTCGTATGTACCGGTATGATTGTGACCTGATGGAGAGGCACCTACTTCGCTTGCCGTATAGGTTGGTTTGGATGCAGCCTTCGCCCAAGAGTATACGTCACTAGCGGGCATAGAAGAAGGGAAATCACTGATTTCAGATACTTTATGCGTATGCGCTAATGGAGGCCGTGCATTACTCAAACGCGAATCGTTTCCCTCGCACACGGTCCCGGCAGAGCTTCCGAAATTCTTGTTAAAGGCGGTAAGCTTGGTAATAATCTTCTCATATACTGCATCATGATTATGTGAGTCCAGAGCAGCTTTCAAAGCTTTTCCCTGCTCTGCAGAAAGAGCTTTACCAGTTCCTCCACTTGTCAGATTATTAACAATATCGGAAACATTAAGTTTCTTTCCAAGCTCTGTTGTCATAGTGGCAGCAAAATTCGGATCGTTGTTCAGGGCGTTCGCTAACTCAATCAGTGTATCAAGAGCGTCCGGAGCACCGGCTACCAGTTTGTCGATAGCTGCTTGTACTTTAGCGTCAACGCCGGATACTGCATTATTCGCAGCTATCGCAGCGGCGTTCGCATCATCGGTAGCCTTCTTCGCTAAACCCGTTTGTATTACAGATACATCCTTGGCCGCATTAGCATCATCTGTTGCTTTTTTAGCCAAAGCGGTTTGGGCTTCCGATGCTGTCTTGGCTGCATTAGCATTGTTCGCTGCAGTCGTTGCAGCATCTTTTGCAGCATTAACACTACCGGCAGCAGCATCGGCAAGAGCAGCTTTATCACCTGCTAAGGTTGCTTTTTGATTTGCGAGTGTTGCTGCAGCATTTGCATTATCAGTAGCCGTCTTTACAAGTCCTAGTTGTGCCGTTGCATCTTCCGTCGCTTGGTTCATCTCATCTACAATGCCGCCATATTCAGCTTTACGAGCTTCTTCCGCTTTAACACGTTCCACTTCCGCCTTAGCCCGGTTGGTCTCATCAACTTTACGTGCTGCTTCGGTAGATTTACGCTCATCTTCATTCTGAACTCTTATATTCTCGGCAGAGGAACGACCTGATTCAGCCGTGGCACGTGCGGTTTCGGCTGTTGCCCGTTTAGTCTCGGCAGATACGCGAACATCCTCGGCGGTCTTGCGTGCATTCTCGGCATTAATACGAGCCGTTTCAGATTGATTACGGGTAGATTCAGCAGAGACACGGGCAGTTTCATTATTGCCTCTTATGACTTCATCCGCTTTTCTTTTATTTTCCGCAGTAGCACGTTCGGATTCAGCGGTAGAACGACCTGTTTCAGCGGTTTTTCGTTTATCTTCTTCCTTTACACGTTCCGATTCAGCAGATGAACGGCCAGATTCGGCAGATTTGCGGGCATCTTCATTATTTTTACGTGTTTGCTCCTCCGAAACACGTTTAGTTTCTGTATCAACACGCCCAGTTTCAGCAGTTACCCGCTTGCCTTCCGCTATAACACGTGCTTCTTCAGTAGATTTGCGTGCGTTCTCATTCTGAACTCTGATTGTTTCGGCAGAGGAACGACCTGATTCAGCAGTAGCACGTGCGGTTTCGGCTGTCTTTCTTTTGCCTTCCTCGGATGATCGCGTACTTTCGGCAGACTTGCGAGCCGTTTCTGCGATTACACGTTCGGATTCAGCATTACCTCTCGTTGTTTCAGCATTCTTTCTAGCTTGCTCGTTAGATTCTCGTGTACCTTCGTCAGTTACACGCTTCTTTTCTGCATTATCCCGTACAGTTTCAGCAGTAGAGCGTCCACTTTCAGCGGTTTTCCGTGCATTTTCATTAGTGATACGAACTGATTCAGCAGCTTCCCGGGCCTGCTCTTCATGGGAACGGCTAATCTCGGCCGTTTGCCGCGATTGTTCGAAAGAATTACGACGGGATTCAGCATTTTCACGAGTTGATTCATTCTCTTCAACTGTGGCTTCTAACTGCCTCATATCGGTAGTAGCGGTTTTGGCATCGCTCGTAGCTTTGAGCATATTATCTAATGCTGTCTGAATCTTCTCTAAACCAAATTTAAGGCTAGTTTTAACACCGTTTACTATCCGGTAACCGATGGTAAAGAAGCCCTTCATGTTCTGGGATTCATCTAATTCTGATATTCTTTTCTTTTTTAATGGCATAGTAAATCAATTTAAATCAATATAAAATTGTCCGTCCTCCGTTATAATGAATTCTCCCGCTTCGGATGCAAGCAAGAACTCCGTTTCTCCAATCCGGAAGCTGGTAAATACGAGCTTTAGGGTAAATTCCCACCATACACCACCATTCAACATAAAATTAGATGTCTGACAACTCTTATAGTAGCAGGGGTAACTTTCACTCCACTCGTCACAATAAAATATACGTTCCGCATCGGAATACTCGTAGCCTTCATCATCGCTCTTCGTTGTCAGTCTGGTAAGATTATAGAGTAGGGCATCATGATTCCGCCAAAAAGTTTGAATATCCGGTGCCCGCATCAGGCACTTTAAAGAGACTTCCTTTGTCTGAAACTTAACTATTTCACCATCGTAGACAGCTCCATCCTGACGTTTGAAATTCTGTAGTAAGTTCTTTTTTACTGCCGGAGATTTCAGAATTTCAGCGTTACTACCTTGGATAATCACTACGCCGTAATCTGTCAAATCCTTATTATCAATTTCATATCCTTTAGGCATTGAAAAGCTATTGGCCGGTTCTTGGTATTCATAACTTGCATCGCGTGGAAAATCATTAGTGAAAGTGATTTTTACTATTTCGAGTTCCGGATAAATCGTATAGCTACTCTGTGAAGAAAGACGTAAACGATATGTCTTATCCAAATCGGAAAAACAGAAATCATGATATCCCATATCAGATAATACAGCTATCAAACCTCCGAGGCCTGTATCGTTCCTGAATGCTAATTCGATATTTACATCGCCCGCATCAAGAACCGGATTACTAAGGTCGAATTCTTGTCCGTCTTCTTCCGGCCAATCATTTTTATCCGGCTCCTTCATGGGTGGAAAAGCTACAAGGTTGTTGTAGCTTCCCTTTATTACTGATATACCTAGGCTGGTATATGCATCTATTCCGTCTATTAATAATTGTCCTTTCATCGCTTTAATGTTATGCCTTTAGTGTTCAACGTGTCTATTCCTAGCTTTACAGCGTACATGAACTCCCTTATTTCCACAAGGTTAGATGTATAATTGGAGATGTCTGATAAATGGGAAACAATAGTATCATTACACCGAAGTATTTCAGACATGTTCTTATCCATATTTATGAGATATGACAGTTTCTCTGCTATCTTTTCTGTTCCTGAATTAATACTCTTAACTTCCTCATTTATAGAATAGGTATGCGAAGTCATTACAGCAAAGCTTCCATCTAGCTTGTCGGCTGAATCTTGCGACATGGAAGCGAATCCTTTCTTTGAAGCTTCACGTTCATCATCATCTTTGTCCCATTTATATATATCAGACATCGCATCACGTCTCGCTTTCATTTCATCAGCTATCTGTTGACCTTCTGCCTTTAAAGCATTATATTCATCTTCGGTTACCCCATCGTCCATTGCATTATATAGCTTCTCCCTCCACGCTGTTAATCGGTCCATATATTCATCTTTAAGCATGGAGTTGAGAATAGCATTTCGCATGTATTCCTCGAAGTTATCTGCAAAATCTGCGGAATCAGCATCCATATCAGAAAGTAAGTCCTGAAAGTCTGAACGAAGAGAATCATAATCAATGAGTGTTGTATCAGCTATTTGTTGCTCTAACACTTCTGCAACCTTTCCTACACCATTTGCAATTTGATCGGCATATTTTTGCGTATCAGAATCAAGTTGGGACCAGAAAATACCGGCATCCGATTGCAACTTTAAAAGTTGTTCATCAGTCAAATCAAATAGCCCAGTCATACGACCACCCATTTTCTTTTTAAATTCCTTTTCAGACATGCCTAATGTTTCCGCAGCTTGTTTCCATCCTTCACCGGACATATCATCTACTTCATCATAACCCTTTGAGTGGGACTTTCCAGAAGCACCGGAGTTCAAATATTGTTTGCCCAGTACTTTTGCATTCTCACTTTGTTTCTTTATATTGGCGATGGCTGCTTCATATACGGCATTTGCCGTGTCTCCCGTAAGAGTTTCCGCTAGCTCAAGTTGCTTCTCAATTACTCGATCAAGGATATTGATATAGGATTCATACGCTTCTTTCGCTTTCTCGTATTTCTCGGTCGTATCGTCCTTACCGAACATATCGAAGATTTTCATGGCTATCTGAACGGCTGCACCAATGATAGCTAGAATAACAGATGCCTTTTCAACTGTACTTATTGCATTAGCAGAGGTATCGGCAGCAGCTTCAACCCCTGCCATTGCAGTCATTGTAAATGAGCCAATACTGCCAATAAGAGAAATGATCTCACCTGCCGGACCGCCAATTGATTTACCTAGTTCATCAATTGTATCCGCTAGCTCCGAAATCTGTGCTCTGACTTCTTTTTCCGACTTCTTTACTTGATTATCCTTCTTTACTACTTTGTCTTTAGCCGCATTATAGTTTTCAGTTTTCTTCTTTACTTTATCCAGAGCCTGTGCTTCGGATAAATAAGCTTTTGTAGATTCAATCTTACCGGTCTTTTCATTGAATTTAGAGGACTTGACGCCATTCTCAATCTTAGCGCCACCTTTGACTGCTTCGGCAGTCTGACGGGCATTCTCTAATTCCATTTGCGCATTAGCTAGCTCTTCCTCCGCTTCTGCTAGTTCTTTCTTCTTATCAGATAATGATTGAAACGGATTGCGGCTATCCAACTCATCCATGATAGATTGAATAGTACTTGTATATTCTCGTAGCTGATCAGGAGATAAAACTTTAGCTGCCGCACTCTTCGCATTCTCTAGTTGATTAAGAAGGGAATTCAATGTTTCAGAAGACGTTTCTTTCAAATTCTCAAATGCGCGAACGTATTCAGGAGATTCTTTCAGCTTATCATAATCCAGGTTCATAAGCTCCATTCCCTTATTCTTTGTTGCTTGAGCAATAGACCGATCAATTTGTTCAACCTGTTCTGTATCTCCATTCTTAACTGCTTGCTTACGTTGTTCCTGCAAGGTGGCAATATCTTCATTGAATTTTCGTTCAATAGCAATACGTTGGTCCGTATAGTCTTGATACTGATTCAGCAAATCTGCTAAATCATCCCCACGATTGTACTTTAAATCTGTAGTTTCCTTTTTTTCATTAGCAACTTTATCAAATGCGTCAAACTGTTTCTTTACTGGCTCTGACTTGACATATGCTGATGCATTGAAGGTTTTCTTTTTATTTTGTGGATTAGCTTCAAAAGCTGAACGAGCTTTTTCAATTTCTTGTAATTTCTTATCCTCTGCTTCACGATCGATAGCCTGTAACTCTAGCTTATGATTGAGTTTCCTTTGTTTAAGGACCTTTTCACTACTTTCTTTGAGCTTGTTGATTTCAAGTTGTTCGAGTTCATTTGCAGAGTCCTCTTTCATGCGCTGCTGCTCTCTACTCTGCTTATCTAGTAGGAGTTTATATTTCTCCTGTTCTTCTCGGAGCTTGTGAGCTTGGTCGTCCTGCTTGGAAGATGAATCATAGACTTTTAATTCTTTTTCAGCCTCCTTTAGCTTCTTGACATTTTCTTTATAAGACTTTACCACAGCAGAATCTATCCCTTTGAACTTTCCAGCATCCATTTGCTTCTTTTGTGCTGAAGCGATTGACTCCAATGCTTTAGTAGCATCTTCTTTTTGTTTTGTCCAAAAGGCTTTATTTTGAATAGCGGCTTTTTTATCTTCTTTATCTTGTTCTTCCTTCGCTTTCTTCTGAATTTCATTTATTTTTTCAACTTCTTCTTTTGCAAGACGAACGGCTTCTGTCGCTTCATTCTTCTTTTTTGCTAACCTGCCTATTTTGATACTTAGTCCAGGATCTTCAACTCCTTCCTTTCTGTTTTTTTCTACTTCGTCGATTGCTTTTTGCCATTCAGCAGTAGCCGCATCCAATTCCTCTTGTTTCATTACAGCTTTAACTTTGATACCCATAACATACTGTTTATATGCTTCTTCATTGAGTAGTCTTTTTGCATCGGTTAGGTCCATAGTTTTAAGCTTCTCTAAATCGAGATTCTTTAAAACGTTTGGCATAATGGATTGAAGTTGTTTATATGCTTCCAATTTCTCGGATTGAGAAGATGTTTCATCTCTAATAACAGAAAGGAATCCTTCTGCCTTACTCTTTAAATCATCCAAGTTCTTTTTTTGAGTCTCCATGGTAGCATTATGTTTTCTCATTGCCCTTTCGGAGTCTGTTTCAGCCGTAGCACATTTGTAAATTGCATATCCAAGTCCAGCAAATGCAGCAGCGGCTAATACATAGGGATTCGTTAGCATAGCTGCAGCATTTTTTAATTGAGCGATGGTTTGTGCTTTTATTGCTTTTGTTAATAAGATGCGAGCAGATGTGTTCTTTGCAATCATTGTAGCCTCAATAGCGTATAGCCCTTTCTTCAGGACTAGATCTGCAGCCTCAATAGCACGCTGTTTGTTGACAATAGTTGTAACTGCTGCATATACTTGTTTAGCTGTACTCACAGCAAGAATGCTTCCTTTATATCCAGCAAGAGCCGTCGTGACGACAACGATCAAAGCTCCTATATTTTTTAATGCTTCTTGAGCGGTTCCATCATTAAAAGCCTCATTCATTGATTGAGCTGCAGAAGATATTTCCTTTAAAATTTCCTTTCCCAGCGGGCGAAGTGCGGCTGTTATATTATTGCCAAGAAGTTTCATCTGATTCTCGGCAGATGAAGACATTTCTTTGAAGGCAGCTTCTGCGGCACCCGATGCATTTTTCATTTGATCCAGATCGGACGCGGCACCTACTGCGTTCTGCCCGGTTATCATTAATGCGGCCTGTAAAGCTTCATCAGTGCCTAATAGTTCTTTCATCTTAGTTGTACTTCCGTTCGCTTCGTTATAGATCAGCTGTAATGCTTCCTGGAAAGAACGTCCGGAAAAGGCTGCATCACCTAGATGGTTAGCCGTTCCCATAATTGCCGCACGTATTTTAGTCATAGCTTCAGCTGTCGGAACACCTTGCTTGGTTATTGATACGACGGCTGCCAGTACGTCTTCAATATCAATACCAAAGGACGAGGCAATGGGAGCGGCTTGAGCAATGCTTCTCCCGAGTTCTCCCATTGTTGTTTTACCGAGCTTGGCTGTGGTAAACAGCATATCAGAAATGTTTTCAGCTTCAGAAGCTCCTTTCTTGTATGCATTTAGAATAGTAGTGATGGCATCCGCAGAAGTAGCAGTTTCTGTAACGCCACCGATTGCTGCTTTTGCAGAAACTTTTAAAATATTCATAGCATCAGCTCCATCATGTCCAGCAGATACAATCTGATATAGTGCTTTAGCTGATTCTACGGCTCCGACTGGAACCTCTCTAGTCATATCAATTACACTATTCATGAAATCGGTAAGACTGCCTTTTATTCCGCTTGAAAGTGTTGCAACTTCCTTCATGCTTTGCTGGAACTGCTTTTCGAAGTTATACGCTTCTTTTGCTGCTTGAGTAAAAGCGATCCCCGCACTAATACCAATCCCTCCGAATACATCAAAAGCGGTAATTTCACCGGCCATTGCCTTAATGATTCCCATCGCTTCCTGACGCCCAGAATATAGCCCTGAATTATCTATACCTGTAGCGAAATATAACGCACCATCTTTATTCTGAATACCCATATATCATTTATTCTTAAAATATAAAGAGGAGGCAAAATTTGGCTATTTCAGGAAGAATCAGCATCTTTGCAGTGTTCTAAGACCAAGGAACAATTTTTAAATTTGTATAATGGGAGTTGACAAGCCTACTATATCACAATATAGGCTATCAATTCCCTTTACTGCATAGTCCCATTATACAATGAAAGATTATGTTCCTTGGTCGGAAAGAATAGGGAAGAGATAGCCTTTTTCTATAAAAAATCCCCATATCTTCACAGACACAGGGAAATACTCTAAACCAATTTAATAAAAAAACAGTTAACCTAATATATAAACATGACAACAAATTCCCTTAACTATTAGCTTTTCCTTTAATATCTAGATACTTTTTCATTCTGACAGTCTTACCTGGCTCATCAAAAGATGGAAGTTCTATCCATTCGTAATCTATTCCTTCAACTTCTCCACTTTCATCTGTACCTTTATTACGCTCTCTCATCATAAATGAGTACTCCTGAAGCAATATCTCTATTAATTCGTAGCTACTATCCAAAGTCTCATTAAAAGTTAATCCTAGCGCTTCTTTTGCAATAACTAAGAATCTACTCTGATTATATCCTTCCAACTTTCCAAATTCTTTTGAGCGGCTATTATCTCCGCTTCTTCTACTGGGCTCACGTTCCGAAGAGTCGTGATAGATGTGCAAAAAGGGTAATATCCAATGCGGTATATAATCGCATTGAGTAAAATGCGTATATCTTCCCATGTGGTATTATCCGCAAGAACATCTCTAAACCATCCCGGTGGTTCACTTGATTTATTATGTATACCAAGGCAAATAATATCAAGAAGAAGTTCTCCGTATTTATCTATTATTTCCGGGAAATCAGAATTTAGCTCACCTTCTTTCACAATCATCTTATCGATATCTTCTTTCTCTATGGCAAGTAGGAGAGGACGAATCCGAAACCATGTCCTGACTGTGATAGGTTTTATTACAATGCAATCACCGGGATTTTTCCCTTTAGGGATAGAATCTCGGTTAGTGAAATCAAATGGAATTTTGACGGGCTGGCCCGTTACAGATTCCGATTCTTGCTGAAATAAGTTCTTTATGCTCATAAATAATCCAAGGAGCCTAGCCCGTTGTACTTCCAGGCAATATTTCCAGTTGTTCGCGACTAACCTTCAATACTTTCAGCTCCATCCTTCAAATAGTTTGCTCCTGCAGGCGGACTCGAACCGCCGGTATCTACATAACCAATGTAGTGCTTTCACCAACTTAGCTATACAGGAATCCAATAAATTATTCTACTGGCTTATCGACAATAGATACAACTTCACGCATAAAGGCCGTCTGTTGTTTTCCGGCTGCCGTGATAGCTGCTTGTATGTAGACACGAACAAGCAACAACTCTGCCTGTTCTGATCCGGGGGCCTGTGAAATCTTAGAGGCAATCTTACCATTAACGATGGTATAAACAACCTTCTTGCCATCTTTAGGTAATGTTTCACACTGGAACGTTTTAGAGATAGAAGGAGTACTAAGAGGCTTTTTCCAGATGTTTTTTCCTTCTTTTGTATCTACTTCACCGCCTGCTAGTTCTTTAAGAACCTCATTTGATGGAGTAGGGATGGAGAACTCGACATAATCTGTCGTATCTTTCACCAGTTCAACATAAAAAGGTTCTTCACTACCTTCTACTTCAATCTTCACTTCTTTGGGATCTGCAAAGTTGAATGCAACACTTCCTTTGGTCGGAAGGGGATAATCTTTGAGATCTGCACCGGGAACGCCGTCACCAACTGTTCCAAATTTAATTCCACCTACGCCCATAGCGATAGGTCTAACTTCTCCTGTCATAATTATTGATCTATTAAAATTTCTAATCTGATATTTGTACAAGCAAAGCCCTCTTTCAGTTCAGGCATTGGAACGCTCCAAAGGACTTCCACTTCTTTACATACTCCGTCACTACTATTGATTGAATCAAGCGATTTCCGTACTTTACGCTTTAGCTCTTTCATTCGTTGACGTTGGTTCATTCCATTATCATTCAAGGGAACGAAGATATTGATATTGACAGGCACTTTATTAATAAAGTCAAGTTCATTCAATTGCAGGTGATTAATAACAATATGCTCACTATTAACACCTGCTTCCGATTTGTCTTTGTAAATCACAACATCGGTGCCTGCAGCGGCCACAGCATTATAAACTATATCTACAGCGTCAAATTCATCCATAATCAAATCTTGCTAAAACAGATTTCAACGTATCCCTTAGATATTTCTCACATTGCGCGTTAGCACCTGAAACGACTTCATATCCTTTAGCTTCCACGGCTGCCGCATATTCCATTCCTGCAACACCGACCAACACATAACCACCAGTATATGACAGAGAGACTTCTTCTGCAAGCCTACGCCCTTTATACTTACCAGTTGTCTTATCAGTCCCTTTATCGCTTTCTACGAAGTTCTCTTTGACAACTTCCCCATCTTTTGCAATTATATATCCGATAGAGGAACGAAGATTACCAGTCTGGTCTTTATATGAGCCACTCCGGCGGGCTACTTCGATAAACTTTTCACCTCCTGCTTGCAGGAAAACAAGCATCTTATCTTCTGCTTTACTTTGAAAATGGTCGAACCAGCGTTCCATTTCATCAAAGGTGAATAGGGGAGTCATGCCATTTTTCATACGTTGATAATTGAATGTGATTGATAAGGTTCCCAACAGATAATCGGTACATCAATACCCTTTGATGCGACTTTCAAACGTAAAAACTTACTGTCTTCCGGCGGTTGCATTTTGGAGTAGAAATAGCCATGTACCTGCGCTTCATCACCATCCGAATTACGTTTGAGAACGATTCTACCATCGCTTACCGGGTCGTAGCGTCCGGGGACAGATATTTCAACCGGTTTCCCAGGAACCCATTCACCATCAACTAAGCGCCCGTTAGCCTCAATAGTAACTATTGCTGTATGTGGATACCGTTTTACCATCTGTTACCAGCTCTTCCTTTGATAATGATTCGTTTCCCAAGTTTAGCAGCTTTCTCCGGCTCCCCGTTCTCTATGTACAGTTGCTTTGCAGTCTGAATATAGAAAGAACGGGGATGAGTGATAGAAAGCTTATTTTCACTGAAATCTTGAGAGTTTACCATCATGGCATACGTATCAGCGACACAAAGATTGACTTGCTTCATGTTTTCAGCAGTACATTTTTCTTCGGGATTGACATCGCGCTTTATAAATACTACCTTTTCCAAAAAGCTTTCCATATCCCCAATAGATGGATACTCAAGTATCGTTTCTCTGATTGTTGCCATTATAGTTTACTCTTCATCAGTTTTTTCAGTATCTTCATCGGCCGCCCATTCCTTGGCATCAGTTTTCATGATATACATTGCATCAGGATCGTTGACTACCGGGATGGCATTAGCTTCTGCTTTAGTCCATTCTTTGAAAGGTTCCAGCTCTGACCACTTGCTAAGGAATACAAAGTCTTTTTTCAGTGTCGTTGCTTTCTTCTTGTACTCGACAGAATGTTCCGCTGCAATAGGACCATGCTGGATGTCGCCGCATTGTAAATCTTCCAAGAAACAGATATTGGCGGCTTCCCATGGATTGATCGTAGTGCGATTATGAGAAGCATCTTCAATACGTACAGCCGGGCTCACTAAGACGATCTGAACACCTTCTGTATTCTCTTGTGCAGAGAGATATTCATTGATAACTTTCTTGGAGATAGTCAGCTTTTCTTTCTGATTGATCCAGCCTTTAACTTTCTCGATAACCGCTTTCTGTTTCTTCAATAAAGCAAATCGATCTTTGCGCATCACTACATACTTAATGGTAACACCATCAGCAGAGGCGGCAACTACTGTATCTTCAATGTCTTGCAATCCGTCTGCTGTGTTTGCATTTGCCCAGTCAGCAGCGGAAACCTTTTTATTTTCATTCTTCATACCACAACCAACAAATTCCTCGGTAACAATACCGTTATTATTGCTTGAGTTTAGAGTGAACCCACCTTTAGACATCAGCTGCATACACCACCATTCGAAACGTCCACGAACAGCGTTATATACAAAGTCCTGATCTTTGAAAGCGAGGTCAAGGATAGATTTCAAATCCGAATCACCTTCACAATCACGGCTAAGTTGCCGGTATTCGTTCCAGTCGCTTTCATTCATACCACGCTTAACGGCAGTCTTGGGGATATCACCTGACATCTTACCTACAACTTCACGTTTCTTTTGCGGTGCAGAAGAATCAAAGCTGATAACGTCTGCAATAACAGGAGCACCTTTCTCTCCAGTCAAAGTTTCCCATTTCAGAGAATCTTTCTGCTTTACACCGAAGAAGTTAGGGAAGAAGACCGGCTTAACCTTACGTGAGTTAAGTCGTGCTCCCATGTTCTTACGGTTCACTTGTTTAATTAAACTTCTTTCCATATATCATTATTTTAATGGATTAGACAAAACGGATAAAACGGAGCAACGCTTTAATAGCGTCGTCAACAGGGTAGGGCATTACTGCTTCATTAACAGTACCACGCACCAAGAGGCCTGACTGCTGGTTGGCTACGGTCATATCAACCTTGTTCATAGTGATAACCTCCGGGGTATACTTGAACTTTGCAGCTTTGGCAGCAGCTTTAGCAGTAACAAGAACTAAGACATCATTAATCTTTGCGGCTCCAATGGCTCCGGAAAGAGTTATTGTGTCATAAGCTGCATTGGTTTTGTCAATTGCAGAGATTACATCAGAAGCTCCGGTTAAAGCACCGCCGACTGTAACAGCTTCCCCAACTTTAAACGCATGCTTCTTTGCGATTTGAATAGCAACAGCATCGGCGGCTGCGACAGCAGTAACTTTTCCGGTTTTAACAACATGGTAAAGGCCATTAGCATCTTTACCCACAATTACAAGCGGAGGAAGCTCGTCGATGATTCCCTTCAGTTCCGCACGGGCAATAGTTCCACCGCCCTGAATGTCCTCGATAATCTTTTCGATACCGGGAGCATACTGAAATTCACTTTGTTTTTTTCTGAACATAGCTTTAAATATTAATAATTATTCTTCAAGACCAAGGCTAGCAGTGCCATTATCAGAGCTTTCCTCGTCCTCCATTAACTTCAACCATTCCTGTTCGGTACGTTCTTTAGGCTTATAGGAATTAGGCTTGTAATCACCACCGGCGATCTCATCATCAATAACAGATTGTTTGATTTCGGCATATTCTTCCTGAAGCTCTTTAATCTGAGCTTCAACAGAAGTTTCAGAGTTGACGTCAATACGATTGAACCATTTTGCAGGGAGTTTAGAATCTGCAAACAACGCCTTAGCTGATACTTGCTTGGTAGAAGTTGTGACTGTTGAAGCGACAGTAGAGACAGATGCAGCCAACTCGGAAATTTGTTTCTGCTGGGCTTTCAACAACTTAACAACAGAAGCTGGCAATCCTTCGAAATCTTCGTTCTCGTCTTCATCTTCTTCTTCGTCATCTTTCGGCTTCTTTGTTTTTTTAGTCTTAGTTGTCTCAATAGGTTTTCCATCCTTCAAACCGTGTTTTTTCTCATAAGCGGCAATAGCAGCATCAATACTGGCTTGACTGCCTTGTTCATTTGATACCAAGTCCGGAAGAATATTATCCTTGAATAGCCCAATATAGTTATCCAGGTTCTCTTCACTTTCGATGTCGAAAAGAGCTTGCACCTTGGCCGCGTACTTTTCAGGAATTCCAGCTTTTTTCAAAGCTGCTTTGATGGTTGCTAAAATCTTCATACTTTTTTCCTTAAAATATATTGGGAGTAAATTTTTCCTGCTTATATATTTTATTTCAGAATCAAATGCATACATTTGCAATATGGATAATAAGAAGAAAGAATATAGAAAGAAAGCTAAAGAGCTCGCTCTTCAAAATGGATTCGATCAAGTTTCCTATTATGGAGAGTGGAACGGCTATTTGGCATATACAGCATCCCGGAAAGAAGATGAAGGGCGTTGTATTGGTTATCCTCGGTTTATCCTTGTAAAAGATGACGTTGCTACACTGGCTCCTTATACACAATCGACAGATATCATGGGAATGACTTCTATGCCAAAAGGATATTCAGAGACACTGCTATAATTTCTTCACTATTCCGTTAATAATATCAGTATTTACTAGAAGATTATCCACACGTAGTACATTGACTCCATATTTCAGGCTTATTTCCTTTGATAGTTCTCCCCAATTTTTTATTTTTCCAGTTTGTGGATCATATATGACTATTTTTCCATCAAGTGATTTTTCCAAAGTAATAATATGCCCCGAATTTCGACCTTTCCAAGAGAAATCAATATGGTATCTTCCTGGCTCTTTTACTAGTTCAACTAGTTCCTTGGTTAACTCTTTTATACTTTTGCTTTTTAAAGCCCCTGTTCTGGTTACATCATATATGCCACCTGCTGTTTTTTTGACAGGCATAACCATCGTTTTCGGATCAATCCATGCCCAGTTAGTTCTGTATGAGAGCTCGTGGGGAATATTCCCTTTTTTCTCAAGATTAGGCAGTGCTGTTACATCATATCCACGTCGTCTCAACTCGTTGGCAACAACACAAGATTGACAGTTTACCCCATATTCATTCCCTTTACCGAAGTTTATATTTCCCCGTAGTTCATTAGCTTCTTCGAAAGTCATTTCCTCACCTCTCTTAATACCAATTTTTTGCTCAATCTTGGTTTGATTGAAGTTTCTCGCAAATCGTTCTTCCCATCTTTTTTGAATATCATTTTTCTCTGCATCAGTCTTGATGCGTTTAGGTCTAGAAATCTTTATAACTTCATTCGTAATAGGTTGGGAAACTATTTCTCTTTGTAGTCCTCCATCATTGGTGAAGTTATCCTTATACCAGAAAGCCGATTGCAATCCATCTTTATTCTCGTTGACGAAACCCTTTGCTCCCTGGGGAATGTCTGTAATAACCTGCTCTTTCGGAACTGTGTCATTCAGCAGGAAATCAGCAAAATTTTCTGGTTCCATCGTAATGGGAGTAGCGAAGCAGATACAGAAAGGATGGAAGCCTGTAAACTTGAATGTTTTCGGATATTTTCCAACCATCGCATCACAGATCTTACACGGTCCGCGATTATTGGCCGAACGCTGTATCTCAATTCCTAGTATAAAATCCTGTTTACTCCAACGTTCATAGTCTGCACTACGATAAGCTGTGTTCGTTGTTGTAGCAGATGTTCGGAGAGCGTTCTTGTATGCAGAGCGGTATACACCTTGCCCTGGATGATAATCTTTCATCGGTTGTGATAGAACCAATTCACCTTTCTCATTTCGGATCCGGCGAAAACGTTTTTGAGGATTGTGAAGAATCTGTCGAATATCGCTACTGATTCCGTTCGAATTACGACCGGAAACTACTCCGCTATCAAGATAGAACTCAAGTTGCGATTTCGTTTGCTGTGTAATATTCCAAACTCTATCAGACAATTTTAGACCGTTGGAATCTATATCATTCTTTAGAGCCTCAAATGCAGATAGGTTATGAGTAAACATTCCATCCTTAGTTGCGCTAGAAATAGCCATTCCCTTGATGAACTGGGAAATAAAATCATCATTCTTTCTCTCTGCTCGTTCCCAGCCATCCTTTTGGAATGCGGAAATATTAGCATATAACATTGATTCAAGATTCAGCAGTTCTCGGTCAACCGCGTTCTCTATTCCCTGATTACGTAGCCATACGTTATTTTTCCCCGCATCATCCCACTTGCGGAGATACGGGGAAACAGAAAGTATAAACTGATTAAAGATATTGGCTATTACAGCCTGTTGTGCAGCAACTTTCTGTATATGCTGTTTGTCGTAGAAGGAAAGTTCAGGCATAGTTAAAGTGTAGCTCCTATGAGTGAATTGTTTTGAGCGGTATCTTTCTCATCTTGTTTCTTGCGGGCTAGCTCTTCTTCAACATCATCCGTATATGGTGAATTTTTAATAATCGTCTCTTTGCTATTGAATTGGGATGCTGTTTCAAGATTCTTTAGTTCTTCAGCTAGGTCCTGTGGGAGAATACTGCCAAACTCCACCTCAATAAAATTATCATTTAGCTGTGATGCATACTTAGTATGTGTGATGTTAGCCATTCCTGCTTGAACTATTGACACGGTACGTTGAACTGCAGGACCGAAAATTTCCATTTGCTCACTGGCTTTAATTTCTGCGTCAATCAGCATAAATCGGCGAGATGTTCCGCTTAAATTACCTAACCCCATTAGCTTATTCATTGATAAATCAGGGCTGGAAGCTCCGGAATGTATGGCGTCGTCCAATTGGTTAAGTTCAAGTGTTACGGATTCGCAGGACTGTTGCCACGCTAAGTAATCTGCATCACCGTGATATGATGTACCGGTATCAGGGTCTACTTCCATTCCGAAGTTCAATTCTTTGCCTACAGTTTCTTTACTAGGTAAGTTTGCAAGGCCATAGGTTTTTAGAATTGGTTCAGAGAAGTAATCGTTCGTATCTGACAAACGGGAAAGTCTCATCTCTTTTTTATCCATCAAATTAGCAACATCGTCCCAATCAGGACAATCAACCTCGGCATATACTACCGGAATTTTACCAAAGAGGTTTTTTGTCTTTTTTACTAACCAAATGCCATCCATAACACCGGAGTAGATAGTATCTTTCGTGTATATCTTCACGCATTCACAAGTACGACCATTAACCTCTGCATTGTATTTATAGAGAAAGCCGTCCATATCGTCGTCTTCGTCAAAATGTGGATAGAATTCACATTCGACATTGCTATCTTTAGGAGTAGAGAGGATTTTAACCTTTAGCTGGCTTTTACCATCATCCCGAGTAACCGGATAGAAAACAATAGCAGCTTTGGTTTCAGACAATACCTTGCGAGCAAACTCTTTCAAAACTGATTGCATCTTGAGTTTACGCTTATAGATATTCTTAAACTCGGTAAAACCGTTATTAGGGTCTTCAGCTGTGATAGTCATTTCACCACCAAACAAAAAGGCAACAGAGGTACGAACTATCTTCTTTGGTAGATTAGTAACAATTTGAGCGACTTCTACAGTTTTATCCTCTAGTCTCCTTGGCTTTTCTTCTCCTGTATCGGGATCAACCTCTTTTTCTGTCTCTGAATATACAGCGATCTTCTTCGGTTCGCGATATCCGACAGATTCTTTACGTCGAGTCCTGTCGCCATCGTATTCTTCCATATACTCGCGAGGATTACGGTTCTCTCGGGTATCAACGCATAAATCTCCGACTATGCTTCCGAAGTCTTCATTTTTTAGAATATCCTTAATGTCCGGCATATACTTTTCTCTTAAAATATATGTTCAGAAAAAAATCACCGACCAAGCGCATTGTTTTGTCCTTTTTTGGCGGTAAAAGTGCCGGAAAAGTGCTGAAAAGTGCTGAAAAAGATATCGTTTCTACAGCTGATGAATCTTATTTTATTGATAATCAATTGGTTGTGAAAACGCTTTAATGTTGTCTTTTTAAGTTCACTAAATTTATACGTATTTCGCAGAAGCAGAAGCCAATCACGCTTTTGGGGATAATAGGTCTTTTTCAAACCTTGATACTAACCGAAAGCTATTCTTCAAAAATAAATAATAATGAAGGTATTTAAAAGAGTGGCTCATGCTATCAAATGGTTCTTATATCAAGAACAAAGTAGAGACAACCAAATTCTTTGGTTCGTTTGGGATGTGATTACAACATTCTTTATGTAGTTATAGGAATGGATATTATCCGCGGCCCACCTTGCGGGTTTGCTTTTTGAGGTTTAGACCGATTGCTTCAGCAAATTCGGCAAGGATTGTCATGCCATCCGGAGCATCGTCATGAGCGTTATCACCCTCGCGCTTGTAACTGGTAAGAGCTTTCATGAAACGACCGTAGTCTGAACCTTTGGCGTACTCTGATTCATCAAGGAAAGCGCAATGTTTCTTTATCCATCCAGCTTTCATGATGATACGTGTAGGTTTGTGTTGTGTTGTAGGACGAGCCTGTATTTCACATGCTTTCTTTTGTTCTATTACCATCTTACGGACATGGATAGCAAATATGCGTCCACCGTTGTTTGACTCGATACGCATTTGATCGCATCCCGTATCTATAACCATTTGCGCCAAGCGAGGCTCTGTTATTTCTACAGGATCCTTGGTGAAAAGAACATCAGTGATAAAGTATTTTGGACCGAATACCTTTGCGAATGGTGCACAGAAATCATCATCTCCTTTATCTGCAGTATCGCAACCACCGATTACGCCATCAGCTTTCTTTCCTGCAATATCAATACTCTTAAAGCGCATAAGAGAAGATTTAGGGAACAGTAAACCTTTGGCTTCAAACGGCTCCTGCATATACTCGGCCATCCAGATACTTTCATCTGTTTCAGAACGCAATTCCTTGTAATATTCTGTTGTATGTACATCGGCGCAGAAAGTTTCGTCGTTCTCATCCAGCGCAGCAATACGAATGATTTCATTGTACTTGCCGGCTTCTTCCATGCGTCCGAGGACATCATTAGAGGACCAGCGTGTACCGATGTCAATCATGCAGCAGCTTCCTTCAATACGTGAATCGTGCGTACCTTGTTTCCAAGACCATACCTTCTCGTTATTATTGTCGGATAACGCATCTTCCAGGCTCTTGTATAAGTCGTCGGTCATGGCGAGCATTGATGCACCAAAACCGATTATAGTTCCGCCAACACCGCCACCGAAATAAGATACCTGGCGAGCGCCTTCCACATTCCAGCTCTTCACATTCTGTTTATCACCTTTCAGATGAATATCAGGGAATATCTCCCGGAAGCGCTTAGACTTGACAATATCTCGAGTGTCGTATGACAGCTTATTGTAAAGAGTATCAGAGCAACAGTTACGCATTACAGATTCTTCCGGGAAGTGACCGTACATCCAGGCTATAAACAATGAGGAAATATAAGACTTACCGGCACGTGGCGGCATACTGACAGCAAGGCGGTAGATAATATTCGCTAAGTACGATGAATATACACGCATAAATGCTTCTGCAATTCTTTTCAGAAACAGACGTTTGGCGAAGAACTTAGGGTCGTAGTATAAGCAGAAAGCCCAGAAATCATTCCGGGCTTCACGCTTACGAAGTATAGTCGCTGCTTTCGCTCGCCTAAGTAATATTTCTCTCTCACTCTTTTTCGCCACGTACGATAGCTGTTAATTGTTCATCTGTCATTGATTCTAGTTCATCGCTAAGATTCACATTTGCGTCAATCTCTTTGCGATCACGCCATTTCTCCGGCTGCCGGTTCTTTAGCCAGAATATAGCAGCTGTCGTGTCGGGTGGGTAATGCTCAATATATTCTTTAGAGTCTGTTATTCTTCCTTCGGATGTTGCAAATTTTGTCGCCTTACAGTCATAGCCAATAGCACGATTATAAAGACGGGATGCAACGTTAGCATCTGCAATATTCTTTCCCTTTTTTAGGGACTCAAGAAATTCGGGATAGTCCTTTTTCCATTTGTTCAATGTTTGTTCGGAAACAGAGAAGAATTCGGCTAGCTCTTTATCCGTTGCACCCAACAAACAAAGCTTTAGGGCCTGATCGGAGAACTCTATTCTGTATTCCGATTTACGCCCTCTTTTTTTCTTTTCAGCCGGATTCTTCTTCTCTGTCATAAATTAACCATAACTAACAAACTGTGATAATTCAGCCCTCAATTCAGGCAACTTTCCATTATCAAAATAGAAAGAAGAATGCATTTTTCCTGCTTTTTTCACACCGCGCATCGATTTGCAGAGATGTTCACCCTCCATAATTATTCCAACAGCTAGCGGTGGGTGTTCTTTTCCGAGTGCATCCACTATCATCATAACGACATCTTGAGCTAATCTCTCCTGTACCTGTAAACGGGCTGCACAATAATCGATAACACGGCCAATCTTTGAGATACCTAATATGCTTCCTTCCGGATTAGGAATATAGGCAAACCAATACTTTCCGAAGAAAGGCATCATGTGGTGCTCGCACATTGAGTAGTAGGTACCAGAGTCTGCTACTATGCTATTAAAGGATAATCCATCTTTACCATTGGGGAAAATTGTTACTTTCGGCGCCTGTTCAGGATCATATCCGCGAAATAGTTCTTTCCACATTCTGACAATACGTTCCGGTGTTCCTTTTAATCCTTCGCGTTCCGGATTGTCACCAATGTACGATAAGATTGTTCTTACTGCACATTCAATATCTTTTGTGTCTGTAGACTTAGTTTCCATTTAGGGTGTTCTTTTACGTAGTTAATAACTGCTTCTGTGTTTTGGCAGGAGCATGGTTGTAGATAATACACGGCTGCTGTCATTGCTTCATAGGCTGATAGGTCCTGTCCTGTATATACGACCTTTATTTCTTGAGGATTGACTATAATAACCTTGCTGCCTTCTTTAGGCGAACAAGTCACCCAGTCAATGTTTCTTGGAATAGGGACGGTTCCGTTTGTCTCTATCTGGATGAACTTCCCTGCCTGATGGAGCTTATTGATAAACTCTCGATCTACCTGCAATCCCGGCTCGCCACCGGTCAAAACAACGAAGCGGGTAGGGTAGAAGCAAATCTCTTTGATAATTTCCTCATCTGACATTTCTCTTCCGGAAGAATGTTGTGTATCACAGAAGGGACATTTCAAATTGCATCCGGAGAAACGAACGAAAACAGCAGGAGTACCAGTACGATAACCTTCTCCCTGAATACTATAAAAAATCTCATTTATCTTTTTCATACCACGCAATATTATTTTCTGATTCTTGTACCATTACTTTAAAACATCCCGGTACCTGACCGCAAATCCATTTTGCCATATTCTCCGCAGTTGTGTTGAATGGAAGAACCTCATTCAGATTCTTGTGATCCAACTTATCTTGTATTTTTTGTTTGATATGGCTGAAATCAATTACCATTCCATCGGAATTCAGTTTTTTTGCCTGGCACCAAACAATTATAATCCAATTGTGCCCGTGCAGGTTCTGACATCTACTTTCGTAGGATAGCTTCAAGCTATGTGAAGCTGAAATCTCAATACGCTTTTTTACTGTATACATAATTTTCATCTTTGGTTACCTAATAAATAATCATATTCGTGCAGGCTTAACTCGCCTGCTAAACATACTTTTGCCAATGTGAGTTTAGAACAGGAGTTGAATCTATATTTAGTTATTAGCTGATCTACATTTCTGGCATAAAATTCTAACAGTTTAGATTCATCCAAATCTCCGATATACTTCGGTATCTTTTTTCCATTAATGACAAAAGGCAATTTCGGCCATCTTACGATTGCACTCCACGTCGTACTATCAGCACTCGTGCAAAAGCTATTCTCTTTTAACATCTTCGATTCGGTACACCCTAACAGATGTATGTCAATTTGTGGCTTTCTCTGCTTGATATACCTAGCCAAATGAGCAACATCTGTTTTATAGGTACAACTCTTGTGTATTCTTAATTCAGGAACGCTTATCGCAATGTAATCGGAGAAATCAATCATACGATTTAGGCCTTCCTTTCCATCTTCCAAATGAAAGACATTGATTATCCTGTTATTGGGAAGAAGTCGTTTCATTTCTTTTCTAAAAGACCATGCCATTTCCGGAGAGAGGATCTTCTGACAGTCTACTTCAACACATGTACCTTTGAAGCCCGTTTCCTTCACGAACTCAACTAACTTCAACATCCAAGTGTACAGGAATGCTTCGTCTCGCTTTCCTTTATCAGCTCCAAACATCAGAGTAAAAAGCCCAGAATCCATGATTACATGTTCACCAAGGGAAGATACTAATGAAGGAATGATATTGTTCCTATTCCTATAGGAAAGTTTCCCATTCAGCATCTGCTTTACGAATGGATAGCAAGTAAATAGGAAGTATTTAACTCCGATAGAATGAAGCGCTGTTAGCTTGTCTAGGTTCTCGCATCCGGCAAAATGGACTTTCAGATTATCTTTGAATAATGGATCCACCGAAACCGTCCTCCAGTACTTTAGCTTCCGACATTTCTGGAAAACGATTTAAAAGCCATGTGGCGACATCTTCACACGAAAATGAACCGAACTCACATGGCGACCCAAATTCTTCCTGTAAATTGGCCGCAAGCTGTTCTTGCATCGTATTAATTTCGATTTCCCTGTTATTGTGTGACACTTTGAACTCACAACTGATAATGAATACATGCCGATGACGTTTCGATAGATATGCGCACGAAGCGGGAGCATCCGGATAGGAGTGAAATCCGATCACTTGATTATATGTTATGACCTTTTTAATCATGTTTTCCCTCCTTCTCGTGCACGTTTTTACCACAGAAAGGACAAATCAAAACCTTTTCTTTCTTGGATACCAGCTGTGTACTTCCACTAAAGAAATCATCTAATTTATCTTCATCGATGTTGAAGTTCGGAATATCCAGATTCCAGTCACCTAGCTTATCAAGGCCGATGTCTTCAACAATAGCAGAGAAGTTAAAACGAGAAGTGTCGGAAGTATGATTGTCCGCTAAGGCAAGCAACCTTCTTTTTTCATCTTCCGCAGATAAGTCAGTACGCTTAATAACGACTAACTCTTTACCATCGGACTCGATAATTCGTACTTTGAGTCCTAGCTTTTGAGCTTCCTCATAGACACCGTTTCCAGCGATTAACACACTATTCCGGTCAGCCAACACGGACCGACCGGCTCCACATTCAACAAGGCTTTTGTGGATAAGCCGCTTGTTTTCGTCCCCATGGATACGATAGTTCCGGGGATCAATTGTAATTTTTTCTTTTTCTTCCATGACCAAGGAATTTCAATTAAAATATAGATTCCTTGACTATTTCCTTTTTATTATGCTTGACTGTAAAAAAACGTATATATTAGATAATAAATTTTTTATTAAGATAATCAACTATATTATTAATCTGACCAAAGATTAGTGATGGAACTTTTTCTTTTGCATTCCAAATCGGTATATCAAAGTCTAAAATTTGATCACCATCAATACAATTATAAACAGTAGTATACCGCAGACAATCTTTAACCCCTCGTTCAATTTCTCTATAGTACACAATTTCCATCTTGTTTTTTTGAACTTCAAAAATAATATTCTTTTCAAACATAGGAACTAAAACCCAGTATTTACCTATAATTTTCACAAGTTCATCATAAGCAGTATTTACATTAATTTTGTTGAAGTCAATTCCAAATGCTTTCAACAAAGCTAACAACTTTGTACAGTCAGAATCAGAAGTAATATATTTTCCTCCAAGTTTCAAATTTAATTTTATTTCTTGCTTTCTTATTAAATTATTGGCTTTACCGATACGTGCTTTTATTATACGCAAATTACTTTCTGCAGTTTTTTTATCATCCATCAATGAAATAATGATACGTGATAATAAGTCACAGATTGTTGGGTATTTCTTCAAATCTCTATCCAATAACACATTGGTAATATACCATTTTATTTTTTCTTTTAATGAATAGATATATTCTTTACTGTTTGAAAATTTGCTTATATAACCTGTAAAGTCAGTATTATCTCCATAAATATGGGCATATATCTTCTTGATATTATCAATATCGCAGACTGTAACTATTTTATCTAAGCAAAACTTGTTATCTCCACATGTTTTATCAAATTCCACCAGTCCAGGAGTATATCTATCAAAATGAGCGGAGAAAACATTGAGTATTCTGAAAATGTGAGCAGGATCTATTCTATCAAGATCTTCTATAATTAGTACAACCTCTTTTGTTGGATTCTTCTTTTTATATTCTCGAATGATGTCACAAATTAATTGCGAAATAGTATCAAATTCATATATTGAACCTTTTAGTGAGTCGAATTGGGTGATATATGATTCACATGTTTCATCATCTGACTTAAATTGTTTTTTATATGTTGCAAATTTATCCTTTACTTCTTTGAGCTTTTTAATAACATTGCTAATATTAATGTCAATTCCATAGATGTTTATATCCGGGATTATGCTCAAAATATCCAAAAGCTTATCTTCTTGATTATTTGTGAAAAAGCAATGGAACAAAGAAGCCGCATTCAATTCTATTTCATTGATATTAATCTCCTCACTTGAAAGTAGTTTAATTAATATATCCCTTTTTATCAATTCAAATATGTCTTTATTATCCATTACTTGATAATTTACAGGATATATCGGAATGAACAGATAATCATTTGAATATTCTTTAATAAAACTACTGATAAAATAGCTTTTCCCATTGCCGAATTTAGCTGATAATATGCATCTTGAATTAGTGTCAAGATATTGTTTAAAGTCCTTGAGATAAGGTTCGATTGGAATCATGTTTTCTTCTGTATTCATCTCCATATTATTTTTCTTTCAAAAGTAATAATATTACAAATTAGAACAATGAACTTCCATTAATTTTCTTTTTTATAAGTTCTTGTACTCCGTTATATATCTCATATAGCTGCTTTAATGTCTCCGGGCCTTCCCATTCAGAGAAATTTCCATCTTGGAAGAAATGAAACTCAAACACTTGTGCGGCTAAATCTCCGAGTTCCAAGTTTTCGAATGTATCTCTTACCAAATGCAGCCTGTTTAATATTTCAGCATTCCGATCTTCTGAATCATCTGAAATATCCTCGATGTCCAGCCTGGAATAATCTACATTATCATCCACTGGTAAAGGTTTGTATCTACTCCGGTACTGTGAAGTAGGAGAGGATGCGTTCAACTTTATCATCTTCAAAACAAAGAAATCAAGCTCTGTATAGCCATTTTTCTTTGTGTCGAGTAATTTATCAAGTAGCTTGCTTTGCTTCTGAAGGAGCGAACATATGACCTCATTTAGGACATCTGTCGCTTCGTCTGAAATACCAGCAAGCCCACAATGATACAAAGAGTAATCAAGCCATCGCTCGTAGCGCTTAGTTATGTAATTATTTACTGCTTCACTTGCCATATGCATAAAGATTTTATATATTTGCTGTTCCTAATAGCAATACAAAGCTTTATGCTTGTGAAAGCGGTCGGTGGTGGTACGCCGGCCGCATTTATTTTTCCAACTCTTTACCCTTGGCAATGTTGTAATTACACAAATACATTCCTATATCCATTTCGGCCACATCTTTAGCAGGAATCTTCTCACCGTAGATTTTATGCAGAGCTTCATTGTCGCCTCCCCATGCTCTCCATAGAACTTTTGCATCGTACTTCTCCGGTAGATGTGGGAAGAACTTCAGAAAGGCCTCAAAACTTTGCATTGCTTCTTCTCGAGCGCTTTTAATACCTTTTGTACCTAGAACGATGTCTTTAGACAATGTCTCTGATCGGGAATATCCGTTCTCCGTGTCTTGACGTATCCTGATGTTTTCCTTATGCTCAATCTCTCTACGTCTGTCTTTACAAAAATCGGCAAGTGCCACCATGATAGCTTGATTGTTGATTTTCGTCCCCCACACAAATTGTCCTCGGCTGCCATTCTTTAGCTGGGAGAAGAAAATGCATAACTCGGCTAAGTTCAGGTACCAGTAACTAGATAAAATTGATAAGGCTGTTTCCGCCAGTTGAGCATCGGTTAGTTCAACACCGGCATATCTTAATACTGACTTCAAATGTTCAGTAATAATCTCTACTGATGTCGAATTGCTAAAGCTTCTGTTTACGTCAGCTAGAGTAGGGATATTCTCTGCATTAGCCACATCAAACAATGAGACATTACAGTTCAATTGTGCGATTGTTCCACTCCATTCAGCGACCAATTGAGAGGCTGTCAATCCAGCCTGTAAGGCCTTCTGTATCGGAGTTAACTCCTTTCGGATTATTGCTGTCACTTGGACTATCTGCGACGGGCTTAGTACTGTCTGCATCCCTGTTTTTATTAATTCTCCGTTCATCTTTCTTGTTTTTAAGTTCAAATGTCAGCCATCGGGCAAAGTGAGACATCGCATCCTTAGGCGACTTCGCCGTTTCTCCTTCATTCTGCAATTTCATAAAGAACTTCTCCAGAAACCCGTAAAAGGCTTCTAGCGTGAAATCAGGGTTTCCGGAAGAACGAGTATTCATCGTTACTGTTTCCGCCCATGATCGATTCGATTTAAGTTCAGTATAACAGTCGTCCAAAGACTTGTCGAAAAAACTATCAGCCGGAAACAGCTCTCCCACGCGTAAGGGAGATATTGTCTTATTGTCTTTAGTCTTATCTTTAATGTTAACCGTTTTACTTACCCTTTTACTTACCGTTTTACTTACCTCTTTACTTACCGTTTTACTTTCGTCAAGTAAGTAATAAACTGGCGATTTTGCATTCTTTTTACCCGATTCGAAAGTTATTAAACCTTTTTGCTGCAATCTGTTCCTAACTTCAATGACGGTCTTCTCTGATATACCGGTTGCGAGGACGATAGTCTTGTTGGGATGTTCAAACGGATTCTGCCAACCCCGAATATTGCACTCATTCAAGAGATAGAAGTACAAAAAGACTTCGTTCGGGCTGAATTCTACACTTCGATTCATCTTCCAAAATTGGTTTATATAATCTATATAGGTCATTGTATGCTATGCCGTCAGTTTCTGACGTATTAAGTTCATATTCTTTTTTACGAGTCCGATAATACGGTTATGGTACTCGGTATTACTATTGCAGGCTCCACGGGACTGAACAATACTAAATGTCTTTAAATTGACCTCTACGGTCTCAATATGTTTCTTACCAATTCGAGCAGAAAGAATAAGTGAATCCTTTTTTTTGAAATATTCATTCGTAAAAACGCAATGATGCATGATTTCACCTTCTTGTTGAAATTCCTCGAGGCTTTTCAATGGTATCACTACTATTTTACCATCAGATAGCTTTATATCAAAGAACTTCGATTTTTCTTTGATATAATTCTCTGCCTCCTTCTTGAGTTTAAGCAATCGTTGCATTTCTTTAGCCTTACGTTCTTTCTCATCATCACGCTTCTTCTTTACCATATACAAGTCATGAGCTTTTTTCAGATCTTTAGGGCAGACATAATGGGCATTATGCAAATCCTTACGATAATGTTCAAGTAGTTTCAGATAATCAAACCACATGGAAACATCCTTAATCCGATATTTATTTCGAAGACAAATTTTAATAGACGGCCAATACATATCAATCTTGTAACGGTGTCCCTCGAAATAATCTATTAATTCATAACGTCTTGCCTTTAGAAGTGTTTCAGCCTTGGGAGAATGGGGAATTGTATTGGTGGCAGTAAGAAATGACATACCGCGTAATTTACCATCTATACCCATTTGAATATACTTAGATCTAAAGACGGAGGCCGGATGATAGCGTTCACAATAAACATCATTACTACAACTGTAATAATATGATCCAACAATCTTATTACGTATCTCCAGATCTCCACACCATCCACAATGTCCCGTATTGTTTGCACGAGCTACTACCTCCCGGTTGCCATCGTCTTTTATCCAATGTTGCAGTATCTCACGAATAAAATAACGAGGATTCGCTTCTGCCTGATAGTAAGCAATCAATTCAAAGTTTCGGATAACTTGGAATTCTTCACAAATTTCCGCTTTGGCAATAAACATCGTTTGTTTATCTGTACGCTTCCTTGACTGTTCTATCTTCAAGGATGCACCACAATGAGGGCAAATAGCACGCTTACGCTTTACAAGTTCTGGAGAGAAGCGCTGCCCGCACTCCATACATATAACACGTGACTTGGTTGCATATCCTATATGTTTTAAACAATCGCTTTTAGCCCAGTCAATCATCATATTCTCAATATTAGGTAGCTGGCTACTTAAACCTGCTACTCTAAACTGTAGTTTTGTTCTTGGTTTCATAGGTCTTCAAATAATAAAAATTGTCCTGATGGTATTTCTGTTTTCTTCCCTTTACGCTTATTAGGGGAAGAAGCCGACTTTTTAGTTTCCGGTTGTTCTGTAGCTGCTTCTTTTTTCGCATTCCCGGTTGATGCCTTATAATTTGATTGCTTACTTACTTTGATATTATCTTCATCGTAGTAATGAACTGCAAGCCCGAAGACTTCATCGTCAGACATACATACAGCGTTACCACCGCATTTTTTAGCTTCACCTATAATGTAATTGCAACATTCATCTATATTCTTGTTTTGCTTCGCAAAAGAGGTGGCAAAGAGGGAATCCCTCTTTGCACGTTGCTCTAAATAAGATTGAATAACCTGTTTGAATGATTGATTCTCTTTTCCCATAGCATTAATAATTAATTGATAAAGGCATTAATAGATAAGTAAGGCTACGAACTTCTTCATCGCAGCGGGTAAAGATTGAGGCTTTCGACGGATCGCTCATATTGATAGTAATATCTTCCGAGGGGATATTATTGATCATTTCTATTAAGAAACTGCTCTTATAGCCTATTTCAATGTTACAACCAGACTGCAGAGTTACCGTTTCTTCAGCTGACCTGGAAAAGTCTAAATCACGAGCTTCAATTTTTAGAGAGCTGGGATCAAACTTGAGTACTACTAAAGATGAATTTTCGTCACAGAATACAGATACACGTTTTAGAGCTGATACTATATCAGCTTTCTTTAATACTGCACGATTGGGCTGTTTTTGAGGAATAACAGCACGGTAATTGGGGAACCGGCCTTCGATCATACGACAAGTTAACCGATATGATTCAAATTCAAATAAGATATTGGTCTGATTTACCGAGATCTCTGCTTCTAAGCAATCTTCCGGAACAATATTAGAAAGGAGTTTTGCAAACTTACTTGGCAGAATAAATGCTCCACGTTCTTTTCGTGTGTAAGGTGACGGATTTTCAATCATAGCCAAACGAGTTCCATCTGTTGCGACAAACGACATAGAATCCAGGCCTATATCAAAATAGACTCCATTCAATACCGGACGAAGTTCGTCATTGGCACTACAAAATAATACTTGTTTTATTCCATATAATAAGTCGTTACCTGATACTAAGAATGGGGTAGCGGTATTATCTGTATTCATGGATGGGTATTGATCTCCCTTTTCAAGTGGTATTGAGAATTTTCCATTGACATACTTAACAATCAATTCCTTTTCAAGTATAATTATAACTAGTGGTTGCTCGGGGATCTCTTTTAGTCCGTCTAGTAATGTTTTGGCATTAGTCATGAAAGAGTAACTGATAAAGTCTGCGGTACCATCAATATTGGTAGATATACGTCCGCCTTCTTCACCTGCTGTAACTAGGATGATTCCAAATTCGTCGATTACAAACAGAAAATTGTCATAAGCTGGCAATGAATTTTTGGGCTGTATGATTCGCCCGATTGATTTCAGCTTATCCAATAAAGCTGTTTTTGAAACTGTTATTTCCATGCGTCATTGTTTTTTATGGCGCATAACATAGAGAAGAGAAGGGATTCAGTAATATGAAGCTATTGAAGTTTATAGAAACAACAAAAGCCGGATAAAAAACATTGTTTTATCCAGCTCGACACCATTATGTTTGCAAATATAGAGAGAGTTTTTTAATTTGCAAACGTTTCAATCTTTTTTTTCTTCTTTTTTCTGCAATAAATCCAAAACAGAACGATTTGCCTTGTCGCAAATGCTATAGTCTATATCAATGTAGATGTCAGCCATCTTGTAGTCATTGTTAACATGTCCTAGGCAGAAGTCTATATCAGCTTTGGGGATTCCCGCTTTGTTTCTAGCTAAACTAGCCCATGTGTGGCGGGCCCAATTGGAGGTAACTTTAAAATTAAGTTCTAAATTCATGCAAATATCTTTCAGACCAAGGTTTATAGCTCGCATAAAATTATTCAAATTGCTGTAGTTAGTATGAAAGTAGGAGAGGAAGTACCCCTCTGTGTATCTGTCTAGTAATATGCGAAGTTCCGGCTCAATCTTAATAGAGAGTACTACCTGGTCTAGATTTTTCTCCGTATTCGTTTTAGAACGTTTATAATCTATTCTCTTTCGACGTTCACACGAAATACTATAAAGGTCATTGACGTTAATACCCATCATGTAGAACATCATCATAAAGACGTCGCGTGCCATATTGGTACGTATTTTATCAGACTGAAAATCTCTGATTTTTAGCAATGTGTTGATGTCTATATTCTTTCTTTTCCTTCGATACTCTGGAATATCGACCTTCTTAAACGGATCACCGGGGATTCTTATGATATCAAAGTCTTCATTGTTATAAAGGAGTTTTGCTTTGTTGTATAGTGCTCTCAAGCCCCTAAGGTAATGGTTTATCGTACCGGGTTCTAGCGGAATACCGGCTGGACCTGATTGATATAGGTCTTTAATCATCTTATTTAGCAAGAATGAGGTGATGAGTTTAATATCTATCTTTTTTCTTTTTGTGTACCAGCATAGGGTAGCAATAGAAGAACTGTACCATTCGGCTGTTTTCTTCTTTTTAGTTTGAATTACTATGTTTTGAGCGAACTCTACAAAATCAATAAATTCGGCATCAGGAGCAAGAGATTTCTCTATTTGTTCTTTTAGATCCTTGCAAGACATAAATTGTGTTCTATCTTGTCCTAGCTTTAAATACTCTCTCCGGATCTTTTGGATATATGCATTGATCTCATACTCTATCATTTCTCCATTTGCCACATTAGGCAAGATCCGGCCGACTCCATCCATTCCTTCAGGTTGAATGAAATAACAAGTGGCTATATACTGTGACTCTCTATTGTGATAGATTCTAATTTTAATATTTGATGTTCCATCTTGTTTTAGATGTCCCTTAAATACAATTGCTTTAAATGTTGCCATACTGTTTTAATGTTTTTTAAAGGTTTAAAATCGCATTAAACAGCTTGAATCGGTCTGAATTGATAGAAAATTGTCTTATTTTCCCTTAAATGGATGAAAATAGAGATATAATTAAAAAACAGTTCAAAGATATTTCAAAGAATTACCCTCTTTATTTGCCCCAAAACGAGGTCTAATTACACCTATTTTACACAAACGAAAAAAGCCGATACAAACTGTATCAGCTCAACACCATTCAATTTTTCTTGACTTGATTTTTTCGTCGGGGTAGCGGGATTCGAACCCACGACCCCCTGCTCCCAAAGCAGGTGCGCTAACCGGACTGCGCTACAC
>PPYE01661694.1_pt1 | contig 65926 bp, 66 predicted proteins | sample 1559881 | NCBI WGS metagenome assembly PPYE01 (sample SAMN08240022, study PRJNA423297) | Human gut metagenome, whole genome shotgun sequencing project. | reverse complement strand
TACCTTGCTAATACGACATTTGAAAAGCCGTTGTAAGGCAGCATATTTCAGGGGAATTTGTGCAAATTGACCTGCCTCCAGGCAGCACAATTTGCGAAGAAACAACACGGGAAGATATGATATGAACAATTTACGAAATGGTACGCCGTACTCCTAAACGCAAGTGGTATTTCACCACTTTTCTGTATAATCCATAGCGTGTTGCATTGTCTCGTGCCATGCCGACCTTTCCAGTGAAATTACGGGCGTTATGCACAAAAGGCAAAATATAGTCAACCACATGCCCGTACGCAGTGAAAAAGCGATCATCTCTTTTTGCGATTTGGAAAATTATAATTTTGCAGAAAAAGTCCCTAACCAAATAGCATAGTTCTAGATAGGAGATTCCTATGGGCGGCAACCTCGCCACCGATTGCGGAAGAAATAACATAAAATTTTTGACTCCTTTCAGTACAGCTTTGGGGATGAGAGATAGAAACGGACATGAAAAAAGCCACAGGCGCAAACCTATGGCGGTAATACGCTTGGTTTGCCCTTACAGATGTATAGTATCCCTTAAAATCGATATGCTGATAAGGGAAAGCCCGTTCCGAGAGTTGAACTTTCCCTTGTTTTATGCTAAAATTTAAGGGAACAATGGAGGTTGTAAGGGTATGCGTACATTCAATTATTCCGTAATTCGGGATCAGAAGTGGGACTCGGAGATTCTGGGCCTGGTCGCAGCGATCTATAAAGAAGCCGGAAAGCAGGAACTATATCTGAAACAACGGCCAGAAGAATTGGAGAAACTGGTGGAGATTGCAAAGGTACAGAGTACCGAAGCATCTAATGCCATTGAGGGCATCGTGACCACAAACACCCGTATCCGGCAGCTGGTGGAGGAGAAAACGACGCCGAGGAACCGGGACGAGCAGGAAATCGCTGGTTACCGAGATGTGCTGAACCTTATCCACGAGAACTTCGACGCCATCCCTATTACACAAAACTATATCCTGCAGCTCCACAAGATCCTCTACAGCCACATGAACAACCCCATGGCCGGCAGAACTAAAAACGTGCAGAACTATATCAGCGCCACCTATCCCGACGCCCATGTGGAGACCTTGTTCACGCCCTTGGCCCCATACGAAACGCCGGAGGCCCTGGACAAAATCTGCGAGGAGTACAATCGGGTCATCGGAAACATGGAAGTGGAGCCGCTGATCATCATTCCTGTGTTTATTCACGACTTCCTCTGTATTCACCCCTTCAACGACGGGAACGGCAGAATGAGCCGCTTGCTGACCACACTGCTGCTCTACCGCAACGGATTTTATGTGGGAAAATATATCTCACTGGAGGCCAAAATCGCAAAAAACAAGGATCTCTATTATGATGTCCTGGGTCAGGCGCAGATCAGGTGGCACGAAGGTACCGAAGATGTAGTTCCGTTCATCAAGTATCTACTGGGAACCATTCTTTCCGCTTACAAAGACTTTGAAGACCGCTTTGCCTTGGTGGAAACCAAGCTCCCGGCTTTGGAAACCGTGCGCCGGGCCACCATGGAGAAGATCGGCCGGTTTACGAAGCAGGACATCCGGGAACTCTGCCCCTCGCTCAGCATCAGCTCCATTGAGGGAGCACTACGGAAATTGGTGGCATCCGGCGAACTGAAACGGGAGGGGAAAGGAAAAAACATTTGCTACTACAGATTAAAATGATTTCCTCAATCATCGAGTAGTTTGCTTAAGAATCGAACAGAGGGAGACAGCACACTGAGAGGTTTCTTCCTGCACTTGCATCACATCTTTCCAGATATGGGTTATCCATATCCGGGTTTTCCGTATGAGGACAAGCCGTATCCGGCTCGTCCTCATACGGCTGGCCCGTGTCCGGGGGGGGCATCTCGTAGATGACATACTTCACATCCACAATCTTGCCCTTGCTGTCACGCAGGCGATTGCGGACTATGTATCCGGCTTGCTCCAGTTCTTTCAAAGCTGATCCAATGCTGTCCGTACCCCCCTTGCAGATTTTAGCCAAGCCCCTGTTAGTGTAGTTCCAGTCCTCCGGCAAGGACAGCATCATGGAGAGCAGCCCTTTGGATTTCAGGGACATCTGCGCATTGCGCAGGTGGTGGTTGGACATTACCGTGTAATCGCGGGTTTTCTCAATACGAAATACCGCCATGGTATCACCTCCTTTCGGTGGTCTGGAAAAGTGTTCGTTTTGGGGAAAATATGGCCTCTACGCCGCCCAGATACCCCGGATGGGAAAACCTATGGGCGGTAAAAAACTGTGAAAGTTCGCAGCGCTTATATGGCGGTTGGCCAATTTCTACATACCTACAAGAAAGGTATTGTCTATACAGAGAAAGGTGCAAATGTTCAAGATAGTTGGCATCTAGAGGGCGGAAGAAAAATTATAATTCCAGACTATCAACGTAAATACCGTTGGGAAGAAGAACAGCTAAGTGAACTCGTTAGTGATATTAATAACGGCAATTGCTATTTAGAGCAAATTGCAGTATCAAGAAATAGTAATGAACCTTCCAATTTGTTTTTAGTAGATGGGTAGCAACGTATAACATCTATAATTATCCTGTTAACTGTGCTTTGTAGGCAATTTTATATTCGAAACGACACAATCAATATAAAAAATTTTGAATTACATGATGCGCAAAAAAATGAAATTCATTCTTTACAGTATAGGAGTAATATTATGCAAATTCCTGTAGATATTCAAATCGATTTTCTTTGGGGCGATAAACATTTTGTAAAAAACGACTGGGGACCAATTACCTATATTGTAGGAGCTAACGGAACCGGAAAAAGTGTATTTGCCGAAAAGCTTAAAGAGCAACTTAAGGTTAATAAGTTCAAAGTAAGATATTTTGGTGCAGATCGTATTTCTAATTTAGCAGGTAAATGGGATAACTCTGGTTTTTTAGCAGGAGATCGAATCCAAAAGGGCCTCGATATCGGTAATTTCAAATACTACCAAACTAAGGCCGATGAATTGGGGCAGAGTATCGATGCATTGATTGAATTGCAAAATAAGCTTGATCTCCAAATAAAGATAGAAAGCATATTATCTGATCTTTTCCAAAAAGAACTTACTTTTGAAGAAAAAGGCGGATTTCTGAACATTGCCCTTACGGATAAGGAATCCGGCAATACATATGATCTTAAGAAAAATGAAAGTCATGGATTAAAAGAAATCATTACTTTACTGACATTCATATATGACGATGACTACAACTGTATAATCTTGGATGAGCCAGAGTTAAATTTACATCCTCAATTTCAGCAGTTTATTTTGCAAGAAATCAAGAAAAATGCAGGCTCGCCAGATGACGGAAAGAAAATATTTATTATCCTTACCCATTCCCCGTATATGTTAGATATTAGCAATTCAGACGATTTATTGAACTACATCGTTTTCCATAAAGGTGCTAAGCCGTCCTTTATCACAGAGTATTCTTTTGATCATTACCAATTACAGCGTCTTAATCGGCTTTTATTGCGGATCAATACCAATCACAAAACTTTGTTTTTTGCATCCTCTCCAGTTTTTGTAGAGGGATATATTGACCAGCAATTGCTAAATCTTATTGAATGTAAACGCGACATTCCTTTGGGCGCTGAAGGTATATCAATAATTGATGTCGGCGGGAAAGATGAAGTTGATATTATGTACTCGTTATGCCGAACGCTTGGCATTAATGCCAAAGCAATTGTTGACCTAGACGCTTTGTTCGAGGGAAAAATACGTCAAACTGTTTCTGCTTTTCCAACTTCTAGTCAATATCTTGCTGAGCATAGTTTAAAAGACTTGATGGCTACGATAGGAGAGTTACAAAATCTAACAAGTGAAATTGCGGATGCACTTATAAAAATCAATCCTGCTGCTTTAGATAATCCATCTCTCGAATTTGTTGATTTTCTGAGTATTATGAAAAGCGTTTCTGGAGATAATACATTGAAGGCCAGAAGAAGATTGACCCTTTTAGCCCTACAAAGAATGCCTGATGAAGTTTCTAAACATATCGATTCGACTTATAATATTAAACTAACACGGGCAAGATCTTTAGCAACAAATATTATCGATTGTTTTGAAGCCTCGAATGTATTCATTCTTTCAAAAGGTGAAATAGAAAATTACTATACGACCTATACCGAGAACCAATATTCTATTTCAGACAATAAAAAAACAGATTACTTTTTGACAGAATATGATGCAATAAACTCACTTCCGCAAGAACAGTTGGTTGCACAATATCCAGATCTTATTACATTGCTAGATAAATTATGCCCAGTCACTACGATTGATACTAATCGTATGGTATCTCTAAAATTGAGTGATTGGATTCATGTTGTACAAAGCTTATTCCGAGCTAATAATATAATAACTTTAGAGGCCATTGAAGTACATCCGAAAGCTCAATGGAATAAATACAAAAGAGTTATTGATATTGTTGAGTTTTCATCCAACGCAAAAGAAAATACTTTTATCTGCAAATTCAAGCTCAAACCGCAATTAGCTAAAAACAGTACCGAAGTATATGAGTTTACTCAAAGTACTGTTCCTTCACAGTTTTCGGTATAAGGTGTATTACGTCGGCGGGCCTATTGGCCATTATTCCTGTTCCAAGATATAAATACAGAGATACCTAAAGCGGTTGAATCCCGGACTAGCCTCTTGATGCTTAACGAGCGCCACGGTTTTTACGCCGTGGCGCTCTGCATCATGATCACAGTTCCAGTTCCTCCAGCCATTCATCGAATGACTTTTTAGAAATGCGGATCGCCGTGCCGATCCGCACGGTCTTAAAGTGGCCTTCCTTTACCAGGGTATAGGCCGATGTGCGCCCAATGTTGAGCATGGCCGCAATATCTTCCACGGTATAGGTGCGCGCTTCCGGCAACGGACGCTTTTCATGGTTTCCCATTGTATGACCTCCATGATTTACTTAGCGACAAGGTGGTAGAGCGTGATGAAAAGACGTTGTGGGCAAGGCGATTCCTGCTAAGAGTTTGCTAATTGGCCGCCTTAAAAAGTGCGGCAGTACACGGTATTTTGTGCAAATTGCACCACAAAAACCTTGTACCTCAAAATATATCACGAATGAGGAATCACCGTAAATTATGTCCGTTCCGTACGGCATTGGACACACCATACTCCTAAGCGGTAGGTCGGGTGTTCGAATCACCTCGCGGACGCCAGAAAATTTGCCGAAAGCTTTGAAATTACAGGGCTTTCGGCTTTTTTGTTTTCTTTGTCAAAATCTACTTCTTTCGGGTCTGTACTCTCGATCTGGTACGCTATCCTCATTTCCGCTTCGTTCCGTTTCATTGCGTTCTCCTTTTTATTTCAGCTGTCAATCTATGTCGAAATATAAGTTTTATCGGTTATAACCGTTAAAAATCATTTCTATTGATTGAAAATCCAGTATATCCGTGATATCATAAAAACAATCCAAGAAGCACCCTACGAGTATAACCGGATGGCGTAAGAAGAACGCCAGATCAAGGAAAGGAGGCAGATCAATATGATTAAACGGGAAACCTATATGAGCCGTATCCGTCCTTTCATCGGAAAAGACCTGGTAAAAGTTCTGACTGGTATCCGTCGAAGCGGCAAGTCGGTCATGCTGGACCTGATTAAAGAGGAACTGTGCGCCTCTGGTGTGGACAGCAGCCAGTTCATCTCTATCAACTTTGAGAATATGAGCAACGCCCATCTCTGTACCGCCGTGGCGCTTCATAATGAAATCATTCGCCGAGCTTCGGAAATCAAAGGCAAGGTCTATCTTTTTTTTGACGAAATACAGGAGGTGGACGCCTGGGAAAAATGTATCAATTCTTTTCGCGTGGAACTGGACTGCGATATTTACATCACCGGTTCCAATGCAAAGCTGCTTTCCGGCGAATTGGCGACCTATCTGGCTGGACGGTATGTGGAATTTGTGGTCTATCCCTTCTCCTTTGCGGAATTTATCGAGCTGTACCACACTGTTTACCCGAATACAGATAACCGCCAGTGCTTCAGCAAGTATCTGACCGTAGGCGGTATGCCCTATCTGTCCAATCTGCGCTATGACGAAGCGGCCAGCCGCCAGTATTTGCGGGACCTGTGGGGCTCCGTGGAACTCAAAGATATCGTCAAGCGAAACAACATCCGGGATGTTGACATGCTGGAACGGATCATAGCCTATGTGACCTCCAATATCGGCACCACATTTTCCTCCACTGCCATTTCCAAGTATCTGAAAAGCGAGGGACGGTCCGTATCCCCGGAGACAGTGCTGGGTTACATCAAGGCCTGCACTGACGCCTTTCTGTTCTACCAGGTGAAGCGGCAGGACTTACAGGGAAAGAAGATACTCACCGTCAATGAAAAATACTATGTGGCCGATCATGGTATCCGGGAAGCCGTGTTCGGAGGCAACATGAAGGATATCAACCTGGTTCTGGAAAACATCGTCTACATGGAGCTCCTGCGCCGGGGCTACACCGTTACCGTTGGCAAGGCAGGCGACAAGGAAATCGACTTCGTATGTGAGGATCAGGGGAACAAGCTATATATTCAGGTGGCTTACCTGCTGGCCTCGGAAGATACCACCCAGCGGGAGTTTGGCGTCTATGACCGTATCCGTGACAACTTTCCTAAGTACGTCGTCACCCTGGATGAATTCGATATGAGCCGCAACGGAATCAAGCACTGCAATATCCGAGACTTTCTGCTGCAGGAGGAATGGAACTGATATGTCATCCCCTCTTTCGTGCCAGGCGGAAACGAAATGAAAATAGTCTTGAAACTTTTGTTTTACAGATTAACTGCGTCATCGTTCCCATAGGGCAGTAGACACACCAGCTGCGGGGCTTAAACAACACCATGGTAATCAAACCGAGCACGGTAGAGGTAAGCATTACGCTGTAAAAACCGAAAGCAAATTGAGCCACGCCTTCGTGAAACAGCGTTCCGTGATAAGCCCACTGCCAAGGAACCTTAAAGGTCCACAGCAATGTTACTGCCTGCTTCAGATCCTGGGCGCCTGAAAATACCAAATAAGTATTCCAGAGCATCAGGAAGAACATGGCAAAGAAAAACACTAAAAATCCATATCGGAACCATTTGCTTTTCATCCACCTTGGAATGTCTTTTTTGCGTGAAAGCCCGAAGCGTCCTCCCAGCAGTCCAAATAACTGTCCTCTTCCGCAGTAACGATTACAGTATCCTTTTGTTCCTCTCGTCAAAGAAATAATGAGCGGAGTAAAAAAGCAGATTAAGCCCAGCCATGCAAACAGGATATTGAAAAATCCCAAAATTAAGTAAGTGAGAGAAAAAATCCATAAGTAATCGTACCATTTCTTTTTCATTCGGTTACCTCCCGGATTTTGATTACACTGGCCGGACACTCTTTTGCACATTTACTGCATCCGATACATTTCTCCATATCCACCTGAGCCATGATGCCCTTAATGATTTGAATTGCTCCCATAGGACAGACTTTCACGCAGCAGCCGCAGGCGACACAATCGGACGGCTCAACAAATGCTTTTCGCTTTTTTCGAATCACAGTCTTCATACCATCATTCCACCTTTCCGGAGTAGGTGGTTATTCCGCCGATATTATTCACGTTGGTATACCCCATCTGTTTGAGCATACGGACTGCCTGGCGGCTGCGGGAACCGGAATAGCAGTATACAAACAGCGGGATATCTTTATTTTTTGCAGCAAAAGTGATTTTTTCGATCTGCTGAAGAGGCACATTTTTGCTTTCCGGAATGTGTCCTTCCTGGTATTCCTGAACTGTGCGGACATCCACTAAAACAGCATTGGGAGAAGCTTTGTATTCTTTCACACCTTGATTGATGTCTGGCTGCTTGAAAAAATCAAAAAAACTCATATGAAATTCTCCTTACGTTTCTTTTTGTGATTTCATTATAGTTGGAAAAATGGATTTTTTCTGTGATGAAATCACCAAAACAGGGGAAGAAATACCAGTCTTTTTATTTCAATCTGTGTAAACTTAAGTGTGAGTTCAATCAAATATAGAATAAAGCTTTTCATTCTTGACAACCATTTTATAGGTATCATACAATAAAATCAACAATTTAAACGGAGGTGTTGTAAATGCTGCACGAAGTAAGTTTTAAATCCTTCAATGAGCGGGACACGGTGTACGGCTGGATCTATGTTCCCGCTGCGGCCCCCAAGGGGATCATCCAGCTGATCCATGGTTTTGGTGAGCATTCAAGAAGATACCTGCATATGATCGTGAAATTTATGGATGCAGGTTATATTGTTGCTGCAGATGATCACGTGGGACATGGAAAGACGGCAGTTGAAAACGGTACGTGGGGCGACTGGGGAGATAAGGGATGCCATACAATGATGGAAGATGAACATACCCTTACGCTTCTTGTGAAGGAAAAATATCCGGATCTTCCGTATTTCCTCTTCGGCCACAGTATGGGTTCCATGATTGCCAGGGATTATGCGGCCAAGTATGGAGATGAGCTTTCCGGCGTTACGATCTGCGGCACATGCGGTGTATTCCGAGGCGCTGCAGAGACTGGGGAGAGCCTTGCGAAAGTCATTGCCGAGGGAAAAGGAAAAGAATCGGATCCTTCTTTTACCGCGGAACTTATGGGATGGATGTGCGAATACTGCGGCGAGATCAGGTTTGGAAACGAGTGGATCTGCGCGGATCCGTACGTACAGCAGGACCATGCAAATGATCCCTTTGACGCATTTACGAAAGCAACCACGAATCAGTCCATGTATGATTTCACCCAGATGATGGAAGCAATCAACGGAACCGAGTGGGCGAAAAAAGTTCCCGCGGATCTTCCCATTTATAATATTGCGGGAGATCTGGATCCGGTGGGAGAATATGGAGAAGGTGTCTATGCGGTGACCAACTGGCTGCGGTCCACCGGACATAAAGTAAAGACAAAACTGTATTCCGGTTACCGCCATGAGATACATAATTATAATGAGATTAAGGACCAGGTAGAAGCGGGGATCATTGCATTTATGGACGAAAATCTGTAAAGCGGGCAGGTAAATTGAAGTTTTAATCATAACCGATAGGAAAAGCAGATCCTTTCCCAAAAGGAAGGGTCTGTTTTTTGTGGGATAATCTCGGCATGCAGCGGCTGTCCTGGCGGTGCATGCACATCCGGGCCAGCCGATATATGCCGGACAACGGACAGGGAAGATACAGAAAAATTGAAAGAGTTTCTTCAAATGCGAGATCACGATCCGGTGCTGGTTTCGGTGCGGGAGCAGGGCGGAATCGGGATTCCTTTGTTTGTGCACGAAGATGGAAGAAAGACGCTGGATATGAACGAGGCCTTTTCCTGGATCGGACAGCCTCCGGTGAGGGATGATGAGATACTGGAAAAGAGATGAAATATAATAAAGAAATAAAACACGAAAAGAGATAAAAAATGAAGAGAGATAAAAAATGAAAGCAGGATTACGATCGGATTCAAAAACAAAAGGCAGACAGAAACAGGGATTTGCCCAAAGATCGGAACGGTCAGAAACCACATGGGATACTCTCCTGAGGATAAAAACCGGCGGCCGGGATGACTCCCGCGCGGATCAGTTCCGCTACCCCTATGAACCGACGCCATATTCCGTGCTTCAGCGTCTGGCTGATACGGGATATATCCGAAAGGGAAATACTCTTCTGGACTACGGCTGCGGTAAAGGGCGTGTGGATTTCTTTTTATCCAGTCAGACCAGGTGCCGGTCTGTGGGGATCGAGTATGATGAGAGGATTTATAAAAAGGCCGTTGAAAATCAAAAAACGGCGGTTTCAGGAGGGAGAACGGCTTTTGCGCTGGCCAGTGCGGAACAGTTTCCTGTGCCGGAATATGTGGATCGGGTTTATTTTTTTAATCCATTTTCCCTGGAGATTCTCCGGACAGTGATGGGGCGGATCCGGAAATCTTATTATGAAGCGCCAAGGAGAATCCTGCTGTTTTTTTATTACCCGTCAGACGAGTATGTTTCTTTTCTGATGACGGTGGAGGAGCTGGTATTTATGGATGAGATAGACTGCAGGGATCTTTTTTCGGGGGACGATCCCCGGGAGAGGATTATTATCTTTGAACAGAAATGCGGGGACTGAAAGAGTGATATATCAGAAATGATCTGAAAGGATGATGAAATGCGTTTCTCCTTGGGCAATCCGCAGAGGAATTTTGGAAAATACATCGGAATAACTTACAAAACAATTGAATAAAAGTTACCAAATCTGCCATAATTGTAAAAAATGCATAAAAACATTCTTAAATTAAAGTTAAAGTGTACATAGACTTACTGATATATTAGTGGTAATATATCAGTAACAAATAAATTAAGGAGGGCTTGTTATGGCAGACATTATTGCGGGCATTTTACTTTTAATCGTTTTCGTGGGATTAATTGTATATTGCTTCAAAGGAGGTAACTTGTTAATCGGCTTCATTGTTACTGCAATTTTATGGTGTATCATCGGTCTGGTCCCCATTGAGACGGTTGTCACTGTAGTATTCCAGCAGTCAGTAGAAAATTATGGAGCCACAATAGCGATTATTGTATTCGGTGCATGGTTTGGACGCGTGCTGGTGGATACAGGAATTGCCGGCTATATCATTAAAAAGACGGTGGAACTGGCAGGAGATAAGCCGCTTCTTACCGCTCTGCTTTTAAACATCGTATGTGCTCTGATTTTCTGCAGTGCTTTCGGTGTAGGATCGGTAATGGCCATCGGTATGATCGTTCTTCCCATTATGTTCTCTCTTGGAATCGACAAGAAGACGGCAGTAGGCGCTTATATGCTGGCGGTAGCTTCCGGCATGTATCTGAATATCGCTTATGTAAGCCAGTTCTTTGCCGTATTTCCAAACATCCAGTATGACGGCAAGTATATTCACTTCGCAGTGATTGCTACCGTTGTCAGCGTTGTGATCATGATCGCCTTTATCGTATTTAATTACTTAAGACAGGGAAAATCCAGAGCCTTTGCGGCTGCTTCCAAGGTAGAGGCAAAGCAGCTTCCCTGGTACTGCATGATCGTTCCCTTTGTTCCGATTATCATGGTTGCATTTTTCTCCTGGCAGCCGGTACCTTCATTCCTTTTAGGTATTTTTCTTGGACTTTTGTTTACCCGCAACATGACCAGCTACTCCAAGGCGGTAGAGAAAGTGCAGAAGACTCTGTATGATGGTGTGGCAGATTCCGGACTTCTGATCGGTATGTTATATGGCGTAAATATCTTCCAGGCAGCGGCAAAGGAAGTTGCACCGATCCTCCAGAATCTTCTGGGCGGCATTATTCCCCAGTCTCCTATTGTACTTCTGATTGTGTTCTGTATTATCGCGCCTGCAGCGCTGTTCCGCGGACCGTTAATGATCTGGGGATCCGGCATTGCTCTGGCATCGATCCTGCAGGCTATGGGTATCTTTACGGAGCCGTATCTGTTCATGCTGTTCTTAGTACCGCCGGTAGCAATCGTAGCATCTGCATGCCCCACCCAGTCCTGGACCATGTGGGCTTTAAGCTACGCGAAGTTAGATCCGAAAACATATATTAAGACCAATCTTCCCTGGGGCTGGCTGGCCTGCGTGATTATCCAGATTATTGGTTACTTAACCTACAGTATTGTGTAATATCAGGAAGCATCGTAAAATAGGAAAGGAATACATATGGGAAAGAGAGCAATTAGAATCGGAATAGATGTAGGCGGAACCCATACCAAAGCTGTGGCCATTGACAATGCCACCAATGAGATCGTGGGCAAGGGTTCGGTTATGACCACCCATACGGCAGAAGAGGGTGTTGCCAAGGGCGTGGTGGACTCTTTCCGCAAATGCCTGGAAACCAGCAGCATCAGTCCGGATGAAGTGATTTTTATTGCCCACAGTACAACGCAGGCAACCAATGCACTGCTGGAGGGCGATGTGGCCAATGTGGGCGTGATCGGTATCGGGAAAGGCGGCTTGGAGGGGATCCTGGCCAAGCGCCAGACCCGGATTCCGGATATCGACCTGGGAACAGGAAAGTTTATTCATATAGACTCGGAATTTATGAAATCCAAGGAAATGAATAAAGACAGCGTCAAGGCCATGATTAAGAAGATGTACGATCAGGGCGACCGGGTAATCGTGGCTTCCAAGGCATTCGGCGTAGACGATATGTCCGAGGAACGCCTGGTGGCAGATACGGCAGAGGAGATGGGACTTCCCTCCTCCATGGCATCGGATATTACCAAGCTGTATGGATTAACCACACGTACCAGAACAGCCGCGCTGAATGCAAGCATCCTGCCGAAGATGATGGAGACGGCTAACAGTACGGAGTCCTCTGTGCGTTCTACCGGCGTTAAAGTGCCGTTGATGATCATGAGAGGCGACGGCGGTGTAATGGAAGTAAATGAGATGAAAAAGCGCCCGGTGCTGACTATGTTAAGCGGCCCGGCAGCTTCCGTGATCGGCGCTCTGATGTATTTAAGAGCTTCCAACGGCATTTATTTTGAGGTAGGCGGAACTTCCACCAATATCGGCGTAATTAAGAACGGCCGTCCTGCAGTGGATTATGCTATTATCGGCGGCCACAGAACTTATGTAAATTCTCTGGATGTGCGTGTATTGGGCGTGGCCGGCGGTTCCATGGTACGGGCCAAGAAAGGCGAGATCATCGATGTAGGTCCCCGCTCTGCACATATTGCCAATATGGGTTACGCCTGCTTTACGGATACGGAGCTGTTTAAAGGCGCAGAGCTTTACCATATGCAGCCCAGAGAAAATGATCCCAGCGATTACGTGGCCATCCGCTTAAATAATGGAGAGTCCGTTACCATTACCAATACCTGCGCAGCCAACGTGCTGGGCATCCTGGCTCCCGGCGACTATGCCTGCGGCAATGTGGAATCCGCCAGAATGGCCATCGGCCTGCTGGCAGAGGAAGTGGGAATGTCTATTGAGGATACGGCAAGGGCAATCCTCCAGAAATCCACCGATAAGATCAAGCCGGTGATCGAGGATCTGATTTCCAAGTATAAGATCGAGCGTGATCAGATCGTTTTAGTAGGTGCAGGCGGCGGCGCCGGAACCCTGCTTACTTTTACGGCCAATGATATGGGATTTAAATATCAGATTCCGGAAAATGCAGAAGTAATTTCTTCCATCGGTGTGGCTCTGGCTATGGTTCGTGAGATGGTAGAGCGTACCATTCCCAATCCCACATCCCAGGATATTGCGGAATTAAAGAAAGAAGCCAAGGAGATGGCTATGAATTCCGGAGCGGTGGAGGACAGCATTGAGGTTTACGTGGAGATCGATGAGCAGGCCCAGAAGGTAACTGCCATTGCCATGGGTTCTACAGAGGTAAAGACCACCGATCTGATGAAGAACTGCAATGAGGAAGAAGCAGTGGAAATTGCCGCCGAATCCATCGGTGTTCCTGCAGATCAGGTGGAACTGGAGGCTGCCAACGGCATGGTATTTGTGGTGACCTGCCAGCAGGGCAACCGCAAGCAGCTTCGTGTAATTGATAAAAAGGGATTCATTAAGATCCAGCGCTCCAACGGACTGTGCGTAAAGACTACCATGGAGAATGTATCGGATGATTTAAAGAAGATCTGGGATGCGTCTTCAGACTTCTCTTCTGAGATCCGCATTAATCCGGATGTGTATGTCATTGCCGGTTCACGGGTAATTGATTATTCCGGCATTCCTGAATATGCACAGGTTAACGGACTGATTGAGGCAGAATTGGCAGACCGGGCTCCAGGCGATGAACTGATCCTGGTTCTGGCAAAGAATTCACTGAGATAAAAATTAAGAAAGAAAGGTCTGAGGCAGAATCATGAGATGGGAAGAAGATATGATGCAGTATCGGAAGCTTATCGAAAGAGATTCTGCCTCAAAACCGTTGAATTCTTCAGAGAAATCATCTATAATTAATAAATGCATGCAGGAAGCCCAGAATCAGCAGCGGTGCGTCAGAGTGCCTGGAATCAACAGCCCCAGGGATTATATTTATAAACTGGGTTATCATATTGAGGAAGAGGAAACGGAGCTTATGCCCGGTTTCCTTTATATGGGTATTATGGAGCCGGACAGGCAGACGATACGCCTGAATCTGCGGGTGATTAATCTGGCAGAAGCGTATATGGAAAAAAGTCTGCATTTGTCCCGGGAAGCGGAACAGGTTAAAAAGTTCAGGGACATTATACTCTTTCATGAGCTGTATCATGTAATTGAAGAAAAAACGCCGGGAATTTATACCAGAAATGTTCGAATCCGTCATCGGATTGCCGGTATACTTGGATGGAACCGAAAATTGGAAAGTGCCAGTGAGATCGGCGCCATTCATTTTTCCAAGCTGATGACAGATGCGTCCTTTTCGCCTTGTCTTTACACACAATATCTTCTTGCTGCAATTAATAGAGATACGGAAGTGAAAGATGAGCTCTGAAGTTGAAAAGAAAAATGAAGGAACTGATGTTTATTCCATATTAAGGGATGATATTATCTGCCTCAGGCTGCGGCCTGGGACTTTCTTCAGTATTAAGGATATCTGTGAAATTTACGGTGTGGGACGTTCGCCGGGGCGCGATGCCCTGATCCGTCTGGCCCAGGAAGGTCTGGTTACATTCCTGCCTCAGAGAGGGACGATGATCTCCACTCTGGATTTGGAGCGGATCGATAATGAACGGTTTATCCGCCGTTCTATTGAAGAGAATATTATGCGTGATTTTGTGGCTATCTTTTCTCCCAGCGTAATTCTTGAGCTGGAAGAGTGCATTCGGGATCAGAAAGAATGTCTCAAGGAAAAGGATGCCAGGCGTTTTTTTGCGCTGGATGATCAGTTTCATCGGGTGTTTTATAAAGAAACGGACCGGCTTTATTGCGCCGATGTAGTAGAAAAGGAATGCGGAAACTATAAGAGGCTGCGTCTTCTGTCGCTGATGGTGGAGGAAAAGGCCATGTCCAATGCGGTGGAAGAGCATGAGGCTATGGTCAGCACCCTTTCAGCCAGAGAGAATTTAGACCGGCTGATGTTCTGGTTTTCTCTTCATCTGGACCGGATCCAGACCCAGGAGAGAACCATCGTAAAACGGTTTCCGGAACTGTTTTCCAATGGTACGGTTCAGGACAGGAGAGACAACAGCGACTTAAGAAAAGACTTTCTTTTGTCCATCCGGTCACGAGGATAATTTAAGTAGAAAAGGAAGTGAAGTTTTGTACGGCTTCATTTCTTTTTTTTATGCAGAAAATCCATAATTTTGCGGAACAGAGGCTTGACTTTCTTTAACTAACATGTTACTCTAAAGATACAAAGAAACTAACATGTTAGTTGAAAGGCCTGGTTTCTCGGACCTTCAGCAATATGGGGCAAAGCATTTATCGTGAAAATGGAGGAATGAAGCATGGAAATGACATTGCGTTGGTACGGACCTGGTTATGACAGCGTGACGCTGGAGCAGATCAGACAGATTCCCGGAGTTCATGGGGTGGTTACCACTTTATTCGGCAAGCAGGCCGGAGAAGTATGGACGGCGGAAGAGATTGCCGACTTAAAGAAGACCGTAGAGGATGCGGGGCTGAAGATCGCAGCCATCGAGTCGGTTAATGTTTCTGATGACATTAAGATCGGCACGGCCAGGAGAGATGAGCATATCGCAAACTACATTACCACTCTGGAGAACCTGGCAAAGAATGATATTCATATCGTATGCTATAATTTCATGCCTGTATTTGACTGGACCAGAACCGATCTGGCAAGAGTGCGGCCGGATGGCTCCACGGTGCTGGCTTACAATCAGGATATTGTAGATCAGATCGATCCGGAGCATATGAAGGAATCCGTAGAGAAGATGTCCAACGGCTTCGTGATGCCAGGCTGGGAGCCGGAGCGTCTGGAGAGACTGAAAGAGCTTTTTGAGATGTACAAGGACGTGGATTCCGAGAAGCTGTTTAATAATCTGGTTTATTTCCTGGAAGCCATCGGCCCGGTATGTGAGAAGTATGATATGCGTATGGGAATCCATCCCGATGATCCGGCATGGCCTATCTTTGGACTTCCCAGGATCATTACCGGAAAAGAGTCCATCGAGAAGATGCTGAAGGCAGTGGACAAGCCTTATAATGGCCTGACCCTCTGCACCGGTTCTCTGGGTTCCAATCAGAATAATGACATCTGCGGAATCATAGAGGCAGCTAAGGGCAGAATTCCCTTTGCTCATGTAAGAAACTTAAAGTATAATAATCCCAGAGATTTCGAGGAAGCCGCTCATCTGTCTGCCGATGGTTCCATGGATATGTATAAGATCATGAAGACTCTGTATGACACCGGATTTGACGGAATCATCCGCCCGGACCACGGCCGTATGATCTGGGACGAAGTGGCTATGCCGGGCTATGGTCTCTATGACCGTGCGCTGGGAGCTGTTTATCTCCAGGGCCTGTGGGAGGCAATCAAAAAGAACCAGCAGAACTGAGAGAATGTAGCCAAGGAGGGCAGAGCGATCATGAAATTAACGTTAGAAGGAATTAAGAATAAAGAGCAGTGGCAGGAAGCAGGCATTGGACTTCCTTCCTACGATGTGGAGAAAGTGGCAGAGGAGACAAAGAAGGCTCCGGTATGGGTGCACTTCGGAGCAGGAAATATTTTCCGTATCTTCATCGGCGGACTGGCAGATACGCTGTTAAATAATCAGGAAATGGATAAGGGAATCACCTGTGTGGAGACCTTTGACTTTGATGTGGTGGACAAGATCTATAAGCCCTATGATAATCTGGTTCTGGCTGTTACCTTAAAGGCAGACGGATCCACCGATAAGAAGGTTTTGGGATCACTGACCGAGGCCGTCAAGGCACAGTCCTCCGATGAGTCTCAGTGGAACCGGTTAAAGGAAATTTTCCGGAATCCGGGACTTCAGATGATTTCTTTCACCATCACAGAAAAGGGATATGCCTTAAAGGGTTCTGACGGAAGCTATTTCCCCTTCATTGTGGCAGATATTGAGAACGGACCGGAGAAGGCCGGTTCTGCCATGGCAGTGGTATGCAGCCTCTTATATGAGCGCTACAAGGCAGGAAAGGCGCCGCTGGCAGTGGTTTCCATGGATAACTGTTCCCATAACGGTGAGAAGCTTAAAGGTTCTGTGGTAACCATGGCTCAGGAGTGGCTGTCCAGAGGCTTTGTTGATCCGGGTTTTGTGGATTACATTACCGATGAGAGCCAGGTAAGCTTCCCCTGGTCCATGATCGACAAGATCACTCCCCGGCCTGCAGAATCTGTGGCAGCGGAGCTTAAGAAGCTGGGCGTAGAAGATATGGATCCGGTGATCACCTCCAAGAAAACGTATATCGCACCTTTCGTTAACGCAGAGGGCCCCCAGTATCTGGTGATCGAGGATCATTTCCCCAACGGACGTCCTGCTCTGGAGAAGGCCGGCGTCTACATGACTGACCGGGATACGGTAAATAACGTGGAGCGCATGAAGGTAACCACCTGTCTGAATCCTCTCCACACGGCTCTGGCTGTTTACGGCTGCCTGCTGGGATACACGCTGATCGCCGACGAGATGGGAGACGAGGACCTGGTGAAGCTGGTAAATCAGATCGGTCCTGTGGAGGGAATGCCTGTAGTGGTAAATCCCGGCATCCTTTCTCCGGAAGATTTCGTGCGGGAGGTTATTCATGACCGTCTTCCCAACCCCTTTATGCCGGATACTCCCCAGAGAATCGCCTGCGATACTTCCCAGAAGGTAGGAATCCGTTATGGCGAGACCATTAAGTCCTATGTTTCCAGAGACGGGGATGCAGGAAAGCTGACGGCTATCCCCCTGGCTATCGCCGGATGGTGCCGTTATCTGCTGGGTGTGGATGATGAAGGCAAAGCCTTTGAATTATCTCCGGATCCCATGCTTTCTGAGCTGACAGAGAAGCTGGCGGGAATCGAGGCAGGAAAACCGGAGTCTTACCAGGGACAGTTAAAAGACATCCTTTCCAATGCCAATATCTTTGGTTCTGATCTTTACGAAGCAGGAATCGGAGACAAGATAGAAACCATGTTTAAAGAAGAGCTGGCAGGCCCCGGTGCGGTTCGGGCCACCCTTAAGAAGTATTTAAATTAAGTATGGAAAAAAATCTGAATGAGTTTACTTATCAGAAGCTGAAAAAAGATATTATGACCTTTGTTCTGGCGCCGGGGGAGGCCATATCTGCGGCAAAGATTGCAGAGCGCTACAGTGTCAGCCGCACCCCGGCCAGAGAGGCTATTGTAAAACTGCAGAAAGAAGGACTGGTGGATATCTATCCCCAGTCCAAATCGCTCGTATCCTGGATCAATATGGAGCGGATCCGTCAGGAGTGGTATGTGCGCTATACGCTGGAAATCTGCATGGCCGAACGGTTTGTCCGCAGGATAACCCAGGACACCATCTGGGCCATGGAGCGGAACCTGCGCCAGATGGAGCAGACCTGCGACCAGGCGGGAGATAATCTGTATCTGGAACTGGATCATGAGTTCCATGATCTCATCTACGATACTGCAGGAGAATTCCTGGCAAAGGAGATCATTCATACCCAGGTTACCCATTATAACCGGATCCGCTATCTCACAGACCAGACACCTTTCGTCCGGGAAAAGACCATATCGGAGCACCGGCAGCTGATCAGTGCGGCCAGAAAGAAGGATGAAGGCCTTTTTGAGGAATGCCTTAAAGTACATATCGGACGTCTTTCCATGGATCTGCAGATGCTTAAGGAACGGTATCCGGAATATTTTGCGCCGGAATAACCGAAATAGAGCGACTGCCGGTTTTCGGATGCCGGGTTACCGGCTTTCGGTCATTACCTTAAAGGGGAGTTTTCCTCCGGTTCAAAGAAATTCCGGATATGGTCTGCCACGATACGCAGAAGCCGCTGGCGTGTTTCTACGGCTGCCCAGGCGATATGGGGCGTAATGAAAAGCCGGTTTTTATCCTGGACGGTTAAGAGCGGATTATCCGGGGCCATGGGCTCCTGGCAGAGGACGTCCAGTCCTGCGGCGCCGATCTCTCCGGCATTCAGCGCATCGGCAAGGTCTTTTTCATTGATAATAGGGCCGCGTCCCAGATTCAGAAGGATCGCGGAAGATTTCATTTTGCGGAAGGAATCTGCGTTCAGGATTCCTTCCGTATTTTCGTTTAAGGGAGCGTGAACAGACAGGATATCGGATTCCGAAAGCAGTGTGTCAAAGTCTACCTGCCGGTATCCGTCCTGGGCCGGTGAGCCGGAGGCGGAGTAATAAATCACTCTGGCGCCGAACATTCCGGCGATATCCGCCACCCGTCGGCCGATGGCTCCCAGACCCAGGATGCCCCAGGTCATGCCGTTCAGTTCGTGAAAATTCTTTTCAAAGTGAGTGAAAAACCGGTCATTAATGTAACGCCCTTCCCGGGTATAATCATCGTAATACCTGAGATTTTCCATCAGATAAAATAAAAGGGCAAAGGTGTGCTGGGCCACGGATTCGGTGGAGTAGCTGACAACATTCCGCCATGCAATTTTGCGGCTGGCCAGATACTCCTTGTCCAGGCTGTTGGTTCCGGTGGCAGTTACGCAGACCAGCTTAAGTTTTTGTGCGGTTCCGATGGTCCGGCGGTTGATCTGCACCTTATTTACCACGATCACGTCTGCGTCCGTTACCCGTTCCGGGGCTTCTTCGGGAGAGGTGAATGGATATTTTACCACTTCTCCCATCTGTTCAAACTGGGCGTAATCAATGTTTTCTCCCAGTGTGCTGGCATCTAAAAATACGATTTTTATCATGAGCAATTTCCCCCGTAATTAAAGAAGTTTCTGCTTTTGATTATAACACATATTCGGAAGATAAAGGAACGGGAAAAAGAACCGGAGAGCGAAGGAAAGAAGATGTTTTCCAGGCACTCCGTGCTTGAAACAGGAGGCCGGTTCGTTTAAAATGAAAACAGAAAATCCGGTTTCCGGAAGGCAAGGAGGCGTGGTCTATGCTGTTTAGACAGATGAAATATTTTGCCGCGGTCGTTGAATGCAGCAGCTTTACTGAGGCGGCAGAACGATGCTATATTTCCCAGTCTGCCATTTCCCAGCAGATCCGGTCTCTGGAAAAGGAGCTGGGAGTGGAACTGATCCTTAATGATCAGAGGCGGGCTTTTTCTGATGTTTATGTGAATTTCGAACTGATGCAGTGCGGCTGTTATGCGGAACTGTCTATACAGAATCCTTTAAGCAAAAAGAAGAAAATCCGGTTGGAGGAACTGCGGCAGCCCCCCTGCATCCTGATTTCCTCCCGGGAACAGCAGAATGCAGAGCAGGAGTATTACCGGAATACCCTGGGATTCGGCGGCAGTTATCTGTTTGCAGATAATCTGGAAGAGGCGCGGCTTTTAGTAGTCAGCGGCCGCGGATTTCTGCCTGTTGAGAGTGTGGGAACTCTGCCGCCGGAGGGAAATTCCATCCGGCGGCTGCCGGTATATCAGGGGGATCAGCAGATCATGCGGAACTACTGCATGTTCTGGAAGAAGGATCAGACCGGTTATTATATTGAGGAGTTTGCAGATCTTCTGCGGCGGCTTCTTTTCGCATAAGTTTAACTGATTCGAAATCGCGGGAATCCAGATTGAAAGATACCCTTCATGCTTACCAGATGGCCAAGCGGTGCAATGAAAAGCGCGTGATGGCAGAGGCGGTAAAATGGGGCAGGCGCGGCGCCCGGATCAATTCCATTTCGCCGGGAATTATAGTAACTCCGCTGGCAGTGGATGAATTTAACGGCCCTCGCGGAGATTTCTATAAAAACATGTTTGCAAAGTGTCCGGCGGGGCGGCCCGGCACTGCGGATGAGGTGGCAAATGTGGCGGAGCTTTTAATGAGCGATAAGGGTGCATTTATTACCGGGTCAGATTTCCTGATTGACGGCGGGGCTACGGCTTCTTACTTTTACGGACCGCTGAGACCGGAGGAATAAAAACAGATGAAAAACAGCAGCCGATGATAATGGCCGAAAATGGGCCTGAATCATCGGCTGATTTTGAATTTATGGCATAAATAATAAGAAAATTTGTATTTTAATGAATAATTATCACGAACTTATAAACAATTATTCCCTGTATATAGTAAAATATAGACAGCAATTTCTTCATAATGCCCGGGTGCATGGGCGTGAGAATTGTATTAATCTAGGAAGAGAAAGGAATGAATCAAACCCATGAAAATGAAGAGCACATTTCTGTGGGGAGAAGCCACAGCGGCGAATCAGTGCGAAGGCGGCTATCTGGATGGCGGTCGGGGATTATCCAGCGTGGATGTGATTCCTTTTGGTCCGGACCGGATGAAGGTGGCCAGAGGACTGATGAAAATGCTGGAATGTGATGACCAGCATTCGTATTCGTCTCACGAAGCAATCGACATGTATCATCATTACAAGGAGGACATTGCGCTGTTCGGCGAGATGGGTTTCCGATGCTACCGGCTGTCCATTTCCTGGACCCGTATTTTCCCCAACGGCGATGATCCGGAGCCCAATGAGGAAGGTCTGGCTTTTTATGATTCTTTGTTTGACGAATGCCGTCGCTGGGGAATCGAGCCGTTAGTGACCATCTGCCATTTTGACGCACCGGTGGCTTTAATTAAAAAGTACGGCGGCTAGAAGGACCGGCGCATGGTGGACGCGTATCTGAAGCTGTGCCGGACTCTTTTTGAGCGGTACGGGGAAAAGGTAAAATACTGGATTACTTTTAATGAGATCAACATGCTTCTTCATATGCCCTTTATGGGAGCCGGAGTTTACTTTGAAGAGGGCGAGAACCAGGAACAGGTAAAGTACCAGGCTGCCCATCATGAACTGGTAGCCAGTGCAAAGGCAGTTCTGATGGCTCATGAGATGATGCCGGGTTCCATGATCGGCTGTATGCTGGCTGCGGGAAATTTCTATCCCTATACCTGCAACCCGGCAGATGTTTACAAGGCCATGGAGTGCGACAGGGACAATTATTTCTTCATTGACGTGCAGGCCAGAGGCGCATATCCGGTATGGGCGAAAAAGCGGATGGAGCGGGCCGGCGTGAAGATTCAGATGGAGGCAGATGATGAGGCTGTTCTGGCAGCCGGAACGGTGGATTATATTTCTTTCAGCTATTACTGCAGCCGGTGTATGTCTGCGGATCCTGAGGTGATCAAAAATCACAGCCGCGGCGGCAATGCGGTTATCAGCGCAGTGGTAAATCCCTACCTGCAGAGCTCAGAATGGGGCTGGCAGATCGATCCGCTGGGACTGCGGGTTACCTTAAATACCCTTTATGACCGGTATGGAAAGCCGCTTTTCATTGTGGAGAACGGCCTGGGAGCCGCAGATACGGTGGAGGAGGACGGAAGCATCCACGATCCCTACCGTATTGACTATATGCGGGAGCATATTAAGGCCATGCTGGAGGCGGTAAATGAGGACGGGATTCCTCTGCTTGGCTATACCTGCTGGGGCTGCATCGACCTGGTTTCTGCATCTACCGGAGAGATGAGAAAGCGCTACGGCATGATTTATGTAGATAAACAAAATGACGGAAGCGGTACGTTAAAGCGGATGAAGAAGGACAGCTTTTACTGGTATAAAAAGGTAATTGCTTCCGACGGTGAAGATCTGGATTAAGAATGAGAAGGTTCGGATCGGTGAAAGGATGGTCCGGGCAGATAAAACGCAGGTAAGGAGGACTTCATGGATTTCAAGCCATTAGCACAAACAATCGTAAACAACATTGGCGGAAAAGATAATGTGGTTTCTGTGGTTCACTGTGCCACCCGCCTTCGCTTTACTTTAAAGGATGATAAAAAAGCAAATACAGAAGTGTTAAAAAAGACAAAAGGCATTATGACGGTAGTAAGTGCCGGCGGTCAGTACCAGATCGTCATCGGACCCGATGTGCCGCAGGTTTATCAGGAGGTTATCGCTATCGGCGGTTTTGAGGCAAAGGAAGCCGTCCAGGACGATGCCGCAGAGAAGGAGGACAACCGCTCCCAGTTAAGCAAGCTGCTGGAAGGCATTGCAAGTATTTTCCAGCCCATCATCCCGGCCATCACAGGAGCTGGTCTGATCAAGGCGCTTTATGGCGCTGTTTGTGGCAGCGGGCCTTCTGGACAATACTTCCCAGACGTATACGATACTGAATTCCTTTGCGGATGCGGCCTTTTATTTTATGCCCATGCTTCTGTCGGTTTCCTGTGCGAAAAAGTTTAAATGCAATCAGGGTACGGCTATGGCGCTGGCGGGAATTCTGGTTTATCCAAGCTTTATCTCTCTGCTGGGCGGCGAGGATCCGGTGCGTTTCCTGGGATTTCTTCCGGTTACGTCCGCAACGTATACTTCATCCGTTATCCCCATCATTCTGGGCGTGTGGTTTATGTCCTACGTAGAGCATTTCATGCAGAAGATCTCTCCACGGGCCATCAAGTTCTTCTCGGTTCCTCTGGTGAGTCTTCTGGTAGGCGGTACGGCTCTGATCATCGTGCTGGGCCCCATCGGCACCAACAATCTGGCCAGCGTAGGCTGGGATACGGTAGTAGGTCCCGGTATGCTGGTTTCCAATGTGGCACAGGGTGCGGCCGGTCTGGCCATGGCGGTGCGTTCCAGGAATTCCGATACGAAGCAGCAGGCATCATCTGCCGGTCTTACCGGTGTCCTGGGCATTACCGAGCCGGTTCTTTACGGTGTTAACTTAAAGTTTACCTTCCCACTGTACGCGGCTATGTTAGGCGGCGGAATCGGAGGACTGTATCTTGGCATTACCAGAGTCGCGCGGTTTGCGGCAGGTTCTCCCGGACTTCTGGTACTCCCGGCTTATATTCCCAATGCGCAGGTGGCGGAACTGGGATACGGCATGAGCAATCTGGTGAATGCGGCCATCGGAATGGTGATCGCAATGGCAGTTTCCTTTATAGCCTGCTATTTCCTCTTTGGCGTATGGCAGAAAAACGGAAAGCTTCCGGCAGAAGAATATGAGACGGCAGCGGCCGGATCGGCAGCCGCTCCTTCTGCGGCAGCGCCGGCAGAGAACGTTTCCATGGCGCCTTCGGCAGACGGCGGATTTACCCTGGCTTCTCCTCTTGCAGGAAGGCTGATGCCTTTAAATGAGGTACAGGATGAAGTATTTGCTTCCGGCGCCCTGGGACAGGGCATTGCCGTGGAGCCGGAGATCGGCGAGGTTTATGCCCCCTGTGACGGAACGGTTTCTGCATTCTTTGAAACAGGACATGCCCTTGGCATTACTTCCGATGACGGCGGCGAGGTGCTGATCCATGTGGGAATGGATACGGTAAACCTGAAAGGCGAAGGCTTTATGCCTATGGCTAAGGTAGGCGACAAGGTAATCAAGGGACAGCTTCTGCTGAAATTTGATATTCCATTTATTAAGTCCAAAGGTCTGTCTGTGGTGACGCCGGTATTATTATCCAATTCCGCCGCTTACAGTACTGTGGAGACTGCTTCTGCAGGCCAGGTAAAGGCCGGAGATTTGATTATAAGTTATAAGGCATAAAACAGTTCATTTGCTGCCGCTTCTGAGGGATTTGCCGGATGAAGCGGCAGCTTTTTGTGTCATAAGCTTGGGAATGGCAGCGCGTTCCAAAAAGAAAATGGAAATCCGATGCTTTGAGGTACGGAAGTGTGTTATACTAAAAGAACAGGACATGTTATGGAAACGGAGGCAGAGGAGCGTTATGCTGATGGCTTTTGGTGGACAAAACAGAACAATCTTATTTAAAGTATAAAAAAGCCAGATTAAATGAGCGGTATTTACATGAAAAAAATAAACAGACTATTTTAAAAAGTATAAAGGGCCTTAAATTATAAGGCATCCGGCTGCAGAGGAGAAGGCATTGTGCCCCGCCTGCTCTGCAGCCGTTTTATTTGCAGAATATTTCAAAACTTATGGCTGTTAGGGTTTTTTCTGTTTCTTTCTAAATTAAACTTTATCAACAGGAGCCATCAGTACCTTCCCGGTTCCGCGGAATACATTTACCAGGCCTTCACCGGATACGGCGGAGCCAAGAAGGGATTTTCCGGAGCGTTCTACGGTAAAGTCCAGGCTGCCGCTCCAGGCCACAGCCATGTTTCCGTCAATTTTCAGAACATCGTTTTCCAGAGTGATTTCGATCAGCTCTTCTTTGGGAGAGCTGGATTCCAGGCATACGATTCCGTTTCCGTTCAGGGAAAGGTTAAAAAGACCTTCTCCTCCGGCTACAGCGGAGGAAAGATTGGAGCGCATGACGGCTTTGTGGCGGAGACTGGATTCGCAGGCCAGGAAAAAGCCATCTTCCAGAACTACGGAACCGCCCCAGTCGGCCACATCTAAAAGCAGCAGATACTTGTACGTCGGTTCCAGCACTAAAAGTCCGGTTCCGGTATATTCCGGCTTAATGGCAGATTCGCCGCTGGCCTTGCCGCGGACGGCTTTTCCGAACAAATCTCCTACGCCCTTGATGCCGGTAGTGGCATTTACATTTCCCACCATCCACTGCATGGCGCCTGCCTGTACGGTAATGGGAGATTTGCTGAGATCGCAGAGTACCTGACGCTTGCGGACATTCATGGCATCGCAGTAGTAGGCGTTCATGGCAGACTGGGGAGATACGCTTAAATCTCTCTGGTATTCGATCACAGAGAAGGCGCCGGCAGACGCGGTAACACGGATGTCATCATTGTCCAGTAAATTTGAAATTCGATACATGACGGTTCTCCTTTTTGCTGTATGTTTTCATACTAAGATACAGATATAGTATCAGACTTTATGTGCGGATACAATGGGGTCAGACGTAAATTCTTTCCGCAGGATTTCACGAGGCGGTTCAATTTCATTTGCTAAAGTATGTTCGGTCAGTTCGGATAAAAGGCGGAATTTTTTGTTTAACACCGGCCGCATGCAGTTGGGAACATGTTCCTGGTGTGCACGGTGGATGGCTACGCATTCTTTGCAGTTGCCATGGTAGCGGCAGGCTTTCTGGCAGGGACAGTGGTCTTTATCCTGATATTCCCTGCGGAATTCTGCTGCAAATTCTTCCTGCAGGCGAAGGCCTTCGGCGCGGTTTCCTTTATGGAATTCTCTCATTGCTTCCAGTTCTTTGGGGTTATTTTCGATAATCATGTTTTCCATTCCTCCCGTTTTTTCCTATGTTCTGCGACTGCAGAGTCAGCAGGGGTCATGCGCCCAGTCAATTGTATCATATCTGTTCAATAAATGCGCACATTACAGGAGTACTTTTTACACAATCTATATCTAGAATTTACATTAACGGCCGGGCAGCCATGGTATAATTCATAAATAGATACCTATTTGAAAAAGAGAATAACGGAGAACAGAATTAGGGAGGGAGCAGAAGATGAAGGGATTCAGGTGGCACCTGTTATGGACTGCGGCCGTGTGCATGATGCTGATCTTATGCAGCGGCTGCGGCAGGAACCGGCAGGTATTAAAGATTCTGTCCGGTTCAGAAAATCAGGAGCTGGAAGCCGTACTGGATGAATGCAGCCGGGAGACCGGGGTAGATATTCAGATGGAATACCGTGGTTCCGTGGATATCATGAGGACCCTGGAGGCGGGCGGCGAAGATTATGACGCGGTGTGGCCGGCCAGCAGCATCTGGATATCCCTGGGAGACAGGCAGCACAAAATAAAGCATGCCCGGTCGGTTTCCATTACGCCTGTGGTGTTCGGCATCCGCAGACCTTTGGCAGAGGAACTGGGATTTACGGAAAAAGACGTTTCCGTCAAAGATATCCTGGCGGCAGTGGAGGAAGGAAAGCTTCATTTCTGCATGACCAGCGCCACACAGTCTAATTCCGGAGCCAGCGCTTACATCGGTTTTCTCAATGCGTTTCTCGATAAACAGACAGCCCTTACCAGCCAGGACATCCAGGATCCGCAGCTGCAGAGCAAGATGCGGGAATTTTTCTCCGGAGTGGAGAGAAGTTCGGGAAGTTCAGACTGGCTTAAGGATATGTTTCTGGAAAGCGATTATGATGCCATGGTAAATTATGAATGCCTGATCATCAGTGCAAACCAGGAAATGGAAGAAAGGGGAGAAGAACCGTTGTATGTGGTTTATCCCTATGACGGTCTGTCCATTGCGGATTCTCCATTGGGCTATCTGGACCAGGGCGATCCGGATAAGGAAGAAGCGTTTCTGGCGGTGCAGGAGTATCTGCTTTCCGACACGGTACAAAAGCAGATTGAGGCTACCGGACGGCGGATCGGCTATCAGGGCGTCAGCGAAGAAAATAAAGAGGTATTTAACCCGGGCTGGGGAATTGATACGGAGAGAATCCTGTCGCCGATTTCCATGCCAGACGGACCGGTGCTGATGGAAGCTCTGAATCTGTACCAGACGGAGCTTCGGAAGCCTTCGTTTACTATTTATTGTCTCGATTATTCCGGAAGCATGAGCGGTACAGGCAGAGAGCAGCTGGTAGAGGCTATGGGAATGATCCTGATTCAGGAACAGGCGTCCCAGTATCTGCTGCAGGCCAATGAGCAGGAAATCAATGGGCTGGTGCTGTTTGATGAGACGATTCTTCAGGAAGAAGTGGAGGAACAGCCGACAAAGGAAAATCTGGAAGGACTGTATCAGACCGTGGAGGGTTACAGTACGGCAGGCGGCACGGATATCTATCAGGCAGCTATCCGGGCACTGGAGATTATGGGCGGATATGATCTGAGGGGTTATACGCCGGCGATTATCCTGATGACGGACGGAAAAAGCAATGGCATAATGGATTTTTCGGATTTTTCACAGGCATACGATGAGGCGGGGCTGGATGTGCCGGTATTTTCCATTATGTTCGGCGACGCGGAGGAAGGACAATTGGAGGAACTGGCCGAATATACTCATGGGAGGGTATTTGACGGGCGGGAAGATCTGGTTGAGGCTTTTCGAAGCGTGAAAGGATATAATTAAGTGCAGCGGTTCAGAAGGGAAGCAGACAGAGTGAAAAAGGAGACAGCCAGTATAATAATCTCTTTCGGCGGGGCATTGTTGTTTTTTTTCGGAGCATTCGGTTTGCTTAAGCTTCACTGGCTGGCGGCCGTGGTTTTGGCAGCCGGGGTATACGGCGCGCTGCTTCTGGTTACCAGGCCCAAAAGGCGTATTGGCTTTGCAGATGTGGAGGCGCTTCCGGGAGGAGAGATCCTGGAGCAGAAGCTTCAGGAAGCCCGGGAAGATTTTTCAAGCATCGGTCATTCCATGGAGGCAATAGAAGACCCGGCCATGAAACTGGAGTCGGAGAGGCTCCATCATACGGCAGGGAGGATCCTTTCGTATCTGGAAGAAAATCCGGAGAAAATTATGCTGGCCAGGCAGTTTATTGACTATTATCAGGATATGGCATCCCGGCTTCTGGATAAGTATGTGAAACTGCAGGAAAGAGGCCTGGATACAGAGAAAACAACAGAGCTTAAGGAACAGACCGGAAAAGCGCTTCTGGCGCTGAACCGTGCTTTTGAAGGTCAGTTTGAGAAATTAATGCAGGATGAAATTATGGATATGGATGCAGATATCCGTCTGCTGAAACAGACCATGAGGATGGAGGGCTATGAGGAGGAGGAAGATTGATCCCAGGTTTTTAGGGCTGCTGCTGCTTTTTCTGGTGGCTGCTGCTACCGGGATTATTTATCAGTTTGCAGCCGGAAGAAAAGATGCGGTGATCCTGGACGGCTATCTGGGAGGAGAAAAGATCGGTTTCTTCGAGGATCCCCAGGTGCAGGAAATCCTTCGTGATTCCTACCAGGTGGAAATGGATTATTCCAGGGCGGGTTCTCTGGATATGGTGACATTGGATTCAGAGGGGATGGACTATCTTTTTCCCTCCAGCCAGACTGCGCTGGAGTATTACCGGGAGCTGAAAGGCGAACCGAGGAAGAGTGAGATTATCCTGAATACTCCGATTGTGCTTTATACGTATCAGATGGTGGCAGATGCCCTTGCGGAACAGGGGATTGTGCAGGAGTCAGATGGTGTTTTCTATCTTGATATGGAAAAAATGACGGAACTGATAAAAACGGATACATCCTGGGCCCAGATCGGCCTTCCGGAGCTTTACGGAAACGTATCCATTGATACCACCCATCCGGCAAAATCAAATTCCGGAAATATGTTTGCGGGCCTTCTGGCAAATACTTTAAACGGCGGACAGACGGCAAAGGCAGAAGATCTCCCCGGCATTCTTCCCGAACTTAAAGAGATATTCGGAAAACTGGGCTATATGGAAACCTCTTCTTCCGATCTGTTCAGCCAGTTTTTAAAGATGGGAGTGGGAGCAAAGCCCATAATTGCAGGGTATGAAAGCCAGCTGCTGGAATTTTCCGCAGAGAATCCGGAGAACTTTGCAGCAGTTCGGGATGATGTGGTGATGATCTACCCGTCTCCTACCGTGTGGTCTACCCATATTTATATCGCCCTTACTGAGAACGGAGAGAAGGCTATAGAGGGTCTTCTGGACCCGCAGGTGCAGGAGCTGGCTTGGGAGAAACACGGTTTCCGAACCAGCGTTTACCAGGCGGCAGGCAGCGCCCGGTTTGCGGTGAAAGGGCTGGCGCCGGAGATTACCCGGGTTATGCAGATGCCGGATTATGAAACCATGCGGCAGATCATTGATGCGCTGCAGTAGGATATGGGATTAAGGAAAAGCAGGAGAGCAAAACGATGGCAAATTTATCACTGGATGATCTGATGAAAAGCAAACGTCTGGCGGAGGCTTCAGAAGCTTCTGCCGGGGTCCCGTCTGTGCCGGAGCCGCAGGAGAACGGGAATATGGTGCTGACTGATGAAGAGAGAAAGAGAGTGGATTCCATTAAGGAGAATTTGAATCTGATGGACGGGCAGGCCTGCCTTCAGTTCGGTACGCCGGCCCAGCGCAATATCTCGGATTTTGCGGATTCGATCTTAAATACCGTCCGGTCAAAGGACAGCGGGTATGTAGGAGAACTGCTCCAGCAGCTGATAACGGATATTAAGGATGCTGATCTTTCCGGGACAGAGGACGGCGGGTTCCTGGAGAAGATTCCCATCCTGGGACGGGTAAAAAACAATCTGGAACGGCTGAAAGCCAGATATGAAAAGCTGGAGGTCCAGATCGGCCAGATCGAGGGAAAACTGGACCAGGCCAAGATGGAGATGCTTAAGGATATCGGCATGTTCGATATGATGTATGAAAAAAATCTGGAGTATTTCCGGGAACTGAATCTTTATATCATCGCCGGCGAAGAGCGGATCGCTGAGCTTCGCCGGGAGGATATCCCGGGCCTCAGATCCCAGGCGGCGGCTTCGTCAGATCCCATGGCGGCACAGCTGGTCCATGACCTTGAAGAGAATGTAAACCGCTTTGAAAAGAAAGTCCATGATCTGAAGCTGAGCCGCACCATTGCCGTCCAGACGGCTCCCCAGATCCGTCTGATCCAGAACAATGACAAGCTTCTGGTGGATAAGATCCAGACGGCGGTGCTGAATACGATTCCCATATGGAAAAGCCAGATCGTTATTGCCCTGGGACTTTCCCGGCAGCAGAAGGTTCTGGATTTAAACCGGGAGATCTCCCGGACGACGAACGAGCTTCTCCGGCGAAATTCGGAATTGTTAAAGACGAATACCATTGAGACGGCAAAGGAGACCGAGCGGAGCGTGGTAGATGTGGAAACACTGAAAAAAACCAACGAGGACCTGATTTTTGCCATAGAGGAAACCATCTCCATCCAGGAGGAAGGCCGGGCAAAACGGCAGGAGGCAGAACGGGAGATCGGACGGCTGGAAGAAGAATTAAAAAATGTGCTGCAGGGAATAAAGAAAGAAGCAAAATAAAACCGATAAAAAAGGCGGATGGTTCCATCACGGGGATGGACATCCGCTTTTTCTTTGCAGCTTCAGGATGATCATGCGTTCTGCAAAATGATGGGATGGGAAAGAAAGCCCTTCTTGCCTGCCGGTATCCTCTATAGTATAATAAGTTTTATAGTATTTTTGCATTTCTCGAACGAAAGAGAGGAATAAAACGTGAGCAGTCATTCAAAAACAGAACTATTTGAAAGCACGCCTATGCCGCGTGCCATCGCTACGCTGGCGGTCCCTACGGTCATCAGTTCTCTGGTAATGGTGTTGTATAATCTGGCAGATACGTATTTTGTCGGAATGCTGAATGATCCGGTTGAAAACGCGGCGGTGGCGCTGGCTGCACCCCTGCTTCTGGCATTTAATGCCGTGAATAATCTGTTCGGTGTAGGCAGTTCCAGCATGATGAGCCGGGCCATGGGACGGAAGGATTATGACACAGTCCGCAGAAGCTCTTCTTTTGGTTTTTACTGTTCTCTGGCAGGGGGAATCCTGCTGTCTTTGCTTTGCCTGATTTTTTTGGAGCCTCTTCTGACTCTGCTGGGTGCGGATGAGCAAACGTATCTGTCTACAGTGGGATATGTAAAATGGACCGTTCTTCTCGGAGCGGTGCCCTCAATTTTAAATGTGGTTCTGGCGTATATGGTTCGTTCTGAGGGAAACGCCCTTCATGCCAGTGTGGGAACCATGAGCGGATGCCTGTTAAACATTGTGCTGGATCCCATTTTTATTCTTCCCTGGGGTTTTCATATGGGAGCGGCGGGGGCCGGTCTGGCTACCATGATCTCCAACTGTGTGGCCTGTCTGTATTTTTTTATTCTTTTGTTTGTCAGAAGGAAAAAGACCTGGATCAGCTTAAGTCCCAGACAGTTTGGCTTTCGCAAGGCAGTTGTTCTGGGAATCCTGGCGGTGGGACTGCCGGCATCCATTCAGAATCTGCTGAACGTAACCGGCATGACAGTACTGAACAATTTCACTGCATCCTACGGCGCCGATGCTATTGCGGCCATGGGCATTACCCAGAAGGTGAATATGGTGCCCATGTATATTGCTCAGGGGATTTCCCAGGGAATTATGCCTCTGGTGGGCTATAATTTTTCTTCCGGGGACCGCAGGCGGATGAAGGAATGCGTGACGATGACGGCAAAGATTATTATTGTGTTTATGGCGGCAGTACTGGCTTTTTATTATGTATTTGCAGGCGGAATTATCCGGCTGTTTATGCAGAACCAGAGTATTGTAGACTACGGGACGCGGTTCCTGCGGGGCATGTGTTTGGCTATGCCGTTTTTAAGCATCGATTTTCTGGCGGTAGGCGTCTTCCAGGCAGTGGGCATGGGAAAACATGCGCTGGCTTTTGCGATTCTGCGCAAGGTTGTCCTGGAGATCCCGGCGCTCTGCATCCTGAATTATCTGTTCCCTCTGTATGGCCTGGCTTATGCTCAGCTTGTGGCAGAGATGGTACTGGCCAGTGCTGCGGTCATCATTCTGAGGCGCATGTTCAGGAAGGAGAATATTGGCGATTGACAAGGTAATATATTTATGACAATATCCCATCTTTGACAGTTTGAGGGTAAAAAAAGCCAAAATCCTTAGGAAAATCAAGGGTTTTGGCTTTTTACGTTTCGCGTACTTTTTTCGTGTCTCGATAAATTTTTTCATCTGTTTTAAGCTGACGATCTGAAAATCGTTTTTGCCATTTGATGAAGGGCAAGGGAAGGGTAAATCGATTGAAGGCCGAGACATCCGTCATTGCGAACATCCCGAATTTGTTTTATAATGAGGGAAACAAATGGAAACAGTATGAGCAGAAGAAAAGGAGAGAGGGCGATGGAAGCGATATCCGCCAGTAAGGAGGATCTGGCAGCAAGGGAGAATATGCTGATCATTGATGATGATGAGATCAACAGGGGAATTCTGGACAATATTTTCTCTCCCTTTTACCGGATCGAAGAGGCCGAAAACGGCAGGATCGGATTGGATCGGATCCTGGAGAAACCGGAAGAATACAGTGCTGTTCTTCTGGATGTAGTGATGCCGGAGATGGACGGCATGGAGGTACTGAGACATTTAAAGGAACATGCACTTCTGGAGAAGATTCCCGTGTTTCTTATTACTGCGGAAGCAAATGTGGCTACCATGCAGGAGGCTTACCAGATGGGCGTGATGGATGTGATCAGCAAACCGGTAGTGCCTTTCGTGGTTCAGAGACGGGTGAATTCCGTAGTAGAATTGTTTCGGGCCAGAAAGCGCCTGGGCAATGTGGTGGAAAAGCAGCAGTCAGAGCTTCTGATCCAGGCTCAGAAAATCATCGAGTTAAATCAGGGAATGCTGGAGGCGCTGTCTGCCGCCATTGAGTTCAGGGATGTGGAGTCAGGAGATCATGTAAGAAGGATTCATGATATCACCCGTCATCTGCTCCTTCATACGGAGCTTGGGGAAGGCCTTGATGAAGAGGAGATTGAACAGATTGCCCTGGCATCGATTATGCACGATGTGGGAAAGATTGCCATACCTGACGCGATCTTAAATAAGCCGGGACGTCTTACGGCGGAAGAGTTCGAGATCATGAAGACACACACTATCCAGGGGGCGCATCTTCTGGAGCGGATCCCTCAGCTGCGGGAAAACGGCGCATATCATTATGCCTACGATATTGCCAGACATCATCATGAGCGCTGGGACGGCAGAGGATATCCGGACGGCTTAAAGGGAGATGAGATATCCATCTGGGCCCAGGTGGTTTCCCTGGCGGATGTATACGATGCTTTAAGCAGCAAGCGGGTTTATAAGGATGCTTTCACCAGAGAAAAAGTTCTGGAGATGATCCGCGAAGGACAATGCGGTGTGTTTAGTCCCAGGCTTTTGGAATGCTTTTTCTCTGTGGAGGATCAGCTGGCAGATATGTATGTGTCATAGACTGCTGGGGGATCCGGTGCAGGAAGGATGACCTGCCAAAAAAACAGAGACGATACGGCAGATAACAGCCATAAAGAAAGGACGGATAAGAAAATGGATGCATGGAAAAAGGAAGCGCTTATTGAGGCCGGAATTGATGTGGATGATGTTCTGGGACGCTTTATGGGAAATGAGGCCCTGTTAAGCCGTTTTTTAAAAAAATTTCTGGATGACGCCAATTACGGAAAACTTCTGCAGGCCATAACAGAGAGGGATGCGGATGCTGCTGTTGCGGCTTCCCACACATTAAAAGGCGTATGCGGAAATCTTTCTATGACAGGGCTTTATGATTTGCTGACCAGGCAGGTGGCCGCCCTGCGGGACGGAAACTGGGATGCGGCGGCTGGCCTGATGCCGGAAATCAGCCAGGCTTATGAGACAATTGTTCTTGCAATTCAGAGGAGTGCCTGAGAATGAAGCAGATGAGACGGGTTAAGCCCAAATGGAGCAGTATTTTCCATGAGATCCGGCTGAGTCTCATTGCACTGGCGCTTTTGATCGTTCTGGCCGCAGCAGGGATGACAGTCCTTCGGACGGCTCTTCTGCAGAATGCCAGGGAGAGCGGAATGGCTCTGGCACGGAATTATGCTGCGGAAGAGCGGGCAAACCTTTCTGTGTATGAGACACTGATTTCTTTTGGAGCGGTGACTGTATCGGAACAGATCGAAAACCAGACTTCCGATCAGGAGCGGATGGCCTGGCTGGAACGTTATTTTTCGCGGCTGAAATCGGTTCTGGGCGAGGGTGTGGTTACACCGTATATGATTATGGAGGGGAAAGTTTTCAGCGTAGGCCCCTGGGTAGCAGATCCGGATTTTGATGTGAGCCGGCGGGACTGGTATGCGCAGGCTATGGAAGCGGATGGTCAGGTGGTTTTCACCGGGGTATATACCGATGCTGTCAGCGGCAGGCCTGTGGTGACGGTTGCCATGCGCTGCGGCAGCCACGATGCCCTCCTGGCTTTTGACATTTTCCCGGAATTTTTCCGGTTCCAGTTTAATCCCCTGGATCTGGAGACGGGGGATTCTTTCTTTCTCTGCGATGGAAACGGCGGTCTCATCTACAAACAGACGGATCTGACCCGAAGTGATGAAGAAATCGGTGCCTATCTGACACAGATCCTGGAAAAGATCGAAACGGGAGAACTGGAAGACGCAGAATCTTATATTATCGATTTGGATGGGAACCGGCGGTGCGTTTATTATGAAAAGATGGAAAATGGATGGTATTCCATTATCACGGTGCCCTACTCGAATATCCTGGGTGAACTGAGCCATTTTATGCTGCTGTTCGGCCTGATGATTGCCGTGTTCCTTCTTCTTACGGTGATGATGGCCTGGCGGAATCTGGTATACAGCGCCCGGGTGGAGAGGACCAATGAAACGGTACGGGTCCTGGGAAATTCTTACTATGCCCTGTACCGCATTGATCTGGAAACGAATACATATGAGATGATAAAGGGTTCGGACTACATGCGGGGCCGTGTGCCGGAAGAAGGGCAGTATGAGGACCTTCTGGAAGCCATGCAGGAGGTAATCGAGCCGGCAGCCTGTGAGGAATATGCCAGAAGCTTTTCCGTGAAAAATATCCAGAGTCTGGTGGTTCACCGGATCCGGGATTACGGCGGAGATTTTATGCGCCGGTTCGGCGATGAGTACCGGTGGGTCAGTGTCCGCGTACTTTTCGATGAATCCTTAGCGCCTCAGGAAGCGGTCCTTTGCTTCCGGGAGGTGGAGCAGGAGAAACAGCAGCAGCTGAAGGAGCGGCGGCTTCTGGAGGATGCTCTGGATATGGCCAGGCAGAATGAAAAGGCCAAGCAGACCTTCTTCAGCAATATGTCCCATGACATGCGCACGCCGCTGAATGCCATTATCGGACTTTCAGAGCTGGCGGGTCAGCACTGCGATGAGCCGGATAAAGCCGCCGCTTATCTGAATAAGATCAATTATTCCAGCCGGCAGCTTCTGGGGCTGATTAATGACATACTGGATATGTCTCGGATGGAGCAGGGGAAGATCATTCTGAATAATCAGGAATTTAATCTGGAAGAATGCATCCGGGAATGTGCGGAGACCTTCCGCTTCCAGGCGGAGGCGGAGAAAAAGACCCTTAAGGCAGAACTTGATATAAAAGATATTCATGTTCTTGGGGATCCTTTCCGCATCAGCCAGATCTTAAATAACCTTCTTTCCAATGCCATGAAATTTACATCAGAAGGCGACCGGATCCGGGTATCCATCCAGCAGATCGATCAGGGAGAAGTCGCCAAATATAAGATAGAAGTGGAAGATACGGGAATCGGCATGTCCGAAGAGTATCTGCCCCATCTTTTTGAACCCTATTCCAGAGAGCAGCGTTTCGGCACCAGACAGGCTCTGGGAACAGGGCTTGGGATGCCGATTACCAAAAATCTGGTCACCCAGATGAATGGGGAGATCCAGGTCAGCAGCCGGCTGGGTGAAGGAACTGTTTTTACCATTATTCTCCCCCTTCTGGTGGTGCAGGAAGAAGAGGTGATATCCGGCAAAGATTTGCCAGGGGAGAATCCGGAAAAGAAAACTTCCGAGAAGGATTCCGGGAGAGGGAAGGCTCTGGAAGGACTCCGTATCCTTCTGGCAGAGGACAACGAGGTGAATATGGAAATCACCACGGAGATTTTGTCCATGAACGGTGTGCAGGTGACGCAGGCATGGAACGGTCTGGAGGCAGTGGACACGTTTGAAAAGTCGGAGCCATTTTACTTTAATGCCATTCTTATGGATATGCAGATGCCGCAGATGGACGGCTGTCAGGCGGCCAGAAAGATCCGCGCCATGAACCGGCCGGACGCGGGGACCGTTCCCATTATTGCCGTGACGGCCAATGCCTTTGCGGAAGATGTTTCTGCCACCACTGCGGCCGGGATGAATGCACATATTTCAAAACCCATCGATTTTTCCCATCTTTGCCGGACTCTGGAGAGACTGGTGTGAGAATGAAAGAAAGGTGTAAAGATTTCGTTAATAAAGACAGGAAGAATTTCTTAGATAAAAAAGGGCTGCAGTTTCTAAGAAAAGAAGGAATTGACAGAAATCATTGACAGGACAGAGTTTCCGGTTTTATAATGCAGGGCAAAGCAAGGGCGCTGAAATTTATCAGCGCCCTTTTCCCGTTTTCACTGCTGCGCGCGCGGCAAAAGGAATGTTTCATTCCGTTGTCCGGCAGTGTGAAAAAGCCCGGCCGGCCGGGAAGGTGCTGTGTATAAATTTAAGATATGCCTTGGGATTCCGGGGCATAGGGGAAATGAGGAGGGAAATCTATGTATTCATCGGTAGATGTAATCTGGACGCTGGTAGGAACAGCACTGGTATTTTTCATGCAGGCCGGCTTTGCACTCTGCGAAGCCGGAATGACGCGGGCAAAGAATACAGGAAATATATTAATGAAGAACCTTATGGATTTCTGCATCGGAACGCCGGTATACTGGTTTATTGGATTTGGCATCATGTTCGGCGGTTCCGGCCGATGTGGAGATCGATGGTCTGGATTACCATGAACATGGTCTTGTCAGCGCCTACGCCGGTTTTAATATTACAGACGTATCTACGGGCATGGAGATCAATGCCAATACGGATCTGGGCGAGGGAGAGTACAGCCAGGCCTCTGAAAAACAGAAAACCATGGCGGTTCCGGTGGTGCGCAGTGAATCTGTGGGATCGGAAACCGGTATGTACAAAGTATCGATCGTTGCCAAGTATTCCAAATACGAAACCCTTAAGAACGCGTTAAACGCCCTGGGAGTCACAGGAATGACAGTGACCCAGGTTATGGGATGCGGCATCCAGAAAGGCGTCGGAGAACGATACCGTGGAGTGGAGATGGATGTAACGGTGCTTCCCAAAATGAAGATCGAAGTAATCGTGGGAAATATCCCGGTGGAGCAGGTAATCGAAACGGCTAAGAAGGCACTGTACACCGGCCATATCGGAGACGGAAAGATTTTTGTATATGATGTGCGCAAGGTAGTCAAGGTGCGGACCGGTGAAGAAGACATGGATGCTCTGCGGGATGTAGAGTAAGCCCTCATGCGCCGGCGGCCGACGCACTTTCAGATTTTCTAACAGCGGGCTAAGAATTATTAATTTTACTTGCTGGTTTCCGGAACTTATAATAAGGATAGAAACTGTTTTATAAATGGAGGCCAGCAAAGATGAAGTATGTAAAAAGCCAGGAGATATCGAATCTGTTAAAGGATGTTAAGATCCCGAAGATGTTCCATGGGGTGCAGGAGTTTAAAAAAGACCGGATTGAGCCGGAAAGGATACCGGCGCTGGTTTATGAGCAGCTTTCCCGGCCGGAGATCAGCCGGACGGTGAAGCCGGGCATGGAAATCGCCATTACCGCCGGCAGCCGGGGCGTGGCCAATGTGGATGTGATTACGAAAGCGATTGTGGATTTTTGTAAGGAGAAGGGGGCGAAGCCCTTTATCGTCCCGGCCATGGGAAGCCACGGCGGCGCTACGCCGGAGGGGCAGTTAGAGGTGCTGGCCGGCTTTAACATTACGGAGGAAACCATGGGATGCCCCATCCGCTCTTCCATGGAGACGGTGCTTTTGGGATACTCTGAGTACGGAAAGCCGGTGTATCAGGATAAGAATGCCCATGAGGCTGACGGCATCATCCTGTCCTGCCGCATCAAGCCCCACAATGCCTTCCGGGGAAAATACGAAAGCGGTGTCTTAAAGATGCTGGTAGTGGGCCTGGGAAAGCAGAAAGGCGCCGAAAGCGTCCACAGCGACGGCATGGACAATATGGCCCGGAATATTCCGGCTAACGGCAGGGTGGCCCTGGAGAATTCAAAGATCCTTTTTGCCATCCCCTGCGTGGAAAATGCCTACGATGAAACGGCTCTGATTGAAGCCATTCCCACGGATCAGATCTTTGACCGGGAACCGGAACTTCTTAAGATTGCTGCTTCCAATATGCCCAGCATCCTGGTAGGAGAGGCGGATGTGCTGGTGGTAAATGAAATGGGGAAAAACTACAGCGGCACCGGCGTGGACCCCAATATTTCCGGAACTTGGTCCAATGACTACGTGTCCGGCGGCCTGAAGGTAAAGCGCACCTGCTTTCTGGACCTGACGGACTGCTCTCATGGCAATGCCAACGGCATGGGCCTGGCCAGCGTCATCACCGCCCGGATGTTCGAGAAGCTGGATCTGAATAAGATCTACATGAATTCCTTTACCAGCACCGTATTAAAATCGGCCATGATGCCTCCGGTGGTGGCAAATGACAGGGAGGCCATCCAGGCCTGCATCCGCACGGCAAACCGCATTGACCGGGATCATGTGCGGATGGTACGGATCAAGAATACCCTGCATATCGGGGAGATCATGCTGTCGGAAAGCTATTATGAAGATGTGGTGAATGGAAAATATCCCGGGCTTACGGCGGTGTCGGAGCCGGCCGAGCTTCTGTTTGACGAGGAGGGGAATCTGGCGGACGGGATGTGACGGCGGCCTGGACCGGCGGCTGGAAAATTTCTGTTATAAAGCTTAACATAGTAAAAATGCGAGTGGTGAAAAGGGCTGCCGAACCAAATGGTGTGGCAGCCCTGGCAGCATTCATGATTTCTTCTGTTGAGGCACCTGGTTTTCCATAAGCGATATTTTCTTCTATCGTTGTCTGGTACAAGTATGGTTCCTGAGGAACATAGGCGATCTGCCTTCTGGCTTCTTCGTATCCGATTTCTGAAAGTTTTTTTCCAAAGAGAAAGATTTCACCGCCGGTTACAGGATAAAAACCACAGATCAGCTTTAGCAGAGTGCTTTTTCCACAGCCTGTTCTTCCCGTTATCGCTGTCATTTTCCCGTTTTCAAAGGACACGGATAGATGGTTAATAATTGTCTGTCCATTGGCATACCCAAAGGAAATGTCGGCCAATGAAACTGCAGTCGGCATGGAAAGGTCTTTGCTTTGTATTTTTTCGATGTTTTGCCCTAAATAGTCGTTTTCTTCTTCGAGAGCAAGAAATTCAAACAGATCATTCATGTAAACCAGACATTCTGTCAATTCCGGAATATATTTCCCGATTTGAAGAAAATGAAAATGAAAGGAAGTATATAAAACATAAATAGCAACCAATTCTCCCAGCTGGATACTTTGCGCATTAATCAGAAATATTCCAATTCCAAGGAACAGCACAGAACAAAGGAGATCAAAATTTGTTTAAGATCGTAAAGGCGGATCGTTTCTGCACCGTGGAGGAGATTTATAAGCTATCTGTATTTGCCGTATATACACAAATCATAAATACTGCCGTTCTTATCTACGGCCTGCTTCATCAGCCCTTCGCAGACAAAACCATTCTTCTCCAGCACCCGTTTCGAAGGGATATTCGGAGAATACACCAGGCCGGTGATCCGGATAATATCCAGGGTTTTAAAGGCCTCCTGGCAGATCTGTCTTACGGCTTCTGTGGCAATTCCCCTGGAATAGAATTCCGGAAGGATGAAGTAGCCGATTTCGGCGTCCTTTGCGTAAACATCTTCTTTCTTTTCCACGGAGATGTTTCCCACATATTCGCCTTCATAAAGGATGGCCCGGAAGATCCCCTGATTTCCCTCGTTTTTCTCTGCCATCTTCAGCCAGAACAGGGCATCATCTGTGGTGTAGGGATCGGGGAGCCGGTTGCTCAGATATGCACGGTCTGCACGGCTGCAGATATCAGCCAGCTTTCCGCTGTCGTTTGTGGTCCATTTTCGGATTTCGGTTTTTTTCATGGCGGTATTTCCGCCGCCAATGGCAGCAATGCGCATATTTCCACCTCATTTCTGTATGGCAGAGGAATGGTTTTCTCTGCCGGATTTTTTTCATTATAGGCCAGGAAGCATGGAAAGTCAATTTCAGGAGAAACCGCCTTGTGCATCTTTCACCGGTATGTTAAAATAATAACGTCTCGGCATTTGGCATCCCTGAATTAATGCCGCCTATCCGGCGGCAGGACTTTCAGAGTAAACCTTCATGCGCCGGCGGCCGACGCACCAGCCATCCAATAAAAGTCTGGCGGCGCATTGGGCATCCCTGAATACATGCCGCCTAATCGGCGGCAGGACTTTCAGAGTAAACATTGTTTGATTCAAACATATTTGCACACGGAGTGAGTCATGAAGTATATTGTGTTTGATCTGGAATGGAACCAGAGTCCCAGCGGGAAAGAAGGGGCTGTGGAGAGCCTTCCTTTTGAGATTATTGAGATCGGGGCTGTGAAGCTGGATGAAAATTTCCGGCAGATCGACGATTTCCACCAGCTGATTTCACCGGGCGTTTATTCCCAGCTTCATTATAAAATATCGGAAGTCACCCATCTGGATATGGGATTGTTAAAACGGCAGGGCATTGCCTTTCCAGAGGCAGCCTGCCGTTTCCTTTCCTGGTGCGGGACGGATTATGTTTTTGTGACCTGGGGTTCTATGGATCTGACGGAGCTGCAGAGGAATATGGTCTATTACGGGGTAACGATTCCTTTCCCCATGCCTTTTCTTTATTACGATCTGCAGAAGCTTTACGGGCTTTTGTACACAGAGGGAGGAAAGGACAAGCTTTCTCTGGATCAGGCGGTGGAGGAGAGAAATATCCTTGTGGAAAAGGACCGGCCTTTCCATCATGCCCTGGATGACGCTTATTACACCGGAAGGGTTATGGCGGCCACGGAGTTTAACCGGGTAAAGGAATTCCTTTCCATGGACTATTATCGGATACCTCAGAAGCCGGAGGAGGAGGTATACCTGAATTTTCCGGGATATACCAAGTTTGTTTCCCGGGAGTTTCCTGTGAAGGAAGAAGCCATAGGCGATAAGAGGGTAACGGATGTGATCTGTCCTGCATGCCGCAGGATGCTGAGAAAGAAGATACGCTGGTTTCCTATGAATTCAAGGCTTTATGTCTGCCTTGCGGTTTGTCCGGAGCACGGCCTGGTCCGGGGTAAGATCCGGATAAAAAAAGCAGAAGACGGCGGCGTTTTTGCTGTGCGTACTACGAAATTTACTGACGAGGCCGGCGCTGCTTTGGTTGCGGAGAAACGGGATGAGATCCGTGTAAGGCGGACGGAGAAGAATAAGCAGAAGCGGCTGGCAAGGAAGCAGTCAAAGCGGGGAAAAGCGAGGAACAAAGCCACGGAACAGAACCGCAGGATGGAAAGCATCGGATAAAAAACGGTTAAAAAACAAAAAGCCCGCAGCTCTGCTGCGGGCTTTTTGACTTTGGCCATTGGAGCACCGCCCGCCGGCACATGAGGGCTTATTCGGAAATTCCCTGGCTCTCCCTCATACGGTATCCCACACCGATTTCTGTAAAAATATAGCGGGGTTCTGCCGGGTTTGTCTCCAGCTTCCGGCGGATGTGGGCCATGTTTACCCGGAGGATCTGGTTGTTGTTATTATCTGCGTAAGGCCCCCAGATGTGGTTTATAATGTAATCATAAGTGAGGACGCGGCCGCTGTTTTTGGCCAGCAGGGAGACCAGCTTGTATTCGATCTGGGTCAGATGGATTTCCTTCCCTTTTAACAGAACCAGACGGCGGGTAAAGTCGATGGTCAGATCTTCGAATACGTAGACCGGTTCGCTTTTATTCAGAGCACCGCCGGCCTGCTGGTGATGCCGGAGGGCCGTACGGATCCGGGCCAGAAGCTCGGATGTGCCGAAGGGCTTTGTGATGTAGTCATCGCAGCCGCTGTCCAGGGCAAGGACTTTTTCCTGTTCCCGGGATCTGGCGGAAATGACGATAATAGGGATCATGGACCATTCCCGTACCTGCCGGATGATTTCCAGACCATCGATATCCGGAAGTCCCAGATCCAGAAGGATCAGATCCGGAAAACAGGAAGTGATCAGAGAAAGTCCTTCCTGGCCGGATCCGGCCGTGACAACTTTGTAGTCATGGGCAGTCAGGGTTGTCTCGATGAAATTGCAAATGGTTTTTTCATCTTCGATAATAATAATCGTAGGTTTAAGATTCATCTTTTCCTTCCTCTTTCAGCGGGAGCCAGAATGTAAATCGGGCTCCGTTTTCGTGATTTTCTGCTTTTATCTCTCCGCCGTGGGCAGTGATTATGGTCTTGCATATGGAAAGGCCGATTCCCATTCCCTTTCGGGAATCGCCGCTTTGACTGGGTGAGGCAGGGCTTCCGTCAAAGATGTGGGGAAGCTGTTCCTCAGAAATTCCCTTTCCGTAATCAATTACCTGGAAGTATGCCCGCTGATTCTGGAGATAGACCTTAAGATCAGTGGGAGTGCTGGAGGAGCCGTGGTAATAGGCATTTTCCAGCAGATTGATCAGTACCTGCTCAATCAGAGTGGCGTCCATGGCAATCATAACGAAGTCGTCCGGTATGGCAACCCGGATTTGGGCCTGGGGAATCCGCTTGCGGAACCGCTGGACCGCTTCAGAGACTACTTCTTCCAAAAGTTCGGAAGTTTTGTGGATGGGTGTGTCATCGGTGCGGATGCGGGTAATGGTCAGCAGGTTTTCCACCATATTTAAGAGCCAGTTGGAATCATCGTAGATGTTCTGGATCAAAGCGCGCTTTTCGTTTTCTGAAAGGCTGTTCTGGTTTTCCAGATAAGCGGAACTGGTGCCGATAATGCCGGTAAGAGGGGTTCGCAGGTCATGGGAAATAGCCCGCAGGAGATTTGCCCGCATGGTTTCTTTTTCTGCCTCCATCAAAAGCTTTTCCCGTTCGTTGATGATCTTGCTCTGGAGTTTTAAATGGGAGGTCATGGTGCTGATCAGGGTGGAGATAATGATCATTCCCAGGAATGTCACCGGATAGCCAGCCATGGTAAAATTCAGTTTCATAAACGGATATGTAAATACGTAATTAACGCAGATAACTCCGATAAAGGAGGCGACAATACCCGGCAGATATCCATCGGTATAGCGGGCGATGAACACTACGGCAAGGATATAGACAATTGCCACGCTGGTGGTATTATTCCCCAGGTAAAAGAATAATACCGCCAAAGCTGTGGCCATCGCCATAGAAATAATTGTGATAATCAGATTTTTCATAAAGTATCAACTCCTCCGGTGGTGTTTGCGTTCTTCTACCAGACGGTCGAATTCTTCTTTTGTAAATCCAATATCCTGAAGGCGTTTTTTCCGGCGTTCCAGGCGCTGGAACCGTTCTTCCGCCTCTTTTTTTTCCAGATGCATTTTAAACAAAATAACAGCGGTGATCAGTGCTGCCAGGATCAGTGTGACAGCTGCTGCCGGCCAGAATACAGAGGGGATGGAAAAGGAACTGCCCCCGGTGCTTTCATTTTCAGAAGGATCTTCTGCCATATCGGGTGAGGGCTCCGCAGCGGACCGGCCGCTGCCTGGGGATTCGTTCCCGGATTCCGTATTGGAGGTTTTTGTGTCTCCGGATTCTGTATTTCCGGAAGAAGAATTTCCGGACTCGCCGGCACCAGACTGGCTGTCTGCTTCTTCTGTCAGGGATTCTGCAGCTTTTGTAGTAGGCTCAGGGATTCCCACAGCTTCCGATGCGGCCAGAGTAGCCGCAGCCCGTGCCAGGGAACTGGCAGCAGCGGTCTGGTGTACTTTTAACCAGGCGGAGCCTGCCGTGTGGCCCCCACAGGTATAAATGATCTGTGCAGCCGCGTCCTCCGGCGCGGCGGTGCCGGGATCAAACTGAAGGGAAATATCCGTATCACTGAAGTCTGCAGTTTTCGGTAAGGTGATGGAACAGTCGCCGTCAATGGCCAGAGACGAAATGGGACTGAGTGTAAGGCCGTCTATGGTCATGTCATTCTGAATAGACTGGTAGGACTGATCATAATCGGAAACCTTTACGGATTTAAAATTCTGGAAACCGTAATCCAGAAGGGTTTTCGTATCCTGGTAGTGGGTCTGATGGCCGTTTAAGATCACACAGATCAGAGTCATATCGTCCCGCTGTGCAGCAGTTACCAGCGTATTCCCCGCCAGGGAAGTATAGCCGGTCTTTCCGGCAAAGGCGCCGGAGTAATAGCGGGAATCGTTCTTTTTCAGCATGGCATGGTGGGCATATACGGTATTTCCCGGGTCATCCGGATCGGGGTAGCGCTGGATGGGCGCATGCTTCCAGTAAAGGGCGCTGTCGATCTCCACGAAGGTGGGATTGGCCAAAGCTGCCTGGGTAATCAGCGCCATGTCCCGGGCCGTGGTGTAGTGGTTTTCATCATTTAAGCCGCTTGGATTGGCAAAATGGCTGCCGGTGCAGCCTAATTCGGCGGCTTTCTCATTCATCATTTCTGCAAAGGCTTCGATGCTGCCGGCGCAGTGTTCGGCCAGGGCATTGGCGGCTTCGTTGGCGGAAGCCAGCATCATGCCGTAGAGACAGTCCCGGACGGAAAGCTGGTCGCCGTCCAGCGCACCCATATTGGAACTGCCGGCTTCTACATTGTAGACGGCATTATAGGAAAATGTGACCATATCATCCAGATCGCAGTTTTCAATCACCACCAGGGCGGTGAGGATCTTGGTAATGCTGGCAGGGTAATAAGCCTGATCTGCGTTTTTTTCGTAGAGGACGGCCCCGGAATCGGCATCCATGAGGATTCCGCCGTCGGCCTGAATTCCGGTGCTTTCCGGCCAGGAGACTTCTGCCATGACCGGGCGGACGGAAAACAGGCTGCAGATTAAGATCAGGCAGAGGAGCCAGACAGGAAATGTTTTTTTATTTAACATAGATGATAAAACTCCTTATTTGAAACGGTCTTTCTGGGCGGCGGAAGCTTTCTGGTTCTTCATCATAAAGAAGAAGGAAAGGGCCAGCACAGCCAGGGTGCAGACGCCATAGGTCAGAAGAATCCTGGCGGCTGTGTCCATGAAGAAAGGCTCCGGCACGATATTGATCAGCATGTCCACTGCCGGATCCAGAATCCACAGATCATTGTTAAAGAAAATGTGGTGGAAGATAATAAAGTACCGGTTAAAATCGGTGGACACGATCAGTCCGATCAGAGCCGCAGCGGCAAAAAACAGGAGAGTGCCGCCGAAAACAGCAGGGGGAAGGACTTTTTTGAGTTTTCCCTTTGTGGTGCAGATGAGAACCAGGGAGAGAATGATCACTGCCAGGCAGATCCGCCGCAGAGCCATGGCCCCCAGGAACAGGCCGCGGACGTCTTCCATGTGTGCGATCTCCCGTTCCGTAAAAAACTCCCGGTATTCCCCTCCCATGGTGGTCCATACATGCAGGTCTTCCCGGTCGCCGCGAAGGTAATCCATCATCTGATCGGTTACGTCCAGAAGGTCATCCATGGTCATTTCGGGAAGATCATTCAGGACGTTGTACTTGGTGTATTCTTTTTCAAAATATCCCGGCGTCCAGTAGCATACGGCTTCTACCGATGTGATCAGCAGGGTGATCATCAAACAGAAGGCGAAAAGAACGCCCAGGAACGTATGGAGAACGGTTTTTTTCATCGTATTCACTCCTTTTTTGACCCTGGTATCATAATATAACAGAATTCCGGGGAATGCAAGGATTAGAATGGCCGGGCCGGCGGTATAAAAAAGTGTGCGCTCCAGCGCACACTTGCGCCGGAGCGCAGCTGCGTCAGCAACCAATTTCCTTAAAAAAAGGGAGGCTTTTCAGCCCCCCTTGGTTCTCTTGATCACTTTCAGACGGGTGAATTCCTCCCGGTCTTTCTCCTCCAGCGCATTGGTGATATTTTTGGTCAGTGTCTCATAGGAGGGGATGGTGATGTTTTTCAGTGCATTGGCCCGTTTCTGGGTCTTTTTTATATTGGTAGCCAGCCGATAGGCGGAATTTTCCACCATGGAAAGCTTGATGGTAAGCTCTTTTACTTTTTCGAATTTCATCCTGGCCTCGTCTAAGGACTGGGTTGTGTCTCCGAAGGCGTAGGTGGGTGTCAGAGGAGGCGCTTCATGCTGCACCAGGGGGATTTCTGTTCCCATGATGCTGCGGACCTTGATCCGGATGGAATCCTCTACAGGTACCGACATGCCGATTTCCTGAACATAGTGGATTCCCAGCTCGATATTGGCCTGCTGCAGAGCCTGGTATGCGGCGGTGAAGGTGGCATCGATTTCTGACTGGATGTCCTTTGCCTCATCGATCAGGTTCATCAGTTCACGGATCAGGATGTTCCGCTTTTTATCCATCAGACCGTATCCCAGTCTTGCTAAGGCCAGGGAGTTCTTCGCCAGAATCAGATTTCCTTTTGTGGGAAATGCATTCAGATTCATGGAATCACCTCCTAACGCTCATCATTGTCTTCTTCATCAAGAATCAGAGAGCCGTCCTCGGCCACTTCCGATGGTTTGTAATACTGGTCAAGGATCTTTGTATCAATCCGGTCAAGCTCTTCACGGGGGAACATTCCCAGAAGCTTCCATCCGATGTCCAGAGTCTTAAAGATATTCCGGTTGTCATGGATATCCTGGCCGATAAAACGATGTTCAAATTCTTTTCCGAAGGCCAGATACAGCTTGTCGGTAGGAGAAAGTTCGTCTTCACCGATTACCGATGCCAGAGCTCTGGCGTCACCTACCTTTGCATAACAGGAAAACAGCTGGTTTGCCACATCCTGGTGATCCTCTCTGGTAAAGCCTTTTCCGATGCCGTCCTTCATCAGACGGGACAGGGAAGGAAGCACGTTTATGGGCGGGTAAATGGACTGGCCGTTAAGATCCCGGTCCAGAACGATCTGGCCTTCTGTGATGTAGCCGGTCAGGTCGGGGATGGGATGGGTGATATCGTCGTTGGGCATGGTAAGAATAGGAATCTGGGTTACCGATCCGGGGCGCCCGGCTACGATGCCGGCTCTCTCGTAAAGGGCAGCCAGCTCACTGTACAGATAGCCGGGGAAGCCTTTACGGGAAGGAATCTCTCCCTTGGAGGAGGAGACTTCACGCATGGCCTCAGCAAAGGAGGTCATGTCCGTAAGGATAACCAGGATATGCATGCCTTTCTCAAATGCCAGGTATTCTGCCACAGTCAGGGCTACCTTTGGCGTGATCAGACGCTCCACCACCGGGTCATTGGCCAGGTTGATAAACATAGCTACATGGTCTGATACGCCGCTTTCCTCAAAGGTCCGGCGGAAGAAGTCTGCCACATCGTACTTTACGCCCATGGCGGCAAAGACGATGGCGAACTGCTCATCAGAATCCTCCCCCAGAGAAGCCTGCTGCACGATCTGAGCAGCCAGCTGGTCGTGGGGCAGACCGTTTCCGGAGAAAATTGGAAGCTTCTGTCCGCGGATTAAGGTGGTCAGTCCGTCGATGGCGGAGATCCCGGTGCGGATATAGTTCCGGGGATATTCACGGGTTACAGGATTTAAGGGTTTGCCGTTTACATCCAGCTTCACATCGGAGGAGATTTCACCAAGTCCGTCAATGGGCTCGCCGATACCGTTGAAAGTGCGGCCCAGCATTTCCTCAGACACGGCGATTTCCATGGGATGGCCGGTCAGGCGGGTGTGCGTGTTTCGTAAGGCCATGCCTTCGGTTCCTTCAAAGACCTGAATGACTGCTTTATCCCGATAGATTTCAATAATGCGGCCCATCTTGTGCTGGGTGCCGTTTACCGTCATTTCCACGATCTCATCGTAGGAGGCGCCCTGCAGGCCTTCCAGGACGACCAGAGGCCCGTTAATGCCGCTTAAACCTAAATATTCAATTGCCATAGTAAGCCTCCTTATGCATTCCGCTCTACCACTGCGTCATAGAAATCATCGATCTGCTTCCGGTAGTCGTCAAACAGATCCAGACGGTCATTGGGAACATCGTATTTGATGGAAATGATCTTGTCAAAAATCTTGTCCTCTTTTAATACGGACATGGGCATGCCCATGGAGATCAGAGAACGGGATTTCTTGTACAGGTACAGGATAATTTCCATCATCTTAAACTGCTTTTCCATGGGAACGCAGGTATCATCCTTGTGGAAGGCGTTCTGCTGCAGGAAGCCCACTCGGATCACCTTGGCGATTTCCAGGATCAGCTTCTGATCGTCAGGAAGCACGTCTGCGCCGATCAGCTTTACGATCTCCATCAGGCTGCTTTCCTGGGTCAGCAGGTACACGATCCGGTTCCGGTAATCCACGAACCGCTTGTCCACATGGTCCATATACCAGGGGGCCAGTTCGGATAAATATTCCGAGTAGCTGGTCAGCCAGTTAATGGCCGGGAAGTGTCTGGCGTAAGCCAGGGACTTATCCAGTCCCCAGAAACAGCGGACGAAACGCTTGGTATTCTGGGTTACCGGTTCGGAGAAGTCGCCGCCCTGGGGGGATACGGCGCCGATGATGGATACGGAGCCTTCGGTTCCGTTTAAATTCTGCATCATGCCGGCCCGCTCATAGAAAGCGGAAAGGCGGGATGCCAGATAGGCGGGGAAGCCTTCCTCCGCCGGCATTTCCTCCAGACGGCCGGACAGCTCCCGGAGAGCCTCCGCCCAGCGGGAGGTGGAGTCGGCCATGATAGCCACATGGTATCCCATATCCCGGTAATATTCAGCCAGAGTCAGGCCGGAGTAAAGGCTGGCCTCACGGGCAGCCACGGGCATATTGGAGGTATTGGCGATCAGGGTGGTCCGGTCCATCAGAGGATTGCCGCTCTTTGGATCCACCAAATGGGTAAATTCTTCCAGAACCTGGGTCATCTCATTTCCCCGCTCGCCGCAGCCGATATAGATGATAATGTCTGCATCGGACCACTTTGCGATCTGGTGCTGGGTCATGGTCTTTCCGGTTCCGAATCCGCCGGGAACGGCTGCAGTGCCGCCCTTTGCCAGTGGGAAAAGGGTATCCAGGATACGCTGGCCGGTGATCAGAGGCTGCGTGGCCGGGAAACGTTTTGCTGTGGGCCGGGGAACCCGGATGGGCCATTTCTGGGTCATGGACAGCTTCTTTTCTGTGCCGCCCGGCAGGCGCAGGGTGAGAAGAGGTTCTTCGATGGTATATTCGCCGTCGGAAACCACATCCGTTACCTCGCCTTCCAGGTCAGGGGGAATCATCACCTTATGGACAATGGCTCTCGTTTCCGGCACCTCGGCGATGATAGCACCGGGATAGAGATGATCGCCTTTTTTTACGGTAATGTGGGTCTTCCACTTCTTTTCCGTGTCCAGGGAGGACACGTTTACGCCCCGGCTGATATAGGGGCCGCCGCTCTTGGCGATTTCGCTTAACGGCCGCTCGATGCCGTCAAAGATATTATCAAGAATTCCAGGGGCCAGAGTTACCGATACGGGAGCGCCGCTTCCGGTAACCTGCTGCCCCGGCTTTAATCCGCTGGTCTCTTCATATACCTGAACGGTAGTCCGGTCTGAGGTCAGACCAATGACTTCACCAATCAGATTTTCTTCACCGACATAAACCATTTCGTTCATCTGGAAGCCGGGATCGCCTTCCAGATAGATGACCGGTCCGTTAATGCCGTAGATGGTTCCTGTTTTCTTTAAATCAGCCATTGGTCACACCTCCTGTTTTAAAGCGGAAATCCCGTTTCGCCTCCGCAAGCTTGGTGCCGAAGGAATTATCGATCAGGATATGGCGGGTGGGAATTACCGCGCGGATTCCGCCTCCAAAGGAGTAGTCGCTGATCTTGATATTGGCATGATAATGCTGGGCCAGGGCGCCGCGCTTATCTTCATCTGCAGGGTCCATGTAAATGATCAGAGGATCGGTTCCTGCAAATTCCGTGGCATGGCGAACCTGGGAATCCAGCAGTTCCAGGTACTGAGGGGTCTTCATATAGCTGTCCAGAAGATCCTGGACCTCTGCAAAAAGCTTGTCTTTTAATTCATCGTGACGCCGGCTGATGATGCGCTTCAGATTGATCTGCTCCAGGGCCAGCTCTTTGTTGATTTCACGCTGTATTTTTTCGCTTTCTCCCTGGATCTGCATCCGCGCCCGGTGGCGGGCGCTGGCCTTATGTTCTTCCAGGGTTTTATCCAGGGCCTGCGCGTATTCGTCAAAGACGCGGGCGCCCCGGTCTCTGGCATCTTCCATACAGATGTCCAGAAAATGCTGTAATTTCTCGTCCGTTGTCAAATCGGTCACCTGCTTTCTTTATAGTTTCAGGCCGATGGCTTCGTTTACATAAGAAGTGATAAAGTTCGGCTTGCGGCCGGTTCCGTGACGGTCGGGGATCTCCACGATCAGGGGGAGCTTCCGGTTTAATTTTACATTGTCAATGATTTCCGGAAATTCACGCCCGAACTTTTCTGTAAGGAGAAGGATCCCGATGTCTTTATCGGCCAGAGCTTTATTCAGAGCCTCTTTCAGCTCGTCCCTCTCATGGACCACGGCGCCTTCCACTCCGGCCAGCCGCATGCCGGTCAGAGTGTCGATGTTGTCGCTGATTAAAAACATCTTCATAAGATTACAGACGTCCGATGATCATGAAGGAGATGATCAGTCCGTATAAGCATACACCTTCGGCCAAGCCTACGAAGATCAGAGATTTACCAAGGATGGAACCGTCCTCGCTGATGGCTCCCAGAGCCGCAGATGCTGCGGCAGATACGGCGATGCCGCCGCCCAGGCAGGAAAGTCCGGTGGACAGGGCTGCTGCCATACAGATCATGCCGGCGGAAGAGTTGGATGCTGCAGAAGCGGTTTCTTCTGCAGCGAAAGCGTTGCCGGAGAAGAACAGCAGGCAGCATACCAGCATGGTGCCGAAGAACAGGAAAGAATTTACAGCCAGGGCAGCTTTATAGCGGCCTCTGGATTTTTCGCCGGCAGCAAAGGCGCCGAATGGAATCAGGATGCTTACAAGCAGTGCAATTGCTAATAATACTTTTACAGTCAAAGTCATGGTTATATTCTCCTTTTTCTACATATACTATTTTGTCATTGTTTCAAAGGGCAGGGCGGATATCCGGCTGCCGCAAAGAATCAGTTTGCTTTGGAGCTGCGTCCGTAGGGCTTGAAAGCACGTCCGGTGCCCCGGTAGAACCGGCTGAAAAGCTCGTAATATTCCAGACGCAGAACCTGGATGCCTACGATCAGGCCTTCCATTCCGCATACAAACACATTTCCCAGAACCACTACCAGCCAGTTGACGGAAGAAGCGGAGCCGGATTCATAGCCGGCCAGCATCAGCACAACTTCCATCATGGCAGCATGGCTTACGGCAAAAGCGCCTACACGGACAAAGGAAATCGTATTGGAAAAATAGCTTAACAGCACTTCAAACAGTTCGAAAAAGCCCTGTACCACAAACATTCCTTTGCCGCCTTCTATGGCAGCTGCCTTCTTTTCCACAAGGGCCGTCAGCGGCTCTTTAAAGAACATCAGAAGGAGAGGAATGCCGAACATCACCGCCAGCACGATCCCGGCAGGAAGGGGATGGCCCGTCATAAACAGTACGATCACGGAAGCCATGGCTGCGTAGAATACCAGACCGGCTGCGCCGTTGGTATCAAACCAGGTTTTTTCCGGGTCATGGGCCCGAATGCTGTTGATGATATTTAATATCATGGTCAGGATGATGATGCCCATGCCCAGAGCCACAGCAATAACAAATACCGTGTTCAGCCTTCCGATGAAGGGCAGTGTGGTCATCGCTTCGCCGGGGCGCAGCCAGGCCGCATCGATAATATCTTCAAATCCGAATATGCTGCCGAAAAGGAAGCCGAAAATGGTGGAGAAGAAGCCGCAGCAGCTGATGATGGCTGCCAGGTTCATCTTCTTTGCACGGTAAAGGAGGAAGCCGCCGATCAGCAGGCACAGCCCCTGTCCCATGTCACCAAACATGAATCCGAAAAACACTGAGTAAGTGATGGCTACCAGGATGGTGGGGTCGATCTCATTGTAGTCCGGAAGACCGTACATCTGGATAAACATCTCAAAGGGACGGAAGATTCCGGGATTGCGCATTTTGGTAGGCGGTTTGCTTAATATGTCATTGTGATCCGGTTCCAGGATCAGGAACAGATCTTTATCCGATTCCGATTCCTTCTGGAATGCGGCGGCATCTCTGGCGGTCATCCAGCCGCAGAGAATAAAGAAAGTATTGTCATCATGGTTGGTGCAGGCTGCCAGCTTGCGCACATCGAAATTCCTGGTATAACGGTTCAGACGTTCTGCGGCGCCGGTCAGTTCCTCCCTGCGGCTTTCCAGAACCGACTGCCGTTCTTTGCGAAGCTTTTCCAGATCTGCCTTTACCCCGGCGATCTTTTCTTCCAGAAGCTGGGCCGCTTCCTTTGGCGTTCCCTCGTAATCATCCGGAAGGAAGAGGCGCTCAAAATGCATGGAAGCGTAGATGGCATCCACCTTGTCGGCGCAGGGGGCCGGAGTAAAGTAAACCAGCCAGACGTATTCTTCATCTTCCCGGCATTTAAACAGGATCGTATCTACTGCATCATAGACGAAGGACTGGAACTTTTCAAAGTATTCCAGGGAAATCCGGCCGAAGCGGAATTTGATGCAGCGGAAATGAAGGATGCTGGAGATGTCATAGTTCAGCTGGGTAAAAGGAGCCACCTGTTCATAGGAGGCAGTATATGTTTCCAGCTGTTTTTCCAGTTCTGCTTCCCGGTCATTTAACTGGGCAAGCGTCTGGCGGATAGAGCGCACGGCATCAACCGCTTCTTCCAGGCTCCGTTCCCTGACCGGTGTGTTCTGGGCCGGAAGGTTCTGGACCAGATCGTTTGCCAGTTTCCATTCTTCCCGGTAAGGATTTGTTTCCACAAAGGGCCTTAAGTCCTTTACGCTCCGAAGTTCTGACAGGGCATTTTCCAGGTGAATCTCATACTTGGACAGGTAGGAGTCCACCACCCGGTCAAATTCCGTCTTCGGGGCTGTGAGACTTAAGAATTTCATCTTTTCAATCACAACAAGTTACCCCCTTCAGGTGACATTCATTACGGAAGCCAGGATCTGCGCCTGGGTCAGACCGTAACGGATGCTTTCTATAATGTTGATAATGCGCTGGATTTCCCGCTCCTTAAAATAAAAGTAGGAATTTACCATCGCGATGGAGTACGGATCCTTCTGGGCTGTCATCCGGTACACCCGCTCCAGGATCTCCTCAGAGAGCAGTTCCGGATTTGGCTGCGTGCTTATATCGGTAACAGGAAGGCTTCCGTAGTAGGTGGTCCCAAGGATCTGGAAAAATTCTTCCAGATTTCCGGCTTCGGCCATGCTGCGTATCTGCTCAACCCGCAGGCGGTACTGAATGGGGATCAGCAGTGCCAGGATCTGTGCCGGTTCCATGTGGTAATATTTTAAGCTCCGGTATATCCACTGGATGTTCAGCATATCCAGTTTTTCTCCGAAGCACTGGGAGATGGCTTCCCGCTCGGATTTTTTCAGGTGCTTGTCCTTTACCTTCCACATGGTTTTAAAATAGATCAGATCCAGATTCATCTCGTAGTCAAAAAGCGTCATATGCTCCTGATTATTCAGATGAACCAGCATGGGATAGTAGGGTGAGCCGGTCAGATTCGCGGTAAATTCCGTCAGGTTCCGGGATGCGGAAAGACGGATCAGGTCCACCTTGGAATGGCGGCTGAAAAAGTCCGCAAACTGGGAGAGATCGACTTCCAGGGGCTGATGCCCTATGATACTGCGCAGGCAGCGTTTCAGTATGGTGATTTCAAAATGCAAAAAGTACAGATCCATAAACTTTCGCTGGGAAAGATTGGAGAACCGGTACAGTTTGGAGAAATCATAATACATGGCCTGCAAAAGCAGCTGTTCGATCTGGCCCCGGTGAAGTTCACCGGATTCGGCGCCCTTTAAAATATGGGAATAGGAGGGAAGGCCCTTTAAAAAGTCAACCGCACTGGTTACAGAATCCAGACCGGCCATTTCCCGGAATTGTTCGTCCTGGATCAGCCGGCTTTTCATCGCCTTGATTTTTGTAGTCAGCCCGCCGTAAGTAAGCAGATTTCCCATAAACTCACTCCTTTATCATCTGCTGAAAACAAGACGCGGCCAGTTCGGCATGGCTCTGCTGATAAATTTCTTCCAGCTCATCCAATGCCTTCTGACCGGCGTTTTTCTGCTCATCCAGCTTTTTCTGCATCTCAGCTTTCATGCGTTGTCGCAGTTCATCCAGCTGTTTTGCGGTGGCTTCATCCAGCTGCCGGTCAAAGGCTGCGGTTTTTTCTTTCATTTCCGCCGCATAGTCGGCTTTCCTGTCATTCATGCTGTCCATGACGGAAGACGCGGCTTCTTCAATTTCTGATATTTTCTTAATCAGCGTATCCACGATAACCCTCCTTTTCTCTGATTTTGCAGTATTGTATTCCTTCCATATAATACTACAAAGGAAAGAAAAAAAGCCATGACGAAAGTTACAATTAAAACTCAAAAAGACGGGAGATATTAAGCAAAATGCACCAAAAACGCCTGGGGAAAGATTAGAATCATGTAAAATTAAGATGAAACAATGAAAAAACAGCTGCGCAAAGGGGCTTTGCGCAGCTGCTGGGTCCGAAATTAGGACTGTAAATATAAAAATGATAAAGACTGCTTTTAGGAAATGGGTCACTGCGTCAGGTATGCTGTGGCCACATAAGCGTCCTGGCCGTCATAGTTGATGATTGTCCACTGGCTGTCATAGGTACCGGTTACGTTTACTTCGGTGTCCGGTGCAAGCTGTACCAGGATCGAAGCATCGGTGGAAGGCTCCGTGCGGACATTCAGTGTGGTGGTAGTCCGGTATACAGCTGCGGAGGTCTCAGGCGCTTCAGCAGAAGCATCGTCCGGAGGAAGAGCATCTGCGCTGGAGGAGGTGGATTCCATGGTTACCGCCTCGGTGGCTGCTGTGGTGGGCGCCTGCGTCTCATTGGTGTCCCCGGAGGGAAGCAGGGCGCGGATAATAAGGATCAGAAGAATTACGCATATGATTGGAATTAAAATGCGCAGGATATCCTCAGCCGGTGATTTTTTCTTACGTCTGCGGGCTGCAGAAGCGCTGGTACGGGGACGTGAAGAAGACCGGGAAGGGGATGAGGAAGCAGTACGGCGCCGCCTGGGATTGTAATCGTTAGAAAAAGCGTAGACTTCCTGGGACAGGATGTGGTACGCCTGGTTGGCGTCGGATGCATTGTTATATCCTTCATGAACGGCCTTGTTTCCGATGGTGCGGAGCCGGTGATAGTGCTCCATGGTGGTTTTGGTGATCCACTTGCTTTCATACAGCTGGTCAATGATTTCCGACATATCGCTGCCATCCAGAATCAGGGCTTTTTCTGCCAGGCACTTAACCATGATTTCCAGAGTCTGTCTGGATTTAATCATTGCCATATTATATTGTTTTTGACCGATTAAACGCTCGGTCTCGGTTACCCCCTGCTGGATCCGCTCCCAGGGGCTGTTCGCATCTGCCATAATCAGGTCCTCCTTTGATCGCATCTATGTAGATGGAATAAATTCTTCATTATATTTGCTATTATACAAGATTTCGACAATTTGTGCATCAGATTTTGCTGATATTTTTGCAAAAGTGGGAGCGTGCAGGATGAGATGGAATAAAATCTCCGCCGGTTGCAAAGTTTTGCCGGGGATGTTACAATGGTTACCATGACAGTTGCCGCCGGATAGGCGGCGTGGATCAGCAGTACAAATGCGCCCGCATAGAAATGGAGGAAATGAAATTATGAGACTGCGTCACATACCCGGCGCCGAGGAGGCGATTGCCGCCAGCCCCTATGTGGTTCAGGAACCGGAACGGGAGAAAGGCCAGTGGTCCGCCCGGTTCGGCAATAAAAATCCCATTGAAATCGAAGTGGGAATGGGAAAGGGCCGTTTTATTATGGAACAGGCCCAAAGACATCCGGAAAGGAATTATATTGGAATCGAGAGGTATTCCAGCGTCCTTCTGCGGGGTCTTGAAAAGCGTGAACAGCTGGAACTTCCGAACATCTGGTTTCTGTGTATTGATGCAAAGCAGCTTGCAGACATTTTTGCACCGGGAGAGGTGTCTCGGATTTATCTGAATTTTTCGGATCCATGGCCCAAGGACCGCCACGCAAAAAGACGGCTGACTTCGCCGGAATTTATGGAGGTCTACAGCCGGATTCTGGCGCCGGAGGGATGTGTGGAATTTAAAACGGACAATCAGGGACTTTTTGCCTATTCCCTGGAGTCGATTCCGGCAGCCGGCTGGAAACTGAAAGATGTAACCTGGGATCTGCACCATTCACCTATGGCAGAGGGAAATGTAATGACGGAGTACGAGATGAAGTTTTCTGCTCTGGGAAATCCCATCTGCAAGCTGACAGCTGTGAGAGATGTATAGCTGCGGGATTTCAGCAATCCGGCCAATCCTGGATCATAGGATAAAATAAAGAAAAGAAAAGGCCCGGGTGGAAAATGGGAATAAGCAGCAAAATAAAACGGACTCTGGAGAAAAAACTCAGCGGCAAACAGGAACTGAATAAAGAGGTTCTCCGCTGGAAAAAATCATTAGAGGAAGTAAACCGCCGGCTGAACAGCGGAGAAAAAAAGGAATCCTGACGTTTTCCGGCCGGCACGGAACTGGAAAGTAGCCGGACTGGGGCCGGCTGCAGATAAGATTCATAAGGAGGAAATACTATGGCAGAAAAATTTACAAGTGCAGATTTTGAGACAGAGGTACTGAAGGCAGAGGTGCCGGTACTGGTAGACTTTTACGCAGACTGGTGCGGTCCCTGTAAGATGATGGCTCCGGCAGTGGACGCTGCGGCAGAAAGCTACAGCGGCCGGATCAAGGTAGGAAAGCTGAATGTAGACGAGAACGGAGATGTGGCGGAGCGTTACGGCGTAATGTCCATCCCTACGCTGATCCTTTTTAAGAACGGCCAGGAGCTTAAGCGCATGGTAGGGCTGCAGTCCAAAGCCGCTCAGTTGGTAGAGCAGTAGACTCTTAATCTATTTGTCCAGGGTTCGAGTCCCTGAAGGCGCAGTTGAAAGCACTGTTTTCGCAGGGGAAGATGCGGGGACGGTGTTTTTTTGTTGCAGAAATCATAGGATTTTCCATCAGAAACCGGCTTGACAAAGCCGGTTTCTCCATGTAAAATTACTTAGGAAGCTAAGGAGTGAAAAGGTATGATATCTCTTACAAGAAGTGCTGCAAGGTATGTGAGCAAGCTTTCCAACAAGCTGCGCCGGAAGATGGATATGCTTTCTTCGCGAAAGGAATTCAGCGGTTCCCAGGGAAGAGCGCTTCATTTTCTTCTTGCCCAGACGGAAGATGTGTTTCAGAAGGACATTGAGGAGGAGTACAGCATACGCCCGTCCACTGCCACGGAGTTATTAAAGCAGATGGAGAAAAACGGGCTCATCCTGCGGGAGCCGGTTCCCTACGATAACCGACTGAAGAAAATTGTATTGACGGATAAGGCACTGACGTATCGGCAGCAGGTGGTAGATGATCTGACGGACCTGGAGGAAAAGCTGATTGAAGGCATTTCCGAAGAAGACCTGAATATTTTTTTTCGCGTGATTGAGAAGATGATGGATAATCTGTCTGAGTGAAAGATTGTCCATCATCTTTTGCAGAGAATCCGGACGGGCGCCTGAATGGAGAGCCCTATGGATTTAGTCAATTACTTAGGAAACTAAGTCATGACGGCACGATGAAACACGGAACGTATGCCGCCGCCAGCGGCAGAATTATCACAGAAAAGAAAGGAAGAGTATTATGAGTGAAGTAAATGATTTTTCCAAGGGGAAGCTGTTCCCCATGATCCTGAAGTATTCGATTCCGGCAGCCATTTCTCTTTTGATCACGGCTATTTATAATATTGTGGACCGGATCTTTGTTGGGAATTTTAACGGAACATCCGCTTTGGCAGGATTGTCCATCTGTTTCCCGCTTTCTTATATGATGATGGCCTTCGGTTTGACCTGCAGTGCCGGCGGCTCTTCTCTGTTCAGCCTCTTTGCCGGTAAAAAGGAACAGAAAAACATGAACCGTTCTTTTGGCAATGCGCTGATTCTGGTGGTGGTGTTTGAACTTCTGCTGACCGGATTTCTTCTGCTTTTTGCGGATCCGCTTCTTAAGGTTTTTGGTGTGACAGAGACCGCCTATTCCTATGCGCTGGAATATTACCGGATCGTAGCGCTGGGATGCCTTTTTCAGGGGCTGACTCAGCTTTTCTGCGATTTTGTGCGTGTTTCTGGGAGGCCTGTTCTGGGAATGTGCGTTACCGGCATCGGTGCAGTGACCAACATTATTCTTGACGCTCTGTTTGTGGCAGTTATGGGATGGGGCGTGGCCGGCGCAGCCTGGGCTACGGTGATCGGTCAGATTCTTTCTGCTTTATTTGGCGCATATCTGGCAGTAAGGGGATATACAAAAGTAGAAATTGAAAAAGAGACTTTTCGATTTGATTTTCGGCTGTCTTCCCGGATCGTATCCTGCGGATTTGCGTTCTGGATCGCCCAGATGGCCATGGGCTTAATCAGCCTGGTTTACAACAGCCAGCTGGGTATTTACGGCGGAGACAATGCCATCAGCGTATACGCTGTAGTAGCCAGCATTATGACTTTCGTCATTATGCCGGCCAGCGGAATCAGTCAGGGCATCCAGCCCATTGCAAAGCCCATTCCGTCCATTGTTATCACGTTCCTGCGGCAGATTTTGTTTTTGATTCCCTTTATCTGTATTTTTCCCATGGCGTGGGGAATCAACGGAATTTTTGCCGCCCAGCCGGTCAGCGATGCGGCGGCCCTGATTCTCTGCATTATTCTGGTGATCCGGGAGCAGCGTCATCTGTATGGGACGACATCAGAGGCATCTGCGGCTCCGGGGATGGCGTCCGGGACGCGGTAAGGGGCCGGCAGCTGTCTCTTTCGATAATGTGATGGGGAACGATGACCTTGGCGGCCAGCAGGCCGGGATTTTCCACATGGCGCAGCATCTGGGATGCGGCGGCGATCCCCAGCTGAAAGGAATTAATGTCCACAGAGGTTAAATGGGGGGAGGAGAGCCGGGCAAAGATGGAATTATTAAAGGAGATTACCGACAGATCCTCCGGAATGGAGATCCCAAGTCCGGCACACACGGTCTCCAGGGCCAGGGCCAGGATGTCATCGCAGACCACCACTGCGGTGGGACGGTCTTCCCGGTCCAGCAGTTTTTTTAAGGGCTGCTCCTGCTCTCTGGAATAAAGAGCCATTTCCGCACAGTAATCCTGGCGTACAGGGATCTGATGCTCGTTCAGCGCCAGAAAGTATCCTGCCTTCCGGTCGGCGGCAAAGAGAAGGCCATTGGAGGGCAGGATGCATCCGATCTTTTCATGGCCTAAATTAAGCAGATACTCGGCGGCTTCCCTGCCGGCCAGAATATTGTCATTATCTACATATATGGTCTGATTTGCATTTCGATAGGCTTTTCCCACAAGCACATATAAAAGTCCTTCTTCCGTCAGGTAGTCGGCTACCGGATCCTGTTCTCTGGAATAAAGCAGGATGAAGCCGTCGGCCTGGCCTTTTTTTACCATGGAGCGGATCACATCCAGAATTTCTTCTTCATTTTTTCCGGTGATTACGGTATTGATATATTGATGCTGGTTGCAGTATTGGCTGATGCCCCGTATGGCTTCCAGATAAAAGGAATTTTCGTAAACTTCTTTTTCGGAGGGCGGCAGGATGATCCCGATAATGCGGGATGTCTGTGATGCCAGGCTGCTGGCCTGGAAATTTGGCTCGTAACCAAGTTTTTTCATAGCCAGACGGACTTTTTCCTTGGTCTGGCGGCTGATGGATGGATGATCCTTGCAGGTACGAGAGACGGTGGAGGGGGAGACGCCGGCCAGTTCTGCCACATCTTTAATTGTTACAGCCATAAAAAGGCCCCCTTTCTGTTTGGGTTTTTGGATCTTTCGATTTCCGGCTTCTGCTTCCAGTTTATATGGAGATTTCTGCATTGTCAATGGGAAAATGCAACTTTAGTAAAACGATTGCACTGGATTGCGAAAATTTGCACAAAAAGTCCGGACCTGATTTGTGGAAAAAAGAGAAAGAAACAAAGTTCTTAAATTCACTCTTGTAATTGCCGACAGGATGCAGTATATTTAATGCAAGCGATTGCATAATTTGTGCAAAAGAGACCCGTAAAAGAACCACATTTAGGAGGAGAAAACAAGATGAAAAACGAAGAGACAGGTATGCAGAGAGTGCTTGCCGTCACAGCGCCGTTTACCGGGCAGGCGGTGCCATTGGAGGATGTTCCGGATCCGGTTTTCTCGCAGAAGATTATAGGAGACGGCCTGGCTATCATTCCGGAAGATGGAAAGCTTTTAAGCCCGGTGGATGGAGAGGTTGTTTCCGTAGCGGAGACCCTTCATGCATACGGTCTTCGGTCAGAGGAAGGCGTGGAACTGATGATTCACGTAGGGCTGGAAACGGTAGCGCTTAAGGGGGAGTGTTTTCAGTGCTGTGTGAAAACCGGAGACAAGATTAAGCGCGGTCAGATGCTGGCCCAGGTGGATCTGGAAAGCCTGAAGAAAAAAGACGTCAATACCATCACGCCGGTGCTTGTTCTGGGAATGACGGAGGATATGGAACTGACAAAGCAGACCGGCGCAGTGACCGCCGGCGAGGATGTGCTGTTAACGGTGCAGAAAAGACAGGAAAAGACAGAAAAGAAGGATACCGGGGAAGACACTGCCGCTCATGAAGCTCCGGCGACAGCTTCGAAAGCCGCTTCCGCAGCTGCGCCTGCCGCATCTGCCGGAAAGAAAGAAAAGAAATCCATTATTAACTTTGATTTCCTGCAGAAGCTGGGCAAGGTTCTGATGACGGTAATCGCCGTAATGCCGGCTGCCGGACTGATGATCAGTCTTGGAAAGCTGGTGCAGATGGGCGGCGGCGATGTGGGTCTGATCCTGACCATCGGAAGTACCATGGAAAATATCGGATGGGGCATTATCAATAACCTGCATATTCTGTTTGCGGCAGCCATCGGCGGCTCATGGGCCAAGGAAAAGGCCGGAGGCGCATTTGCTGCACTGATTGCGTTTATCTTGATTAATATTATTACCGGTGCTCTTTTTGGAGTTACCAGCGACATGCTGACTACAGAGGGCGCGGTGACCCATACTTTGTTCGGACAGGAGATCCTGGTGGACGGATACTTTACTTCTGTACTGGGGGCACCTGCGCTGAATATGGGTGTTTTCGTAGGCATTATATCTGGTTTTGTAGGCGGCACCGTATATAATAAGTATTATAATTACCGGAAGCTGCCGGATGCTCTTGCGTTCTTTAACGGCAAGCGTTTTGTACCCCTTATGGTGATCCTCTGGTCCGTGATTATTTCTCTGGTTCTGGCTGTGATCTGGCCGGTAGTTCAGACGGGAATTAATGCTTTTGGCGTTTGGATTGCAAATTCTTCTGATACTTCGCCGGTACTGGCGCCGTTTATTTACGGAACGCTGGAACGACTGCTGCTTCCTTTCGGACTGCATCACATGCTGACGATTCCTATGAATTATACCTCCTTCGGAGGCACCTATACCATGCTGACCGGAACCAATGCAGGATCTCAGGTATTCGGCCAGGATCCGCTGTGGCTGGCATGGGTAACGGATCTGATTAACTTAAAGAATGCAGGCGATATGGAAGGGTATCAGACTCTTCTTGCTACTGTAACGCCGGCCCGCTTTAAGGTAGGGCAGATGATCGGTGCTACCGGACTGCTTCTGGGTATTGCACTGGCCATGTACCGGAGAGTGGATGCGGACAAGAAAAAAAGCTACCGCTCCATGTTTCTTTCCACTGTACTGGCGGTATTTTTAACAGGAGTTACGGAGCCGTTAGAGTTTATGTTCATGTTCTGTGCCCTGCCGCTGTATCTGGTTTATGCAGTGCTTCAGGGATGTGCTTTTGCCATGGCAGGTATTATTGACCTGAGACTTCACTCATTTGGCAACCTGGAATTTTTGACTCGTGTTCCCATGTCGGTACAGGCCGGACTTACGAGAGATATTATTAATTTCATTATCTGTGTTGTAGCATTCTTTATTATCGGATATTTTGTGGCATATTTTATGATCGGGAAATTCCGCTTTGCCACACCGGGACGTCTGGGTAATTACACAGATGACAGCGGCGCCGATGAAGATACTCCGGTCCAGGCTTCCGCGTCTTTAAGCACAGCAGGAGGAAGCCAGGCAGAGCGTATCATCGGTCTGCTGGGCGGACGGGAAAATATCACACTGGTAGATGCCTGCATGACCCGTCTTCGTGTAACGGTAAAGGATCCCGGCCTTGTGGCAGATACTGCTGCATGGAAAGCAGAAGGTGCTATGGGACTGATCAAAAAGGACAACGGTATTCAGGCTGTATACGGACCGAAAGCGGATGTACTGAAATCCGATATTAATGACATTCTGTAATTATTGGGGGATATTATGAAACTGATGACGCTGAACAGCCATAGTCTGGCAGAGGCAGATTATGAAAGGAAACTTCATTTGTGTGCGGATGGAATCCGGCAGCTGGAACCGGATATTCTGGCTATGCAGGAGGTAAATCAGACTAGAAATGCCCCGGAAGCGGATGTGCAGCAGCTTAAAGACAGCGGTTTTCTCCGCTGTCCGGCTCTGCCGGGGGAAGTCATACCGCCGGTGCGCCGGGATAATCATGCCTTTCGCATGGCAGTTCTGGCTGCCGAAGCAGGCAGGCCGTTTTTCTGGACCTGGGTTCCGGCGAAAGTCGGCTATGACCGGTATGATGAGGGTCTGGCGCTGTTTAGCCGGTTCCCCATAAAAGAAATCCGCCAGTTTTATCTTACCCGCTCTAAGGATTACCAGAACTGGAAGACACGGAAGGCTCTGGGAATTGCCGTGGAGACAGAGGCAGGGCGGCAGCATGCTTACAGCCTCCATATGGGCTGGTGGAATGATATGGATGAGCCCTTTTTAAGTCAGTGGGAACGGCTGGAAGAGGAGACGAGGGAACTTAAGCAGAAAGGGGAGACGGTCTGGCTGATGGGTGATTTTAACGCTCCCGCCGGTATTTCCGGGGAGAGCTGGGAAAAGATCCGTTCCTGCGGCTGGACAGATACTTACGATTCTGCGGAGCAGAAAGATGAGGGAATCACGGTGGGAGGCATTATTGACGGCTGGCGGGAAACGGCGGCTCCTCATCCGGCCATGCGCATTGATTATATCTGGTGCAGCCGGCCTTATCCGGTTCTCCGTTCCATGGCAGTATTTAACGGAAAAGGGTGCTTTGGATATCCGGCTTTTTCGCCGGTGTCGGATCATTTCGGTGTTATGGCAGAATGTGGGATTCCGAAAGAATAAAAAATGACGCCAAAAGAGAAAGAAACAGAATAGGAGAAACGGTATATGAAACGAGAAAGCGGTATTTTACTCCCGATTTTCAGTCTTCCTTCCCCTTACGGAATCGGGTGTTTTTCGAAAGAGGCATACGAATTTGTGGATCAGTTAAAGGAAGCAGGTCAGTCTTACTGGCAGATTCTTCCTCTGGGACCTACCAGCTACGGCGATTCCCCTTACCAGTCTTTTTCCACATTTGCAGGGAATCCTTACTTTATCAGCCTGGATGAGCTGGTGGAAGAAGGTGTCCTGACCCGGGAAGAATGCGATGCAGCGAATTTCGGCAGATCAAGAAGTACCATTGATTACGCAAAGCTTTATAAGAACCGGTATCCGCTCCTGCGGAAGGCCTACGAGCGCAGCCGTGTATGGGAAAACGAGGATTTTCTGCAATTCCGCCGGGAAAACGGATGGTGGCTCCGGGATTATGCTCTTTTTGTGGCAGTAAAGGACCGGTTTGGAGGAAAAGCCTGGACGGAATGGGCTGAGGATATCCGCCTGCGCTGGAACAATGCCATGGAATATTATCAGAAGGAACTGTATTATGAAATTGAGTTCCATGAATATCTCCAGTACCTTTTCCTTAGACAGTGGGAAAAGCTGAAGGCATATGCCAATAGCCAGGGAATTCGTATTATTGGAGATATACCCATTTATGTGGCCATGGACAGCGCGGATACCTGGGCGAATCCGGAACTGTTCCAGCTGGATCAGGATAACCGGCCCCTGGCTGTGGCAGGCTGCCCGCCGGATGGATTTTCCGCTACAGGCCAGCTGTGGGGAAATCCGCTTTACCGCTGGGATTACCACCGGCAGCAGGGATATTCCTGGTGGATCCGCCGCCTGGCTTACTGCTATAAGCTCTACGATGTGGTTCGTATCGATCATTTCCGCGGTTTTGACCAGTATTTTTCCATTCCGGCAGATGCCGAGACTGCAATAGGCGGCCATTGGGAGCAGGGACCAGGAATCGACCTTTTTCATGCAGTTTCCCGGGCGCTGGGGCAGAAAGACATTATCGCGGAAGATCTGGGATATGTGACAGATTCCGTTCGGAAGCTGGTAAGAGACAGCGGTTACCCCGGCATGAAGGTGCTGGAATTTGCCTTTGATTCCCGGGATTCCGGCTGCGCCAGCGATTACCTTCCTCACAATTACCCGGAAAACTGCGTAGTGTACACGGGGACGCATGATAATGAAACCATTCAGGGATGGTTCCATTCCATTCATCCGGATGAGAGGAAAATGGCCAGAGAATATCTGTGCAATCCGGACACACCCGATGAAAATATGTATCTTCCATTCATCAGCCTTGCCATGAGGAGCAAGGCGCGGATGTGCATTATCCCCATCCAGGACTATATGGGACTGGATAACCGGAGCCGGATTAATGTGCCTTCTACCGTGGGAACCAACTGGAGATGGAGGCTGGCTCCCGGTCAGATAAAACCGGAACTTCTTAAGAGGATCAGCGGAATGACTCTGCGCTACGGTCGTTTTAACTGGCAGTGACCGGCAAAAGAATGAGAGATGGTATAAGGGCAGTGCTTTTCGCCGGGAAAAGCACTGCCGATACCGCCTGGAGGACTGGTACGTGAAAGGAAGGTGGAAACCTGCATATAAAAAACAAAAATATCAAAAAAGTGTGAAAAAAATATAAAAAAGCCATTGACAATTTCCTCACAAAGAATTATAATGGTCAAGTCGTAAGGAAACAAGACAAAATATGACAAGCGCCTTTAGCTCAGTTGGTAGAGCAGTAGACTCTTAATCTATTTGTCCAGGGTTCGAGTCCCTGAAGGCGCAGTT
>PPYE01046442.1_pt1 | contig 66054 bp, 55 predicted proteins | sample 1559881 | NCBI WGS metagenome assembly PPYE01 (sample SAMN08240022, study PRJNA423297) | Human gut metagenome, whole genome shotgun sequencing project. | reverse complement strand
TGGGTATAGCGCAGTTGGTTAGCGCGCCAGATTGTGGCTCTGGAGGCCCAGGGTTCGAATCCCTGTATCCACCCTTTGCATTAATGCAAATAGTGTCGTGCGCATTATATGCGTATCCGTGCGGCGCACGAGTATTACTCAAGGGCTATCGCCAAGCGGTAAGGCACAGGATTTTGATTCCTGCATTCGTTGGTTCGAATCCAACTAGCCCTGTTACAATATGAATATATGGGATATTAGCTCAGGTGGTAGAGCACTTGACTTTTAATCAAGTTGTCCGGGGTTCGAATCCCCGATGTCTCATTAAAAATGCCTCTCTTAAAGAGGCGTTTTTTAATGTCAGACATCGTAGGAATCGAACTCCGGACAACGGAGTTGACCGGGGCGCTAGACGTCCGGGGGACGTCTGCTAAGCGCGGACCGAAGCGGAGCGTAGAGCGAATCCCCGATGTCTCATTAGCGTAAAAGAAGCCGTTCCTTGAACGGTTTTTTTGTATTTAGAAGAATGGAGGAATCGAGCTCCAGACAACGTAGTTGACCGAAGCGTAGACAGAGAAAAATATGTGGGTATTATATGCATTTGGATCCGCATTTTTTGCGGGTATAACATCAATACTGGCAAAGTGTGGTATCAAAAAAACTGATTCAAACGTAGCAACTGCAATCAGGACAATTGTAGTTTTGATTTTTTCATGGATTATGGTATTTGTGGTTAAAGCGCAGGGGCAGATCACAGCTGTGTCAGCAAAGACATGGATATTTCTGATGCTTTCAGGAGTCGCTACCGGAGCCTCATGGCTTTGTTATTTTAAAGCACTCCAGCTTGGCGATGTAAACAGAGTGGTGCCGATTGATAAATCAAGCACAATACTGACCATTATACTTGCATTTATCTTTTTTAAAGAGGAGATAAACGCACTCAGGCTGGTATGTGTGGTCCTTATAGCAATTGGAACGTATATGATGATCACCAAAAAGGAGATATCACAGGAAGAGCAGAATAAGGCCGGGGGTTCTCATGGATGGCTGTTTTATGCAGTGCTGTCTGCTGTTTTTGCCAGCTTCACCTCAATACTGGGAAAGGTCGGCATAGAGGGAATTAATTCTAATCTGGGAACTGCAATAAGGACGATAGTGGTGCTTATCATGGCTTGGATAGTGGTATTTGCCACAGGAAAACAGCACACCATAAAGCATATAGAGAAAAAAGAGCTTGGCTTTATCTGCCTTTCGGGACTTGCAACAGGCGGCTCATGGCTTTGCTATTACAAGGCACTGCAGGACGGACTTGCGAGTGTCGTAGTGCCTATAGATAAGCTGAGCATAGTTGTGTCAATCGTGTTTTCATATTTCGTATTTAAGGAAAAGCTGACTCCTAAATCCTTTACAGGACTGGTGCTCATCATAGCAGGAACATTGATTATGCTGGTTTAAATATATAAAAACATCTTGACGTTTTTCTGTTTTTCTATTATCATTGTTAACCGAGAAAATATTTATAGTTGACAATGATAACGGATGATATGTATTATAATGATACTTATTAAATGAGAGAAGAAATACAGGACACGAAGGAGATTAAAATGGATCCAATAACACTGGCACAGGAGATAATAGACGGAAGAAGAATCACAAGGGATGATGATCTATCATTTTTCCTTACATGTGATTTAGACGAGCTGTGTAAGGGCGCAGATATGATCAGGGAGAAGTTTATCGGCGACAAGGTAGATCTGTGCTCGATAATAAACGGAAGAAGCGGAAAATGTCCGGAGGACTGCAAATACTGTGCGCAGTCAGCACATAATCATACAAATTGTGAGGTTTATGATTTTTTACCTGAGGAAAAGATACTTGAGGCTTGCAGGATGAATGAGAGAGAGGGTGTAGACCGTTTCTCGATAGTTACAGCGGGAAAAGCGCTGACAGGTGAGGAATTTGACAAGGCAATACATGCATATGAGACTATGAAAAGAGAGTGCAAGATTGATTTATGTGCATCAATGGGCTTTCTTTCAGCAGAGCAGCTTCACAGACTGCACGAGGCAGGTGTCAGCAGCTATCACCACAATATAGAGACCTCAAAGCGTAATTTCCCCAATATATGCACCACACACACCTATGATATGAAGATTGAGACGCTTAAAAAGGTGAAGGCAGAGGGCATGTATGCGTGCTCAGGCGGCATCATCGGAATGGGTGAGACCTGGGAGGACAGGCTTGATATGGCAGTCAGTCTTGCAGAGGTAGGAGTGGATTCCATTCCGCTTAATGCGCTTATGCCGATTGCAGGCACTCCGCTTGAGGGACTTGAGCATATAAACGAGCCTGATATACTGCGTACAGTGTCATTTTTCAGGTATATAAATCCAAAGGCTGACATACGTCTCGGCGCCGGAAGAGCGCTGCTTACAAATGACGGAGAGCTTGCATTCAAGTCTGGAGCATCAGCCACAATTACAGGAAATATGCTTACGACAGTAGCGTGTGCCACAATCAGAAGTGACAAGGAAATGCTTGAGGGCATGGGCAGGAATGTGACACCTGAGTACATGAAATAAAGGTGATTATTCAGAATATAAAATATATGTCAAAGATGCGTAAAATAGTATTAGTTTTGCGCATCTTTTTTAGTACAAATGACAGGTTTAGTTGCGGGGTGAAAATTTTTATTATATAATGAAAATAAGTAATTTAAGGAATTTGTCCGGTACAGCATGGAACATGAATAGGCAATGCGGGGAAAGAACATGGCTATAAGAACAGAGCAGAGGCCGGCAAGGATGATTATAAAATAAGCAAATTAGTATATTTCATTGAAAAATAAGAGGTTACGGGGGAAATATGTACAACGATAAAGGTAATACAAAATATCTGAAGCTGTTAAAACAAAATTATTCATCAAGTCAGGATGTAATCAAGGAGATAGTCAATCTTTCTGCGATTATAAACCTGCCAAAGGGCACGGAGTTTTTCCTGAGTGATATACATGGCGAGTATGAGGCTTTTTTACATATCATGAACAACTGCTCAGGTGTGATAAAGGAAAAGGTGGATTTGATTTTCAAGGATACGATTTCTGATTATGACAGACAGGAGCTTTGCACGCTCATATACTATCCAAGAGAGAAAATGGCCCTGCTTGATGAACAGGGCAAGATAGACAGTGACTGGTATGCTATGACGTTAAATGAGCTTATACTTGTCGCAAAGCTGCTCTCATCAAAGTACACCAGGTCGAAGGTCAGAAAGGCTCTGCCTGAGGAATATGCGTACATCATCGATGAGCTTTTGCATGCGCAGGAGGATGAGGATGCAAATCAGGTCAGATATCATAAGCAGATATTAAAGACTATAATTGATTTGGAGGATGCGGATGAGTTTATAATCGCTTTGTCTGCACTGATTAAGAGGCTTGCTGTTGACCATCTGCACATTGTGGGAGATGTATTTGACAGAGGAGGAAGCGCGGATAAGATTCTTGATCTGCTTTATGATTATCACTCGCTTGATATCGAGTGGGGCAATCATGACATTCTCTGGATGGGGGCGGCATGTGGCAATGATGCATGTATATGCAATGTCATCCGCAACAATCTGAAATACAACAATGTGGAAATTCTTGAGAATGCCTACGGAATAAGCTTACGACAGCTAATGCTGTTTGGCATGAAAACCTATGGTATAGAGGATGGAATTGAGGCTGCAAGGGCTGCCATCACAGTAATGCTTTTTAAGCTTGAGGGACAGCTTATACTTGCTCATCCTGAGTATGAGATGGGGAACAGACTGATGCTTGACAGACTGGATGATTTACAGGATGTGGGAGTGGACAGAAAGCGTTTTCCAACCGTCGATGACGAGAGACCATATGCGCTAAATGACGAGGAGGCTGTCATCATGAGAAAGCTGCACAGGCAGTTTGTGACAGGACAGCGCCTGCAGAAGCATGTAAGGTTTTTGTATGATAAGGGCGGCATGTACAATGTATACAATGGCAACCTGCTCTATCATGGCTGTGTTCCGGTTGATAGTAACGGAGCCTTTGATAAGCTGTATATTGATGGCGAATTTTATCACGGAAGGGCGCTGCTTGACAAATGTGATGAGAAGGCAAGGGCTGCGTATGTGGACAATCCTTATAAGGATGATGTGGACTTTATGTGGTTTTTGTGGGGAGGAGAAAAATCACCGCTGTGCGGCAGAAGGCTTAAGACCTTTGAGATGGAATATGTTACAGACAAGAGCATGTGGGAAGAGCCTTCTAACCCATACTACAGCAGGTATTACGATAAGAGCTTCTGCTGTCAGATACTGCACGAGTTCGGGCTGTATGATGATGATGCGCATATCATAAATGGACATACACCGGTTCACGCAATAGAGGGAGAGAACCCTGTCAGGGCCAATGGCAAGCTGTTTGTGATAGATGGAGGCTTCTGCCGTGCGATGAACAAGAAAACCGGTATCGCCGGCTATACACTGATTTACAATTCACATGGTCTAAGGCTCAAGGCACACACGCCTTTTACATCGGTGGAGGATGCCCTGATAAATAATACTGACATAGAGACATCATCAGAGGTCGAGGAAAGTGATAAGAGACGTATGCTTGTGAAGGATACCGATATAGGAAAGAGGCTTATTGGAGAGATTGATGATCTGCACAAGCTTCTTGAGAACTACAGGAGGCTGTAGGGGAAAGGCTTATAAAAAAGGGTTTGATTATTTCACCTGAGTATGGACATTTGGAGTTTGCATTTCCAAGGTTCAAAGAATTTGTGCTGTGTACATACAACATGAGAATATTGGATATGATTAAAGATTAATCCGTCATGCCGGGGAATGCGCATGGCGGATTTTTCGTATGTAATTGCTTGCGCCTGATACATTTTAGATACAAGTATCTGTTAATATATAAATAGCAATGCATAATCCGGGCGGATACATGCTCCTCGGGATTGACAGCAAAAGAAGAATATGCAAAGATTTATAAAAGATTATAAAATGTTAGAAGGAATAGCATGATAGAAATATTAATAGTTGAAGACGAAAAACCGATATCAGACCTCATCAGATTAAATCTCATGAAAGCAGGCTATAGCTGCACCTGTGCCTTTGATGGTATGGAGGCAGCAGATATTCTGGAGGAGAGAAATTTTGACCTGATAATACTTGATGTAATGCTGCCGAAGTTAAACGGCTTTGAGCTTATGGAATACATAAAGCCGCTTGGCATACCTGTGATATTTCTCACAGCAAAAGCCACTTTAGATGACAGGCTAAGAGGTCTCACGTCAGGTGCCGAGGACTATATGGTAAAGCCATTTGAGATTGTTGAGCTTTTAGCCCGGGTAAATATAGTGCTAAGACGTTATAATAAGATGGAGCAGCAGCTTACATTAAAGGACATAGCTATCGATACGAAAAACCAGAATGTATCAAAGGCAGGGAAGCATATAGAGCTTACACCAAAGGAATTTGAGCTGCTTGAGCTTTTGATGCGCAATAAAAATATCACACTTTTCAGAGAAAAGATATATGAAGAAATATGGGGAAGTGAGTACTCTGTCGAGTCGAGGACTCTCGATCTTCACATACAGAGACTGCGCAAAAAGCTTGACATAGGCGACTGCCTTAAAACCGTATTTAAGGCAGGATACAGGCTGGAAGAACAGAAAACTAAAGACCATTAAATATGGGTAAGCGTAATATACAAAAAGAGGGCTAAATGAAATTCAGGTACAAGGTATTGTTCACAAACTTAATACTGCTTTCACTTGGACTGGGGCTGGTGGGATACCTCATGATACACAAGAATTTTGAGCTGGCGAAGCAGACACAGCTTAAAAACGCTATTGTGCAGAATAATCTGGTACAGTCCTCTGTGGAGTATGAGCTTTTGCAGCTTTTAAATTCAGTTTCAGATAATTCTGAAACTTCGAACAATAATACAGATAACAATAATGCAGATAACAGCAATGCAGAAAAGAGCAGCATTTCCGCATCATCAATAGCCGCGCAGCTTCCGCAGATCGGAAGCCGTGTAAGCAGCAGTGTGCGCTCAAGGGATTCATTTTTCTACATATATTTTGATGGTGAAAAAGTATATACAGATGACAAAAGTGATGCAAGGATAAGTGATACACTTTTTAAAAATCTCACAACAGGAAACAAAAACTATGTGATTAAAGAAGAATCCCAAAAGCACTATATCTATGTTACTTCGCAGAGTGTGATAGATGAAAAAAATCTCTGGATAGTAAGTAAATGCGACGCATCAGAGGCGTATACACTGCTTGATGAGCAGATAAATTATTTCAGGCTGATAATAATAGTCATATTGATTGCAGAGTCGGCAGCAATGTATTTTATCAGCAGGTACATGACAAAGCCGCTCGAGAAGCTTAACCATGTCAGCGAGGAAATAGCGCAGGGGGATTATGCCACAAGGGTAAACGTAAAAAGTCATGATGAGATAGGGCTTCTTGCGCAGAAATTTAATATCATGGCGCAGGCAGTATCGGATCATGTAGACGAGCTTAACGATATGGTGCACAGGCGTGAGCAGTTTGTAGCGGATTTTACCCACGAGATAAAAACCCCTATGACGTCAATTATTGGATATGCAGACACGATGCGTTCAATGGAGCTTCCGAGAGAGGAACAGATGATGGCGCTTGGATATATCTTTTCGGAGGGAAAACGTCTGGAGAGCATGTCGCAGAAGCTTTTTGAGCTGATATATCTGCGCCGGCATGATATTGAAAAAGCGCGGGTTCATATGGCAGATCTTTGTGCAGAGGTGGTAAAGGTTGTTGAGCCTGCATACGAAAACAGGCATCTTACTATAGAAACAGAGATAGAGGATACTGTGCTGACCGTGAATAGAGAGCTTTTGGTTACAGCACTTGTCAATATGATGGATAATGCAAGAAAAGCGTCAGAAGAAGGTCAGCAGGTTGAGGTTACAGGAAAATTTGTGGACAAAATGGCTTGTAATATACTTAAAGATAAAACGTATATAGGAGAAGCCGAATCAGCAGATGACAGGAAATGTATGAGGGCATATGAAATCTGCATAATTGATCACGGAATCGGAATGACTAAAGAGCAGGCAGAAAGAATTTGTGATGAGTTTTATATGGCAGACAAATCAAGAGCCAGAAAAGGGGGCGGTGCCGGAATCGGAATGTCGCTTGTGGCAATCATTTTAGAGCACCATAATGCAGTACTTTCAGTGGAAAGTGAACCCGGATGCGGAACAACTATGAGGATTTTGCTGCCGTGGTAATCTGAACGCAATATAGATATAAAAAATGGTAAATTCGTAAGATTTAAAGGAAGATATGAAAAAAGACAGCTTCAAATTAATAATAATGTCTGTTGCAGTAATCTGTATAGTAATAGCAGGCATCATGGTGCCGGGCATAGTGCTTGAGGCAAACCAGAAAAGTGAACATGATCATGTGGCGAAGGTTCCTAAAAGCTATCTGCCTTCAGGCTCTGTAATGGCAAAGGAAGCATCTGTCAATCTGAAATTGTCAGAGAAGCTCTCGCTCATAGACGGGCAGTGGGACAGCACGACAGATGACGCCGCCTCTTATGAGATGGATGAGCAGGATTATCAGGCAGTTGCCACATGCAGAAAAAGCATAGAAAAGCTTTATGAAGAAAAGCTCTATCCTGTAAATCTTTCACCTGACTACTCTAACTGGTATACGTGGGAGGCAGCAGCGAAAAAGGCATCGGATAATACCTTTAACACATATACGGCATATTACTGGATAATCAGGTTTGAGAAGTATGATGGTACACAAAATCATACAATCTGGATGCTTGAGGATGGGACAATCATTATGGCAAAAGCACATATGAAGGATATTAGTGATATGAGTGAATATAAAGAGGTTTTGCAGGCAGATGATGAATCACAGGCAGAAAATGATTTGTCTGCTTACAAAGGATATTTTGACTACAGCGGGATAGATTTTTCAAAGCTTAACCTGATATCCGAGACAACAGCAGTGGAGCAAAAAAATAATGAAAGCTATGAGGTGCTGCAGTTTTTACAGGAAAATGAATATGTATATGCGATTCATGAGAAGTGATATAGACCCGGTTTGCATAAGTATGTGCAGACCGGGTTTTTTATAATAAAAATGCAATGTATGATACAAAAAGTTTACAACTGATAAAAGGGGTAACATATCTTCACGAAATATGAGATTATTTGCAGCAATTATGACACTCATCGAGGCACTTGTCCTCATATCACTCGCAGGCTGTGCCGGCAAAAAGGTGGATTATGGTGTGGACACGGAGGTAAAATCTCAAAATGTGGTAAGCAGTGTAAAGGATATTGACACCAATACAAGTTTTAATGATGAACTTACAGTAAATGTGGGTGGTACTGATGAAAAGGTGAAAATCACGGCAGATATCAGAGTGCCGGAATGTGATACCATGTCAGTCACAGAGGTGGAGCGCATACCTTGTACCAAGGAGTTCAAGGAAAAGGTGATAAAGGCATATTTTGGTGATTCACAGGTCTATTATTACGACTATGTGCACATGACAAAAAAGGAGCTTGAGGAGATTATTGAGACTCTTGACAGGGACAACAACAGTCTGCCGGATGATGCCTCTGAGGAGATTTTGAAATGGCATGATGATATGAAGACTGAGTGTACAAAAGCACTTGAAACGGCAGCTGATGTGTGGACAGAGGCCACAGAATATGATTCCTGTGATGATTTTGTCGGAAAAATAGGTGATACCTGGTTTCACCTTCAGTTTTCAAGGCCAGATGATGACAACAGTGTGCTATCAGGCATTCAGAGCTATCCGCTTGACAGATGCGTGAAGAGAGTTTCAGATGGGGAGCCTGATGAGCGGAGTACTATATTTGATGATGGCTATGTGAAGCAGTACTATGGACCAAAATCCCTGAAAGAGTATGATACGGTGAGGTATTTAAACGGTGACTTTATTGTTGGAGACATGCCGGTAAGCGATGACAACGAGGCAAATATTTCGGTTGATGAGGCAAAGAAGAAAGCAGGTGACTTCATGCAGGCAATAGGAATTGAGTCAATGATTAAAACAGGAGAAAGCGACTGTGAATGGGAGGGATATAACAAGACTGAGGATAATGTATATAAGGAGGGGGATGTGCATAGAGCCATATGGGGCTATGCGCTTGAATATTCGCTTGGCGCAGATGATGTAGTGTATTCAAAATCACTGAATATATTTGATTATTCAGCTTATTACAAATTTTGTCCTATGGACTGTCCTGGTTATGAGACAGGCAGTTTCAATGTAAATGAATATGGTGTCTATAGATTTGATATAGCAGAGCCGGTAAGCATTGTGAAAAAACAGCAGAAGGTGGAGCTCTTACCGGTGTCAAATATTTATAAGATTGCAAGAAATGAGCTTGAAAGCCACCCGGATAAATAGATAAAAGGGGTAACATATCTTCACGAAATATGAGATTATTTGCAGCAATTATGACACTCATCGAGGCACTTGTCCTCACATCACTGGCAGGCTGCTCAGGCAAAAAAGTAGATTATGGGAATGAGAGCGAAATTAAAGAGACAAAAAATATGTCTGTCTTAGCTGATATCAGGGCAGACTCCGGCTGGAATGAAAACTTTACCATACAGACCGGTAATGGCGAGAAAACAGTATATGTAAATGCAAATATTGTAGTTCCAGACTGCGATAACATGTCGGTTGTTGAGGTGGAAAATGTAAAGATAGATGCTGATTACAAAAAGCGTTTTCTGGATTTATATTTTGGTGGGAACGAGTACTATTATCACGATCCGGATCATTATACTGTTGACGAACTGAATGAGGTCATAGAGTACTGGCAGAAAGAACAGGATGATACTTACAGGGAGTGGTTGGAACAGCGGCTGGCTGAATACAGGGATAAGCTTGAAACGGCAAAGACTACTTATACCGTGGCAAAGGATCTCGAAAACTGTGAAGTATTTGCAGGCTACAAGGGTGATGTGTTCTGTGAGGTGGAGTTTGAGGCTCACAAGGTACATGCTTACGCCTTGCATCAGTCCGGGACAGATTACGGTCCACCATCTTTAAGGAATGAGGACTATGATACCATAACGCAGACTTTTCAGGATGATGATCTAAAGGATAAGGCAGACGAGACCTCAAATGAGGGCAGTAAATCTGCCGCATCAGCCAAAAAAGAAGCCGGGAATTTCCTTAGTAAATTGGGAATGCAGGATCTGGTGGAACGAGGTGAATGTGAGTGCAGCTGGATAGGTTTTAATATTGACAGCGAAAAGGAAAATGACTATCAGACAGCAGCGTGGGGATATATTTATTCATACGCGACCGGCATAGATGGCATCGCATTTAAGGATGGATTTGATAGGTATACCTATTTGTCGGTGTATGAAGCAAATGATAGTTATATAGATGATGTTACACTGCCTGACAGTACACTTCTTACAGTCACTGATGATGGAATAATTGATGTGCAGATGGAATATCCGGTAAATGTAACACAGATCTATAAGGATGTGGAGCTTATTTCTCTGAAAAATATAGAGCAGATCATCAAGGCGGAGATTACGGAAAATCCTGATAAATATGATATTGCATCGTCATTCAATAAGCTACAGCTTAGTTATCTTAAGATAAGAAGTGACAGTGAGCAGGGAAAATACAGCTATGTTCCGGCGTGGGCACTGTCACGTCTGGTAGACTACTCCAATGAGCAAAATGCTATCTTTGTAAACGCTATAGATGGAACAATCATAAATTTGGAAAATTCACTGTAAAGGAGCAGCTATGAAGAGGAAAAACGTTATTATACTGGCGTTGGTTCTTGCGATAGCATTAACCGGATGTTCAGGAAAAAAAGTAGATTACAATAGGGAAACTGAAAATATAAACACAAAAGCAGGAAGCGATATAAGCGCGTTTGACGACAGTACGAAATGGAATGACAGCTTTTCTGTTGAGATATCGGACGAAAGTGTGGATGTGGATATTTCAGCAGGCATTACCCTGCCGGACTGCAAAAGCATGTCGGTTGTTGAGGTGGAAAATATAAAGGTAGATGCCGATTTCAAAAAGAGTGTGATAGAGGCTTATTTTGGCGATAGTAGCGTATATTATCACGACATACCTCATTATACGAAAGAAGAGATATATCACAGTATGGAAGTTGTAAAAAATGCGATTGCCGGATATCAGTACGAAATTGATCAGGGACTTACCACAGAAGAGGACGTCAGCATGGGGATGAAAATTGAAAATGATCTGATGGAACAGTATGAAAAGGCAGAACCATCTGCACTGGATACGCGTGAAATAGCCACAGACTATACGGATTGTAATGAGTATCTGGGATATATTGGTAATGTTTTCTGTGAGCTTAGCTTTGGAATTGCTGAGGACGGTTCGCTTGAATATATTTCAGCACAGCCTCTTAAAGCAGGAAGTGAGGGCACATCATATGATAGCAGTGAGTATGGCTATTACGGACCACCATCATTTGAACAGGAGCAGGGTGTAGGGGGCCTTAATGGAGGTTCTACAGGTGGAGATACTACCTCTGGATATGACAACGAGTGTGTATTAACCAAAGACGAAGCTGTAAAGAAGGCAGAAGAATTTCAAAATAAATTAGGCAGGGCTTCACAGGTATATATAGGAACCTCAGACTACGAGTGGAGCGCAGGAGTGATAGAGGATGGCGATGATACCGTAAAAACTGATGATAAAGAGAGCGTTATAAAGGATACAGCCTGGGGATATATCATAGATTATGGCGAGGGTGTGGATGGCATAGCGTTTTGCAAGTCACTCGATTTCACCCGGAATATGGATATATGGGAGAAACTCGATAACTATGATGATTTTATGCCATATGGCAGCAGTTCCTTTATTGTGACGGATCAGGGAGTGACGGAATTTAATGTTTCTTACCCGGTTGATATTGTAAATGAGTCAAAAAACGTAGAACTTTTGTCAATGGACACTATAAAAGAGATCATCAAGGATGACATGACAAAGAATTCAGATCAGTATGATTTTACACAAAATCACATTTACAACAATCTAAAGCTCGGATATATCCGTTTGAAGGATGCATCTGCCAAGGATAAATATACTTATGTTCCGGCATGGTGTCTGTCAAAACAGGATAAGGGCTACGACAGATATCCGGTGTATGTGAATGCGATAGATGGCACGATCATAAGGATTGATGATCTCATATAAAATTTAGCTAATGGATCGGGTTCATATTTTGATGGAAAAGATGTGAAAAATATATGATTAACAGAAAGAAAAAATATATAAGTCGTTTGACACTTGCCGCTGCAATTACCTCTATTTTATTTTCAGGATGTGGGGCGGCACAAAAGGAGCTTGCACAGACGGACAGAGCTTCCTACGAGAAAATATCATACCAGACAGTTACGGTACAGAGCGGTTCACTCACACCTCAGACTACCATCAGTCTGAGCGCGCAGGGCTATACCAGGTTTTCCTATGGTGCGACAAACACGGAGCTTACGCTCGAAAAGGTAAATGTGGCAGTGGGTGATCATGTGAAAAAGGGTGATATACTGGTGGCTTTTAAATCCGGGGAGATACAGAAAAAGATTGAGGACTACAGCGGGCAGATCAGTCAGAATAAGCTTTTGGCAGAGCACTACAGGGCTATTATGAAAATCGATGATACTCAGGATTATTCAAGCGATATTGCCCGGCTTGATAAGGATACAGAGGTTGCGCAGCTTTATCTTGATGAGGCAGAGGAAAAACTGTCGAGATATCAGATCACGGCATCCGAGGATGGCACGATCACAGCAATGAACAATTCGCTTTTGGCGGGGGTTTTTGAACCGGGTAGCAATCTTATAACAGAAATCAGCGGAAACGGCAATTACGAGGCTGACAGACCGGAAGGTTATGACTTTAATGTAGGTGATGTATACACGGCAACAGCATCTGATATAGAGTTTGAACTTAAGGTAAAAGAGGTGGACGATAAAAAGGTTGTTTTTGAACCGGTATCGGACATGTCGGCAGTATCGGATGCACAGATATTTTCCATGGAAGTGACGCGCCCTGCTATAGAAAATGCTGTGTATGTGCAAAAGGACGCAGTACATGAGAAGGATGGCAGGTATTTTGTATACACACTGGATGAGAATGGATACAGACAGGCGGTATGGATAAGTGTCGCAGATCAGGTGGGAGACTACCGGATCATCACAGAAGGACTTAAAAGCGGGGATGAGGTGGTTTTGCAGTGAAGAACAGAAACCTTTTATCAATAAAAAAACTGGCAGTACTGGGGATATGTGTATCGTTTGTGGCAGGCGGCTGTGGAAAAATGACAGAAAGCAGAATACCAAAGCTTGAAGAACCTGTAGCGTTAAATGAAGCCTATAGACCTGTGGAATACGGTACTATCGGCTCTATGCAGGTGCTGATGGCTACTGCAGTTCCGAGGGATTACTGCAATTACTACAGTGCCAATGTCAATATTTCACAGATATATGTGGAGCCGGGAGATACAGTAAATGCGGGGGATGTGCTTGCAGTCTGTGATGTGGATGAGGCAAAAAAACAGTTGCAGGAATGTAAGGATGCGCTGGCGCATGAGAATGAGACATATGAGATATCCGCTCAGATCTCGGATACACAGATTAAATTATGGGAGAGTCAGGCAGCAGGGCAGGAGAACAACATACTGATAGCCACAGAACAGGAAAATGAACGGTACGATAAGCAGCTTCACGAATACCGCGTGCAAAAGATCAATGAGCAGATGGCTTTATATCAGCAGATCGTTGATGATGGAACGCTTAAGGCAGCCCACAGTGGTCTTGTCACTTACACTAAGAAGCTGACAGGTGGAAGGTCTGCTGCGGCATACGAGAATATAGTCATTGTCTCCGATACGGATGACCTTGTGCTGGATATAAAAGATACAGCCATAAATGAGTACAAATACAGCGATTATGACAAGAAATATGTGATAGTCGATGGCGAAAAATATGATGTCACCGAGTCTCAATATACATCAGAGGTTTTGGTACTTTCGAAGATAAACAACCGCTATCCGGATGTGTGCGTGGAAAGCAGGGAAAAGCTGTTTCTTACGGCAGGACAGATGTATCCGGTATATTTTGAAAAGACAAAAGCAAATCAGGCACTTGTCGTGGGAAAAGATTCCATCTATAAGGATGGCGATACCAGATATGTCTATGTGAAAAATGATGAGGGCGGCCGCGAGAAACGCATCATAACAACAGGTGAGTTTGATGAAAACTATACACAGGTCACAGAGGGCTTAAAAGAGGGGGAGCTGGTCTACTATAATTCTACAGATCAGGTTCCGACAAAGTACAGCAAATATACGGTAACAAGGTCTGACTTTGATATAGCAAACTACGGTGTGAGCTACAGCAGATCTGACGCAGGGACGATAACCGAAACCTGTGATTATGAAGGGCAGATCGTTTCTGTCAATGTGAAGCAGGACGATACGGTAGAAAATGGGATGCTGCTTTACGTGGTGGATACCGGAGAGGGCAAAGCTGCCATAACAGAGGCAAAAAATGAGATCGACTCAGAGAATGAATCCTATGCGCACAAGATCGCAGATTACGATAAACAGGTAAAAGATTTATCTGAAGGTGGTAGCAGCGCAGAAGAAAATAACCAGGAGGATGAAAAGCCGGATACAGCATATGAAGAGCAGCAGTTGAAATTGAACTTACAGCTGCTTGATCTGCAGAAAAAACTTGCTGGTGCAGACCACACCTATCAGCTTTCCCGGCTACAGTCAGCATATGACAGCATAAGCGCTGGAAATGACGGCAAAGGAAATATTTCAGTATATGCCAAAAATGACGGAAAAGTTTCAAAGGTGAGTGTCAAGGCAGGAGATAATGTGGAGGAAGGCTCAGATATCCTGCAGATAACCGGAAATTCCACGGACGTACTGCAGGTTCTGGTAAAGGATAGCAATAACTATAACGTATATACGGACAATATAGCAGATGTGGGAGAGCGCGTATCACTTGAGCTGGACGGTACAACAATCTATGGAAACTGTATCGGTTTTGCCGGTTACGGCAGGGAAGCTCAAAAGGGATATATAAATCAGGATGATAAAGGTGTGCATATTACCGGAAACACAGATTCGGGATATGGAAATGCAGCATTTTATATAAAACTTGACAATGGAATACCGGATGATCTGACCAGGGCATCTGCTGTAAAGTTTTCTTATGTTTCTTTTAAAAAGGTGGTAGTGGTGCCGACTTCGATCATACACAAGCAGGTCAATCCTATGGACAAAGATGATATATCATACTATGTGTGGAAAATTGATGGGGACAGCGTGGTAAAGCAGCCGGTAATATTGGGCGATTATACATCAGGCAGCAATACACTTGTGCTTTACGGTATTGATGAGGGCGATGAAATATGTTTGGCTTCGTAATTAATAAATTAAAAAACAGAAAATGGTTAAATTTGTGTCTGCTTATGGGAGTGACTTTGTTTATAGCACTTTTTGTGTGCCACTCTATGTTTGAAAAGGGTGCGGGAAATCAGATACTCGACAGACTTTTTACGGATCATGCCACACAGCAGAATGAGTTTCCTGCACAGATGAGCCGCGAGGGAACATATGCGGTGGCAGATTATCCTGATTCGCAGTCAGTACTTGATAAGCTGTCAGGATACGAAAAGAAGTGGACTGAATATGTGGATATAAACAAGGTTTCCTCACAGCAGCTTATCACACTCCCAGGAGGACGCGCGGATACAGAGTTTGGAGGACCTAACAATTATTTTACAATAGGATATCTGCCGGGACTTTCGGAGTACGCGGATGTTGTAAAATCTCAGACTGACACAGCCACATTCGAATGCAGTATAAGCGAAAAGACAATGGATCACTACGGACTTGTAGCAGGTGAAAAAATCTATTTACAGGTACCTGATGGCAGTGGAAAAAAGGAAATTTCTTTCGTCGTATCACAGATCTGCCGTGAAAAAGATATAAACGATCCATATTGGGCCAAGACGCTTTCGGATATGGGCGATGTGATATTTGTTTCGCAGGATGTTTTTGACGAAATGATGCAGTATTACAGCGAGGACAATATTAGCTACAGTGATTTTCTCATGCTGGATTATACGCAGATCAACACGGAAAATGCCTCACTTTATGACGGGTATATGGAGCAGTTTAAGGATGCTGACAAGCTCTACAATGACAACATCCGTGATACGCTGGAGCGTTTTTTTACACAGCAGAAGACGATAAAGCTGATGCTTTGGGCGTTGGAGCTGCCGTGTCTTGTGCTTTTGATTTTATTTATAAGAATGATATCTGTACAGATACTTTCGCTCGAGCAAAATGACATACTTGTTTTAAGAAGCCGCGGTGCGACAAAATTACAGGTATTTATTTTGTACTTACAGCAGTCGGGAATAATAGCGTTTGCGGGCTGTGTACTCGGAATAGTACTCGGATATATAATGTGCCGGGCTGCCGCATCTACAGACGGATTTTTAAGATTTACGGCAAAGGATATAAGCACTTACAAATTTGTATGGCAGATGCTTGTCTATGCGGTGGCAGCGGCAGTTATCATGGTGCTGTTTATCACAGTTCCGGTGTGGAAAAAATCAAAGGATGCCATATCAGAGCGCAGCAGTAGGGGACGAATATCAAAGAAAAAGCCTCTTTGGGAGAAATGCTTTATAGACGTTATACTTTTGGCTCTGTCAGCATATCTGCTTTACAATTACAACAAGCAGAAGAGTACGCTTGCGATATCTGTTCTTGAGAACAGGAGCATAGATCCTGTCATGATACTGGACAATTCGCTTTTTATATTTGCAGCGGCACTTTTGTGCGTAAGACTTACCGGACTTATTATTCTGCTTGTGGACAGGCTCTTTAAAAAGCATTTTTCTCCGGCAATGTATGCATCATTTTTACAGCTAAAACGAACCAGATACAATCAGGGATTTCTGGCAGTATTTCTTATCATGACAGTGGCTGGCGGTATTTTTGACGCGAATATGGCGCGCACCATGAACAGCAATATGGAGCAGCGTATCGTCTACAATGTGGGCTGTGATGCGATATACAACGAAGATTTCAGACTCAGGATACAGTACAATAAAAATGGCTCTGTAAACTGGATGTATGACGAGCCTGATTTCGGTAAATACGAGTCGCTCAAAAATGAGGGCATCTGTGACGGTGTCACGCGTGTGCTTGAGGACGAGAGGGTAGACATTTCCGCAGGCAGTGGTTCGGTTTCGGATGCATATCTTATGGCGATAAACACAAAAGAATTCGGTGAGACTGCGAAATTGCAGAGTGGACAAAATGATGATATTAATGACGCTCACTGGTTCAATTACCTGAATGAGCTGGCAAAAGAGCCGGACGGAGTCATCATTTCGTCAAATCTGGCAAAAGATCTGGGACTTAAAGTTGGTGACAGCTTAAATTACTCAAGGTATGTACCGGAGGCTGTCGATGAAGATCAGATCTACGCATCCGAGAATGTAAAGGTATGTGCCATAGTAAAAGGTTTTCCGGGCTACGAGCGTTACACCTATGAGACAGATGCAGACAAAAATGTGACCGAGCAGGAGAAATACCTGATCGTTGCAAATTATGCTAGGGTTGTGGAAAAGTTCGGCATGACACCGTACAGTGTGTGGATGAACCTGTCAAAAGGAAAAACGGTGGATGATATTGTGGGATATCTGGGCGGTGAGAACAGTGAAAATTCAGATAGTACAGCAGACAATTTAACAGACACTCAAAGTGAAAAAGTACAGAGTGAAATATACAGGAATATAACATCCGCGCAGCAGCTTATAGACGAGAATAAAAACTCAGCCACAGTGCAGATCACAAACGGTATGTTTACATTAAGTTTTATACTTTCACTGATAGTGTGCTCAGTAGGATTTTTGCTGTATTGGGTTATGACACTAAAACAGAGGGAGCTGCAGTTTGGTATATACCGCGCAATGGGAATGAGAATGAGAGAGGTAAAAGCAATGCTTTTAAACGAGCAGATATTTTTATCATTTCTGCCGCTTCTTGCGGGAGCAGGCATAGGTATAACTGCAACAGCGATGTTTGTAAGGCTCATATCGATCATATATCTGCCGCAGAAACACAATATCGGAGTAAATGTATATATTTATCCATCTGATATGCTGGAGCTTACAGGAGTACTTTTCGTGGCTGTAGCCGTATGCTATGTGGTTATCAGCAGACTGCTTAAGAGTATGAAGATAGCACAGGCACTGAGGCTTGGAGAAGATAGTTAGCAGATAAAAATGATTTTGTGGTAGTCGGTAGAAAGTTTTTATAGCATAGTAAATGAGGTCGTGACATATGGAAAATGCGATAATTGCTCAAAATATAAAAAGATATTTCAAGGCGGGAGATGGTACAACAGTCCACGCACTTGACGGAGTATCCATGGAGATAAAAAAAGGAACACTTGCCATCTTAAAAGGGCGTTCCGGCTCCGGAAAGACCACACTTCTTAATATCCTTAGTGCGCTTGATATGCCGACAGAGGGAAGTGTGCAGTTTCTGGATAAAAATCTCGAGCAGATGACCGAGAAAGACCGGGAAATGCTAAGGCGGTATGAGATGGGATTTGTATTCCAGTCTATAGCACTAATTCCCACGATGACGGCATATGAGAATGTGGAATTTGCCCTTAGACTTGCAAAAAATAAACGTCAGATACAAAAGAATTTGACTGATATGGATAATGACATTGGAGATGCAAAAACCGATGTGATAAATGAGAATATGCATGACAAAGTATCAGAGCTGCTGGAGCGTGTCGGACTCTCAAAGCGCATGGATCATATGCCGGAACAACTATCGGGAGGTGAGCAGCAGAGAGTTGCGATAGCGCGCGCTGTGGTTCATCGCCCGAAGGTGGTCTTTGCGGATGAACCGACAGGAGCACTCGATACCGCTTCTGGATTTGAAGTCATGCGATTGTTCCGTGAGTTGATAGACGATGAGGACATTACAATAGTTATGACCACGCATGATCCGAACCTGATGGAGCTGGGAGATGAAGTGTTTGAGCTTAGTGACGGCATAGTAATTTAAATTAAAAGGGGGAAAAGTAGATGATAAACTGCGATGGACTGGTAAAAATATATGAGACCGACGATAAAAAGGTGATGGCACTGGAGGGACTTGACCTGACGGTGGAAACAGGAGAGATGCTTGCGGTAATAGGAAAATCCGGCAGTGGAAAATCCACCCTTTTAAATATGATAGGAGGACTGGAAACACCCACAGCGGGAGTACTCACTATTGACGGAAAAGACATTTCCACATATTCAGAAGCTGAAATGGTGAGATACCGCAGGGACAAGGTGGGCTTTGTGTGGCAGAAAAGTGCCAAAAATCTGTTCCCATACCTGACTGTGCTGCAGAATGTCGAGGCCGTGATGATGTTTGAAAATTCAGGTAATACCGGTAATTTAAAACACGGCGCTCATGATGAGAGCAGAGGAGAACATGTAAATAGATGCAGGGATAATAATAAAAGCTATGCCCTTAAACTGTTAAATGCAGTGGGATTACAGGAGCACAAGGATAAGCTTCCGGCTCAGCTATCGGGAGGAGAGCAGCAGCGTGCAGCGATAGCGGTGGCACTGGCAAATAAGCCGGATATACTGCTTGCGGATGAACCGACCGGAGCCGTGGATACAAGGACTGCTGATACAATCTATGAGCTGTTTCATAAGCTGAACAAAGAGCTTGGTATAACCATCATCATAGTCACACACGATATGGCACTTGCAGGCCGTGTAGACCGCACAGTGCTTATATCTGACGGAAAGGTAAGCACGGAGAAATTGAAGAAACACCCTGCAATGGAATATACGGTATTGGATAAGGCACACAGGATAAAACTCACTGATGAGATGCTTGAGGCAGCGGGGATAGAGTCTAATAAGGTCAGGGTTGATGTGCAGGATGGAAAGCTTGTGATATCGCGGATTTAAGACATATTAAACGTTTAGCGTTATAGAGCCTTTTTATCTTACGGGTTGGTATTGGCTCTTGCAATATCTTATTAAAATTTAGGGCATTTATGGTTATAATTATTTTGTTTGAAAAATACTGTGAGTCTGTCTATAATTGAGCTATAGATAATTTCAAGAGGCATAATACAATATGATAAAAATAGGTATTGAGTAGTTAAGTGCATCGTTCACGGGGTTATTATTGAAATATGGTTTTTGTCATGTTATTTTTATCTTGGAAATAAGCCTGCTAAATTTGTTGAGTACCATTCGTGTCATTCATGTATTTATGGTTGAAGATATATGGATTATAGGATATAAAGAAATTAACAACAGTTGAGGAGTCAGGAACGGTTGCAAACAGGAGTGACAAAATAAGGGGGAATATGAAGAAGAATTTAAAAATTTTATTCATACAATTATGTGTTTTGGCAATAGGCTGCTTTATCGGAGAAGCAGTTTTCGGCTTGCCCAAATGGCTTGGACTTGTGATAGCAGGTCTTATGTTTTATTTGGTATTTTTTATAATACAGATTAAAGGTGCTATGAGTAATATCAAAGATGAAGTGTCAAGTGATGGCATAGCCGGAGCAAGAATATGCGGAGTCTTTATTTCTGCGATACTACTTGCATTTATATTGGGAATATATGTTTATCAAGCGGCTAATATAGCGATGACTATAGCCGGTGTGGTATTGCTTATATTACAGCGGAGAAAAATAAAAGGGTTTTTCTTTGAGAATCGCTGGGAGAATAATTTTTGGTTGGTGTATTTTGGTATTGCATTTATTATTTGTGGTATTTTTTCTGTATTTGCGTGTCTGGATATTGCACCATGCACGGAGCTTTGTGGTGTTTACAGGGCTATCGGTATCATAGTGTGGATTTTGGTGATTTTATGGACACTTCCGCCTGATACATGGTTGGCCAGATTTGCCACAAATAACTATAAGAGATATGAAGATAATTATGATTAAGAAAGAAAAATAGAGATTATTTTCTAATGAAAATTATCGGACAAAATAAGGAGGATAAATGAAAAAAATAGTTTCTAATTTGTCAGTGATGATTTTTGTCATAGGATGTGCAATAATGGAAATAACAACATGGTTTATTGATTCATATGTTATGTTTTATATAGGAATAATTATTGTTATAGTGGGAATTATTGGAATGATTATTCAAGGAAAGTTTAAGAAAGTAATTGAGTTTATTATAGAGTATTTTTAGAAAGTTTTGCTTTCAACATTTTACCACTTGATAGTTTATAGAGAATAAAAATAGATAAAAAGTTAAGAAAAGGAGAAAATGAAAGTAATGTTGCCTAATACTTGAACAATATCATGGGGTTGTCTATAATGTAGTAAAAAGAAAATGGAGTTTTAATAAATGAAACGATTTACAGCAATATTATTTACAGGCGTGATGATATTTACCCTTGCATCATGCGGCAAAAAAGCACAGGATACACCGACAGAGCCTGCAACAGAGACACAGGCTGCAACAGAGACACAGGCTGCAGAGAAGGTTGAGATGCCTACGGAAACGGAAGCCGTGACAGAGGTGGTAACAGAGGCTGCAAAAGACACGCAGCAGACAGAAGCACAGCAGGAAGAACAGACTGCCGAACAGCAGGACGAGGAGAAGAACAATTCAGGTGAAAATAATTCCTCTTATCAGTATGTAGAAAGAGCATCCTATGAGAATGGAGAATCAGTGTCACTAAATCCTTCATGGCAGTATGCAGACCATTCAGCGATAAATTCAGGCTGCGCGGTCATGTACAAGGCTACAGCAAACCGCAAAAACATAGTAGTAGGTGTCAATGCTGGACACGGTACAAGCGGAGGAACTTCGGTGAAGACACTTTGTCATCCGGACGGCTCGGCAAAGACCACAGGTGGTACAACAGGCGCAGGCGCAACAAAAGCAGTAGCAGTTTCAGGTGGTATGTCCTTTAATGACGGTACACCGGAGAGCTCTGTCACACTCCGTATGGCGCAGATATTAAAGGACAAGCTGCTTGCGGCAGGCTATGATGTGCTTATGGTAAGAGACGGAAGCGATGTACAGCTTGACAATGTAGCACGTACTGTCATCTGCAATAATGCGGCAGACTGTCATATCGCTCTGCACTGGGATGGTGACGGACTAAGCTACGATAAGGGCTGCTTTTACATATCAGTGCCGGGAGGTATAAAGGGTATGGAGCCTGTTGCATCGCACTGGCAGCAGCATGATGCACTTGGGGCAAGCCTGATAGAAGGACTGCGCGCTCATGGAGCAAAGATAAACGGTAATGGCTCAATGGCGATAGACCTGACACAGACCTCATACAGCACGGTACCGTCAGTGGATGTAGAGCTTGGCAACGCATGTTCTGACCACAGCGATGCCACACTTGAAAATCTGGCAGACGGACTGGTGCAGGGAGTCGAGGGATATTTCTAGAATATAAAGTGGAGATTTAGCCGGCTTTTGGAAGATGTGAAGAAATAAAGAAAACCAGTAAAAAACTCTTGACTTCTCACCAAAAATATTGTAGTATACGTTTTGTGCAAAACACAAGGGCTTGTAGCTCAGCCGGTTAGAGCGCACGCCTGATAAGCGTGAGGTCGGAAGTTCGAGTCTTCTCAAGCCCATCCTTGTAATAAGCGTATTATGAAAGCCACGGATTGCTCCGTGGCTTTTGTTTTATGTGTATCTACACCTGCACAATGCGTCCGTGTCTGCCCATTCCTTTAAAAAATCCCGCATTTATTCCATCATACTTTTTGGCACTGCACTCAGAAACCATGAGCTGCTGCTTATATTTGTAATCATCCCACTCGAGAATTGCTGTGACGTAGGGCTGTTCCTCCATTACACGCACAGTCGTATTTTTCTTTGAAAACACAGGGTATTTTCCGGTGTATCCATTTTGAAGCAGCTCCTTTTCAAGCGCTTTACGCTTTTCTTTTATGCGTTCATTTATCTTATTTCCGTAATTTCTCTCCGGATAATCCTTTGATGCCTTTATCACAAGCTTATAAATATACTGATAAAGCGGTACTCTTTTTGCATCGGCTAAATGTCTGCTCAAAAGCTTTTCCGTTTTTTCACATGGATTTGCCCTGTAGCGTGCAATGAGCTTAAGATAATCAGTGTCCGAAACCTCCCTGCAAAGCTCCTCCATAATGTCTATTCCCTCTACACGCGCCGGAAAATGATACTCCATCAAATCGCCGGGTACCGGTGTCCATCTGCGAAATGGTGCAAAGTAAATAAGGCTCTGGATAAAACATTCTGTCTCGTTGCAGTATTCCTTTCCCATGTACATATACTTGTCTGCGATTGTTCCTACCATATATACGAGCATGCGCCACTGTTCCTGTCCCTTTACCCAGAAATGTCCTATTTCATGGTATTTAAAGCATGCCTCATGCACATGCAAATTATCAAACCAGAGTGTGATCACATTGTCCTGCTGGTGCAGAATGAGTCCATAACCTTTTTCACTTCCTAAAACCAACGATGCCAAAATGATTTCTTCCTCGCTATGATAATCGCCCTTTAACACTGCATTTTCCAAAGTCAGGTAGCATTCCACCGCATCATTCATGATATATGGGATTATATATTTGTCATCACTTCTGCATATATCAAATGAACCGTAATCAAAGAGCTCTGCGAGCATGTAAAATGCGCGTGGCATATCCTCTTTTAAGCCGGGAAGTGCTTGGGCAACAGGACTTGAACCTGCACGGTCTCCCACTAGAACCTAAATCTAGCGCGTCTGCCAATTCCGCCATGCCCGCAAACACTTTGACAGTATATCATTTTGTTTCAGGTGTGTCAATATTATTTATCACATTACGAAAGCGGGTTTTCTCCATTTGTTTTATTTTTCGGATATTCGTTTGAGTGTGCACTGATGACCTCATTAATCCAGTCTACACACTGCTTTTTACCGTCATCTGTAAATGGAAAGGTATTGTCAGTTTTTTTGCTGTCATCGGTCAGGTCAAAAATATACGGCCCCGGCCATATCCATGCATGAAATATTGGCTCACCCTTTTCCTCGGGTGTATCTTCGGTGGCTTCCTTAATGATAGGCTCCTCACGCTTTATGAGAAAACGCATGCCGTTCATCCAGCCGGTAAAGGTTGTTTTTTTATAGTAGTTGAGATTGAGTGCATCGTCGTATGTAAGCATAGGTGGCTCCTTGATATATAATGATATGTAATTATACACCAAATATCCGTTTAATGCCAGAATAACGCCGGTACTTAACAATTCAAAGTAATCATGCACTGAAAATTAATATTTTAATGCGAAAATAAAAATGAATAAAAATGTATAAATAATGCTTATAAGCTACATAAATTACCCTTATTAATGAGTATTATAAAAAAATGACTAATTTTTATGCAAAAATGAAAATAATATAGGAAAATATATCCAATTGACAAAGTATGATTTCTGTGTATAATAAAAAAGAATTGTTCGCGTCAGAACGACAGTTGTATCAGACAGCAAGATTAGGGAGTGTGTAATGACAATGACGTCATTCGCACTTTTTTGCGTATTAGACAAAATACTTTGACGTGGTGCAGTGATAATGCTTTAAAAAATAAAAATAATGCATTATCGATACAAATCCAAGAGGGAGAGAAAAATATGGGTAAGTACATTGTAAAGAGAGTTATTCTCGCGATTTTTACAATCTTCATTATCAGTCTTATTACATTCTTTGCCATGAATGCAATTCCGGGTGGTCCATTCAATTCGGAGAAGGCAAAGAGTCCGGCGGTAATGAAAGAGCTTGAGGCACGCTACGGACTGGATCAGCCACTTATAGTCCAGTACAAGAATTACATGGCAGGCGTGTTGCACGGAGATTTCGGTGTTAGTCTTAAGACAGACCGTCCAATCTCAGATATCATTGGGGAGAGCTTCCCGATTTCAGCGAAGCTTGGACTTTTAGCGGCGCTCACTGCGATAGTATTCGGAGTGGTGCTCGGTTCGATAGCAGCGCTGATGCGAAACAGGTGGCCGGATCGAGTTATAGTATTCTTCGTCACACTGATTACGTCGATGCCGTCATTTGTCATCGCTACGTTATTACTTTATTTCTTCTGTATAAAGCTTGGTGTGGTGCAGGCCTTCAGCTCAGGAAGCAACATGGTATTACTTCCGGTGCTGTCACTGTCACTTTCACCGATGGCATATATTACAAGACTTACAAAGACTTCAATGCTTGATGCACTCGGACAGGATTACATCCGTACGGCAAAGGCCAAGGGTGTACATCAGTACAAGATTATATTTGTACATGCGCTTCGTAATGCGCTCATTCCGGTCATCACATATGTGGGACCTATGATTGGTGGTATCCTCACAGGTTCAATGGTTATTGAGAGTATTTTCAATATCGGAGGACTCGGTTCCAAGTTCGTAAGCTGTATCACAAACCGTGATTACACAATGATTATGGCTACAACACTTTTCCTTGCTGTCATCATGGTAGGCGCGAACCTCATTACAGATATTGTATACAAAGTGATTGATCCACGTATTAAGCTTGATTAAGGAGAGATAAAGATGAAAGATAATATGAAGAGAGCTCCTTTCTCCACACAGATTGACCTTAGCAAGTTCGATATGAAGGATTTTGCCAAGGCATCAGATGAAGAGAAACGCCAGCAGGAGGTTATGGGTGAGTCAACTACCTTCTTTAAGGATGGTCTTAAGAGACTCCGCAAAAATCCACTGGCTATGGGTTCTATTATAGTTTTGGTTTTACTTATTTTGGTTATTCTTCTGGCACCAAAGATTGTGCCTTACGGCTATGCAGATATCGTTAAGGGTGCACAGAACTTAGGACCTTTCCAGTACAGCGATGCTGAGCAGGCACAGATTGATGCAGGTGAGAAGCTGTTCCCGCACATTTTTGGCACAGATGAGCTCGGAAGAGACTATTTTATCCGTGTTGTTTACGGAGCTCGTGTATCGCTGGGAGTTGGTGTGTTTGCATCACTGCTTGTGCTTATAATCGGTATCATTTACGGTTCCGTATCAGGCTTCTGCGGTGGCAAGGTAGATATGGTTATGATGAGAATAGTAGATATCATTTATTCATTGCCGGATATGCTGCTCATCATTTTACTCGCAGTTGTATTAAATGAGGTGCTAACACCTGTAATAAAGGGTACAGTGCTTTCAAAGCTCGGTGTCAACATGATTGCACTTTTCATAGTGTTTGGATTGCTTTACTGGGTAGGAATGGCAAGACTTATAAGAGGTCAGATTCTTACCATTAAGCAGAATGAGTACATTCTCGCAGCAAAGTGTATCGGAACATCATCAGCCCGCACTATCAGAAAACACATTTTACCGAACTGTCTGTCAGTAATCATTATTACTACAGCGCTTCAGATACCATCAGCCATCTTTACTGAGAGTTATCTGTCATTTATCGGACTTGGTGTTTCGGCTCCTATGCCTTCACTTGGTTCGTTGGCAAATACAGCGCGTGGTGGACTCCAGAGCTACCCATTGCGTCTTATTTTTCCGGCGCTTACGATTTGTATCATTGTTCTTACATTGAATCTTATCGGTGACGGCTTAAGAGATGCATTTGACCCTAAATTATCGAAATAGTAAGGAGTGAGTAAGATGGAAGATAATAAGTTTGTTCTTGAAGTATCTGATCTGCACACTACCTTCAAGACCGATAACGGAGACGTATCAGCTGTAAACGGTGTCAGCTTTAAGCTTGAGCCGGGAAAGACTCTTGGAATCGTAGGAGAGTCAGGCTCAGGAAAGTCGGTTACAGCATATTCAATCATGCAGATTCTTGCTGAGAATGGTGCCATCACAGGCGGCTCAGTAAAATATAAGGGTGAGGATATCACCAAATTGAACAAAAAGAAAATGGCAGATTTCAGAGGAAAATGCTGTTCAATCATTTTCCAGGATCCTATGACATCGCTTAATCCGGTATTTACGGTAGGCTACCAGCTTGAGGAGGCAGTGCTTCTTCACACAGATCGTACAAAGAAGGAAGCAAAGGAGCGCGCTATAGAGATGCTCACACTTGTAGGAGTAAATGAGCCTGAGAAGCGTGTAAATCAGTACCCTCATGAGCTTTCGGGTGGTATGAGACAGCGTGTCATGATAGCTATGGCATTAGCCTGTGAGCCGGATATCCTTATCGCAGATGAGCCGACAACAGCTCTTGATGTGACTATCCAGGCACAGATTCTTGAGCTTATGCAGTCACTGCAGGAAAAGCTTGGTATGGCAATCATCATGGTTACACATGATCTGGGTGTCATTGCTTCAATGTGTGATGAGATCATAGTTATGTACGGTGGCCGTGTGTGTGAGAGAGGAACAGCAGATGCCATATTCTACAGCCCGGCGCATGAGTACACAAAGGGACTGCTTCGTTCAATCCCTACAAAGACCAATTCAAAAACCAGGCTTGTTCCTATCGGAGGCACACCAATCAATATGCTCAACATGCCAAAGGGCTGTGCATTCTGCCCTCGCTGTGATGCCGCTATGAAGATATGTCTCACCGAAAAGCCGGAGGAAATCTGGGTTGGAGAAGATCATCTCGCATCATGCTGGATGAATATAAAGAATATGATGGAGGAGGGAAAATCAAATGAGTAATGAGACAAATAACAACGAGTACCTGCTCAAGGTAGACCATTTGAAGCAGTATTTCCCTGTTCATGACGGATTTAAAAAGATGGAGTTAAAGGCAGTCGATGATGTGTCATTTGCCATAAAGCCGGGTGAGACGCTTGGACTTGTTGGCGAGTCGGGCTGTGGAAAGACAACCGTAGGACGTACTCTTTTACGTCTGTACCAGCCGACAGCGGGACGCATTGAGTTCGACGGCAATGTATTGTTTGACAGTGAGAAGAAGATAGATGTGAATATGCATCCTTACCGTAAGCAGATGCAGATGGTATTCCAGGATCCGTATTCATCACTCAACCCTCGTATGACGGTTGAGGATATCATCGGAGAGCCTCTCGATGTGCACAAGCTTTACAGTAGCAAGAAAGAGCGCCATGAGATGATTATGGATCTCATGGAGACAGTCGGACTAAACGCAGACCATGCCACACGTTATGCACATGAGTTTTCGGGTGGACAGAGACAGCGTATCGGAATAGCAAGAGCGCTTGCAGTAGATCCGAAGTTTATCGTATGTGATGAGCCGGTATCGGCACTTGATGTTTCAATTCAGGCCCAGGTAGTTAACATGTTTGAGGATCTGCAGAAGGAGAGAGGGTTATCATACCTGTTTATAGCGCATGATCTGCTTGTAGTGCAGCATATCTCTGATAGAATAGCTGTTATGTACTTAGGTCATATGATGGAGCTTGCAGATGCTGATGAGCTGATGGACAATCCAATCCATCCGTACACACAGTCGCTGCTTTCAGCGGTTCCAATCCCGGATCCTGAGACTGCCAGACACAGCAAGCGAATCGTGCTTGAGGGAGATGTTCCTTCACCTCTTCGCATGCCTAGCGGCTGTCCGTTCCGTTCACGTTGTAAATATGCGACAGAACAGTGTGCAGTAGCACGTCCGGAGCTTACAGACAGAGGAAACGGACATATGGTTGCATGCTTCAACCGCTAATATAAGGTTTTTACCGGCATATAGCTTAAGCCACATGTGCCGGTTCTAACATAAATTTATTTTTCATATTAATTAATAGGAGGAAGAAAGATGAAAAAGAGATTAGTAGCACTTACTCTTGTTGCAGCTATGGCACTTGGCATGACTGCTTGTGGAAGCAAGAGCAACAACAAAACAACTACTAACGACACTTCTGATACTGCTGTATCAACAGCCGTAGACTGGACAAGCTATGATGAGTTAGTAGAATCTATCCGTACAGAAGCAGATCTTGCAAAGCGTGCAGAGATGATGCACCAGGCAGAGGATATGCTTATGGATACATGGTGTGTTATTCCACTTTACTACTACAATGACCAGTATATGCTCAAGGATTATGTCACAGACGTATACTCAACAGTAGAGGGTATGAAATACTTCTACAATGCAAAGAACACAAAGAATGCCGGAAAGTTAAACATCTTCATGGCATCAGAGCCAGATCATATCGATCCTGCATTAAACAGTACTGTTGACGGCGGATGTCTTGCAGTAAACAGCTTTGAGGGTCTTATGCGTTACAACGCTGAGGGCAAGCTTGAGCCTGCATGTGCAGAGAGCTATGAGGTTTCTGAGGATGGCCTCACATACACATTCACAATGCGTGACGGTCTTAAGTGGTCAAATGGTGATGAGCTTACTGCAAAGGATTTCGAGTGGTCTTGGAGGAGAGCTGCAGATCCTAAGACAGCTGCAGATTACAGCTACCTTTGCGCAGTATTCGCAGGATATGATGATACAAAGGGTCTTGCTGCTGATGATGTAGTAGCTTCTGATGATGGAAAGACTCTTACAGTCAAGCTTAAAGCAGTTACACCATACTTCCTTGACTTATGTGCATTCCCATTCTTCTTCCCTGTAAACCAGAAGTCAGTAGAGGGAAATGATGACTGGGCAAACGATGCAAGCGACAAGTTCGTTACAAACGGTGCATTCACACTCAAGGAGTGGAAGCATGATTCAAGCATGACATATGTTAAGAATCCTAACTACTGGGATGCTGACAATGTAACAGTTGATGAGATGAACGTAATGCTTACATCTGATGATGTTTCAGCTTACACAGCTTACCAGAACGGTGACCTTGATTTTATTGATTCAATTCCTACAGCAGAGATTGAGGCAGCTAAGAAGACAAGCGAATTCTACACAGTAGACAACCTTGGAACATACTACGTAGGCTTCAACATTAACTCTAAGCTCTACTCAGAACTTGGATTAGATGCTGACCAGGCTAAGGTATTCAGAAAAGCAATCTGTCTTCTTATCGATCGTCAGTACATTATCGATACAATCGCCCAGGGCGGACAGAAGATTGCCACAACATTTATCCCAGAGGGTGTTACAGATGGTAACGGTGGCGAGTTCAAGAACAAAGATTACTACGGCACAGATTACGATAAGAACTTTGAGGAGGCTAAAGAGCTTCTTGCTTCTATCGGATTATTAGATGAGAGCACAGGCCAGGTAAACCAGACTGTCGAGTTCACATACCTTGTAAACAACTCAGAGTCAAATGTAAAGATTGGTGAGGCTATTCAGGCTGATCTTTCAAAGGTAGGTATCAACTTAAAGGTTGAGCAGCAGGAGTGGAACGTATTCCTTAACAGCCGTAAGGACGGACAGTTTGATTTCGCCCGTGAGGGATGGCTTATGGATTACAACGATCCAATCAACATGCTTGAGATGTTCACAACAAAATCAGGTAACAACGATATGCAGTTCGGTCGTTAATCTGATTTTGCTATCATAACAAAGCCGCTCGTGCCATTCGCACGACGATGCAAATAACATGAAGAGTATATAGGAAGTCATACAGTTATTGTATGGCTTCCTTTTTTGCGTTTAAAGTGGGCTTTTCAGAGCGAAAAAAGGCTCTTTAAAAAAATATGATAATGGTGTAAAATTGTTATTATATAGTTTTAGAATGATGTTTGAGGGTGTGTGATGATTTTAGGACTAAGTGATACGGAAAAGAAATTTAAGACAGCGATGGATACGGCGGGTGCCGACATGACAGTGGTCAACAGCTGGCTTAAGCTGTATGTCAAAACAAAAAAGAATTCCTCCGGTGTTGCAAAGCGCTATTATGGCGTGAAGACAGGCTTAAGCAGCCTGCTTTCAGATTTAAAGGAGCTTGAGCAACAAGTTATCGGGTATTGTGAGCTCACAGGAACAGACTGGAAGCACTTTGGAGAGCTGATAAAGGCTTGCAAAGCGAAAAGCGGCATTTTTGACGATGAATTTTTAATCAGCAAGGTGGACACGGATTTTCACACGACTCTGGACTCTGTTGTAAAGCAGGGGGAGAGATATCTGTCATCCTTTGACAACGGTATCATTTTACAGAGTGAGATAGAGAATCTGATACACCTGACAAATGAGGGGCTTGAAAGGAAAAAGCCTGATTTGTTTGCTCTGTCATATTTCTATCTGGGGCACAGCAACAAAGAGCTTGCAGAGCTAAATTTCACACAAAAGACTAAGAGAGTGCATGAGATATATTACGAGGAGTTCTGGAAGGATATATTAAAGCAGCTTGAGGCATGTGTGAAGCAGGCTGAGGCTATAAATGATAAGTATGAGGGCACGACAGACCGGCGCACGGCAAGGATACTGTCGGAGCTTAAGCCGCTGCTTGTTGGTGTTGCAAAGCAATGGGAGCCGGAACAGACAGCAGAGTACATAATGCGCGATATGTGCAGGATATTCAGGGATTGACATAGAAAATGTAGATTGAAAAGGAGCAGAATATGGATATTATAATTTGGGCAATTATCTTAGGAGCAATTTTTTATATTAATAAAAAATCAAAGAACGCAGGCAGCAAAAATACGCAGCCAAACAAACCGAGACCGCAGCAGAAGCAGATGCAGCAGATATGGAACAGCATGCAGAATACAGTTCAGTCGGGTATGAATGCATTGAACCAGACATATCAGCAGAAACCACAGCCACAGATGCAGCAGAGAGCACAGCAGCCTCAGAGAGCACAGCAGTCTCAGAGACCACAGCCACAGCAGAGACCGCAGCAGAGCAATCCGGATATAGTGCAGAGGGCCGTGAAAAATAACGCACGCTTTGCGGATGATACGACACAAAAAGAGCTTGAGGCTATGCACGGACATAGCGAGGCACAGCAGAGGATGGCTCAGGAGCACTCAAGAAACTGCCAGACACTGCATACCAAAGCGGCAGACGGTGCAAAGATTATAGAGGCTGAGACACAGAGCATGTTTGGCAGTGTTGAGGATCTGATTGCCATGGGATACAGCGGCAATCTGGAGTTTGAGAGAGATTTCCTTGGAGAAGGCTTAGACATGATTAACAACTTTTAAATAATAGGAAAAGAGGCAGAAATGATGGACAGAACACCAAAGCCCGGAGAGCTTTACAGGCACTTTAAGAATAAGCTGTACCAGATAGTTACAGTGGCGACACATTCAGAGACAGGGGAAAAGCTTGTGATTTATCAGGCTTTATATGATGATTTTGGGATATACGCCAGACCACTCGACATGTTTGTAAGCGAGGTGGACCATGAGAAATATCCTGATGTGAAGCAGAAATACAGATTTGAGAAGATCACGCTTAAGGATAAGCCGGAGGATATGTCGGGAAAGAGTATCTCTTTGAGCACTAATGAGATTGCAGCTAATGCACCTGAAGCTGTGAGTGTTCAGACACAGGCATGTTATGAGCCGGCACCGGATGCAGATGAAGGCCAGGCACCGGATCCGCGTTTGCTGGAGTTTCTTGATGCGGATACCTTTGAAGAGAAGTACAATATACTTATTTCAATGAGGGATATCATAACCGACCGCCTTATAGATGACATAGCGGTGGTTATGGATGTTGTAGTTCCTGAGGGCCCATTGCAAAAGCGGTATGATGATTTAAAGAATACGATAAAGACCAGGCAGTACTATGAATTTTCCAATCGGCTCAGATAGCTGTTGTGATATTTGCCGGATTCAGTGACATCCTCGCCAAACCAGTCAGGCGCTGTGAATTCGTTTGCTGCGTCGACAGAGTCGAATTCAACCTCCACGAGTGTAAGAGGAGCCAGATCACCCTCAAATACATCAAGCTCTGCGGTCAGATCACCGTCAAGAGGTATGAGATAGCGTGTCTTTTCGATGAGACGACCGTCAATCTTTTGGACAAGATGGTCGTAGGCTTCTTTTGTGAGAGGAAGATTGTACTCCTCGCGCACCATAAGACCGGCTCCCTTGTAGGTCATATAATAGCTGTCATTTGAGCGTCTGACTCTGACAACAGGCGAGGTGCACAGATAGCCCTGGGCGATTTTTTTGCTCGCGTAGCTGTCTAAATTGGAAGGAAGCTGTTTAAGTAAGTATTTTCTTTCGATTTCCATGGTATATCCTTTCAGGTTACTGGTAGATTTATAGTTACGGTTTATATTTTTGTTTTACCCTCATATCATTTATGTATGATTATAATGACCGGTATTTAAAAATTCAAGGACGAACCGCAGCTTTTTAGTATTATCAAAGAAAAATAAAGGAGAAAAATATGATTAAAGTAGGAATTTTTATGGCAGACGGCTGTGAAGAGATTGAAGGACTTACAGTAGTTGATATAGTTAGAAGAGCAAAGCTTGAGATTGAAACCATATCAATCACGGAAAAAGCCGAGGTGACAAGCTCTCATCAGGTGACATTTAAGACAGATACCACAAAGGCACAGGCTGATTTTGACAGCTACGATGCAATCGTACTGCCGGGAGGCATGCCGGGTACATTAAACCTTGGCGCGGATGAGACCGTAGTAAAGACAATTAAGAGATTTGCCGCTGAGGGAAAACTTGTTGCAGCGATATGTGCAGCGCCTAGCGTGCTCGGTGAGAATCATATACTTGAGGGCAAAAAAGCTACCTGTCATCCGGGCTTTGAGGAAAAGCTGCTCGGTGCACAGTGGCTTGAGCAGCCTGTAGTTGTGGATGGCAATGTGATTACAAGTCGTGGAATGGGAACAGCTATTGCGTTTGCACTCGAGCTTGTCAGATACTTCACAGACGATGCCACAGTAGAGCATATTCGACAGGGACTGGTATACTAATACAACGTTCAGCAAATAATCATATTATTAGTATTATAACAAAAGAGGTCACACACCAACCCCATGGTGCGCGACCTCTTTTTATGCTTGCATTTGAAGCGTACATTTGAAGCCTGCTATTGCAGAGCTTATTTCATCTGCTGCTCCTGCTTCATGATCATCTGCTTGACCATCTCGCCACCGATTGAACCGGCCTGCTTAGAAGTAAGGTCACCGTTGTAGCCCTCTTTTAAAGGGACTCCAAGCTCTGAAGCAACCTCTTCCTTGAAACGGCTCATAGCCTCTTTTGCCTCCGGTACAGAAGCCTTTTTACTACTTGATGCTGCCATAATGCAATACCTCCTTTTAAAACGTTATACACAAGCTGTATGTGTATGGAAATATTATGCCGTAAAATGACAAAAATATGTTTTGGTATTGCTGACAATTTATGGAATTATACACAAAAGCAAATTTAATGTAAAAAACACTGGAAATAGTGGATTTGTTGTGTTATAATCATCCAATGACTGGGCTTAGCAGTTTATAAAGCATGCCCACATTACATTTGATGTACATACCATTCATATATATTTTTAAGGAGGATAACGATTGACATGAGTGTACAGGTTGAGAATTTAGAGCATAATATGGCGAAGCTTACTATTGAGGTAGCAGCTGAGGAATTAGAGAAAGCATTGGATTCTGCATATCAGAAGCAGAAGAAACAGATTAGTGTACCTGGATTCCGTAAAGGAAAAGTGCCAAGAGCTATGATTGAGAAAATGTATGGAGCAGGTGTGTTCTACGAGGATGCAGCAAACATTCTTATGCAGCAGACATACGCAGGTGCGGTTGACGAGAGCGGTGTTGACATTGTTTCACGCCCAACAGTTGAGGTTACTCAGATTGAGAAGGGACAGCCTTTCATCTACACAGCAGAGGTTGCTGTAAGACCTGAGGTTACTCTTGGTAAGTACATGGGCGTTACAGTTACAAAGATCGACACATCAGTTTCTGATGAAGAGGTTGACGCTGAGCTTGAGAACCAGAGAAACAAAAATGCAAGAACAGTTACAGTTACAGATCGTCCTGTAGCAGAGGGAGATACAGCAGTTATCGACTTTGAGGGATTTGTTGACGGAGTAGCTTTCGAGGGTGGAAAGGGTGAGAATCATCCATTAGAGATTGGTTCACACACATTCATCGATACATTCGAGGATCAGTTAGTAGGAAAGAACACAGGCGATGAGGTTGAGGTCAATGTAACATTCCCTGAGAAGTATCAGGCAGCAGACCTTGCAGGAAAGCCGGCTACATTCAAGGTTAAGATCAACGAGATCAAGGCTAAGGAGCTTCCTGAGCTTGATGATGAGTTTGCACAGGATGCAGCAGGTGTTGATACATTAGCTGAGTACAAAGAGGAAATCAAAAAGAACCTCACAGAGAAGAAAGAGACAGAAGCTAAGAAGACTAAAGAGGATGAGGCTATCCAGAAGATTATCGATAAGTCAAAGATGGATCTTCCGGAGGCAATGATTGAGACTCAGTGTGAGACAATGGTTGAGGAGTTTGCTCAGAGAATCGCACAGAGCGGTCTTACAATGGAGCAGTACTTACAGTTCTCAGGCATGACAGTTGACCAGCTTAAGGATCAGGTTCGTCCTGAGGCTACAACACGTATCCAGAGCAGCCTTGTACTTGAGCAGATTGCCAAGGAGGAGAACATCGAGGTTACTGATGCAGATATCGATGCTGAGGTAGAGAAGATGGCTAAGGCATACGGCATGGAGGCTGATAAGCTTAAAGAGTACATGGGAGATGCTGAGAAGGAGTCTATGAAGAAAGACATTGCTATCACAAAGGCCGTAGATCTTATCATGGACAACGTTAAAGAGCGTGCAAAGGCAAAGAAAAAGGCTGATGCAGAAGAGTCTACAGAAGAATAAGATTTTTGAATCAAGATTTGATGGACTGGCTCAGAAGCCTATTTTCTGAGCCGGTCTTTTGAGCTTTTATAAAGGAGGTATTTTATATGAGTTTAGTACCATATGTCATTGAACAGACCAGCAGAGGAGAGCGCAACTACGACATTTACTCCAGATTATTAAAAGATCGTATCATTTTCCTTGGAGAGGAAGTAAATGAGACAACGGCCAGCCTTGTTGTTGCCCAGCTTTTATTCCTTGAGTCTGAGGATCCGAATAAGGATATCCACCTTTACATCAATTCACCGGGTGGAATGGTTACAGCAGGACTTGCTATTTACGATACTATGCAGTATATCAAGTGTGATGTTTCAACAATCTGTATCGGTCTTGCAGCCAGCATGGGAGCTTTCCTTCTTGCAGGCGGTGCAAAGGGCAAGAGATATGCTCTTCCAAATGCAGAGATTATGATTCATCAGCCATCTGGCGGTGCAAAGGGTCAGGCTACTGAGATTCAGATTGCTGCAGAAAATATTTTAAAGACAAAGAAGAGATTAAACGAAATTTTAGCAGCCAATACAGGCAAGCCATACGAGACAATTGCAGCTGATACAGAGCGAGACAACTATATGTCAGCACAGGAAGCCGCAGAGTATGGTCTCATAGACAGTGTAATAACAAACAGATAATCAGAAGTTAGATGAATTTAAGAGGGTACCCCATATGGGATGCCCTCATGCAATAAAAGGAGTTAATAATGGCAGGAAAAAACGACGGAAAGATTCGCTGCTCATTTTGCGGTAAGACACAGGACCAGGTAAATCGTTTGATTTCCGGACCTAATGGAGCTTTTATCTGCGATGAGTGTATAGATATATGTGCCGAGATTCTTGAGGAAGAAGGCGTAGAGGGCCATGAGGACAAAAGCAGCGCTAAGGATGATATAAATCTTGTTACTCCGGAGGAGCTTAAGGCGTTTTTGGACGATTATGTAATAGGACAGGACCAGGCAAAGAAGGTGCTTTCGGTTGCTGTTTACAATCACTATAAGAGAGTACTGGCAGGTGATACATCAGATGTAGAGCTTCAGAAGAGTAATATTCTCATGCTTGGACCTACAGGCTCAGGAAAGACACTTCTTGCGCAGACACTTGCCAGAGTGATAAACGTTCCATTTGCTATCGCTGATGCTACAACACTTACAGAGGCAGGATATGTAGGTGAGGATGTGGAGAATATCCTATTAAAGCTTATTCAGGCGGCAGATTATGATATCGAGCGTGCAGAGCATGGTATCATTTATATAGATGAGATAGATAAAATTACAAAGAAATCAGAGAATGTCTCAATCACCAGAGATGTGTCAGGCGAGGGTGTACAGCAGGCTCTTTTAAAGATTCTTGAGGGCACAGAGGCATCTGTACCGCCACAGGGCGGAAGAAAGCATCCGCAGCAGGAGCTTATTCCTATTGATACTACTAATATACTTTTTATCTGCGGTGGAGCATTTGATGGTCTGGAAAAAATTATCGACAGCCGTATGGATACATCATCTATAGGCTTCAATTCAGATGTAAAGTCAAAGACAGAGCTCAATGTAGGAGAGGCGTTTAAGCATGCACTTCCACAGGATTTTGTAAAGTTTGGATTGATTCCTGAGTTTATCGGACGTGTACCTATTACCGTTTCTCTCGAGGCACTCGACAGGGATGCACTTATCCGTATACTTAAGGAGCCTAAGAACTCGCTTATCAAGCAGTACACCAAGCTTTTTGAGCTTGACGGAGTAGGTCTTGAGTTCACAGACGATGCAGTAAATGCCATCGCTGACAAGGCACTTGAGAGAAAGACAGGAGCCAGAGGACTTCGTGCCATCATGGAGGCTGTTATGCTTGACCTTATGTATCGTATACCATCAGACAAGAGCATCAGCAGATGTGTAATAGACAAGGATATCGTTGAGGATAACTTAAAGCTTGATGGTGATTGCGTGCCTGAGGCATATATCGAGGAAAAAGAGGCATCGTAAGTACAAGGCGGTATTTTACAAAAGATACAGCATCGGATAATATAAATTGCACAGCGGTTTTTATGCCAGGCTGTGCAATAATACAGGAGATATAAGTGGAAGAACAGATTATTAACATGCCTGCAGTAGCGCTGAGAGGGCTTACTATTCTGCCTGGGATGATTGCTCATTTCGATGTCAGCAGAGAGCGCTCACTCCGTGCTGTCGAGGAGGCTATGGAGCAGGATCAAAAGATTTATCTTGTCACACAAAGGAATGTGGACAGTGAGGACCCGACTCAGGAAGACCTCTATCAGATGGGTATTGTTGCTGATATAAAGCAGGTTGTCAGATTACAGAATGATGTTGTGAGAATACTTGTAGATGGAATAAGCCGGGCAGCATTGCTTGGCTTTACCGGTAATGAGAAGTACCTTGAGGCAGAAATCTGTTATTGTGATAGTAATGCAGACAGCCTGCCGGAGGATCTCAGGGAAGCCATGCTTCTCGGAGTCAGAGAGGCTTTTCACAGGTATGCGGCAGTCGTCGGCAAAATCAGCAAGGAGCTTATCAGACAGATAGATCAGTATGAGGATCTTGAAAAGCTCATTGATTATGTAACCAACAATCTGCCAGTGTCATATGAGCTTAAGCAGCAGGTGCTTGAGGCAGAGGATATCAATGACAGATATCAGGTTATAGTATCATTACTTCTCTCCCAGGTGGAGGTTATTTCCATAAAGAATGAGCTTCAGAAAAAAGTAAAGGTTCGTGTGGACAAGCATCAGAAGGAGTATGTGCTTCGTGAACAGCTTGGTGTGATACGTGAGGAGCTGGGCGAGAATGCTGACTCGGAGGCTGATGAATATGAGAAAAAGCTATCTGAGTTAGATGCGCCTGACTACGTAAAGGAAAAGACGAAAAAAGAGATAAAGCGCTTTAGAAATATGAGCAGTAGCTCATCAGAGAGCACAGTTGAGAGAGGCTATATAGAGACTGTACTTGAGCTTCCGTGGAACAAGATGTCTGTGGACAACAAGGATCTTGACCATGCAGCACAGGTGCTCGATGATGATCACTACGGATTAAAGGATGTTAAGGAGAGAATACTTGAGTTTCTGGCAGTCAGAAATCTGACAAGCAAGGGAGAGAGTCCTATAATATGTCTTGTAGGTCCTCCGGGAACAGGAAAGACAAGCATAGCCCGTTCAATTGCGTCTGCACTGGAGAAGAAATATGTGCGTATTTCTCTTGGTGGTGTGCGCGATGAGGCAGAAATCCGTGGACACAGAAAGACATATATCGGCGCTATGCCGGGCCGTATAGTAAATGGCTTAAGACAGGCAGGCGTTTCAAATCCTCTCATGCTGTTGGACGAGATAGATAAGGTGTCAAGTGACTACAAGGGTGACACATCAGCCGCTCTTCTCGAGGTGCTTGACAGTGAGCAGAACTGCAGATTCAGGGATCATTACATTGAGATGCCTGTGGATTTGTCGGAGGTGCTTTTTATTGCAACTGCAAATGAGGTTTCAGGCATTCCAAAGCCGCTTCTTGACAGGATGGAGCTTATTGAGGTGTCAAGCTACACTGAAAATGAGAAATTTCACATAGCAAAGGAACACCTGGTTGAGAAGCAAAAGAGCAAAAACGGAATTAAAAAGGAACAGCTTACGATAACAGACTCTGCCCTAAAGGATATCATCAGGCTGTACACCAGAGAGGCCGGAGTCAGAAGCCTTGAGAGGACTATCGGCAAGCTGTGCCGCAAGGCTGCCAGGGAAATCTTTAAGGACAGCGAAGCTGCTGTAAAGGTTACAAAGACCAATCTTAAGACGTATCTGGGCAATCCGAAGTACAGTCCGGAGAAGAAAAATGATCACGCAGAGGTTGGAATAGTTAGAGGCCTGGCATGGACCAGCGTGGGTGGAGTCACACTCGAGGTTGAGGTGAATGTGCTGCCGGGCAAGGGTGAGCTCGTGCTCACCGGTAAGCTTGGCGACGTGATGAAGGAGTCGGCACAGGCGGCACTTAGCTATGTGCGCTCAATAAGCGAAGGATATGGTATTGATGCAGAGTTTTACACGAAGCATGATATCCATATACATATCCCGGAGGGCGCAGTGCCGAAGGACGGTCCATCCGCAGGCATTACTATGGCGACAGCCATGCTCTCAGCCATTACAGACAGAGCTGTCAGGGCAGATGTAGCCATGACGGGCGAGATAACACTGCGCGGCAGGGTGCTTCCGATAGGAGGACTCAAGGAAAAGCTGCTTGCAGCCAAAGTAATCGGAATAAAAACAGTATGTATTCCAAAGGATAATGAAAAGGACCTGGAGGAGATTTCAAAAGAAATAACAGACGGCATGGAAATCGTGCCGGTGGAGAGATTTTCACAGGTGGAGAAGATAGCATTTGTAAAATAAGAATGAGGAAGAGATTATGGTAATTAAAAGTGTTAATTTAGAGACAGTTTGCGGAATTACAAGCACAATCCCTGACAATGAGTATAATGAAGTGGCATTTGCCGGCAAGTCAAATGTAGGCAAGTCGTCACTGATCAACGCACTCATGAACAGAAAGTCACTTGCCAGGATCTCTTCACAGCCCGGCAAGACACAGACCATCAATTTTTATAACGTCAATGACGCCATGTATCTGGTCGATCTGCCGGGCTATGGCTATGCCAATGCCAATATCGAGATAAAAGCTAAATGGGGACAGATGATAGAAAACTATCTTCACACCTCAAAAAAGCTTCAGGCAGTGTTTCTTTTAATAGATATAAGGCATGAGCCATCGGACAATGATATCATGATGTATGACTGGATGGTAAACCAGGGCTTTGCACCGATCATCATTGCAACCAAATCTGATAAATTGAAAAAAAGCCAGATTGCCGCACACATAAAGACTATCAAGGATGTGCTTCATGTGAAGCCGGGCACGGTAGTTATACCGTTTTCGTCAATGTCAAAGGAAGGCAGGGACGAAATCTGGAATCTCATAGATTCACTCGTGTTTGACGAGGAGACACTTCTTGCCATGAAGCAGGAGGAAGAAGCAAAGCGCGAGGCAAAATCAGCAGCAAAAAGAGCCGCTGCATCCCAGCCACACAAAAAGGAGCGCTGGAAGAAGACCGGAAAGCCGGTTGCCAAAAAGACTAAAGAACGCAGAGATAAGGCCAAGAGCAAAAAAAGCGTTAATAATAATAAAAAGAAATAAAGTTATAGAAAGAAAGGCGAATATTTAATATATGAAGAATAAATGCAAATTTGTAGGCATTATGTTTTTGTGTATATTGATAATGTGTACGCTTGCGGTAATGGCATATGAGCACACAGCAGGTATGAAAGGCGCTGCCGGTGGAGCATCAAATGCTTCGGACAGTGAAAAAAATACTGACGAAGCTGATGATATGCTTACAGTCGTGACATCCTTCTATCCAATGTATATTGCAGCTTTAAATATAGTAGACGGAGTGGAAGGCGTTAGACTTGAAAATCTAAGCGAGCCACAGACCGGTTGTCTGCACGATTTTCAGCTAACACCGGAGGATATGAAGCTTTTATCCACAGCCGATGTTTTTGTAATAAACGGAGGCGGTATAGAGTCGTTTATGTCTGATGTGGCAAAAGCGTATCCGAAGCTTGATGTGGTTGAGGCCTGTGAGGATGTGGCACTTCTTTCTGAGGATGATGCAGACAGTGACCACGACCATGATCACGAAGCAGACACAAAATCGGACAGTGACCAAGACCATGACCACGAAGCAGACGCAGAATCAGATAGCGCGCACGATCATGACCATGGTGATGAGAATGCCCATGCATGGATGAGCGTGCCGCGTTACCGCACCATGGTTCAGACAATCGCATCCCGGCTTGCCGAAAAGGATGCAAAGCATGCTGATGAATATTATGCAAATGCAAAAGCATATGATGCAAAGCTTGCAGTGCTTGAAGAAAAGATAAATAGCATAAAGAGTCTTACCAATGGACAGAATATCATCATATTCCATGAGGCCTATGCGTATGTAGCTGATGATTTTTCCATGAATGCATGCTATCTGTTAGACCTTGACGAGGAGCGCTCAGTCAGCGCAGGTGAGATAAAACAGGTAATAGGTGCCATAAAGAATGACGGAGTGTCGGTAATACTAGCCGAGGAACTCTACGGAAAGAGCATGGGAGATACCGTATCGCGTGAGACAGATGTGCATGTGATTTATATCGACCCTCTCAACAGGGGAGAGTACGACAAGGACAGCTATCTTGATGGTATGGAGCACAATATAGAGCTTATCAAAGAGGCATTTACTAAATAAAATTGGAGAAAATATGCGGAAAATAATACAGCCATGTGGCTTTCATTGCATAAAAATAAATAACCTTGGAGTGAGCTTTGGAGAGCAGACAGTGCTTGAGGATGTAAATATGCACATACATTGCGGCTCTTTCAATGTCATAATAGGCCAGAACGGTGCCGGAAAATCTACACTCATAAAGGCGATACTCGGCGAGATACCTCACACCGGTACGATTGAGTTCAAGGATACTAAGGACGGACATATGGCTAAGCTTAAAATCGGCTATGTGCCGCAGTCTGTTAATATCGAGAAAAATACACCGGTCAGCGTGTATGACCTAATAGCAAGCTATCAGTACAATTATCCTGTTTTTCTGCCAAAGAGCAAAAAGATAGAGGCAAAGATAAGGGAGACACTCGAGGTATTTGAGGCTGAGGAGCTCATCGACAAGCAGGTGTGCAACCTCTCGGGAGGACAGCTGCAGAGAGTGCTTCTTTCCATGGCAATCATGGACGAGCCGAACTTGCTGCTGTTGGATGAGCCGGTGTCCGGAATAGACCAAAACGGCATGGAGCTTTTCTATAAGACCATGGATTATTTAAAGACTCACTATGACCTTGCAATCATACTGATATCGCACGATTTGGACTATGTGGCAAAGTACGCAGACCATGTTGTGCTGCTTGATAAGACCGTTGCAAAGCAGGGAACTGTGAAGGAAGTATTCGAGAGCAGGGAATTTGAGAGAATTTTTTACACAGGAGAGGAATCCTGGGTGAGAGAGGAGGAACACAAATGAATATAACCTCCTGGCTTCAATATGATTTTATGAGAAATGCCCTTATCGCTGTGCTCATCATCACACCGCTTTTTGGCATAATGGGAACCATGATTGTAAACAAAAAGATGGCATACTTTTCAGATGCACTCGGACATTCAGCACTTACAGGAATCGCTGTCGGAGTGGTATGCGGCATGGCAGACACCTCGCTTGCCATGGTGATATTTGCGATAGTGTTTGCACTTCTTTTAAATAAGATAGGCAGTCTGAACACTGCATCGACAGATACCATTATATCGGTATTTTCATCGTGCTCTGTGGCGATAGGTCTTGCGATACTGTCAAAGGGCGGCAATTTCAGCAAATACTCAAGTATACTGGTGGGCGATGTACTAAGCATCACAAAGACTGAGATAGTTTATTTAATTGTGATTTTTGTGGTCACGATAGTGTTCTGGGTGTTTTGCTTCAATAAGCTCAACGCCATCTGCATACACAGAAGCGTGGCAAAAAGCAAGGGCATCCATGTGCGTCTTCTGGATAATCTGTTTGCGGTGCTTGTAGCACTCATAGTTATGCTATCCATCAAGTGGATAGGTATACTTATAATAAATGCTCTGCTTATATTACCAGCGGCTTCATCAAGGAATATTTCGGAAAATATGCGTGAGTATCATTTCTTTTCAGTGCTATTTTCAGTTTTTTCAGGAATAGTCGGTCTTGCTGTGTCATACTACACCAATGTGGCAACAGGTCCGATGATAGTGATTATTGCATCGGTAATATATTTTTCGACATTTATATTTGGAAGAAAATTGAAAAAATAACGGCAAGGGATATAAGAAACAGATACAAAACAGCCGATACACAATTGTACCAAGACCGGGCTAAAAACAGAATATGATATATTAGAGGGACTGCGCGCAACGTGCAGTCCCTTTTTAGGTTAATTTAACTGATGAGATGTAAAAATTAACAATTAAATGAGAATATTTAAATTTGCTCTTTTTGAAGGGGTGTGTTATAATCTTTGTATACAAAAAACAGAGGTAATACAATATGGGTAGTAATAACGATATTTCATTAAAAGCATTAGCCAAGATTAACCTGGGGCTGGATGTGGTGAGGCGCAGAGAGGACGGATATCATGAGGTACGCATGATTATGCAGACCATTCATCTGTATGACAGGCTTGATATCAAAAGGACAAAGGAGCCGGGCATACAGATACAGACCAATCTGTCTTTTCTCCCTGTAAACGAGAACAATCTCATATACAAGGCTGCAAAGCTTTTGATGGATGAGTTTTCTATAACTGACGGTGTATCAGTGAAGCTGGACAAGCGTATTCCTGTTGCAGCAGGGATGGCGGGGGGCAGTACTGATGCGGCAGCTATGCTTATAGGTGTAAACAGGCTTTTTTCACTGGGACTGACAAAGAGACAGCTTATGGAAAGAGGTGTGCAGATAGGTGCGGATGTACCATACTGTATTATGAGAGGCACAGCGCTGGCCGAGGGCATAGGAGAGGCACTTAGTCCTCTTCCTCCAATGGTAAAGTGTCCGGTGCTTATTGCAAAGCCGTCCATCTCGGTATCCACAAAATTTGTGTACCAGAATCTGAAGCTTGATGATACGACTATTCATCCGGATATAGACCTACTGATAGATGATATAAAGGCTAAGAATCTGCATGATATCGCAGCGCATATGGGAAATGTCTTAGAGACTGTGACTATACCAAATTATCCGGTGATAGATGAGATAAAGAAGCATATGCTTTCAAATGGCGCGGTAGGAGCCATGATGAGCGGTAGTGGTCCGACGGTTTTTGGTCTGTTTGACGATGAAGATACTGCAAAGAAAGCGTACAAAGCCATGAGAAGCTCACACCTTGCCAGACAGGTGTATCTGACATCTGTATACAATAATCGCAAATAACGTGATATCCGGATAGCACAGCGGGTGCTTTATAGTTACTTTTTTCTTATATGTGAGAATGATAATACAAGAGATAGGAGAAGTTTGATGACTGATAATTTAACTTTAAATATGGATGCATATCTGCCACTGCGTGATGTGGTGTTTAATACACTTCGTGAGGCAATTTTAAAGGGTGAGCTCAAGCCGGGAGAGAGACTTATGGAGCTGCAGCTTGCATCAAAGCTTGGAGTCAGCCGTACACCTATACGTGAAGCAATCAGAATGCTTGAGCAGGAGGGGCTTGCAGTCACAATGCCGAGAAAGGGCGCAGAGGTTGCCAAGATGACTCTCAAGGATATGGAGGATGTGCTTGAGGTGAGAGAGGCTCTCGATGAGCTTGCAGCCAAAATAGCCTGTAAGAAAATCAGTGATGATGAGCTTGCGAATCTAAAAACTATAAAGGACGAGTTTAAGAGGAGCATGGACTCGGGAGATGTGAAAAAGATAGCTGAGGAGGATGTGAAGTTTCACGATGCTATCTATGAGGCAACCAACAATGCGAAGCTTGTATCTATGATGAACAATATCCGCGAGCAGATGTACCGCTACAGAGTGGAGTATTTAAAGGATCCGAAGAATTATCCGATGCTTGTGAAGGAGCATGATGCCATCTACAGGGCGCTTGAGGCAAGAAATATGGAGCTTGTGACTACAGAAATGCATACGCATGTGGCTAATCAGGCGGTTGCTGTGAAGGCTGTGATACAAAAGCAGGATGAAGAGAAGAAATAAAACAGAATATAACAAAACCAAGGGCTGCCGGTCGCACTGATGTGTGAACGGCGGCCTTTTTTAGTGGCTTAGTTAGTGGCTTAGATAATAGCAAAAAATAAGTAATCAGGGATATTTGTAGGAATGTATGGTCATACTATATCAGGAATTTTAAATCTGACGGGATTTATTGGGTATATAGGAGAGTTAAAGATGACCACAAACATAGATGAGAACATAAAAAGCTTCAGGCAGATATATTCTGACTGCTCAGATATCAAGATGCAGGAGATGTATCTGGGGCGTGATGCCTGCATAAAGTGTTTTGTTGCTTATATTGAGGTGACATGTGCAGGCTCCTGTATCAATAACAGTGCGTTTGGACGATTTACATCATACCTTGAAGGGATAGACCGGGATCAGGTTAAGGAAGTACTTGACAAAAATCAGGCAGCTCTATCCGAATTTGCGCATCTTCATACGGTTAGAGAGGCAGCACAGATGATGCTGACAGGAGACGTGATATTTTTTGTGGATGGCTATCCGGATGCCTTTAAGCTTCCCGACAAGGGATATCCCGCCCTGTCAATTCAGGAGATTGATTCGGAAAAGGTCATAAGAGGCTCCAATGAGGGCTTTGCTGATTCCATAAAGATAAATACAGCACTTATCAGGCGCAGGCTAAGGAGCACACGCTTAAAGTGTAAAGAGGTGGAAAAGGGACTTCGAGGACACAGCAATGTGGACATACTATATGTGAGAGACCTCGTAAAACCGGGGCTTGTAGAGGATGTGGAAAGGAATCTGGACAGCTATGTAATAGACCATGTGGGTGATTCGGGAGTCATTGAACAGTTTGCCGAGGTGAAATGGTATTCGCCATTTCCACAGCTTCAGACCACAAAGCGGCCGGATGTGGCGGTAAATGCGCTCCTAGAGGGGAGGGTGGTGGTGCTGTGCGATAATTCACCGATAGCGATAATACTGCCAACCACCATGAACAATTTTTTAAAAACCGCAGATGATTACTATAACAGAACGATAGCGGCAAGTTTTGCCAGGCTGATAAGGTACGTGGCTGCCTTTATGTCATTTACATTGCCGGGGCTTTATCTGGCGGTCACAAATTTTCATACACAGATACTGCCGACACCACTCATACTGGCGTTTTATGAAGCCAGACTCGGTTGCCCGTTTCCGCAGCTCATAGAGGTACTAATGATGGAGCTGTCCTTTGAGCTGCTTCGCGAAGCCGGCATAAGACTTCCCGGAGCAATGGGAAACACGATAGGCATAGTCGGAGGCCTCATAATCGGACAGGCAGCAGTGGATGCAAATTTAGTAAGCCCTATAGTGGTCATCCTCGTTGCATTCACCGCACTCTGTTCGTTTGCCATACCGAGTGAGGAGTTTGCATTTTCATTTAGGATACTCAAATTCGCTGTAATAATGATGTCGGCATGGCTTGGATATTTTGGATTTTTAATAAGTCTGATGGTGATACTTTTGCATCTCGCAAAGCTTAAAAGCTGTGGTTACCCATACATGATGCCATTTGTGGGCAGCGAGATGACAGGCGGCGAGGATGAAAAGGACAGTATCATACGATTTCCGCTTCGCAGACTATGGAGGCGGCCTGTATTTGCAAGAGAAAAGGAGTGCAGAAAGCTGAAAGGAAATAAGGATGACTAAAAATATGAGCACAAGCTACACATTTGCACAAAACGAAAGCATATCGCCACGCCAGCTATACAGGCTATACGTCTTTAATCTGCTTGGAGTCGGCACACTGGTGCTTCCAAACAATCTGGCAAAGCTTGGAAAGTATGCTTTTATCTCAATCGTACTCGGAGTTTTCATGGCATGGCTATTTATGTGGATAGTAAGCGAGGTGCGTGAACGCAGGAAAACGATATATGACAGAAGCTTTGATAAAACAAAATATGCGAAAATGTTAATTTATGATTTAATTATTTCAATATACGAGCTGTCACAGGCCGCATTTCTTGCATGGATATTTGTAAAGCTGATACGTGACAGCCTTATACCGGATGAGTCATTTACAGTTGTACTCCTTGTGATAATGGCGGTATGTGCTTATGCGCTAAGTGGCGGAGTGGAGTGCCGGGCCAGGGTATACGAGGTAGTATTTTTCTTTGTGTTGATACCGCTTGCTGCTATGCTTTTGTTTGCGATATCGGATGTGAGATTTGACTATCTGATGATTAAGGACAGAGTCGGTGTGGACTTTGGTATAGCGGATATATTTGCGGGCGCATACTATGTGTTTGCAGCATCCATTTCCGTGTTCAATATACTGTTTGTAAGGGCACGCACTGCCTCACAGATACGAGGGAGTGTGAGTAAAGCAATATTCACATATGCAGGCATTCTTTTTTTATTGTATGCAGTATTGCTTGGAAACTTCGGAAAATATTCACTGTCGGAAATAGAGTTTCCGGCTGTTGTACTGATGAGTGATGTGCAGATAAAAGGCAGCTTCTTCAAGAGGGCAGATGCACTGATGCTGTCGGTGTGGTTTTTCACGCTGTTTTCAGTACTCAATATGAGCCTTTATTATGCGGTTTTAAGATGTGAGAATTTTGCTGAAAATACGGGAAAAATTATATTTACATTTAATAAAAACCGGCATTCCTGCAGCAATAAGCAATCTGGCTCTGACAGACAGAAAAGCCATGACAAGGAAAAGAGCACTATGAGAAGCAGGTGCATCATTTTTGTCATAGCAGTCACAGTGACCTTAGCATATATTCTTGAAAGTGGAGATGAAATCGTGAAAAAATATCTTGGATTTTTATTGTGCATAGCGATACCGGTCATAGTAGTGCTGACGATAGGTCTCATGCTCACCGGCTGCAGTGCAGTGGAACTTGAGGAGCGCTGTTTTCCGACACTTGCGGCGGTGGATATTGTAGATGTAGATACTGACGAAATAACCGATAAAGAAGTAACTGATAACAAAGCATATGTTAGCCACAGAGATGTTTCGACAAATGAAAATAGCGGATATATAGAGTTTTATTATAACATGGACAAATCCTACGAACCGGAATATGCAGATGATATCAAAACAGCAGTGGACAGCTTCGAGGATCGGCTGTCACAAAAAGCCGATACCAATCATTTGAAGGTGATTTTAATAGGAAAAACACTTAGAAATGATAAAGCAGCTTATGCAAGCTTCATGGAATACTGCAAGATATCCAAAAAATTTCCGAGAAACACATACGTGTGCATAGCAGATGATATAAACGATATCTTTGATAACATGGGTGATTATTATGAGCAGAAAATAAATAAGGAGAATCATGAGGATGGTGAACCGATAATTACACTTGGCACCTTGCTGGATGACTATACGAATGAAATTCATGAAACCCGGTAAAATTTTCCAAAAAGGATGAATAAGCTCGTCAAATAAGGCAATACTTGTTTACATGAGAAAGAAAATAATAATAACAACCATAGCAATAATATCCCTTACGGCAGTGATAGCTGCAAAAAATCATACACCTGCCGCAAACACCAATAGTATAGCGTGTACAGCCGACATGCAAAAATCCATCGCCGACAAAATCCTGCGTTTCCACGTGCTGGCAAACAGCGACAGCGAAGCAGACCAGAATGTGAAAAAGCAGGTGCGCGATGCAGTAGGGGCTTACATAGAGCCATATCTGCTGGAGTGCGAAAATATCGAAGAAACCAGAGCCACCGTAAATGACCATATGGACGAAATAATAGCGGTATCAAAGGAGACGCTTGCAGCAAACGGTTTTACATATGGCGCATCGGCAGAGATTACACACACCGATTTCCCGGAAAAGACGTATGGAGACTATACATTTCCTGAGGGAAATTACGAGGCGCTTGAAATAACACTGGGCGATGGAGCCGGTCATAACTGGTGGTGCGTGCTGTATCCAAACATGTGCTTTAGGGGCAGTGTGTACGAGGTGGTGGAGGACGAAGCAAAGGAAAATCTTAAGGAGGTACTCACTCCGGACGAGTATGAGAGCATATTTGACAGTGGAAAATATGAAATAAAACTAAAAATCCTTGATATTTTCAGATAAAACAGTTAGTATATTCATGCTGAAAAAATATATTAAAAGAAAATATGTGATGAGAAATTATTTAAGCGTGAATTAATTTAGATATGCAAGAGGATAAGGAGAAAGAAATGACAAAGGATGTAGTAGTATCATTAAAGGGCTTACAGCTCGCACCGGACCAGCAGTCGGATGCGGTAGAGGTGATTGCCCCGGGAGAGTATTATATAAGAAATAACAAGCACTATGTGCTTTTTGAGGAGATAATGGAGGGTGAGACCCAGACACTCAAAAATATGCTTAAATTCAATGACAATTATCTTGAGTTCACCCGCAAGGGACCTATGAGTGTACATATGATATTTGAGAAGGGAAAGAAAAACCTGACATATTATTATACACCGTTTGGAAGTATCCAGATAGGTATTGATGCCACAAGCATAGAGGTAAAGGAGACTGAGGACGAGATAAGGGCAGAGGTAAAGTATGCACTTGATGTCAACTATGAATTTGTAGGCGACTGTCACATCAATATAGCTGTGAAGAAAAAAGGCGCAGCAGTCAAAATTGCATAAAAGTCTGCCAAGCCTATGGGGTAAAAAAATATATAAAGCATATATGGATAAAGCATATAAAAAACAGAGCATGTGAGGATGAAAACCATCCCACATGCTCTGTTTATGTACATGAAAATTAAATCATGATATTATTTCTGCTTAGCCTTTTTGGCAGCCGCTTTAGCCGCTTTTCTTTCAGCCTTTGCAGCCTCCTCAGCCTTGAGCTGTTCGTTGGCCTTGCTGTAGTTTTCTGCCATTCTTGCACGGAAGCCTTTTTTCTTCTTAGGCTTTTCAAGAGGTCCTCTGATACCGCGGACAGCTGTGATGTAGATACCGCTGACAGAAGCCTTAACCTCTTTCTTTAAAGGAATCTCATCAAAAATCTGCTCGTCTGCGATAAGAGTCATGACTCTTGGTCCGACCTTGGCCTTGACTACAGGCAGCTTTGAGCGGCGCATAAGCTTTGGTGTCTGCTCAATAATCTGCTGTGGGAGACCGGCATCCTTTAGCTTCATACGCTTTTTGTCAATGATTAGCATATTGACAGTCTGTGATGCTGCAGCTATCTGCTCGTCCTGCTCTTCCTTTCTTTTTTGTGCTTTTTTACCGAGGATTGTTAATACTATAAATGCTACCACAAGCACTACTGCGATAACAATAAGTACGATTAATGCTGGATTCAAAACGTATCCCTCCTAAAAATTTGCTTATTTAATTTAATTTTATCAAATATGCTAAAAAAAATCAATCTTTATTGCAAGAATAGGTAAAACCGTAATATAATAGAACTATATTTTGGGAAAAGTCTTTAGAAGATGCAAAGGGGTACTTATTAATGAAGAAAATTGCTCTTCTGGCTGATGGCTGGAGAAGATATGTAACATATTCGTGGGTTGAGGGTATCATGGAAGGCTCTAAAGAGCTGGGACTGGATGTGTGCCTGTATTTTTACAATACCAACGGAACCTGGAGTCAAGATCCAAAGTTTAACAAAGGCGAGTATGCGCTGAACGATTTGCCTGATTTAAACAGCTTCGACGGAGTGGTATTTGACTGCACCAATACGATCAACCAGGATGAGATACATTATATGGTCAGAAAGCTTCAGTCGGTAAATGTGCCGGTAGTGAGTATCGGGTATAAGGTTGATGGGTTTTACTATGTAGGCAACGACAGTAAGAGGCTGTTTCGCAAGGTGATGGATCATATGTACTATGAGCATGGCTGCAAAAGCTTTGTGTTTGCAGGTGGTCCGCCGTATCATTATGAGAACAGAATGCGTTTTGAGGCCTTCAAGAAGGCTTTAAGTGATTATGGCATACCACTTACAGCTGATATGTACATGTTTGGTGATTTTGATTATCAGACAGGTGTCAGGTATATGAGTGATTGGCACGAGAGCAAAAAACCGTTACCGGATGTGTTTTTATGTGCAAATGACAATATAGCAGCAGGACTGTGTGCGACAGCAGAGGTTCTCGGATACAAGGTACCACAGGATTTTAAGGTCACAGGCTTTGACAATCTGGATAAGGCTGCGTACTTTAACCCACAGATTACAACAGTGGAGCACAACAGGGGCAATATAGGCAGAAAAGTTCTTGAGATATTTAAGGAGCTTTGGAATGGCACGGGCGATGCTTCTGATAAATACCTTGATTCTGAGTTTATCCCGGCTGAGAGCTGCGGATGCCCTAATACCGGCAGAGTGGATTATCGTAATTACATAAAGAATATTATCAAAGGCTCCGTTGCAAAAGAGCAGGAGGAGGATGCAGTAATGATCCTCCAGAAAGAGCTCGAGGAGTGCAATGAATACTATGATTTGTTTGAGAGATACTCTGACTATATACAGAGCATGAAGTGTGACGGAGTGTATGTGGTCAGTGTTTCTGATCTGGCAGCTGCAAGGAACAATGCACACTTTAGGAAGCATGGCTATGATATTGACGACGAGGTTGTACTCTATGCGGATGACAAGGACAATGGAAAGCTTGAGTTTAAGAGTGTAAATGACCTTATGCAGTACATGCAGAGTGTAGATAAAAACACCTGCTATATGTATTACTCGCTGCATTTCAGGGACGAGATAGTGGGCTATGTAATACTCAGGAATCCTGAGTTTTTGTACGACCATCCTGAGCAGTTTGATATACAGTCGGCCTTGCTCAAGAAGCTTGAGAATCTTTTTAAGCAAAAGGTACTTGAGAATACAAATAATGAGCTTAAGAATCTCTACAACCATGATGCGCTCACAGGCCTATACAATCGTGTGGCATGCAATGAGATGGTCATTCCTATGTTTGCTGAGCTTGAAGACCAAAATGTCGGTTGCACCATAGTATTTCTCGATGTGGATGATTTCAAGGACATAAATGATACATACGGACACCAGTACGGTGACGAGCTTTTAAAGACTGTGGCGAGGGTGCTTGATGAGCAAAAGCCTGAAGGAAGTATGGTATATAGATTCGGTGGAGATGAATTTATTGTGTTTATCCCCGGGGACAGACATGACACTGCTGAGAAGTATATAAAGCGCGTGTATGATATCATGGAGCAGCACAGCCTGTTTATCAGTCACGGCATCATATATACGCAGCCGGGCAGTGGTAAGAACTTTGACGATTATCTCGTAAGTGCTGACACAAAGATGTATCAGCTTAAGCAGCAGCACAAGCAGAAAAAGGATAGCAATTTCTTAAAGGGAGTGGATATTTCATCCGTTCCTATGATGGTTGACAATAATATACAAATAATGGATAGGGAAGGTCATGTGTGCAGGGTATTTGATTTTTTAAAGCTGAATAATGTAAATTCAGTTCGTCTGCGCATATGGAATGAGCCTGATAAGGTGCCGGAGTCTAAGGGGTATTGCAGTCTTACATATGTTCTCGAGATGGCTCATGTCATTAAAAAATACAAAATGCATTTTCTGCTTGATTTTCATTATTCGGATTACTGGGCAGATCCGGGACAGCAGAATAAGCCTGATGCGTGGAAGAATTTAAGCTTTGATGAGCTGAAGGAGGCAGTGTACAAGTACACATATGATGTGCTATACAGATTAAAAATTATGGATTGTGCGCCGGATATGGTTCAGATTGGCAATGAAATAAGGAGTGGTATGCTGTTTCCGGATGGTGCAGTGCCACAGTACAGGCAGCTGGCTGAGCTTGTAAATGAGGGAATCAGAGCTGTCAGGGAGCTGCTCCCGGAGACAAAGGTCATGATTCATCTGGATCAGGGAGGCAGATATAACTGTATTATGCCGTGGCTTGATTCTATGTTTAATGCGGGCATGCTGCCGATTGACGCGATTGGCCTTTCCTTTTATTCGTTCTGGCATGGTACCTTCATGGATTTGAAGGATACTATGAGCAGGATCATAAAATTATATAATCTGCCGGTTTATATTGTGGAGACAGCTCATCCGTGGAGGCATTGCAAGGGAGATCATATCTCGAAGGAACTCATGGAGACTGCAGGCCTTGATGCAGGCAGCGCAGAGCAGAAGAAGTCTCTTGAAATAATCATGCAGATAGCAGCAGAGGTGTCAAAGGATACCGGAAAGACCGGTGTATACTACTGGGAGCCTGTCGGTGTGCCTGGTAAAGGCATGGGAACCTGGTTTGAGAATATGGGTATGTTTGACGAGCATGGCATGGCTTTGCCGGGCTGGGATGCAATCAGGGACTTTGATCCGAAAAATCCTCCGATTAAAGAGCTTGATAAGTATATTGAATCACTTTATGAGTATGAAGAAACACCGGAGGTGGAGGATTTCATGAAGCTTCTTATGATTCATGGAAATCTAATCTCAAATCCTGAATTTAAGGATGGATTTAATAATTGGCAGATTGAGACAAGCCTCGAAGAAAGACAGTATACACTGGGTAAGGATGGAGTGTTTATCTCTTCGGATGCCAATTTTGACTATTCGATAAGCCAGACGGTGGATATTGAATATACCGGTGAGTATATAGCAGCGGTTGACTATAGAGGAACCAATACAACAGGTGTCGATGTCAAGCTGTTTATGGATGTGGAGGATGAAAGCGGCGTTCATACATATACAAGCGACATTTTCCCTGCTGATGTCAGGTTTGTGACACATCTGCTTAAGCCGGTAAGGCTGCAAAAGAATGCCAGGGTGACAGTAGGGCTTAGGATGCATACGCCTCCGGTGTTTGCAAAGATAAAGAAAATTTCACTCGTTGTAATTTAACCTGATATGTGATATTGTAGATAGGTATAGTGTTTTGCGGATGCGTTTTTGCCGTGGCAGGGCATTGTACATATAAATAACATGACTTACAGATTTCAGGAGGATTCCAATGAGTGAGAAGAAGAATACAGGTAAGAAGGCAGTCATAGCGGTGATTGTGATTGCACTTATCGTGGTAATTATTGCGCTTGCTGTTGTGATAAGCAACAAGAGCAAAAAGGATGGCTCAAAGAGCACAACAGAGGCAGGCACCCAGGCCGGCAGCGAGACGATGCGAAGCGGACAGTTTGACATAGACTACGCAAAGCAGGTTACAAAGCTTGCAGACTATTCAGGCGTTGCAATTACTGTCTCAAACGATTATGAGATAAACGATACAGCAAAGCAGACATATCTGACCAATGTGCTTCAGTCATATGGTGCAGATGCGTACAAGCAGGTTACAGATCGTGATACAGTTGCAGATGGCGATTATGTCAAGGTTGATTACACAGGATATAAGGATGGCAAAGCATTTGATGGTGGTTCTGCTACAGATGTGATGCTTGATGTGACAAATAACAGCCAGGTCGGCGGTTCATCCTTTATTGATGGATTTACAAAGCCTATAATCGGAGCCAAGGTGGGTGACAAGGTTAAGGGTGACGTGACTTTCCCTGAGGATTATGGCAATGACGACTTAAACGGACAGACAGTTACATTTGAGTATACAGTAAAGGGCATTTACTCAGCAGATCCTGTTGCACTTGCTGATATGACAGACGAGCAGGTCAACACAGTGTTTGGAAAGGCCGGGGTGACAACTAATGCCCAGCTTACCACACAGATTGAGAAAGATTTGAAGCAGCAGCTCTACAGCGCTGAGGTGGACAAGATAAAGAGCTACATGATTGAAAACAGCACAGTCGAGATTCCTGATGAGTATCTACAGGCCAGACTCAATGAGTATATTGCTTCATTTACCAAAGAAAATGTCAAGGATGGACAGACACTTAAGAAATATTTAAAGTCCAACTACAACATGACAGTGGATCAGGCCACAGAGAAGTGGAAGGAGAATCTGACAGACCAGATAAAGACAGAGTTCATCTTTGGACTTATCGCTGAGAAGGAAAATATCAAGATGGATGATGATGCCTTCAACAGCTATGTGGATTACATCGTATCAGCCAGCAATGGTCAGTTCAGCAAGGCTTCTGAGGTATACAAGTATTTTGGAAGCGGACACAAGGATGAGGGAAAGACATACCTTAAGAACCAGTACCTTGTAAACAAGGCTATCGATACAGTCACAGAGAAAGCAAATGTGACATTTGAGGATGGCAGTGCAGCGCCGGATACTTCAAGTGGCAGCGCGGATGCCGAATAATAACGATAAATATGCTGTCTGTGGTGATGCGCAGGCAGCTTAAATGGAGGATTAGATAATGGAACTTACAAACATACGCGAGATTTTCCGCAACAAGGACAAATTCGCTGACAAAGAGGTGACTATCGGAGGATGGGTCAGAAGCAATCGTAATTCAAAGAATTTTGGATTTATCGTGGTAAATGACGGTACATTTTTTGAGCCAATCCAGGTTGTATACGGAAATGGCTTAGACAACTATGATGAGGTTGGCAAGATCAATGTCGGAGCTGCAATTATCGTAAGAGGTACACTTGTGCTTACTCCGGATGCAAAGCAGCCATTTGAGATTCAGGCCGCAGAGGTGACTGTTGAGGGTGCATCCACACCGGATTATCCTCTGCAGAAGAAGAGACATACATTTGAGTATCTTCGTACAATCTCACACTTAAGACCTCGTACCAATACATTTGAGGCGGTTTTCAGAGTGCGCTCACTCTGCGCATATGCTATTCACAAATTCTTCCAGGAGAGGGATTTTGTGTACGTGCACACACCGCTTATCACAGGAAGTGACTGTGAGGGTGCAGGAGAGATGTTCCAGGTGACTACACTTGATTTGAACAATCTCCCTATGACAGAGGATGGAAAGGTGGATTTCTCAAAGGATTTCTTTAATAAGCCTACCAACCTTACTGTTTCAGGACAGTTAAACGGCGAGACATATGCTATGGCATTCAAGAATATCTACACCTTCGGACCTACCTTCCGTGCGGAGAATTCAAACACCACACGTCATGCGGCAGAGTTCTGGATGATTGAGCCTGAGATTGCTTTTGCAGACCTTGAGGATGATATGATGCTTGCAGAGAGCATGCTCAAGTATGTTATCAACTATGTGCTTGAAAATGCACCTGAGGAGATGGCATTTTTCAACAATTTCGTGGATAAGGGACTCCTTGACAGATTAAGAAATGTTGTTGAAAATGATTTTGCCCGTGTGACATACACAGAGGCTATCGACATCCTTTCAAAACACAATGACAAGTTTGATTACAAGGTATCATGGGGCTGTGATTTACAGACAGAGCATGAGAGATACCTTACAGAGCAGATTTACAAGCGCCCTGTATTTGTCACAGATTATCCGAAGGAGATAAAGGCCTTCTACATGAAGCTGAATGACGACGGAAAGACTGTTGCAGCAGTTGACTGTCTTGTACCGGGAATCGGAGAAATCATCGGTGGAAGCCAGAGAGAGGATGATTACGACAAGCTTCTTGCCAGAATAAATGAGCTTGGACTTTCAGAGGATGACTACAAGTTCTACCTTGACTTAAGAAAATACGGCTCTGCAAGACACGCAGGCTTTGGATTGGGCTTTGAGAGATGCGTAATGTATCTTACCGGCATGGGCAATATCCGTGACGTTATCCCATTCCCTAGAACAGTTAATAACTGTGAACTGTAATCACGAATGAATTTCATACATGAATAATTACCGCCCTCTGCACATATATATGATGTGTGGAGGGCGTTTTTATGTGGAGAAAAATCAAAGGTCCTGTTATAACAATATGTATCATGCATCTTACGGCGCTTTTGTGCCTTATCATACTTTCCATAGTACAGTGCTTTGTCGGCATGGCGGAGTGGATAAGCTTTGCACTCTCAATGGCGGTCAATATAGTGGTGGGGCTTGTGTGCGGATTTTTGCTCAAATGCTGCTTTCACCGCAGACGTTTTATCAGGGTGACGGTCGCAGCATACTGGATAACGTATGTGATAGCAACAGTGGTCATAGATATAGGTGAATCAAAAAATATATTCGAGCTTTTGATAATACTCCTTCTGGTAATGTTTTCAGCGCTTGTTTTTCGCTAAAAAAGGACTTTTCATATTGATAATGCTGTGATATAATGTTGAAAGCAAATATGATGTGTCAATCAGACATCGTTAAATGAAAAGGAGATAAAAATGAAACACGTAAAGACATTAAATACAAGAAAATTACAGAACACAGTTAAAAAGGGCGGATGTGGCGAGTGCCAGACATCATGCCAGTCAGCTTGCAAGACATCTTGTACAGTTGGAAACCAGACTTGTGAGCAGTACAAATAGTCATAGGTGAAGCGGATTTAAAGAGTGTGCGCTGATAGGTGCACACTCTTTTCGCAGTGTAATTTTAAAATGTGTATAGAAAGAGAGGAATATTGTAGTGGTTCATCAGTACAAGAACAACGGCTATAATATTGTCTTAGATGTCAACAGTGGCGCAATCCATGTGGTGGATGATGTCACATATGACGTTATTGAGCTGTTTGAGGACAACTCAGCTAAGGAGATTATTGAAAAGCTTGTGGACAGGTATCCACAGACGGAGATAGAAGAAGCAATACAGGAAGTAAATGAGCTTAAGGATAATGAAGAGCTCTTCACAGAAGATACATACAAAGAGCGTATCATAGATTTCAAGAAGCGCCAGACAGTTGTAAAGGCACTTTGCCTTCACATAGCGCACGACTGCAACCTTGCCTGCAGATATTGTTTTGCAGAGGAGGGCGAGTATCACGGCAGACGAGCTCTCATGAGCTACGAGACAGGAAAACAGGCACTTGATTTTTTGATTGCCAATTCAGGCAGCAGAAGAAACTTAGAGGTAGACTTCTTTGGAGGAGAGCCTCTCATGAACTGGGATGTGGTGAAGCAGCTTGTGGCATATGGAAGAGAGCAGGAGAAGCTTCATGACAAGCATTTCAGGTTCACACTCACCACAAACGGTGTGCTCTTAAATGACGAGATTATGGAGTTCGCTAACAAAGAGATGGACAATGTGGTCCTTAGTATCGACGGACGCAAGGAGGTTCATGACCGCATGAGACCTTTCAGAAAGGGCGCCGGCAGCTATGACCTTATTGTTCCGAAATTCCAGAAGTTTGCAGAGAGCAGACATCAGGACAAGTACTATGTGAGAGGTACATACACACATTTCAATACTGATTTTTCAAAGGATGTGCTTCATCTGGCTGATTTAGGCTTCAAGCAGATTTCGGTTGAGCCTGTAGTGGCACAGCCTACAGATGAGTATGCACTTAAGGATTCTGATTTACCTGTGCTCTTTGATGAGTACGACAGACTTGCAGCAGAGATGGTAAAGAGAAACAAGGCAGGAAACGGCTTCAATTTCTTCCATTTTATGATAGATTTAGAGGGAGGACCTTGTGTATATAAGCGTCTTTCCGGCTGTGGCTCAGGAACTGAGTACCTGGCAGTGACTCCATGGGGAGATTTATATCCATGTCATCAGTTTGTGGGCAATGAGGACTTCCTTATGGGTAATGTCTGGGATGGCATCAAGGCCACTGACATCCAGGATGAGTTTAAGTGCTGTAATGTTTATGCCAAGGAAAAATGTCGCAACTGTTTTGCCAGATTCTATTGCAGCGGTGGCTGTGCCGCCAACTCATACAACTTCCATGGCACAATCACCGATGCCTATGATTTAGGCTGTGAGCTGCAGAAGAAGCGTATAGAGTGCGCTATCATGATTAAGGCAGCAGAGGCTGATATGGCAGATGATGCACAATAATTTGAATTTGTCACGGAAAACGGATAGCGGTATTTGTGACCCGTGTGCGAATATATTTGCCATCTGTATACCTATATGGATGGTAGCAAAATGACAGGAAGGTATAAGAAAATGAAAAAAGGAAAGAGTTGGGTGATTATCCTTGTGGCAGTCATTTGTATCGGCTTGCTGGGCTGGTATTCCACTGCAGTAATCACCGACACAAAGCAAAAGCAGGAGGCAACTGCTAATGGTGAGAGCACCAAGGATAAGGATTATCAGAATATCAAGCTTGGTCTCGACCTCTCAGGTGGTGTTTCAATCACCTATCATATCAAGGACAAGAATCCTTCAGACAAGGACGTAAATGATACTATCGCAAAGCTCGAGGAGCGTGCAGAGAGCTACACAACAGAGTACTCTGTATACAAGAGCGGGGATGACCGTATCACTGTAGAGATTCCGGGTGTTGAAGACCCTAACAAGGTACTCGAGGATCTTGGAAGTCCGGGATCACTGTACTTCATCGCCCAGTATGACAGTGACGGAAATGCCAACTATACACAGGACACATCGGTTGAGGGCGGCTACAAGCTCAACTATGATATTGACACCTTAAAGGCCAATGGTTCAGTCATCCTTGATGGTAACGATGTAAAGGATGCAAGCGCCCAGTATGACCAGTCATCATCTACATCAACCAAGGAGCCTGTTGTTTCATTAAAGCTCAAGGATGAGGCTATTGACACATGGGCAGATGCCACAAAGAAGGCAAAGGATGCAGGACAGTCAATCGGTATATACTATGATGATCATTTCATCAGCGTTCCTACAGTAAGCGCCGTTATCTCAGATGGTAACTGTGTAATCAACGGAATGAAGGATTTCGACGAGGCAACAAGCCTTGCAACATTTATCCGTGTCGGAGCCATCAACCTCCAGCTCGAGGAGTTAGAGTCAAATGTTGTTGGCGCACAGCTCGGTGGATCAGCGCTCACAAATGCAGTAAAGGCTGCAATTATCGGAATTATCTTAATCATGATATTCATGATTGTGCTCTATGGTATACTCGGTGTGGTTGCATCTATCGGACTTGCACTCTACTCAATGCTTACAGTACTGTTTATTTACTGGTTTGAGATTACACTTACACTGCCGGGTATCGCGGGTATCATCCTTGGTATCGGTATGGCAGTAGATGCAAACGTTATCGTATTTGCCCGTATCCGTGAGGAAATCGCAGGTGGCAAATCAGTGCTTGCTGCAGTAAATGAGGGCTACAAGAAGGCTCTTTCAGCCATCCTCGATGGACAGATTACAACCTTTATCGCAGCACTTGTGCTTATGGTGCTCGGTTCAGGTACAGTAAAGGGCTTTGCATACACACTTATGATTTCAATTATTCTGTCACTGTTTACAGCTCTTTTTATTGCAAAATACCTTACAAGAGCATTTTACGGTGTCGGTGTCAGAGCTGAGAAGTTCTACGGCAAGGCAAAGAAGAGAAAGGTTATCAGATTTGTACAGAACAGAGTTAAATACTTTGTTATCTCAGGTGTAGTCATACTTGCAGGTATTGGCGGCATGATTTATTTCGGTGCTACAAGCGGCAATGCATTAAACTACAGTCTTGAGTTTGTAGGTGGTACATCAACCACTGCAGACTTTGGCAAGGATTATACAGCAGCAGAGGTTGAGAAGGACATCGTGCCTTCAGTATCAAAACTCCTTGGCAATAGTGCAGTGCAGGTTACTACAGTCCAGGGCAGCCATAATGTCACATTAAAGACACATACACTTTCACTCGATGAGAGACAGGATCTCGCAGCTCTTCTTGAGAAGGATTTCAATGTTGATGCATCAACTATAGAGACTCAGAGTATCAGCTCAACCATCAGTGGGGAGATGAGAACAAACGCTGTAAAGGCAGTTATTATTTCATGTATTTTCATGCTGTTATATATCTGGTTCAGATTCAAGGACATCAGATTTGCTTCAAGTGCTATCCTTGCGCTGGTACATGATGTGCTTGTTGTTGTCACAGCATATGCACTTATCAGAATCTCAGTCGGCAGTACGTTTATCGCATGTATACTTACAATCGTAGGTTACTCAGTCAACGATACGATCGTTATCTTTGACCGTATCCGTGAGAACCTTCACGGTATCAAGAAGTACTCAGCAGATGAGCTTGCTGATATAGCAAACGAGTCCCTTACACAGACACTTTCACGAAGCATCAATACTTCGCTTACTACATTTGTTATGGTATTGTTACTCTTTATCTTTGGTCATACATCAATCAGAGAGTTCTCATTACCACTCATGGTAGGTGTGCTTTGCGGAACATATTCTTCAATCTGCATCGCTACAGAGCTGTGGTATGTGATGAAGCTTTATCTGGGCAAGAGCGCCATCAAAAAGCAGGCGGCTGCACCAGCTAAGGGTTCTAAAAAAGCTAAGAATTAATAATTAATTTATGGCCCGGCCTTTAAAGGCCGGGCTATTGTTTTTTGTGGACTTATTAATATATGCAGATATGTTTATATATTTATAAATTTATATGCGGAGTAATAGAATGGAGCATTATTTATATGAAAATTTTTCTGATTTATCTGCTTCTTATGAATATAGCAGGCTTTGCTGCGATGGGAATTGACAAGTGTAAGGCCAAGGCACACGCATGGCGCATCCCTGAGAAGACATTATTTGGGCTCAGCCTGCTGGGCGGAAGCGCCGGTACCTGGGCTGGGATGTATGCCTTCAGGCACAAGACAAAGCATTGGTATTTTGTAAAGGGGATGCCGCTTATTTTCTTTATCCATGTGGTTATTGCATGTGTTGTCTACAGGAATTTCTATTAGAAATTTAATTATACAAGGTAACAAAATACTTAATGTAGGTAAAAAGTAACAAAAAAATATAGCATATAAGTACATAATTGTGTATAATAGATAACAGGTACAAAACCACTACACAACTATCAAGGAGGACAAAATAATGTGGGCATATGAAAGCGTATTTTATCAGATTTATCCGTTAGGCTTCTGTGGGGCACCATTTGAGAATGATGGTGTTTTGGAGCACAGAATTTTAAAAGTAAATGACTGGATACCTCATATCAAAAAGCTTGGGGCAGATGCAATCTATTTTTCACCGGTGTTTGAATCTGATACACACGGATATAATACAAGGGATTATACAAAAATAGACACAAGGCTTGGCACAAACGAGGACTTCGCACAGGTCTGTGATAATCTGCACAAGGACGGCATAAGGGTGGTGCTGGATGGTGTGTTCAATCATGTGGGAAGAGGTTTTTGGGCGTTCCAGGATGTGCTTAAAAACAGAGAAAGCTCACCATATGTAAACTGGTTTGGCCGTATAGCCTTTGACGGCAACTCAAACTATAATGATGGATTGTGGTACGAGGGCTGGGAAGGCAATTATGATCTGGTCAAGCTTAATCTGAGAAATGAGGATGTAATCCAGCATATCTTTTCAGCGATAAAGGGCTGGGTAGACGAGTTTGATATAGACGGGCTGAGACTTGATGTGGCATACTGCCTCGACCATGATTTCCTCAGAAGACTAAGGGAGTTTTGCGACTCACTAAAGCCGGATTTCTTCCTGGTGGGAGAGACACTGCATGGTGACTACAACCAGATTATGAATGATGCGATGCTTCACTCGGTAACGAACTATGAGTGCTATAAGGGTCTGTACTCGAGCTTTAATTCCATGAATATGTTTGAGATAAATCATTCGCTTCTCAGACAGTTCGGACCGGAGCAGTGGACTCTCTACAAGGGTAAGCACCTCCTGTCATTTGTGGACAATCATGATGTTACAAGAGTGGCAAGCATACTGACCAATGAAAAGCACCTGCCTCTCATCTATGCACTTGCATTTGGTATGCCGGGCATCCCTTGTGTGTACTATGGCAGTGAGTGGGGAGAGAAGGCAAAAAAAGAAGACGGTGATCCGGCGCTTAGGGCATGCTTTGAAGCGCCACAGTGGAATGAACTGACTGAGTGGATTTCAAAGCTTACAGAGGCAAAGAAGCAGTCAAAGGCACTCTGCTACGGTAATTTCTATTCGGTTGTGCTCACAAACGGCCAGTGCGTTTTCGGTCGTGAATGTGATGGCGAAAGGGTATTCGTGTGCATCAATGCCGCAGACCAGCCGTTTTTCGCGGGCTTTGATATGGGAAAGGGTGATGCAACAGACCTGATTACAGGTGAGCAGATTACATTAAACGGTGGCCTTGAGCTGCCACCTTACAGTGCATACTTTTTGAGATAACATTTGTATGGACAATAAAGGAAAAAATAAAAGAAAAAATGGAAGAAAAGAGCTCATATGTGCTGTCACAGCCGTAGTGGTACTTTACACAGCTATGGAGTCGATAGGCATCACATGCCCCATTAAGTTCATCACCGGAATATCATGTGCAGGCTGTGGTATGTCGAGGGCATGGATGGCATTTTTACAGCTTGATATAGCAAAGGCATTTGCATACCATCCGCTTTTTTGGCTTGTGCCTATTGCGGTAATAGTGCTTTTGTGTAAATCTAAAATAAATATTAAAATTTATAAAATAATTATATTTACAATCATCATTATGTTTGCTATTGTTTATATATGCAGATTGATATGGTCAGGAGATGATGTCGTGGTCTTTGAGCCGGAAAACAATATCCTGTTTCGTATCATCCGTGTAATAAAAAGCAAATAAAAAAGGAGAAAGAAGATGTTTTGTGAGAAATGTGGAAAAGAAATTCCTGATTCAACAAAATTCTGTCCATACTGTGGAGCAGCTGTTTCCAAGGCACAGGATTTTGTCAACAAAGCAGGAGAGGTATTCAATGCAGCAGAGCAGGAGCTTGGAAGTGCATTTGATGAGGTAAAGCAGTCCTTCACAGGAAACAGTGCAAACCAGCAGAATGCAGGTGGACAGTACAATGGAGGCTACCAGAACAACGGAGCCGGACAGTACAATACAGGCTACCAGAACAATGGTGGTCAGACTCCTCCGCCATACAGGGGAGAGAAGTTAAAGGATGACAGAGGTCTTGCCTCATACATCATCCTGTCTATTATTACATGTGGTATTTATGGATATTATTTCATCTACAAGATGGCTCATGATGTCAATATAGCATGTGATGGAGATGGCGAGAATACATCAGGTCTCGTAGCATTTATCCTGCTTTCAATGATTACATGCGGTATCTATGCATGGTACTGGTACTATAAGCTGGGCAACAGACTTGCAAATAATGCAGGCAGATACGGACTTGGCATTCAGGAGAATGGAACCACTGTTTTGATGTGGTGCATATTTGGTACACTTATCTGTGGAATCGGACCATTCATCGCTATGCATATCCTTATCAAGAACTCAAATATGATCTGCAATGCTTACAACAGGGCACATGGACTTATGTAATTTGAGTTTTGATTTAATTTAATTAAATAATTTGATTATATTAATTTCTAAGGCGGGAGGCAGTTTGCATTAAGCAGGCTGTCTCCTTAAATTTTGTATATTAAATTAAACGGTAAATATTATTGAAAAAGGTCATTCAGACATTGACAAAAATTTGTCAAAGTGTTACTATTTTTTTATAAATTACGACAGAAATGTCGGTTATACATAGGTTTTTTAAGGAGGATTTATACAATGAGCGAGTTCAAAAATTTAACACTTGACGTAGCAGATCAGATTGCAGTACTTGCAATCTCAAGACCGGCTGCTCTTAATGCATTAAACAGTGAGACTCTTGATGAGTTAAATGTAGCATTAACAGAGATAGAGGCAAGAGACGATGTTAAGGTGCTTATCCTTACAGGTGGTCCTGACAAGAAGGGCAACGAGTTCAAGTCATTCGTAGCAGGAGCAGACATCTCAGAGATGGTTAATTTCACAGCACCACAGGCAAGAGCATTCGGAATCAAGGCTTCAGAGCCATTCTTCAAGCTCATGAATATGCGTCAGGTAACAATCGCAGCTGTCAATGGATTCGCACTCGGTGGAGGATGCGAGATTTCTATGGCATGTGATATCAGAATCGCTTCTGAGAACGCAATTTTCGGACAGCCTGAGACAGGACTTGGAATCATCCCTGGCTTTGGCGGTACACAGAGACTTGCTCGTTTAGTAGGAATGGGACGTGCTAAGGAAATGATCTTCACATGCGACAATGTAGACGCTGCAGAAGCATACCGCATCGGTCTCGTTAATAAAGTAGTAGCAAAAGAGGAGCTTATGCCAACAGCTAAGGCTATGGCTGCAAAGATCATCTCTAAGGGAAGCTACGCAATCGCAGTTGCAAAGGCTGCTATCAACAACGGATATGATATGGATATCAAGAACGCTGTTGAGATGGAAGCAAACCTCTTCGGTGTTGTAAATGATACAAACGACAAGAAAGAGGGAATGGGAGCATTCCTTGAGAAGAGAGCTGCAAACCTCACAGATTTCTAAATTATGATATACAGACGCTGTCTGGACGTGGGGCTGACATCATGATATCAGGCTGTGTGCAGCAGTGTAAATATGTAAGGTTTAAGGTATAAAAGCCGGTGCGTTTTAGCACCGGTTTTTTTCTGCTTGTGCGCCTAGCGGCGCACGTTTCTAACGGGTTAAAGTCCCGAATCCGCCCGGTAGTGGGAAGGATATAGCCGAA
>PPYE01432485.1_pt1 | contig 66119 bp, 58 predicted proteins | sample 1559881 | NCBI WGS metagenome assembly PPYE01 (sample SAMN08240022, study PRJNA423297) | Human gut metagenome, whole genome shotgun sequencing project. | reverse complement strand
AGATTACAACAAAAAATGAGATAGGCAAACCCTTTCGGGAATGTCTATCTCATTTTTTTAGGCTATTTTGCAACAGCCCTTTTTTGTATGGGGCTCAGAAAAACGTCATCAGCGGATTTCCACGTTCAGACGATATTTCAGGTTGCCCAGAATCTTCTTGACGAAGCGGTCGATCTCCTCGGGCGTCAGAGCCTTGCCGGCGGGCACGAAGTGCAGGGTGAAAGCCATGCTCTTCTTTCCTTCGCCCACTGCCTCACTGCGGTAGATGTCGAAGAGTTCCACATCTCCCAGGCTGGGGCATGCGCGGTGCATTTCGGCAATGATATCGCCGCAGGCGGTCTCCTCGTCGGCCACCAGCGCCAGGTCACGGGCCACCGAGGCGAACTCGGAGATGGGGGCATAGCGCAGAGCCGGACGGCGGTGGGCCATGAGGGCGGGCCAGTCGATCTCCGCCAGGAAGATCTTCTGGTTGTCGCGGCTGTCCTTGGGCAGCTTGAGCTCGGCGGTCACGTCGTTGGCCAGCTTGCCGAAGACGCCGATCTTCTCATCTCCGCACAGGATGTCGGCGGAGATGCCGGGGTGCAGCCAGGGGGTGTTCTGGGCACGGCGGTAGTCGAAGGTGACGCCGAAGGCGGCGCCCAGGGCCTCGATGGCCCCCTTGAGGGCGAAGAAGTCCTCCTTTTCACCGAAGGCGGCCAGACCCAGGTGCAGGGTCTCGTTGGGCAGCTGGTTGACAGTCTCGGCGGGGGCGTAGACGTTGGCCAGCTCGAACAGGCGGCCGGCGGTGTTGCCCTTCTTCAGGTTTTCCACCACCACGTTGAGCAGGGACGGTGCCAGCAGCGGACGCATGATGGTCAGGTTGGAGGTCAGGGGGTTGAGGATGCGCACCACGTTGCGCTCCGGTGCATCGGCGGCGATGTGCAGGGCGTCCAGGTCGGCGTCGGCGTAGAACGCCAGGGTGATGGCCTCATAGAAGCCCTGGGCGCAGACGGTGTTCTTGGCCCGGGCCTGGCGCTGCTGGTCGGGATTCAGGCCGCCGTTGGTGACGGTGGCGTTTTTCAGGAAGGTGGGGGTGATGTGCTCGTAGCCGTATTCCCGGATGACCTCCTCGGCCAGGTCGGGTTCACCCACCTCGATATCCTCACGCCAGCGAGGCGCCACCACCTGCATGGTGTCGCCGTCCGGCTGCAGCTCCACCTGGAAATCCAGACGGCGCAGGATGTCCAGCACCGCGTCGGTGGGGACCTCGATGCCCAGAATGGCGTTGATGCGGCTGATGCGGGCGGAGAAGTGCTTGCCTTCCCGGGAAGCGCCGGCGGACACATCAAACTCGCTGGAGGTGATCTCGCCGCAGTTCAGCTCCTGAATCAGGTGCAGGGCACGGGCCATGCCCAGCTCGGTGGTGTACTCCGACACGCCCTTCTCGTAATGGGCGGAAGCATCGGTGTTCTGGCCCAGGCCGCGGGCGGTCTTGCGGATGTTGTCCCGGGCGAACTTGGCGGATTCAAACAGCAGCTGGGTGGTGTTCTCGGTGATTTCGCTGTTCAGACCGCCCATGACACCGGCCAGGGCCACCGGCTTCTGGCCGTCGCAGATGACCAGGTTCTGGGGGGTCAGGGTGAACTCCTTGCCGTCCAGGGTGGTGATGGTCTCCCCTTCTGCGGCGCGGCGGACGATGATCTGGCAGCTTTCCAGGGTGCTCATGTCAAAGGCGTGCATGGGCTGGCCGATCTCCAGCATGACGTAGTTGGTGATATCCACCACGTTGGAGATGCTGCGCAGGCCGCACAGGGCCAGCTGACGGCGCATCCACCGGGGAGACGTGCCCCAGGTAATGTTGCGCACATAATGGCCCATGTAGCGGGGGCACAGGTCGGGGGCTTCCACCGTGATGGACAGGCGGGGGTCCTTGTAGTCGGTGGTGGTGTAGTCGGTGGCGGGCATCTTCAGAGGCTTGCCCAGAACGGCGGCCACCTCCCGGGCGATGCCCAGGATGCTCTGGCAGTCGGCGCGGTTGGCGGTGATGGAGATATCGAAGATATACTCATCCAGGCCCACCACCTTGCGGATGTCGTCGCCGGGGACGGTATCCTTGGGCAGGTCGAGCAGGCCGTAGACTTCGGCGCCGGGGTACAGGTCCTCATTCAGGCCCAGTTCCTCGCCGGAGCAGAGCATGCCGTTGGATTCCACGCCGCGCAGGGGCTTGGCCTTGATGGTAATGCCGCCGGGCAGGGTGGCGCCATCCAGAGCGGCGGGGGTGTGCATACCCACATAGACGTTGGGGGCGCCGGTGGAAATCTGGATGTCATGGCCGTAGGGGCCGCAGTCCACCTTGCAGATGTGCAGATGGGTGCCTTCCTGGGGGACGGCCTCGGTGACAACACCCACGACCACCTTGGAGATCTCGGCGCCCATATAAATCAGTTCTTCCACCTCAAAACCGCAGGAGAAAAGCTTTTCCTGCAGGATTTCGGGGGTCACGTCGATATCGACATATTGTTTCAGCCAGCTGAACGGTACTTTCATTGGTTTCTTCCTCCCTTAGCCCTTGAACTGCTGCAAGAAGCGCAGGTCGTTTTCAAACATCAGGCCGATGTTGTTGATGCCGTACTTGAGCATGGCAATCCGCTCGATGCCGATGCCGAAGGCAAAGCCGGAGTACACTTCGGGGTCGATGCCGCAGTTGCGCAGCACGTTCTGGTGCACCACGCCGGCGCCCAGCACCTCGATCCAGCCGGTGTGCTTGCACAGGCTGCAGCCCTTGCCGCCGCACTCAAAGCAGGAAACGTCCACTTCCACGCTGGGTTCGGTGAAGGGGAAGTAGGAAGGACGCAGGCGGGTCTTGACTTCCGGTCCGAAGAGGGCCTGGACGAACTTGTCCAGCATGCCCTGCAGGTCGCACAGGGTGATGCCCTTGTCCACAACCAGGCCTTCCATCTGGTGGAACATGGGAGAATGGGTGGCGTCGGAGTCGGAACGGAAGACGCGGCCGGGCACCAGCACCTTGATGGGCGGGCGTTCGGCGTCCATGACGCGGATCTGGCCGCCGCTGGTCTGGGTGCGCAGCACGATGTCCTCGGCCACATAGAAGGTGTCCTGCATATCCCGGGCGGGATGGTTCTTGGGCACGTTTAGGCGGGTGAAGTTGTGCTCGTCGTCCTCGATTTCGGGGCCTTCGTAGATCTCAAAGCCCATGCCGGAGAAGACGTCGATGATCTCGTTCTTGACTAGGGTGATGGGATGCAGCCCGCCGGTCAGGTTGGCCTTGCCGGGCAGGGTGATGTCCACCGTCTCGGCCTTGTTGCGGGCTTCCAGCTCGGCGGCCTCGATCTGGGCGGACAGGGCTTCGTACACGCCCTCGGCCCAGACCTTGCATTCGTTGATGAGCTTGCCGGCGGCGGGGCGGTCTTCCTTGGCCACGTCCCGCAGGCTCTTGGTCAGGCCGGTGACGGCGCCGTTCTTGCTGAGGTATTTCTGCCAGAAGGCGGAAAGTTCCTCCTTGTTGTGCACGGCGTCACGGTTGGCTTCCAGCTGCGCGCGCAGTGCGTTGATCTTTTCCTGCATTTCGCACCTCTCCTTTTGTTGCGGTTGCGGGACGAAGCCAAATAAAAAAGCTCCGTCCCTGATGTTGTTCAGGGACGAAGCTGTAAAAACTCCGCGGTACCACCCGTGTTCCGCCGGCAGATGCGGCGGCACTCTGCGGACACTGGCGTGTCCTTCCGCCGTAACGGGGCGGGGCCGTTCCGCACTACTGAGCCCTTGGCAGGGCCGTTCCCGCGGACCACTCGGGAGGGAACTTCCGCGCGGAACCCGTGGAGCGGCTTTCAGCCGGTGACCGCCCTCTCTTTGCCTGGGTTTGCATCGCGCGTACTTTCTCCGTCAGCGTGTTTTGCAAAATAACGCTACTAATTATAGGCGCGGGGGCGGGGTTTGTCAAGGGCGGACCTTCAGGCCCGGGGCTTGCGCAGACGGCGTGCCAGGCAAACCAACCCCCATACCAGCCAGCCGCACAGGCAGCCCAGCAAGGGAGCCACACACCAGAACCCGGCCAGAATCCAGCCCATGAGTGCCCCGCCGGTGCACAGCGCAAAGAGCACGGCAGGCACCAGAAACAGTGCCAGGGGCAGGACCCGATGCCAGGCAGGGCCGGGCATATGGCACATGAGCAGCTGCAGAAAGAACAGGGGCACAAAATGGAAGAAGAGCAACAGCCACTGGTGCCAGGGACGGATATTCAGGGGCAGTTCCACAAAGGCGGAAGCAAAGATGGCCACATACACCCCCAGGCTGACCACAAAGCAGGCCAGCAGGAAGATGTCGGTCTTTTCTTGTCTTGTCATGGGTTTTCTTTCCTGTAAGGGAACGTTACCAGCGTCCGGCCTGTCAGGACAGGGCGGCGATGGACTGCTGGATGCCGGCCTGCTTGTCCTGGGCGGCGGCCAGCTTGCGGCGGGTCTCCTCCACCAGGGCGGCAGGGGCCTTTTCCACAAAGCGGGGGTTGTCCAGCTGCTTCTGGAACATGGCAATTTCCTTTTCGTTCTTGGCCAGTTCCTTCTGCAGGCGGGCCAGTTCCTTCTCCCGGTCGATGAGTTCCATCATGGGGATGAAGCCGCGGGCGGCCGGGGTGACCACCGTGACCATGCCTTCGGTGCTGCCCTCATACTTGGGGGTGAGGGTCACGTCGGTGGCAAAGGCGAAGCGGGCCAGGTAGACGCTGCCCTTCTCGAAGGCGGCGGGGACGGAAGTCTCGATGATCATGCTGGTCTTCTTGGACGGCGGCACGTTCATGTCGCTGCGGGTGGCGCGGACCGCCTTGATATAAGCCATCATGGTTTCAAAGTCGGCGCTCTCCTCCGGCCAGGTGGGCAGGGTCTTGGCGTCCGGCCAGGACTGGGTCATGATGGTCTCGGCGCTGCCGGGCAGAGCCTGGTAGATTTCCTCGGTGATGAAGGGCATGAAGGGATGCAGCAGCCGCAGGGCGTTGTCCAGCACATACACCAGGACCTTGCGGGCGGTGTCGGCCTGGGTCTCGTCGCCGGAATTCAGGCGGGACTTGCAGATCTCGATATACCAGTCGCAGTAGATCTCCCAGATGAACTTTTCCACCTTGTCGGCGGCCAGGCCCAGCTCATACTTGTCCAGGTTGGCGGTGACCTCGGCGGCCACGTTGGCCAGCTCGGACAGCACCCACTTGTCGCTCATGTCCAGCAGGGATTCATCGGGCATGCCGGGGGCGAAGTTCTCGGGCAGGTTCATCTGCACAAAGCGGGAAGCGTTCCACAGCTTGTTGGCAAAGTTGCGGCTGGCGGTGACCTTTTCTTCGCTGTAGCGCATATCGTTGCCGGCGGTAGAGCCCACCACCAGGGTCATGCGCAGGGCGTCTGCGCCGTACTGGTCGATGACTTCCAGCGGGTCGATGCCGTTGCCCAGGCTCTTGGACATCTTGCGGCCCTGGCTGTCCCGCACCAGACCGTGAATGAGCACGGTGTCAAAGGGCGCCTTGCCGGTGTAGGCCAGGCCGGAGAAGATCATGCGGGAAACCCAGAAGCCGATGATGTCGTACCCGGTGACCAGGGCGTTGGTGGGATAGAAGAAGTCCAGGTCCTCGGTCTTGTCCGGCCAGCCCAGGGTAGAGAAGGGCCACAGGGCGGAAGAGAACCAGGTGTCCAGGGTGTCGGGGTCCTGATCCAGATGGGTGCTGCCGCACTTGGGGCAGACGGTGGGGGCTTCCTTGGCCACGATGGTCTCGCCGCAGTCGGCGCAGTACCAGGCCGGAATGCGGTGACCCCACCACAGCTGGCGGCTGATGCACCAGTCGCGGCTGCCCTTCATCCAGTTGATATAGTTCTTGGTGAAGCGCTCGGGCACAAATTTGATATCGCCCTTTTCCACGGCCTCGATGGCGGGGCCGGCCAGGGGATCCATCTTGACGAACCACTGCTTGGAGATCATGGGTTCGATGACGGTGTGGCAGCGGTAGCAAGTGCCCACCTCGTGGGTCAGGGGCTCGGTCTCCTTCAGGTAGCCGCCCTCAGCCAGGTCGGCCAGAATGGCCTTGCGGGCCTCCATGGCGGTCATGCCGGCATACTTGCCGCAGTCCAGCACTTCGGGTTCGTCGGCGCTGGCCCGGCCGCTGGCGCGCAAGGCGTCGGCCTCGGCCTTGTCGGCGGCACCGGTCATGCGGCCGTCGTAGGTCAGCACCCGGACCATGGGCAGGTTGTGGCGCTTGCCCACCTCAAAGTCGTTGGGGTCGTGAGCGGGGGTGATTTTCACCACGCCGGTACCCTTTTCCATGTCGGCGTGCTCGTCGCAGACAATGGGGATTTCCTTGTTCAGCAACGGCAGGATGACATGGCAGCCGTGCAGGTGCTTGTAGCGGGGGTCGTCAGTGTTGATGGCCACGGCGGTATCGCCCAGCATGGTTTCGGGACGGGTGGTGGCCAGTTCCAGCATCTCGCCGGTCTCCTTGACCTTGTACAGCAGATGCCAGAAGCTGCCTTCCTTCTCCTCATACTCCACCTCGGCGTCGGAAATGGAGGTGTTGCAGTGGGGGCACCAGTTGACCATGCGGCTGCCGCGGTAGATCAGCCCCTGGTTGTACAGGTTGACGAACACGTCCAGAACAGCCTTGGAGCAGCCCTCGTCCATGGTAAAGCGTTCCCGCTGCCAGTCGCAGGAGCAGCCCAGCTTCTTCAGCTGGCTGACAATGCGGTTGCCGTACTTGTTCTTCCAGGCCCAGGCCCGTTCCAGGAAGCCATCCCGGCCCAGCATCTCCTTGGTCAGGCCCTCTTCCTTCATCTGGGCCACCACCTTGGCTTCGGTGGCAATGGAGGCGTGGTCGGTGCCGGGCACCCACAAAGCGGCGTAGCCCTGCATGCGCTTGTAGCGGATGAGGATATCCTGCCAGGTTTCGTCCATGGCATGGCCCATATGCAGCTGCCCGGTGACGTTGGGCGGCGGCATCACGATGGTGAAGGGCCGCTTGCTGCGGTCGATCTGGGTGTGGAAATACCCCTTGTCGCACCAGTTCTGATAGACACGATCCTCGGTGCCTTTGGGGTCATACTGTTTGGCCAGAGTTTTCTCGGTTTCTGCCATACGTGTGTCCTCCTTACGTTGTGTGCGGGACGAAAAAAAGACCGTCCCGTGAGAGAATCTCATGGGACGGCCATGTAAATTGTACAATAACCGCGGTACCACCCAAATTGCCTTTGAACCCAAAGGCCCCTTGACCGCCCGGTAACGGGGGCGAAACGGAAGGCACTACTGCGCCCCGGCGGGCGGTTCGCACCTTCTGCTTGGGGGCGACAACCGCCGGGCTCCTTTGCCGGGTTTCCACCCTCCCCGGCTTTCTATAAAAGGAAACTGCCCGCACGGAACTCCCCCGCACTGCATTTGATACCATTCAGTTTAGTGCAAGGGCGGCCGGTTGTCAAGGTCTTTTTGCGGCGTTTGACCGTGTTTTACTCCTGGGCCCAGGCGGTGTCCATGGCACAGCCGTAGGCGTCCAGCCGGTGCCCGGCCGTGACCTGTACCCGGGAAGAGAAGTTCATAAAGAAGGTACAGGTGCGCTTGCCGTCGGTGCGGCGGCGCAGCATCAGGTCCTGGGTATAGGGGATATCGGCCAGGCGGGGCACACCGGCTTCCCGCAGGATATCGGCGTACAGCTGGCGCAGGAATTTGGCGTCGCTGTGGCAGCCCAGATACCAGGCGCAGCCGAAGCCCAGCGGCCGCTTGGTCAGGGCGGGCTGGCCCCGGTAGAAGTCCTTTTCGTAGGAGGCCAGCATCCGGGCCCCGGTGCGGCGCAGGATATCGCAGCAGAAAACCGCCGGGTAGGTCCGGTCGTCGTAGGTGAAGCTGTTGGTCTCCCCGTGCAGCAGCGGGTCGCAGTCCTCCGACCCCACCCCGAACACGTTGTTCAGTCCGATGGGCGGCCAGCCGGGCACGGCGGTGCCGTTTTCATCGGTGAGCCCGGACCCGAAAGTGAGCAGGAAGTGCCCGCCGCGCTGGATATACTCTTCCATGCGTTTGGGCATGTCGGGGCGGAACACCGCCAACAGCGGAGCGGTGACCACCTTATAGCCGGACCAGTCCGCTGCCGGGTCCAGCACGTCCACATCCACGTAGTTTTCCAGCAGGGCGGCGTAGTGGTCCAGAATCACATTCTGGGGATCCCCGCAGCGGTGGGCGGCGGCCAGGGCGGCCAGGCCCGCCGGGGTGCGCCCGTCATACAGAAAAGCCACCGGCGCCTTGGCGGTCATACCGCCCACGAAATTCAGCTTTTGCAGCACCTGCCCGGCTTCGGCGGTTTCCCGGAAAAGGCGGGTTTCGGCGCTGCCGTTGCGGCTGAGGATGGCGCCGTTGTCCAGCCCCGCAGGCAGCTGCCGCCAGACAGCGTGTTCCACCCCGTCTGCCCCGCAGGCCACCGCCAGCAGCATACCCAGCAGCTGCTGACCGGGACGCAGGCATTTGATGCCGGGCAGCTGCCGGGCCACAAACGGCCGCCGGGCACAGCGGGCGCGGTCATAGGCGAAGGCGGTGCGCACCGCCCGGTTCCACTCGCTGGACGGGTCGGTGCCGGTGCGCCAGTCCGGACGGACCACGGTCAGGGTCAGGTCGGCCCCTTCCCCGCCCTGCTCGGGCAGCATGTCGGTGAAGATGCGGGCGTCGGGGCTGCCCTTGCGGATGGCCTGGGCTTCCATGTGCAGCAGTTCCGCCCGCTGCCGGGCGCAGAATCCATCCCAGTCCATGGCGGCGCACAGGTCCGTATGATCCGGTGCGGGGGCGCTCACCTCTTCCCAGTCGGAATAGGCGGTGCCGCCGGCCTCGTTGAAGGCGCCCAGCGTTTCGTGCTTTTTGCGCAGCCAGGCACGGTAGGCTTTCTGGCAGGAGGGGCAGTAGCAGGGCCGGTCCATGCCGGTGACCAGCCAGCCCAGCACCGCCGGATGGCTGCCGTACCGCCGGGCCAGCTGCTCGTCCATCTCCCGCACCTTCTTGCGGCGGGCGGTGTGGCTGGGGCACAGTCCGCCCGCCATGCGGGGCGCCGGGCGGGAGCCGTCCGCCTCGGTGTGCAGCGCGCCGGGATAATGCCGGCCCAGCCAGGGCGGGCATACCTGCCCCTGGGCGGAGAGAATCACCCGGATTTTGGCCTTTTCCAGTGCGGCCAGGGCTTCGTCCAGCCAATCAAAGGCGTACTCCCCTTCCCTGGGTTCCAGCCAGGGCCAGGCCCCGGATGCCAGGGTGACCGTGTTCAGCCCGGCCTTGTGCATCAGTTCCAGATCACGGCGCAAAATTTCCGGCTGCCCGGCCCAGCGTTGGGGTGAGTAAACCGCGCTGTGCAGCAGCCCTTTCCAGTATCCATCCGGCATGGGTGTACACCTCCTGTCACAAAACAAGCGCCGCCCCGGCCGGGGCGGCGCTCCTTCCTGTTTGCATTGTAGCGTGGATGGTCGAACTTTGTCAACGGTTTGTGACCGCGGCGTTGTCCCGGTACAGCAGAACCGTTCCGGCTATGGCTGCCGCCAGCCCCACCAGAGGCAAAAATACCGGCAGTATTTCCACAAGAAGCTCCAGAGCATCTTTGGATGTGATTTCCAGCGGCTGGGGCACCTGGCACAGAACCATAAAGGACAGCCAGAGCACCAGACCGCCTTTTGCGCCGAAGCGGCGCAGCACTCCCACTGCCAGCGCCGACAAGGCTGCCGGCATCAACGCCAGGCAGAGCCAGCCCCAGGCAGGAATCTGACGAAGGAAGCTTTCCCCCTGACCGCCGGTCAGTACAAAATACCAGAAGGCCTCCAGAGCGGCAGAGAGCGCGGTTGTCACCACGCCGTATCCCAGCACAGCCACCCAGCCCACCTGCAGGGCACGGCGGCGGGCAATGCCGAAGTTGATCAGCACCACAAAATCGACGTTGAACTGCTGCATGCCTTCTATAAATAAAAGGATAACGCCGGCACACACGGTAAAGATACCCGGCAGTCCTAAGAAGAGCACCGGCGGATCGCTTCGGGCATCCCCATCCACCACGGCCAGAATTCCGACCGTAAGGGCCCAGACGGCCACCTGAACGCCTGTCAGGGTCGCCATCATCCTGGTGTCCAGTTGGAGAACACTGCCCAACGTGCGGGCAAAAGTTTGTCCTTTGTTTTTCACAGCCGGATCACCGCCTTTCGATAGAAACGCCAGGTCAGGATGCCCAGAATCACGGCAGCTGCCGCACAGACCAGAGAAAACACCGCCCAACCGGGACGCAGCACATGGATGGGGAAAAGGGCCAGCGGAACCCTGATTGCCTTGACAAAACCGATGGTGATGGAAGAAGACAAGACAATTATGATGAGGACCATCAGAATGGAGGCGGTTCGCTGTTTGGCCCCCCGGGGCAGATACTGTGCCAGCAGAGCCATCTCGGTGACAGTGAGGGATGCAGCCAGAAGCACCGGGATTCCCCCCGCGCTCAGCACCATGTTATACTCCGGATTCCAGGAAGCGATCAGAGAAGTCCCTTCAACCGCCAAAGCCAGCGTACACAGTTCCATGACCACCGCCAGGATCTGCACACAGAGAAATGTATTCCACCGGCGCACCCCGAAATAGGTGGGAAGCGCCATGGTGGAATGGCCGCCGACCAGTGTCAGCGGAGCGAGCCACAACCCCATCGTGGGCATCATATATGTGTAGCTTTCAAACAGAGACAGCGGGGTGTACCGGGCCCCCAGCACCACCAGCACCACAAAGGCTATCACCACCCCGATATATTGCAGAAAGGTCAGGCCGAAATATCGCACCAGATTGCGCATGGTCACCCCTCCTCGTCGCCGTGGCCGCACAAGGCCACAAACACATTCTGCAGGTTCATGCCCTCCACGGTCAGGCCGTCCCGGGCCTCCAACGCATCAAAGAGGGTCTCGTTTCCCCGCACAGCCACCATCTTGTGGCCACCCAGCACCTGGGTCTGCAGGGGTGCGATCCCCTGTTCGGCCAGAGCCGCGTCCAGTTCTGCGGCAGGGCCGCTGATGTAGCGGAATTCGCTGATCAGATCATCGGTGTCCGTGTCCGCCACCACCTTGCCCTCGTCCAGGATGACCACCTTTTCAAACACCGAGGCGGCTTCCTCAATGATGTGGGTGGAGATGACAAAGGTGCGGCCGGTGCGCTGGTATTCCTCCAGCAGGATGCGGTAAAACCGTTCCCGCACCACCACGTCCAGCCCGGCGGTGGGTTCGTCCAGCAGGGTGACCGGCGCCTTGGAAGCCAGCGCCGCCGTGATGGACACCATGCTCATCTGCCCGCGGGACAGGCGGTTGATCATCTTGTTGGGCAGTTCGAACTTTTTGATCAGCTCGTCGGCGTAGCCCTGGTCCCAGTAGGGGCAGAACAGCCGCCCGGCCCGCAGGAAGTTCTTGACCGAAAGGCCGGCCAGTTCACTGGATGCGGACAGCTCCCGGGCAAAATGCAGGTTACCCAGCACGGTGCTGTTTTCCCACACCGGCTGGCCGCCATACAGGGCCTGACCACCGGTGGCAAAGTTCTGCCCGGACAGAATGCCCAGCAGAGTGGTTTTTCCGGCGCCGTTGCGGCCGATGAGCCCGTAAATGCGCCCGGGTTCAAAGGTCAGGTCCAGGTCCTGCAGGACCTGCTGCTTGCCATAGTGTTTGCAGAGTTTCGCCGCCTGCAAAGGCTGCGGGGCGGGTGCTTTTTGGATGGTAGTCATGGCAGTTGCTCCTCTTCCGCCTGGGCTTGCACCAGGCTGTACAGTTCTTGTTGGGTCAGGCCCAGACGCTTGGCTTCCCGCACGAAGGCCCTGACCTGCGTTTTGGCAAAATCTTCCCGCCGCTTTTTCCGCAGGGCTTCGGCCGCGCCGGGCGACACGAACATGCCGATGCCTCGCCGCTTGTACAGAAGTCCTTCGTCCACCAGGCGATTGATGCCCTTGGCGGCAGTGGCCGGGTTGATGTTGAAGGCCCGGGCCAGTTCGTTGGTGCTGGGCACCTGGGTGTCGGCGGGGTATTCCCCCCGCAGGATGCCGTCTTCCAGCAGTTGGGCGATCTGCCGGTAAATCAGGCTCTGGTCATTGAGAGTTCCCTTCAAAACAGCGTCCCCTTTCTTGTGTAGAACAGGCAGGAACCAGAACCGGCTGCGCAGCCCGGTTTATTGGTTCATTACTTTTGTAATTAACCATATCACCTTTTGTCTTTTTCGTCAAGAGGTCTGAACGCATTTTTTTGATTTCTGGGGTGAAAATCCGGCAAAGAAAAAGGCGGCGGACAGCCGCACCGGATGGGTGCACACTGTCCGCCGCCGAAGCTGCGGTTTTTGTTATTGCGATCAGCCCAGGCTGATGCCCATAGAGCGGGCCACATTGAGCATGGCGCAGTCATCGGGCACGCCGCGGGTCTTGCCGGCGATCTCGATGAGCGGGTTGGCGGTGACATTGCGGTTGACCATGGCCACGGTCACACCGTAGTGCTCGTCCGCCACCAGGCCGGCGGCATAGGCGCCAAACTGGGTGGCCAGCACACGGTCGTAGGCGGAAGGAGAACCGCCGCGCTGCATATGGCCGGGCACACAGATGCGGGTCTCGGCACCGGTCATCTGCTCGATCTGGCGGGCAATGCGGTTGGTGGCGGTGGTGTAGCCATCGGCAGCCCGCTTGGCAGTCCATTCCTTGCGCTTCATCTTGGCTTCCTCCACCGAGACGGCGCCCTCGGCCACCGCCAGAATGGAGAAGTTCTTGCCGGCTTTGGCGCGGCGCTCCACAGCGTTGGCCACCTTCTTGATATCATAAGGATGCTCGGGGATCAGGATGATGTCGGCACCGCCGGCAATACCGGAGTACAGCGTCAGCCACCCGGCCTTGTTGCCCATGATCTCGATGCACATCACACGGCTGTGGCTGCCGGCGGTGGTGTGAATGCGATCGATGACCTCGGTGGCGATGTCCACGGCGGTGTGGAAACCGAAGGTCACGTCGGTACCGTAGATATCGTTATCAATGGTCTTGGGCAGACCGATGATGTTGAGGCCTTCCTGGCTGAGGAGGTTGGCAGTCTTGTGGGTACCGTTGCCGCCCAGGCAGAGCAGGCAGTCCAGCTTGGCCGCCTTGTAGGTCTTCTTCATGGCAGCAACCTTGTCCACGTTGTCATCGCCAACCACGCGCATCATCTTGAAGGGGGTCCGCTTGGTGCCCAGAATGGTACCGCCCACCGTCAGGATACCGGAAAATTCCGAGGGATCCATGACACGGTAGTTCCCGTTGATCAGTCCGTCATAACCGTTCATGACGCCGATGATCTCCACATTGTCGCCCATGCGCTGATACAGGGCCTTGGCCACGCCGCGAATGGTTGCGTTCAGGCCGGGGCAGTCGCCGCCGGACGTAAGGATACCAACACGCATTTTCATTGTGTAACCCTCCCGTTATTTGGCTGCGCGGGCGCTGTGCGGCGCACCGCTGCCGAATCGTTTTCTTCGGTTTAAGAGTACGCCACCGGGCACCAATTTGTCAATGCCTTGCCCGACCGACGACGCAAAAAATTCTGTTGTGTCAGTCTTTTTTGTTTTTGCTTCGGTACTCGGAGCCCCCTGCAAAAATATATCCCATTTTTTTGCAAAAAACTATTGACAAACCGGGATCAAGTGGCTATAATAAATAAACGTCGAGGGCAGCAAGCCCAGACAAAACCTACTGGGGATTCGCATAATGGTAGTGCAGCGGACTCTGACTCCGCCCGTGGGAGTTCGATCCTCTCATCCCCAACCACTGAAACCGCAGCAGCAAGAATGCTGCGGTTTTTTTCTCGGGGTGTAGCGCAGATGGTAGCGCGCTTGGTTCGGGACCAAGAGGCCGTGGGTTCGAATCCCGTCACTCCGACCAAAAAGCTCTCAGCTTTGGCTGGGAGCTTTTTTTGTTGCCTCAAAACCGGTAAAGCTGCCGTCATCCGGACTTGTTTCCCACAGGAAACGGTCCGGATTATTCTTTTGTGTGCCTTTCTCTCCCCCCTTCTGCGGCGCGGTATCATATCCGCAAAAGCCGAATATACTGATACAGGCGCTTATTCCCAAGAAAAGCGCCTTGTACTTTTTTAGTTGCGGGGTGTGCTTATGTGCGGAATTGCCGGATTTTGCAGCTTCAAAGCTGATTTTCTTCAAGAGCCCGGGCGTTGGACCCGGGCTCTTGTGAGGATGCGGACAGCGATTGCCCACCGGGGCCATGATCAGACCGGGGAATATCTGCAACACAATGTAGGGCTTGCCCATACCCGGCTTTCCATCCGGGACCTGCGCGGCGGGGCGCAGCCCATGCTTCGGCGGCGGGGCGAGAGCGACTATGGAATTGTGTACAACGGAGAAATCTACAACGCCGATGAGCTGAAGCAGGAACTGCTCCGGCGCGGATACCACTTTGAAACCACCTGCGACACCGAGGTTATTCTTTGCGGGTACATGGAATACGGCATGGAGATCGCAAAAAAGCTGAATGGAATTTTTGCGTTCGCCATATGGGATGAAAAACGGAATACCCTGTTTCTATGCCGGGACCGGCTGGGGGTCAAACCGCTGTTCTATGCCGTGAAAGAGGATACCCTTGTCTTCGGGTCAGAGCCCAAGGCCCTGTTTGCTCATCCGCTGGTTCACCCGGAAGCCGACCTGGACAGCTTCCGGGAAATCTTTGGGCTGGGGCCGGCCAGAACCCCCGGGTGCGGCGTATTCCGTGGTCTGCGGGAAGTCAGACCCGGGTGTATTGTGGAATACTCCCGGGAGAATGTGCAGGAGTATTCCTATTGGACGCTGGAAGCAAAGCCACATACGGACAGCTATGCCCGAACGGTGGAAACCGTATCCTGGCTGCTGCACGACGCCATTCAACGGCAACTGGTATCCGATGTGCCGGTGTGCAGCTTTTTATCCGGCGGCATCGCTTCCACCGTGGTGACCGCCATCGCCTGCCGACAGCTGCAGTCGGAAGGGCAGACGCTCAACACCTTTTCCTTTGATTTTACCCACAACGATACCTGCTTCCAATCCAACGCCTTTCAGCCCACCCGGGACCGCCCGTATGTGGACCTGGTCCTGGGTTTGTATCCCCTGCACCACACCTATCTGGAATGTGGCGAGACCACGCTGGCAGATTTGCTGGAGGATGCCGTCCGGATCAAGGACCTGCCGGGCATGACCGATGTGGACGCCTCCCTGTATTACTTCTGCGGCCTGGTGAAGCAGCACAACAAGGTGGCGTTGACCGGCGAATGTGCCGACGAGATTTTCGGCGGCTATCCCTGGTTCTACCGGGAAGACCTGTTCTATGCCGACGGTTTTCCCTGGTCGGCGGACCTGTCGGCCCGGACAGCCCTGCTTTCGGACGAAGCCATCCGCATTTTGCAGCTGGAGGACTACGTGAACGAGCAATACCGGGATACCCTGGCCCGGGTGCCTGCCCTGCCGGAGGAACACGGCGACGCACTGCGCAGGCGGGAGATGGGCTTTCTGAATCTGCGCTGGTTCATGCAGACCCTGTTGGACCGCATGGACCGTACCAGCATGGCCTGGGGGCTGGAAGCCCGTGTTCCCTTTGCGGATCACCGGATTGTGGAGTATGTATATAATGTCCCCTGGGAGATGAAATACGAAAAGGGCATGGAAAAGAAGCTGCTGCGGGATGCCTGCAAGGACCTTTTACCGCCACAGCTGCTGTACCGTAAAAAGAGCCCCTACCCCAAGACCTACTCGCCGGTATACGAAGCTTTGCTGGCCAAGCGGTTCCGGCAGGTCCTGGAGGACCCCCAGGCCCCCGTGCATCGCTTTCTGGACCGCAAAAAGGCGGAACGTTTTCTGGAACAGCCTAAGGACTACGGCAAGCCGTGGTTCGGCCAGCTGATGGCAGGGCCGCAGATGATCGCCTACTTTTTGCAGATCAACTATTGGATGAAGCAGTACAACATCACCTGAAAATACAAAGAGGGTGTCCCTTCGCGGGACACCCTCCCTGTTTTTATTGTTTGGGCATGATCCAGAATTTCATGGTCGGGTAGCTGAGTACCACCTGCACCACGATGTTCAGCACATTGGCCAGGGTGGGAGCCAGGGCGGCTGGCAGGCCCAGCCAGACAAAGAAACTCTGGCTATAGGCGGGCAGCGCACTGGACACGATGACCAGCACCACCGCCAGCACCACGTATCGCGGCACCGCACGGCTGAACGCCGCGTTGGATTTGAACACCCAGTTTTTCTGTACAAGGAAGTTCACTGTCTGGGCGGCGGCGGTGGCCACAAGAAAGCTCAGAAAGCCGCACAGTCCCAGATCGCTTTCCACATTGGTGTAGCAGAAGATCAAAAATGAGAAGGGTTGATTCCGGAACGCTGTGAACACGAATCCGGTACACACCCACATGACCACAAAATTGACCACAGTGGCACAGTTGGACAGCAGGTTGAAGAGGATGAACTCCCACACGGTGGGATGCGCCTTGATCCAGGCCTTGACTGCGTTCATGGTGTTTCCTCCTTTGCCGGCGCATTCAGGCGCTGTTCCAGCGCCCTGTTGCGAAGGCCGTTGAGCACAAACTCCGCCACAAGCCGCACCAGCCCGATGATCCAGAAGCCTTTCAGTTCCATGACCAGAGCGTCAATCATCCCCATGCTGACCATGCCGTTGGTCATTTTGGCCACGGCACGCAGAGGCATGTTGTAATTGAACAGCAGGTTCAGGTCGGGGGTTCCGGCTTGCAGGCTGCGGCGCAGCAAGGCCGTATGCACCCGGTTGATCAGCCAGGCCAGCGGACTGCGGCTGTGGCCGATCTCCCCCAGAGTCATATTGCGGTCAATCACCGTCTTTTCCTGGGGGATGGGGTGTCCCAACAAGCGCTCGAATTCCCGGTTGGTCACATGGACGATGTCCCCAGTCTCGTAATGTGGCAGGGCCAGCCCCGTATAGGGCAGGGGGTCGCCGCTGCCCGGCAGGGTGACCGCCGCACGGAACCGGATATCCGCCGCCGATGTACCGGCGCAGATCTGGTAGTCGCCCCCTTCCACCGCCCAGCGGTCGGTTTCCACGTTCCAGTAGCGGAACGCACGCCGGTCCAGCGGGATGGTCAGGGCGGCGCTCTCCCCCGCTTTCAGGAACACCTTGCGGAAGGCCTTGAGCTGACGCCGGGGTCCGAACACCTTGGCATCCGGCTTTTCCAGATAAATCTGCACCAGTTCGGCGCCGTCAAAGCTGCCGGTGTTTTCCACCGTCAGGGTCACTTTTGTGGAATCGGCCCGGAAATCCCGCCAGGCAAAGGTGGTATAGCTCAGCCCGTACCCGAAGGGAAACGCCACCGGGACACCCGCCGTCTGATAATAGCGGTAGCCCACATACACGCTCTCCCGGTAGGGCACGATTCGCCCCGGCCCCGCAAAGGCACCGGCGGCGGGGGTGTCCTGGTACCGCAGGGGCCAGGTTTCAGCCAGATGTCCGCCGGGGCACGCCTTGCCGGTGAGCAGGTCCAGCACCGCACCGGCACCGGCCTGCCCGCCCAGCGCCGCATACAGCAGCGCCTTGCAATGGGGCAGCCAGGGCGTTTCCACCGGCGCGCCCGCGCTGAGCACCACCACCGTGTTGGGGTTGACTTCGGCCACGGCAGCCAGCAGGTCCACCTGGTTGGGGGCCAGGCACATATCCGTCCGGTCCATGCCCTCGCTTTCCCGCAGCTCGTCCAGCCCCAGGAAAAGCAGCACCACATCCGCGGTTTTGGCCAGGGCCACCGCCTCGGCCTGCCTGGCCGGGTCGGGGTTGCCGTTGCGGGCAAAGCCCGGGGCATACCCCACGGTACGCATGCCGCTTTGGGGCAGAAGGTCTGTGACAGTGTCCACCCGGCTGGCGTTGACGGCGCTGGAACCGGCCCCTTGATACCGGGGCACGGCGGCAAAATCGCCGATGACCGCCACCGTGGCGGCAGGGTCCAGGGGCAGGATATTGTCCTCGTTTTTCAGCAGCACCATGCCTTCAGCCGCGGCGCGGCGGGCCAGGCGATGGTGGGCCTCCCGATCGATGGCAGGCTTGTTCTGCCGGATGTGTTGGGCGTCCTCGATGAGGGTGAGCAGTTCCCCTACCCGGGCATCGATATCTTGCTCGGTAATCTTGCCGGTTCGGACAGCTTCCATCAGCTCCCGCACGGCGTCCCCGCCGGGGGCGGGCATTTCCAGGGTAGAACCGTTTTTTACTCCCAGGGCATGGTCGTTGGACCCGCCCCAGTCGGTGACCACCGCCCCGGTAAAGTCCCACTCTCCCCGCAGGATATCCTGCAGCAGATGGGTGTTTTCGTTGGCGTAGGTCCCGTTGATGAGGTTGTAGGAGGTCATGAGGGATCGGGGTTTGCCTTCCTCCACGGCAATCTCAAACCCGGTGAGGTAGATTTCCCGCAGGGTACGCTCATCCAGGGTGGAATCCGACACCATGCGGCGGGTCTCCTGGTTGTTGACCGCAAAATGCTTGGGACAGGCGGCGGCTCCGCCCGACTGGATCCCCCGGATCATGCCGGCGGCCAGTTTGCCCGCCAGGATGGGGTCTTCGGAATAATATTCAAAGTTGCGCCCGCACAGCGGGCTGCGCTTGATGTTGAGGCCTGGGGCCAGCAGCACGTCCACGTCCTTGGCGGCGGCCTCCTGCCCCATGGCCCGGCCCACTTCCTCCAGCAGGTCGGGGTCCCAGCTGCCGGCCAGGGTGACCGCCGTGGGAAAGCAGGTGGACGGCGCACTGGGATTGATGCCCAGATGGTCGCTGGCACCCTCCTGTTTGCGTACCCCGCTGGGGCCGTCGGACAGCCAGAGAGACGGGATGCCGTGTCCGGGCAGCGCCCGGGTGCAGAAGGTGTCGGCACCGGAGAGCAGGGCACATTTTTGTTCGAGGGTGAGGGTGGAAATTTTCTTGTCAGTCACCGTCATCTTCTCCTTTTGCAAATACCGCAGCCATCCCCGCGTGAGCAGGGACGGCTGCGGTGCCTTTACATCACGTTACTGCTCTTTCTGGGGCGCAGTTGCCTGTTTGCGTTTTTTGTACTGTTTGCGGATCACCGTCAGATCCAGGGCAGCCAGAACCAGAACCGCCACGACATCGATGGCAATGGCAGTGACCTTCCAGCCTTCCATGCCGGCATTGGCCGCATCTTCGGCATAGGCACTGCTGTTGACCACGGTGTACAGAATGTTCTTGCTGGTCTTGCGCAGGGTGGCCACGTTGGAAGCCGCCGTCAGATCCTTCATGTGGTTGTAGTCGGAATCGTAGGTGGTGAGCAGAGCGTCCACACCGTTGTGGAAGGCCAGGTCGGCGTTCATGTAGCCGCGTCCGTTGGGGGTGAAGTTGTCGGTCAGGACAAATCCGCGGAAGCCCCATTCGTCCCGCAGCACGGTTTCCAGCAGTTCGCTGCAGGCGCCGGCCCAGCGGTTGCCGATATCACACCAGGCACACATGACCGCGTTGGCGCCGCCTTCCTTGACGGCATACTCAAAGGGCTTGAAGTAGATTTCGCGCATGGCCTGCTCGTTGGACCAGATGGAGACCATCATGGCGTTGGAGTCGTACATGGCAAAGTGCTTGATGTAGGCATACACGCCGCGGCTCTTGGCACCGGCCACCGCGTTGGCTGCAATCTTACCGGCCAGGACGCCGTCCTCGGAGTAATACTCGAAGTTGCGGCCGCCAAAGGGGGTGCGATGGGTGTTCATGGCCGGTGCATACCAGCCGTTGACGTTCATCTCGTTGGCCATCTTGCCGATGTTTTCGCCAAACTGATAGGCCAGCTCCTGGTTCCAGGTGCAGGCGATCATGACAGCCACCGGGAAACCGATGGAGCCGGTGCCGGTGAAGTTGTTGTTGATGGAAGCGGGGCCGTCGCAATCCACGGTGGCCACCTTGCCGATGGAGGGCACTTCCGCTGTCTGGAAGCCTGCCAGACCGCACAGGTTGCTCATCTCTTCCACGGTCATCTCGTCCAGCAGGTCCTCCCACATGGGATCGTCGTAATCCTTGCCGCGCATATCGGCCAGTTTCAGGCCATTGTCCGCGCCGGTGGTGGGCATCTCCACGCTGTCATCGATGTACATGTTGAAGTCAAAGACTTCGTTGGTATAGAATCCTTCCACGTATTCCGGCGCCATATCCAGCGATGCGGGCGCCGCCGTGGCCTGGGCGTAGTTGGCAAAGCCATCTTTGCGGGACAGGTAGGTCACGTCCCCCGCGGCAAAATCAAACTGGTTGGTGGCCACGATGTTGTCGGTGGAACGGGGCTGGGTATCATAGACCACATCGCTGTCCACGGTATAGGTGCGGGAGTCGATGACATTGTGGGAATCCTTGTTGATGGAGATAATGTAGTCACCGGCTTCCAGCACATAGCTGCGGTGCACATTCATATCGTAGGAGGCCAGATCGTCCACCGGGAAGGAGATGGCAACCTCCTCGGATTCGCCGGGCTGCAGCAGGGCGGTCTTTTCGAAGGTGATCAGGTTGGCGGCGGATTTTTCGATGCCGCCGTTGGTGTAAGGCGGGTTGGAGTATACTTCCACCACGTCCTTGCCGGCCGCAGAACCGGTGTTGGTAACCGTGACGGTGAAGCTGATGTTGCCATCCGCCACTGTCATGTCACTCATCTTCTGGGCAAAGGTGGTGTAGCTCAGGCCGTAGCCGAAGGGATACTGCACGACCTTGTCATAGTCCAGGAAGCCTTCCGCGGCGGCAGTCTCATACCACTTGTAGCCCACGTAGATGCCTTCCACGTAGTTGGTGAACTTGGGCGCCGCCACCACCTCGCTGCCGTCGGTGCGGTAGGAAGTGACCGCCATATCGCTGATGTTCTCGTAAGGCAGCTGGTTGGAGTTGTTCCACCAGGAAGTGTTGGTCAGGTCATACACAAAGGTATCCGAGGTACGGCCGGAAGGGTTGATCTCGCCGTTAAGGATCTTGCCAAGCGAATTGAAGCCCACGTTGCCGGTGCCGGGGCACCACAGCACGCTCTTGATCTGGGGATACTCATCCACAAAGCCCAGCTCAAAGGAATGGGCGCTGTTGTAGACCAGCAGAACGTTATCAAAGTTGCTGCACACCAGATCCACCATGTTGCGCTCGGTCTGGGACAGTTCCAGGTAATGGTGGCCTTCGGGGAAATCGTCGTACTCGGTGCTGTTGCTGTCATAGGCCACGGTGCTCAGGTCTTTGGGCATATCGTTATAGCCTTCGCCGCCGATACGGGCAATGACGATGACGGCCACGTCGGAGAAGTTCTTGGCGTTGTTCATCATCTCGTCGGTGTACATGTCCGCGGTGGGTTCCGGCAGGGTCCAGGCCTGCTTGGATTCGGACATCTTGGGCCGGCTGGAGGTGTAGGACGCGTAGAAGTCATGCAGTTCGGTGTCCGGGATGGCCTCCACGCTCTCGGTGGCGTTGTCCAGGGCGGTGCCCACGATGGTACAGATATCCGCCGTGGGCATAAAATCCAAAAGATGTCCGTCCGCCACGCAGGTCAGGTTGATCTCATGCTGCTGGCAGTACAGGCTTTTGGCGGTGAGAAGGGTATCCAGTACCGGATTGCCGGTCTTGTTCTGGGCCTCGTACATGCGGATGCCGCTCTCCATCTCGTCCAGGGCGGCCGCCTGCTTGCCGGGGTCCCGTTCCGCCCGGATGGCCGCTATCTGCACCTTCAGGTCATGGTAACGGTGGTTGAGCAGGTGGATGTTTTCCTTGCTCTGGCGGTACTGCTCATACTGGCGATGGAGCACGTTGTCCATGGCGGACAGTTCCTCATGCAGGCGGGCTTCCCGCAGCTGTTCCTGCTGGATGGAGAGAATCAGCACCCCCGCAAAATCCACCAGAGTGCGGATATAAAACACGCTCATGGTGTTGCTGCCCGCCTGGGCAAAGCTCAGGTTGCTCACCGCAAAGGCGGTCAGTGCCATGACCACCGCGCTGGCCAGTGACCGCCAGGATGCCCCGATGGCCCCCACATGGCGCCCCATACGGCGCACATCGAACCAGAACACAAACCCGTACACCACCGCATACACCGCCACCATCAGCAGCAGGGAAAGCGGGTGTCCGCCGGGAAGGTCGGGCCACAAAAGACAGTGCAGCTGCCATTCCAGGCTGGCGGCAAATTCCGCCAGGATAAAGGCCCGGGCACAGCAGTATCCGGCATCCTGCGCCGAAAGTTCGCACCCCAGCAGCAAAAACAGGTACATGGCCGCCACCGTCGCCATCATGCAGGGAATCCACCACACAAGGGGCACATGGCCGGTGAGCTGCAAAAAGGCGCCCATGCCCACCAGCCAGCCGGCGCCGAGCAGAACAGTGCCCACCCGCCCGAACCGCGGGCGCAAAGCCAGCAGATACAGCAGGCAGGCCAGCCACTCGGCCAAAGCGGTATACAGCCGCGGAATATCCGGCAGTGTCATCGGACGCCTCCCCCGATATAGTCTGTAAGTGCTTCCATGAAGGCCTTCTTCTTGGGGCGGCTAATCTGCAGTTCGTAAGGCCCTACCTGCACCGTGTTCTGCTGCACCCCCAGCACCTGGGCCAGATTGACCAGGTAGCCGCTGTTGCAGCGGGCAAAGGGTTTGCCGGCCAGCTTTTCCTCAAAGCTCTTGAGGGTGCCCGGGGCGGTGAGTTCCCCGTCCTCCCCATACAGGCGCACCTTGTGGCCGTCGCTTTCCAGATAGTAGAGGGTGGCCACATTTACCCGCCGCAGACCACCTTCCACCGGCACGGTGAGAAAGGTCTTCTGCCTGGCCTGCAGCCTGGCCACCGCCTTTTGCAGCTGCTGGGAAAAGGCAAAGTAGGGCACCGGCTTGAGCACATAGTCCAGGGCATCCACCGCATACCCGCGGATGGCAAACTGGGCCATGTTGGTGATGAAGATGAGCAGCACATCCTTATCCATCTGACGGATCCGCTCGGCGGCCGCCATGCCGTCCATGCGGCGCATCTGCACATCCAGCAGGATGATATCGTACACCGCGCGGTAGTCCGAAACGATCTCGTCCCCGTCCTCAAACAGGCTCAGTTCAAACATCCGCCCGAACTGGCGCTCATACCGGCGGATATAATCGGCCAGCTGGGCCTGCACCTGCCGGTCATCTTCCACAATGGCAATCCGGATCATGGCTGTGTCTCCCCCTCTCCCCACCGAAAACGTGTTTGCCTTCATTATGCCGGAGCCCGCCCTTCCTGTAAACGGCCGGACTGTCCTTTTACGGCCGCCGGGCAGCAAAAAATCCCCCGCCCTTCGGCGGAGGAATCCGTTTTTATTCTGCGCCGGTGCGCTTGAACACAACGCCCACCGTCTTGATCAGGATACGCACATCCAGCCCCAGGGACCAGTTATCGATATAGGCCACGTCCAGCTTGACCACATCTTCAAAGTCCTGGATGTTGCTGCGTCCGCTGACCTGCCACAATCCGGTCAGGCCCGGTTTCATGGAAAGGCGGCGCTTGTGGTGGGAGTCGTACCGGTCATACTCATCCAGCGTGGGCGGCCGGGTTCCCACCAGGCTCATATCCCCCTTCAGAATGTTCCAGAACTGGGGCAGCTCGTCGATGGAGGTGCGGCGGATGAACTTGCCCACCCTGGTGATGCGGGGGTCGTCGTCCATCTTGAACATCAGGCCCTGCATCTTGTTCTGTTTCATCAGTTCCTGCTTGCGCTGCTCCGCATCCACATACATGCTGCGCAGCTTATAAATACGGAAAATACGCCCGTTGAGCCCCACCCGTTTCTGGCAGAAAAAGAGGGGGCCGGGGCTTTCCAGCTTGAGAGGAATGGCGGTGACGGCGATGATCGGCACCGAGATGACCAGCCCTACCAGCGCCCCTGCAATGTCCATCAGCCGCTTGAGGACCATGGCTCCGAAATCATGTTCGGTAGCCATGATGGTGACAAAGGGCACCCCACCGGCGGTTTCCACGGTGGTTTGCAGCTTGGGGAACCACTGTTCCTCTTTGCGGGCAGCGGCGGTGTAGGGTTCCAGCACCGTCACGTTGAGATGCACGCACAGGCCCATGCTCTCCATCTCACTGAGAAGCGGCCGCAGGGAGTCGCCGCTTTGGTAGGGCACATTCACATACACTTCGTCCAGGGGTTCGCGGCGAATCCATTCCAGGGCGTCTTCGTACACTGCCGCCACCGGCACGCCGTCCACCTGTGCGCCGGGCTTGGCGGCATCCAGCAGCACCAGCCCCTGCAGCTTTTTGGTCCAGTCATGCTTGAGGTCATGAATCAGGGCGGGGGCCCGGTCGGAGGTGGTAATGATGCCCACCAGGGTGGCCAGAGAACCCTTGTAGAAATATTGGTTCAGGTAGGTTTTCAGGCCCATATGAGAAAGGTACAGGCAGACGGCGTTGGCGGTCAGCAGCCCCACATACAGGTAGCGGGATTCCAGCAAAGTGGCCTTGGTCAGCAGCAGACAGACCGCCAGCGCTGCCCCCAGCAGCACGGTGTTGCGCGCACAGTGGAGCAATTCGGCCTTCCAGCCGCGCCGGGTCAGCCTGGCTGCGCCGTTGAACCCGGCATACACCACCACAAAGGCCAGCAGCAGAATCAGGATAAACTGCCCCCAGTCCTGCCGGGTATAGTCCAGCAGCACATGCAGCCCTTTATCGGTGACCGCCCATGCAATCACGACACTGACCAGCAGGCTGAGCGCATCCGCCGCAAAATTCAGCGCATATTGGATTTTGTCCTTTTTAGCCACAGGTTTTCCCCCTGGTGTTTTTATTTCTTCCTAAGCCCGCAAACAAGCGGAAACACACTGTATTCCAGCATACCACAAAACCCCTGCCGGTGCAACGGCAGGGGTTTTGCGAAAAGAGAAAAGGACATCGGGGCAAAATGCCCCACTCATGGGTTTTACAGGCTGGAATAGCCGTAGCTGTTGACCAGCGCGTCGATCTTGACCCCCTGTTTGCACCACGGGCAGTTGCGGGAATCGTAGCTTTCGTAATCGCCCAGGGTAGAGGGATCGAAAATGGAGGTGACGGGATAGCCCGCACATTCGGTGACGGTGGCAAAGATGGAGGTGATGCCCGCCACCAGGCCGCCGTAATAGTCCACCGCTTCCACAGCTGCCTGGGCCGTGTAGCCGGTGGTGACCGAAGCCGCCAGAATCAGCACATGCTTGTTGGTGATCATGGGGGCGGTATTCTCCCGGAAAAGCAGCTGGCTGCCGCTGGTGTGTTCGGGGCTGACCACGTAAATGGTCTGGTGGGCGTTCATGTTCACATAGCCGCCGCGGGTGAGCTCGGAAGCCAGGCAGGCGCCGATGACTTCGGTGCCGTCCAGGCAGAGGACCGTATCCACAATGGTGGTGGCGGTGTAATGGCGCACCAGTTCCTGGGCCACCGCGCGGGCCTCGGACAGACGGGTCTTCTGCATGGTGACGTCAATGTAATAGTTGATGTGGCTGTGGCTGGTGGCAAAATGTCCTTTTGCCACGCGCAGCAGAAGATCCTTCTTTTTGGTGGGCAGCTTGACCAGGCTGATGGCCATGGAAATCACTCCTTTTTCCACTTTTTGTCTGCACCGCGGGGTGCGGGAGTTATTACTTTTATTGTAAGTTTTTTTCGCTGTGTACGCAAGCGGCGGGCCCCGGAAATACCCGCCAAGATTTCGTCTTTATTTTTGTCGGTTTTGCTATGGGGTGCCGGTCCTTGCTTTACACCCCGCCCGGGCGATGGTATAATATGGGGAATCAAAACAAGGAACATACGGAGGAAAACAGGCATGGGATATCGGCTGGCGGCGCACAATGGGGATACGGTGGCAGTGCCCCGTCTGGTGTGGCAGCACCTGCCCCGGGCGGACGGAGACTCGGTGCGGGTGGCGCTGTACCTGATCGGCGGCGGTGCCCCCGACCCGCGTACCATCGCCCATGATCTGGGGCTGAAAAGCATCGAAGCCGCCAAGCGCGCGCTGCAATACTGGGCCGGCGCCGGGCTGCTGGAGAACGACCAGGGCGGTCTGCCCCAGCCCGAGACGCCCAAGCCCCCGCACATCGACCTGACCACCCTGAACGACCCCTATGTGGCGGTGCTGTGCCAGGAGGCCCAGGCTGCTCTGGGACGGGCGCTGAGCCGCAGCGAGATGCAGCGGCTGGTGGGGTTATACCTGCAGGACGGCTGGCTGCCCGACGTGATCCTGACCTGCTGCGCCGAAGTGGCCCGGCAGGGGCGGTGCACGGTGGCGGCGGTGAGCCGGGAACTGACCCGTTGGCGGGAAGCCGGGGTGGAAACCGGCGCCGATGCCGAGCGTTTTCTGAAGCAGGAGGCGGTGCGGGCTGCCCGCTGGAGTGAGGTAGCCTTGCAGTTCGGCACCGAGGCGGCCCGCCTGACCCGGTGGGAGCGCAACGCCATCACCCGCTGGTATGAGGAATGGGGCTTTGGCGGCGAGATGATTGCCGAGGCCCTGCTTCACGCCGAAGCCCACCGCACCGTGCGGTATGTGGACGGTATTCTGCGGTCCTGGCGTGCCCAGGGCCTGACCACGTTGCAGGCGGTGCGGGGCAAGGGGCAGCTGGCAGGCGCCAACATTCTGGCCACCAGCCAGAAACCCGCCGCCCCCGCCCCGGGCAAGAAGGACCTGTTCCACGCCAACTGGAACGCCATGTTTGAGGACGAAAAGGAGGACTAAGCCATGCGCACCAAGGACGAACTGTTCCGCGAAGCCCAGCGCCATATTGCGGGGCGCCGCCAGCAGGCCGTGACCCGGGCCGAGCGCATGCGGGCCGCCGCCTTTGCGGCCCATCCCGAACTGGCTGCCGCCGAGGAAGCCCGTGTCCAGGCCGGTCTGGCCCTGACCCTGGCCGCCGCCCGGGGCGCCGACACCGCCGGGGCTGCCCGGAAGCTGGAAGCCGCAGGCCAGGCTCTGGAGGCGGCCTTGCGCAAGGCAGGGCGCTCCCCCGCTGACCTGGAGCCCCGGTTTACCTGTCCTTTATGCCACGACACCGGCCTGTACAAAGGGGCTCCCTGCCGCTGCGTGGCCCAGGTGGCCCGCACCCTGCGGCGGGAGGAGATCAACGCCGCCAGCCCCCTGGCCCTGTGCGGGTTCGATACCTTTGATGTGAACCGCTACCCTGCCGAGGTGGAACCCGAGCTGGGCGGCCCGCCCCGGGAATACATGGCCAAGGTGTTGCAGTTCTGCCGCCGTTGGGCGGAGAATTTCGGCCCGCAGAGTCCCAACCTGCTGTTCATGGGTGGGGCCGGGCTGGGCAAGACCCATCTGGCCCTGGCTGTGGCCGACGCCGTGCTGGAAAAAGGGTTTGATGTGCTGTACACCAGCAGTGCCGCCCTGGCTGCCCAGCTGAGCCGGGAACATTTTGACCGGGACAGTGAGGACAGCTGGCTGGAAGCCTGCAAGGAAGCCGACCTGCTGATTCTGGACGACCTGGGCACCGAGCACATCACCGCCCTGACCATCAGCGTCCTGTACGAGCTGGTCAACACCCGCATGCTCTGCCACCGGCCCACCGTGTACACCACCAACATCACCGACCAGGGCATTTTTGAGGCCCGCTACACCGAGAAGGTATCCAGCCGGATGCTGGGCAACTGCCGGTTGTTCAAATTCTTCGGCGAAGACCAGCGTCTGAAACAGGGTCGGTGATGTTTTTGCCATACAATAAATATCCCCCGCCGTCCGGCCATGCCGGGCAGCGGGGGTCTTTTTGTTTCAGGCTCGGCGGTGCCGCTGCCACAGGGCGTGGAGTGCCTCCACGGCTTTGGTCAGCAGCCGCAGCACATGGGGTATGACAGCCCAGAAGATGAGCAGCACCAGCCATTCCTGCCGGCCAGGAACCACCAGGTCCAGCGCCCGGCCGAACAGCGCCACACCGGCCACCGCCAGCACCAGCATACCCACCCAAAGGGCCGTGTGGGTGAGGGTGAAGGGGCGGCAGACCCGCCACAGAACCGCAAGCCCCACCCCCAGCATGACCAGGGTGGTCAGGGTGGACAGCATCTCGTAGGACATATCGAAGGCCGACGCCACCCCTTCCAGAGCCAGCACCAGCACCAGGTCGGTCAGGCCGCCGGGCAGGGCCGCCCGCAGCACGTTGGGCAGGAATCGTCCGCGCACCAGTTCATGGTTGGGTTCCAGAGCCAGCACAAAGGAGGGAATGCCGATGGTCACCGCCGCAATCAGGGTGAGCTGGATGGGCTGCAGCGGATAGGGCAGGGTGATGAACAGCGCCGCCAGGGTGAAGGTGAAGGAAAACAGATTTTTCACCAGGTAGAGGGCCGCCGAACGCTGGATGTTGTTGATGACCCGCCGACCTTCGGCCACAACGGCGGGCAGGCCGGAAAAGTCCGAGTCCAGCAGCACCAGCTGGGCCACCTGGCTGGCCGCCTGGGCGCCGGAAGCCATGGCAATGCCGCAGTCTGCATCCTTGAGGGCCAGCACATCATTGACGCCGTCCCCGGTCATGGCCACTGTGTGTCCCGCCGCCTGCATGGCCCGCACCAGCTGCCGTTTCTGGTCCGGGGTCACCCGGCCGAACACGGTACACCGCTCGGCGGCTTCGGCCAGGGCCTCCGGAGTGTGCAGGGTGGTGGCGTCCACAAAGTTTTCGGCGCCCGCCACCCCCGCCTGCCGGGCCACCCGGCTGACGGTGAGGGGGTTATCTCCCGAAATGACCTTGATGGCCACCCCCTGGTCCTCAAAATACCGGAAGGTGCGGGGGGCTTGTGCCCGCACCCGGTTGGTCAGGGGCAGAAGGGCCAGGAACCGCAGTTTTTGCGGGTCCAGCCCGGTCTTGGGGTCGGGGCGGCCGTCGTAGGCGGCCAGAAGCAGCAACCGGCAGCCCCGTTCCAGGTAAGATTCCATCTCCAGGCGCAGTTCCCGGGCCCTGGGCCCCGCCACCACATCCGGGGCCCCCACCACAAAGGCGCCGTGCTCCCGGAAGGTGGCGGCGCTCCATTTCCAGGCGGAACTGAAGGGCACCGTGGCGGTGCGCTGCCAGCGCTCTCCTCCCTCCCCCACAAACCGGCGGCAGAGGGCCCGGGCGGTGTCGTTGTCCGGTTCGGCATCGGCATACAGGCTGCGCAGCACCGTCTCCACCCCGGCCATGGTCCAGCTTTCGTCCAGCAGCTGGGGTTCCCCGGCCTCCATGCGGTTTTCGGTGATGGTGCCGGTCTTGTCCACGCACAGCACATCCACCCGGGCCAGGGTTTCGATGCAGTTCATGTCCTGGGCCAGCACCTTGCGCCGGGCCAGCCGGATCATGCTGACGGCCAGCGCCACGCTGGTGAGCAGGTACAGCCCTTCGGGGATCATGCCCACCAGGGATGCCACGGTGGCTTCCACCACGTCCCGCAAGGTCATGTCCAGGGCCGCGAACTGGTTGAAGAACATCAGGATGCCCAGCGGCACCAGCGCAATGCCGATGAACCGGATCAGCTTGTCCAGGGAGCGCATCATTTCTCCCTTAGGCACCGTGTGCCCGGCGCGGGCTTCCTCCGCCAGGCGGTTGGCGTAGCTGTCCGCCCCCACATGGGTCAGCTGGGCACGGCACCGGCCGGAAATCAGGAAGGAACCCGACCGCAGCACATCCCCGGGGCCTTTTTCCACCGCGTCGGCCTCGCCGGTGATCAGGGCTTCGTTGGCCTGGGCCGTGCCGGTGCGCACCACCGCGTCGGCACAGATCTGTTCTCCTGCCGTGAATTCCACAATGTCGTCCCGCACCAGTTCTTCCGAAGGAAGCAGCCGGATGTCCCCATCCCGCACGCAGCGGACCTTGTGTGCCGCCAGCAGGGTCAGCTGATCGATGGTATGCTTGGCCCGCAGCTGCTGCACAATGCCGATGACCGCATTGCACACCACCACGCCCAGAAAGCCGGCGTTCAGGTAGGACCCCACCGCAAACAGGCAGGCGGCCAGCACCACAAACACCAGGTTGAAAAAGGTAAAGAGGTTATCCCGCAGAATCTGGCCTTCGGTCTTGCTGGTTCCCCGGGGGGCCTGGTTGGTCAGTCCGGCCCGGGTACGGGCTTCGGCCTGGGCGGCAGTCAGCCCTTTTTCCGGCCTGGAATTCACCACCGGCAGCGCGGGTTGTGCGGGTTCGGGCCGGGCCGTATCGGCCGGGCGGCGGACATGCGGCAGGGTGGGACGATGCAACAGAATCAGCCTCCTTTGCGGATGGGAAAGTTATCCAGCATTATAAAGAGGTTTTTGTGAACAAATAAAGTGTTGGCGGTAAAAATCCGGAAAAACAAAAATGCTCCCGGGGGCCGGGAGCATGGGAATGCATGCTTACACTTCCTGCAGTTCGCCGCGGGAAGAGGCTTTCAGGTAGGCGTAGATGAACCCGTCCAGGTCGCCGTCCATGACGGCCTGCACATTGCCGCTCTCATAGTTGGTGCGATGGTCCTTGACCAGGGTGTAGGGCATAAAGACGTAGCTGCGGATCTGGTGACCCCAGGCGATCTCGTTCTGCACGCCCTTGATGTCGTCGATCTTGTCCTTGTGCTGCTGCAGGGCGATCTGGTACAGCTTGGCCTTCATCATTTCCATGGCGTACTCACGGTTCTGCAGCTGGCTGCGCTGGGTCTGGCAGGAAGTGACGATGCCGGTGGGCTTGTGGATCAGGCGGACGGCGGAAGAGGTCTTGTTGATGTGCTGGCCGCCGGCACCGGAGGAACGGAACACCTGCATTTCGATGTCGTTGGGGTTGATCTCGATCTGGATGTCGTCGTTCAGCTCGGGCATGACTTCCAGGCTGGCAAAGCTGGTCTGGCGGCGGGCGTTGGCGTCGAAGGGACTGATGCGCACCAGACGATGAACGCCGTTTTCGCTCTTGAGCATGCCGTAGGCGTTGGCACCCTTGACCATCATGGACGCGCTCTTGATGCCGGCTTCGTCACCGTCCAGCACGTCCAGCACCTCCACCGAGTAGCCGTGGGCTTCGGCCCAGCGGGTGTACATGCGGTAGAGCATCTCGGCCCAGTCCTGGGCTTCGGTTCCGCCGGTGCCGGCGTGGAAGGTCAGGATGGCGTTGTTGTGGTCGTATTCGCCGTTGAGCATGGTCATCAGCTGCAGCTCGTCGATGGCCTTGGCCACCCCTTCCACCGCCTCTTCCCCTTCGGCAGTCAGGGCGGGATCGTTTTCTTCCTCGATCATCTCCAGCAGGGTGCCCGCCTCCTCATACTGGGTGGACAGCTTGCGGAACCGCTCCAGCTTGTTTTTCAGTTCGCCCATCTCGGAATAAACCTTCTGGCTGCGGGCCTGGTCGTCAAAAAAGCCGGGCATGGTCATCTGGTGTTCCAGCTCCGCCAGGCGTTTTTCGCTGGCTTCGATGGACAGCGCATCCCGCAGATCGTTGACGGCGGTCTGGTAGCCGCCGAGTTTGGATTTCAGTTCGTCAATGGTGATCATATATCAATACCCCTAAGTTTATGATAGTTATACAGGATAAGTATAAACCATAACCCAACACTTGTAAAGAGTCGCTGCGGCGCATTGTTCACGGAAAATTCTTTGCTTTCGCCGTTGGCATGGTGTATAATGATTTCTGATAATAGCCGCTTTGGCGCGGCTTATGAATCACGGAGGCTACCATGAGCAATTATACAGGCAGCACATGTCCTGTGTGCCATAAACCTTTCACCCCCACCGACGATGTGGTCGTCTGCCCGGACTGCGGCACCCCATACCACCGCGTCTGCTGGCCCCGGGACGGTGTGTGCGTCAACGCCGCCCGTCACGGCACCGGCTTTGAATGGAAGCCGGACGGCGAGGCCGACGACGGCCAGCCCGCCTGCCCCAACTGCGGGGCCCACAACCCGGCGGGGGCCCACTTCTGCAACCACTGCGGCGTTCCCCTGCCGGATCATCCCCAGAATGCCGGGCAGCAGCCCGGTGCCCAGGGCGGTGCCAACGCGGCCCAGCGCCCCATCTATGAAAACCCCAACTACGATGGCCCCAATCCACGCCGGGACAACGCCGCCCCCCACATTGACGCCTACACCGCCGGGCCGGACGGACTGTACCGCCGGGAGGTGGGACCGGATGATCCCATCGACGGCATCAAGGCCCGGGATTGGGCCACCTTCGTGGGGCCGTCCAGCCTGTATTATCTGATGCAGTTTTTCCGGATGGAACAGACCCACCACAAGGTCAGCCTGTCCTTCTCGGCCTTTCTCTTCGGCCCCATCTACTTCTTCTACCGCAAAATGTGGAAGCTGGGGGCGCTGTTCGCCGCCCTGGACCTGCTGGTCACCGTCCCCACCTACCTGTCCCTGCTGGTGCTCTCCCATGCGCCCATCGTCAGCGGCATGAGCACCGAATGGCTGATCCCCGCCATGAACGTCTGCGCCGTGGTCAGCTGGGTGGTCATGCTGGTGCGGGCCCTGTTTGCCGGGTACTGGTACAAGAAAGCCTGCACCGACCGCATCCATTCTATCTATGACCGTATTCCCGAAGGGCAGGACCGGCAGGATATGCTGGCCCTGCGGGGCGGCGTGTCTGTACCCGCGGTGGTGATCTATCTGGTGGCCTGCCTGGCCCTGACCTGGGTAATGGTGGCGCTGGGTGTGACCCCTGCGGCGGCCATCTCCATGTTCGGAATGTAAAATTGTAATACGGCCGGGCATCCTCAGGGAGTCCGGCGGCAAATACAGGAGGAATTTTTATGAAAACCACCCTGGTTATTATGGCAGCCGGCATCGGCTCCCGGTACGGCGGCGGCATCAAGCAGCTGGCGGCCGTGGGCCCCAACGGCGAAATCATCATGGATTATTCCATCCATGACGCCATCGAAGCCGGTTTCGACAAGATTGTGTTCATCATCCGCCGGGATATTGAGGAAGCCTTCCGGGAAGCCATCGGCGACCGGATTCAGGGCATCTGCGCCGGGCTGGGCGTGGAGCTGGGCTACGCCTTCCAGGAGCTGGACGCTCTGCCCGCCGGTGTGACCCTGCCCGAGGGCCGCACCAAGCCCTGGGGTACCGGCCAGGCCGTGCTGGCCTGCAAGGACCAGCTGGACACCCCCTTTGCGGTCATCAACGCCGACGACTACTACGGCAAACAGGCCTTTGTGCTGCTGCATGACTTTTTGCAGAACTACACCCCCGACAAGCCGGGTGATCTGGCCATGGCGGGCTTTGTGCTGAAGAACACCCTGAGCGACAACGGCGCCGTGACCCGCGGCATCTGCCGCATGAATGACGCCGGATATCTGACCGGCGTGGACGAAACTTCCGGCATTGAAAAGACCGCCGACGGCGCCCAGGCAGGCGGCAAGGTCATCGACGCCGACAGCCTGGTTTCCATGAACATGTGGGCCCTGACCCCCGAGTTCGTGACCATGCTGGAGCAGGGCTTTGTGGACTTCTTCGGCGGCATTGCCGGCAACGAGATGAAGGCCGAATATCTGCTGCCCATCTTCATCGACAGCCTGCTCAAGCAGGGCAAGGTGGACGTGAAGGTTCTGCCCACCCATGACCGCTGGTTCGGCGTGACCTACCAGGAGGACAAGCCCGTGGTGGTGGAGTCCTTTGCCAAACTGATCGAGGCTGGCGTGTACCAGAAAGATCTGTTCAGCGATCTGCGCAAGTAAAAAACAGGAATTTCTTTTCGCCCCGGCTCGTTCTGCGCCGGGGCGCTTTGGTACGCAGGAACGAAAATCACAAAACAATGACATTACTGGGCATGGAAAGAGAGGGCAAAATGCGGTATCGTAAAAACAGGAGGGATATCAGTATGAGCAAGCCGAACAATGAACCCGTTATCGTCGAAAAGCCCGTGGCCGAAATGACCGCCGCCGAGCTGGATTCCGCCCTGGCCCTGGATGTGGAGCGCCTGCTGCGTTTCGGGCGCAAGCACAAGATGATCAAGGATCTGGACATGCTGGTGGCGCGCAACACCCTGCTGGATCTGCTGGGGCTGAGTGCGCCCAGCGAGGAGAAAGTGCCGAAGGAAAACTTCGACACCCCCACCGAGATCCTGGAACACATGCTGGACCTGGCCGCCGCCAAGCAGCTGTTTGACAACGACGTGCCCCAGTACCGCATCAACTTTGAGACCCGCCTGATGGGCGCCATGATGCCCCGGGAAAGCGAGATCCTGCGCAAGTTCCGCAAGCTGTACGCCAAGAAGGGTCCCGAAGCCGCCACCGACTGGTTCTATGATCTGTGCGTGGTGTCCAACTACATCCGCACCGCCCAGATTGCCAAGAACATCCAGTGGAACACCAAGACCCCTTACGGCGAGCTGGAAATCACCATCAACCTGACCAAGCCGGAAAAAGACCCCAAGGTCATTGCCATGGAGCGCCTGCAGCCGGCCGCCAGCTATCCCAAGTGCATGCTGTGCAAGGAAAATATCGGCTACGCCGGACGCATCAACTTTCCCGCCCGGCAGACCCACCGCATTGTGCCAGTGCATCTGGCCGGTGAGGACTTCTACCTGCAGTACAGCCCCTACGCCTACTTCCATGAGCACTGCATCATCCTGCATGACGAGCACAAGCCCATGGAGATGGACCGCCGCACCCTGGCCCAGATCTTTGATTTCGTGAGCCAGTTCCCCCACTACACCTGCGGTTCCAACGCCGACCTGCCCATTGTGGGCGGCAGCATCCTGAGCCACTCCCACTTCCAGGGCGGCCGGTATGTCTTCCCCATGCAGAAGGCCGGCATCGCCACGCCTCTGCGGGACGAGCGGTACCCCGGCGTGCGCGCCGGGATCCTGAACTGGCCGGTGTCCACCGTGCGGCTCATCGGCCGCAGCTCCCAGGAAGTGCAGACCGTGGCCAACAACATCCTGAGCGCCTGGCGGGAATACAGCGACGCCAGTGTGGACATTCTGTCCCATACCGGCGACACCCCGCACAACACCGTCACCCCCATCCTGCACTATGACGACCAGGACGGCTACATCCTGGACCTGGCGCTGCGCAACAACCGCACCACCGAGGAATATCCCGACGGCATCTTCCATCCCCACAAGGAATACCACAACATCAAGAAGGAAAACATCGGCCTGATCGAGGTCATGGGGCTGGCCATCCTGCCCGCCCGCCTGAAGGACCAGAGCGCCCAGATTGCCGACATCCTGTGCGGGCTGGCCCCCAACACCAGCCGGGAGGAAGGCAGCCCCCTGGCCGTGCACGCCGACTGGATCGACGCCCTGATTGCCAAATACGGCACCAGCATGACCCCGGTGGCCGCCAACGCCGCTGTGCGGGACGAGATCGGCGTGGTGTTCAGCCATGTGCTGGAAAATGCCGGCGTGTTCAAACAGGATGAGGCCGGTCAGGCCGCCTTCCTGCGGTTTGTGGAGAGCGTGGGCTTCAAAACCGTCGAATAAACGGGCAAAATTCTCTTGACTTTTCGGCACGGATTTGATAAAATAAATTGCTGTGCCGAGAGGCACATATCCTTGCTCCTGCGCAAGGCAGGGGCCCTATGTCCAAAAGGAGGTGTACAGAATATGGCTAAGTACGAAACCATGCTGGTTACCAGTTCCAACCTGGATGAGGAAGCGAGCGCTGCCCTGGTGGGCAAGTTCAAGTCCCTGATCGAGGCGAATGGTACGATCGATTCTGTCGACGAGTGGGGCAAGCGCCGTCTGGCGTATCCCATCGAAGACGAGACTGAAGGCGTGTACACGGTGATCAAGTTCACCAGCGACCCGTCTTTCCCCGCCGAGCTGGACCGTGTCTACAAGATCACGGAAGGCGTGCTCCGCACCATCATCATCGCGGAGGAAGCCTGAGAGGTTTAAGGAGTTAACACCATGCTGAATGTTGTTGCAATCATGGGCCGCCTTGTGGCCGACCCGCAGCTGCGCCAGACGACCACCGGCAAGAACGTGGCGTCCTTCCGCATCGCCTGCGATCGCGGACGCCGCGACCCCAACGGCCAGAATCAGGCTGATTTCCTGGACGTTGTTGCCTGGGACCGCACGGCGGAATTTGTCTGCCGTTACTTCCAGAAGGGTTCTCTCATTGCCATCGACGGCCGTCTGCAGACCCGCAGCTATCAGGACAAGAACGGCAACAACCGGCAGGCTGTTGAGATCGTGGCCAACAACGTGAATTTCACCGGCCCGAAATCCCAGAACCCCGGCATGGGCGCCCCTGCTATGAGCGCGCCCGCCCCGGCAGACTATTCCCGTCCCGCCGCACAGCCCGCTGCGCCCGCCTATTCGGCCGGCAGCAACGACGACTTTGCGCTGATCGAGGACGAGGGCGACCTGCCGTTCTGATTATCGAATCGTATCATTCTATAAGGAGGTTAAGACCATGGCTATGGATCGTTCTTCCCGCCCGATGCATCGCGGCCGCCGCAAGGTGTGCAGCTTCTGCGTCGATCGCATCGATCACATCGATTACAAGGATCTGCCGCGCCTGCGCAAGTACGTCACTGAGCGCGCCAAGATCATTCCCCGCCGCGTCACCGGCACCTGCGCTTTCCATCAGCGCGAGCTGACCGTTGCCATCAAGCGCGCCCGTCATATGGCTCTGATGCCCTACGTCAGCGACTAATTGACAACGGCCTCTTCGGTTTTCCACCGAAGATCCACAACATGTGAAAAACCCGCCGCGAAGCAGCTGCTTCGCGGCGGGTTTTGTTTGTTATGGCAGAAATCTCAGCCTTCCGGCTGGGCGGCGGCACTGTCCGGGTCACCGGCCGGCTGGATGGATACGGTGGGGCTGTCATCCCGCTCCCCTGCAATATACACCGTCACAATGGCGGTGCCGGTATCCAGCTTGCGGCCCGGTTCCAGGTCCTGGCCGTCCAGCTCGCACTTGGCCACGCACCCGGCGGCATACTGGCCGTCGTTGACCATGATTTCCATGCGGTACTGGATGCCCTTGGCATCCAGCAGTTTGATGGCGTTGTCCTGGGTAAAGCCCACAATGTTGGGCATCTCCACCAGATTGGGGCCTTTGCTGACCACGATCTGGATGATAGGCGTGGCCTCGGTCTGCAGGGTCCCGGCCAGGGGGTCCTGGCTGATCACACAGCCATTTTCCACCTCGGAGGAATAATCCTCGGTCATCACAATGCGGTATTTCTGGTACAGGTCGCTGTTCTTGATCTCATTGGCATAGTCCTTGCCCACCAGATCGGGCACGATAAGCAGGTCACTCTCCTCCTCCGCGATGCTTTCCGCCTCCGGCTCGGCGGTGGACGCCGGGGTGGGGGTGGGGTTGGCCGTTTCCCCTTCCGAGGCCCCCCGGGGCGACAGCAGGCTCCAGAGCAGCAACAGAACCAGAACAACAATCACCACCATGGAGGCGCCCAGAATCTTTTTGGTGGAGATCTGGTTATCCCCCCGCTCAAACATGGCGTTGGCCACGCTGGGGTCGGTGAGGGCACTCATCAGTTCCGGCACCGTCTGCATCCGCTTGGCGGGGTCCAGGCGCATGGCGCAGGCCAGCACCTGGGCAAAGTAGGTAGGCACCCCGTTTTCCAGGCTGTGGGCGCTTTCCAGGCTGTCCCGCACCTTGCGCTGGGGGGCGGCCACCGGGGTCTGTCCGGTGACCAGGCGGTAGGTCACCGCCGCCAGGGCATACACATCGGTATACCGGCCGGAAAACTCCGCCGCGCTGTACTGTTCCGGCGCCGCATAGCCGGGGTAGAGCTGGCTTTTCAGCTCGCTGCCGCCGGTGCGCAGGGCCAGTGTGCCGTATCCGGTGAGCCGGGCGGACCCGTCGATGGGCAGCAGGATGTTGTCCGGGCAGATGCCCCGGTGGATGAGCCCCGCCTTGTGCAGCTGGGTCACCCCTTCCATCACCGGCTGCAGCAGGGTGCGGGCCTCGGCGGGGGTCAGGTTGCGGGAGCGCAGGGAGAGATAATGGGTCAGGGTCATGCCCTTCTCGTTTTCCTCCACCGCATAGACGGTGTTGTTCTCCTCCAGCACATCCAGTATCTGGGAAAGGCCGGTGGCCGGGGTCAGGTTCTTCAGGTCCACGTACAGGTCCTGAAAATCCATCCGGCTGGTCTTGAACAGCACTTCCCGCCCTTCCTTGGGCATCAGGGCGCCTTCGGGGCTGCGGCCGTTGCACAGGGTGACGGGAAAGTATTCCTTGATCAGCACAAAGCGGCGGGCTTCGTTTTCCACCCCGCGGTAGGCCAGACCGTCGCCGTCGGCGCTGAGATACTCCCCTACCGTGTACCGCCCGCCCAGCTGGGTGCCCAGGGGCAGGGCACCTTCGGGATTATGATTTTCCAGGCTGCGGCCGCAGTGGGGGCAGTCCCCGTGAAAACCGTCTTCCAGCGGTTCCAGACAAAAAGGACAAAGAATCTTGGACGGCGTCATACTTTCTACGGCTCCTTTCGGAAAAGACTTATATCATAACCTGTGCGCCTTCGAACCATTTCAGCGTGGTTCCCACACCAAATGCAAAAAGGAAGAATGCCCAGAACACCCGGGACAAGCGGCTTTTTTGGCAAAGAAGATGGGAGGCTTCCAACAGAATCGGGAAAGAGCACAGCACATATCGCGTCATGCCGATCACGGTGGTGCTGAGGGGCACCAGAATGAACAGCAGGGTCACAACCGCTTCCGGCCGGCGGCGCATGGCCTGATGGGCAAACAGATACAGGCACAGCAGGGTGCAGGTTGCCTGAATAAAGCTTTCGCTGCCGATGTCCAGCAGCCCCTTCCACAGTTCAAGGAAGGGATTGCCCACCGCTTTTTCCCAGGCATACTGAACATGCATGAATGCCATTCCGTCCCCCAGCAGGTGATCTAGATACCGGATGTACAGGAAAAAGCCCATGGGCATCAGAAAGGTTCCCAGGATCAGACGGGGCTTTTGCAGCACCCAGCACACAAAGTCCTTCATGCCTTTTTTGTGCAGCGGGTCCGGCTGCTCCACATAGGTCAGCAGGCACCACAGCGGCACCGCAAAGGCAAGAAAGATGCCGGTGTTGCGGGTGGCGCCGGCCAGGGCGCCGAACACCCCCATCAGAAGCCAGTGCCGGGTTTGCAGGCAGTACAAGGTCAGGCAAACCAGCAGGACAAAGGCGGCCTCGGTGTAAAGGGTGGAATAGTAGACGTTGTAGGGCCCGAAATTGACCAGCAGCATGAATATCGTTGCCTGTCTTTCCCCCAGATCCAGGCGCAAGATATATCGTGCGCCCCACCAGGTGATCAGGTACAGCAGCAGGGAGTTCATCAGCACCCCCACCGCCCGGATAGGCAGCCCGGTCAGGCGGGTAAAGAAGCCTTCCAGCAGAGGAACCAGCGGAAAAAACGCCCAGGAGGCCTGTCCATCAGACACAATGCCGGCTTCCCCTATATATCCGTTTTCCGCCACGCTGGTATACCAGCCGGAATCCCATTGAAACAAGGCCGTAAACGGGCCATCGTCACTGCCCACCGTATTTTTCCAGTACCAGTAAATCGCCAGCAACACAAGACGGGAAACCAAAACAATCAGTCCTGCCCGGAACCAGAGCGGCAGCGCGCGACGCTCTGCCGGGACCGCAGAAGAATGCATCATATGAAAATCAGCTCCTTTACGGAAACCGGCGTTGCCATGTCTCCTCCCAGCACGATTTCCAGTTCCATCCGCCCGTCCTTTGGCAGGACAGCGGTTTCAAATTCGACGGTGCACTCTGTGCCGGAAACCTCCGCAAAAGCCACCTGCTCCCCGTTCACAAAAAGGGTCACTTCCCCGCCGGGTTCCGGGGTTTCCAGGGTCAGCGCCCCCTGGTAAGAGGTATCCGGCTGGCCTGTAAACAACAGCCGGACGCTCCATCCCGTGATGCAATATCCCTTATCCTGCACGTACTCCCACCCGTTCGGGACGGCTTTATTATGGTTGTCTACCTCGCGCAGGATATGCCCGGCGATCTGGTCGGGGGCGGCCGTTTCGGAATCAGAACGGATGGCCTGTCCCCGGACGATGTCCAGACCGTCTTTCCCCGGCCATACAGACAGTTCCTGCTGCAGATAATAGGACCGATATTCCCCGCTGGGGTGTGGATGCAGCCCCCGGTACAGGGTACAAAGATAAAACGCCAGCATCGCTGCGGCCAGACCATAGCAGACCACATAGGTGGCTATTTTTTTCTTTTCCATTTTCATCCCCACCATAGAGAAAAAGCACCACGCTGCGATTTCCGTAACAGGGTGCTGCTTTTCCTCTTATTCGGGCTCAGCGGCCCAGCTCGTCCTCATTTTCCAGGTTGTGCCACACATCCTGCACGTCGTCGTCGTCTTCCAGGGCGTCCAGCAGCTTGGCCATGTTGGCCATCTGGTCGGGGTCGGTCAGGGCGGTGGTGGTGGAAGGCACCTGGGCCACATCGGCAGAGATGAACTCATAGCCCTTGGCCTTCAGCGCGTCGCAGACGGCGGCAAAAGCGTCGGGGGTAGTGGTGACTTCGGCGGCTTCCTCGCCGGCGTCAAAGTCGTCGGCGCCGGCATCCAGGGCGTCCATCATCAGAACGTCGGGGTCCTTGTCTTCCAGGTCCACCACGATGACGCCTTTCTGGCTGAACAGGAAGCCCACGCAACCCATCTGGCCCAGGTTGCCGCCGAACTTATCAAAGTAATGGCGCATGTTGGCCGCGGTACGGTTGCGGTTGTCGGTGAGGGTGTCCACCATGACGGCGATGCCGCCGGGGCCGTAGCCTTCGTAGGTCATGGCTTCGTATTCGGTCTTGTCGCCGCCCTCGGCGCGCTTGATGATGCGCTGGATGTTATCGTTGGGCACGTTGTTGGCCTTCGCCTTGGAGATCAGGGCGGCCAGCTTGCCGTTGGAAGCCGGGTCAGCGCCGCCTTCCTTGACGGCCACGCTGATTTCACGGCCGATCTTGGTGAAGACTTTGGCGCGGGCGCCGTCGGTCTTTTCCTTCTTACGCTTGATGTTGTTCCATTTGCTATGTCCGGACATGGATGATCCCCCTAAATATATATAGTGTGGGCCGGGCGGCGGCGGTTAATCCGGCGCGAGGCCTGTTGTACATGGACAGTAAATTATACCACGTTTTGGCGAATTTTTCAAGTTCTGGTCCTTCAGCCCAGGTTGCGCAGCCCTTTGGGGTAGTGGTTCTTGATCCGTCCCCCGCTGACCTTGCCCCCGCCCAGGGGGAAACCGTCCACCAACACGGCACACCAGCCGTTTTGGGCGGTTTTCGCCTCGATCTCCTCCCCCCGCAGCCAGGCAGCGGTGCGGGGATCGGCCAGGGTCAGGGCTTCCCGGTTGGTGCAGTCCGCCCCCCAGGCCATGAACAGGGCGTGAGAGGGTTCGAACCTCTTCTTCATCACCTTACCCACCGGCACCCCGCTGCGCAGGGTGCGCAGCCGGTGAGACGGCAGCGGGGTTTGGGGCGGCAGTACCAGCCAGTCCCCCGCAACCTGCACCGTTCTGCCGGCCAGGGCCGGGAAAAGGGCTTTGGCAAAGTCGGTCCACTCCGCCGGGACCTTGGCAGAGCCGCCCTTGCGGTCTCCCCTGCCCTTTTTGCGGGCGGGTTCCATGGGCAGGGCAGCTTCGGCCTCCGCCGACTTTTGCAGTTTGGCCATGAAGTGCCCTTCGCCCCCGTCGGCGGGCCAGATGCGGCGGCATTTTTCGGCGCCGAAATCGTACCCGGCCCGGTTGGGTTCCCCGGGACGGCCGAAACCGCAGCCGCTCAGATCACACAGGGTGAACTCGGGGTGGCGCTGCAGAAAGGCCGCCACCTGGCCTTCGTCCTCCTCCGGGGCAAAGGTACAGGTGGAAAACACCAGGATGCCCCCGGGCGCCAGCAGGGCCGCGGCGTTGTCCAGGATTTCCCGGCCCAGGGCGGCGCAGTGGTCGATCAGGCCTTGGCTGTTCTGTCCGGCTGCGGCGGCTTCCTTGCGGAACATCCCCTCCCCGGAACAGGGAGCATCCACCAGCACCCGGTCGAAGAAGGCCGGAAAGGCCGCGGCCAGGCGGGTGGTATCCTCGTTGAGGACCACCGCGTTGGGCACGCCCATCCGTTCCAGGTTCTGGCGCAGGATCTCCGCCCGGGCGGAATCGTACTCGTTGGCCACCAGCAGGCCCTGCCCCCCAAGGGCGGCGGCCAGCTGGCTTGTCTTGCCCCCCGGGGCGGCGCACATATCCAGCACCTTCTGTCCTGGCCGCACCTCCAGCAGGGCCGCGGGGGCGGAAGCGCTGGGTTCCTGCACATAAAAGACCCCCGCGTGGTGCCAGGGATGGCGGCCGGGGCGCAGGTCCGGGTCGGTGAGGGTGAAGGCCGCCGGGCAGAAGGCCGAGGATGCCAGGGGCAGGCCGGAGCCTTGTGCCACCACGTCCGGGGCGCAGCGCAGCCCGTTGACCGTGATGCCCCGGGCAGGGGTGGGGGTGGCGTAGGTCAGCAGTTCTTCGAACCGGCTGCCCAGCAGGGCCCGTTCACGGGCCTCGAAAGGGGCGGGAAAAGCAAACACCCGTTTTCACCTCCTGAAAAAGAGAAGGCCCGGCTGCATAAACGGCACGCAGCCGGGCAGACTTATGGCAAGGGACCGGAACGCGGCCCCCGTCAAGTTCGAAAGTTTCGAAAGGAGCAAACAACTATGGCACGCAACATGAAGGACTGCAACAACCAGAGCACCCAGACCACCCAGAATACCCAGAACACCACCAACAAGAAGACCACCCAGAAGATGACCGGCATGCAGAAGACCACCAACGGCCAGAACAAGACCGGCAGCCAGAACAAGAAATAAGTTCCGGCGGCGCGTTCCGAGGGCGGGGGCAGGCCCCGCCCGGATACATAGGGGCTGCGGGAGCGGCCTTTTTTGTTTGCTTACGGTTCCTGGGGTTTGGTCTCTGGACCGCCCGCCTGCCACAGAACCTCAAACAGTTGGGTGACGCGGTCGATCTGCCCCTGCAGGTACAGCCACCCCAACAGGCATTCCAGGCCGGTGGAGGCCCGGTATTCCTGGGCGGTGGCGTGCTTGGCCACGGTGGCCTTGCTGGCATTCTTGCCCCGGCGCAACACGGCGGCTTCCTGCTCGGTAAGCAGGGGTTCCAGGGCGGCCAGTTCCCGGAACTGAGCCCGGGCGGACACGTACTGGGTGGCTACGCTGTGCAGGCGGCCGGGCTGCAGCCGGGTGGTACCCACCAGGCGGCTGCGCACCAACAGTTCCAGCACCGCGTCCCCCACAAAGGCCAGGGCCAGGGGAGACATTTCCTTGATATCGATTTCCGGTACAGATTCAGGCAGCATACCACACCTCAGAACACATAGTCGAATTCATATTCGCCGATCTTGATGGTGTCGTCCTCCTGCACGTCCTGGCGGACCAACTCATCCAGAATGCCGGAATCACCCAGCTGGGTCTGGAAATACTGCAGACTTTCGTAGTCTTCCACGTTGGTGCCGGCCAGGATGCGCTCCAGCCAGGGGGCGTCCACGGTGAACTCGTGTTCGCCGGTCTTTTCCACCGTGAAGGGACGCTTGGGCGCGGCACTCTTGTCGGGACGGACATACTCCGGCTCGAACACCTTCACCGGAGGCAGTTCCTGCAACCGGGCATACACCAGCTTGGGCAGGTTGTCGATGCCCTGCCGGGTGGCGGCGGAGATGGGCAGGAAGGTCAGGCCCTTTTCCTCAATGAACTGGCGGAACTCCTCGATCTGCTCGGGGGTGGCCACATCGCACTTGTTGCCCAGCACGATCTGGGGACGCTGGGCCAACTCAGGACTGAAGTTGGCCAGTTCGTGGTTGATCTGCTCAAAGTCGGCCTTGGGGTCCCGGCCCTCGCAGCCGGAAACGTCCACCACATGCAAAAGCAGACGGCAGCGCTCCACATGGCGCAGGAAATCATGACCCAGGCCCACGCCCTCGGCGGCGCCTTCGATCAGGCCGGGGATATCGGCGCAGACAAAGCTCTGCTCCTCGGCCACACGCACCACGCCCAACACGGGGGTCAGAGTGGTGAAGTGGTAGTTGGCGATCTTGGGTTTGGCCGCGCTGATCACGCTGATCAAAGTGGACTTGCCCACGTTGGGGAAGCCGATGAGGCCCACGTCGGCAATGACCTTGAGTTCCAGGCGCAGGTGCAGGTCCTCGCCGGGCAGACCGGGCTTGGCGAAGCGGGGAATCTGCCGGGTGGGGGTGGCGAACCGGGCATTGCCCCAGCCGCCGCGGCCGCCCTTGGCCACCACCACCGGGTCGGAGCCGGACAGGTCGGCCACCACCAGGCCGCTTTCGGCCTCTTTCAGCACAGTGCCCCGGGGCACCCGGATGACCAGGTCTTCGGCGTCCTTGCCCTTCTGGCGGGCGCCGCGGCCGTTTTCGCCGTCGGCGGCGTTGTACTTGCGCTTGTAGCGGAAGTCCATCAGGGTGGACAGGTTGTCGTCGGCCACAAAGACGATGTCGCCTCCGCGGCCGCCGTCGCCGCCGTCCGGGCCGCCGGCTGCGACGAATTTTTCGCGGTGAAAACTCACCGCGCCGTCGCCGCCTTTGCCGGCGTGCAGCCAGATGGTTGCGGTGTCGATAAAGTTGCTGGGCATGGGATTTCTCCTTTATAACATGGAAAACGGCGGGCCGTACGGCCCGCCGTTTGAAAGGTTACTGCTTAACGGTGCAACGCTTGCGGTCGCGGCCCATACGCTCGAAGTGGACGCGGCCGTCAACGAGAGCGAACAGGGTGTCGTCGCTGCCGATGCCGACGCCCTCACCCGGATGGATGTGGGTGCCGCGCTGACGGACCAGAATGTTGCCGGCCAGAACGTACTGACCGTCGCCGCGCTTGACGCCGAGGCGCTTGGACTCGGAATCACGGCCGTTCTTGGTAGAACCTACGCCTTTTTTATGTGCCATTGTGTTTTACCTCCTTAGCCGTTGATCGCGGTGATTTCCACCTTGGTGTAGGGCTGACGATGACCCTTGCGGACCATGCTGCCCTTCTTGGGACGATAGGTCAGGATGTTCAGCTTCTTGCCCTTGCCGTTCTTGACGACCTTGGCAACAACGGAAGCGCCGTCCACGACGGGAGCGCCAACCTTGACGGAACCTTCCTCGCCCACGGCCAGAACCTGGTCGAAGGTGACTTCGGTATCGGCCTCGGCATTCAGCTTCTCGACGTAAACAACATCGCCGACCTTGACGCTGTACTGCTTGCCACCGGTTTTGATAACTGCGTACATGATGGTAACCTCTTTCAATAAGTCTCGCTGGATGTGGGGCGGCGCCGGGGCGCACTTTCAGAGCCCATACCATGCGGCTTATATAGTTTACCATAGAATGTGGGACAAGTCAAGCGGTTTTATTCGTCCGCAGGCAGATTTTTTAGTCCTGCGCTTCCAGGGAGGCCCGGGCGGCGGCCACGGTATTCTTCATGAGCATGGCCCGGGTCATGAGCCCCACACCGCCGGGCACCGGGGTGATAAAAGAAGCCTTCTCGCAGGCGGCGGCAAAGTCCACGTCCCCGTGCAGTTTGCCGTCCGCGCCCCGGTTGATGCCCACGTCGATGACCACCGCCCCGGGCTTGACCATATCCCCGGTGATGAAGCCCTGACGGCCCACCGCCGCCACCAGGATATCGGCTTCCCGGCAGATGTCGGCCAGGTTCTGGGTGCGGGAATGGCAGACGGTGACGGTAGCGTTTTCCGCCAGCAGCAGCAGCGCCGCCGGTTTGCCCACGATGTTGGACCGGCCCACCACCACGGCCCGCTTGCCGGTGATGTCCATGCCGGTGGACTGGATCATCCGCAGGCAGCCCGCCGGGGTGCAGGGAGCGAAGCAGGGCTCGCCGGTGAGCAGGCGGCCCGCATTGACCGGGGTGAAACCGTCCACGTCCTTTTCCGGCGGGATGGCGGCAATCACCGCCGCTTCGTCGATGTGGGCGGGCAGGGGCAGCTGCACCAGAATGCCGTGGACCGCATCATCCGCCGCCAGGGCTTCGATCTGCGCCAACAGCTCCTCCTGGGTGGTGGCGGCGTCCAGCCGGATGACCCGGCTTTCGATACCGCACTCGGCGCAGTCGTTGGCCTTGCCCCGCACATATACCTGGCTGGCCGGGTCCTCCCCCACCAGCAGCACGGCCAGGCAGGGCACCACGCCCTGCTCCTTCAGCTGCTGCACTTCGGCGGCGGCTTCGGCCTTGACGGCGGCCGCCAGTTTCTTTCCGTCGATGATGGATGCACTCATGTTCAGCTCTCCCCTCTTGTTTACATTGTTTGCAAAAATCCCCGGCCGCCGGAGCGGTGCGGGGACGGTATGGACATTTTATTCGGCCTTGGGCTCTTCTTCGCCCTCGGGTTTTTCCGGTGCCGGTTCGGCCGGAACTTCCGCCGGTTCCGCTGCCGGGGTTCCCTCCTCAGCGGCCGGGACGCTCAGGTCCAGCTCCTTCAGGCGCTGGTTCATGGCTGCGGTGGCGGCCACAAACTCCTTGTGGCTGGCGTTGGCGGGCAGGGTGTCCGGGGTAAAACGATCCCCGGCTTCCTTCTGCTTTTTCAGGTCATCCACCGCCAGGGTGACCAGCGGCGGGGTGTGGCCCCGGGATTTCTGCCACCCGTACACCTGCAGCACAATGGCCGCGGCCACCGTGACCAGCGCCACCACCTGGCTGAAACGCAGGTTGGTGTTGCCGATGAACAGCGAATCGGTGCGCAGGCCTTCGATCCAGTAGCGGCCCAGGCCGTACCAGGTCAGATACATCAAAAACAGCTGCCCGTGGAAGCGGCGGTGTTTCATATACAGGAACAGCACCAGAAACCCGAACAGGCACCACAGGCTTTCATACAAAAAGGTGGGGTGCACCGGCTGGGTGGGGTCCACGGTAACCCCCTGGGCGGCCAGGGTCTGCTGCATGTTGGTCAGGTAACGGCTGGTGCCTTCGCTGTACATGCCCCAGGGCAGGGTGGTATTGCAGCCGAAGGCTTCCTGGTTCATGAAATTGCCCCAACGGCCGATGCCCTGGCCGATGAAGAAGCCCATGCCCACCACATCAAACAGGGGCAGCAGCGGAATTTTGCGCCAGCGGGCCGCCAGCCCACCGAACACAAAGGCGCCGATGATGCCGCCGTAGATGGCAATGCCGCCTTCCCGGATGTCCAGCATCTCCCAGACGGACTGGTATTCAAAGGGCGCCATGGCCACATAGGCGATGCGGGCGCAGACGATGGCCAGCACCGTGCCGATGAACACCACGTCCACCAGGCGGTCGCTGTTGATGCCGAAGTCCGCGGCATAGTGGAAGGCAAAGACCATGGCCAGCATCAGCCCGGCGGCGATCAGGATGCCGTACCAGTATACGTTGAATCCTCCGATGGAGAAGGCCACGCGATCAAGAGTCAGATCCAGCCCCAGGCCGGGAAATTCTACATGAAACACTGTATCCATGGGTACAATCCTCTTATGTTATTGGTTTTGCGGTTGGATTTCCACATAAGTCATGCGGTCCTCGCTGAACATGGACTGCATGGCCGCGTCGGCATCGGCCACGGTGAGGGTGGCCAGGGCCTCGATCTCATCGGCCAGGGTGTTGCCCCGCAGATGGGCGCTGGCCAGGGCTTCGGCGGCATCCTCCACCCCTTCCAGATCGGCCAGCATTTCGCCGTACATCTGGTTCTTGACCAGGGTGAACAGTTCCGGGTCCACGCCCTCCCGGCGCAGACGGGCAATCTCCTCCCGCACCATGTCGGCCACCGCCCGGGGGGTCTCACTCTCCCCGTTGAAGGCGATGACACAGCACCCGGAGGTGCTCACCGTGTCGCCGCTGAATTCAGGGTTGACCAGGGCCTGGTCGTACAGCTTGCGGTACAGCGAGGTCAGTCCGCCGCAGATCAGGTCCGGCAGCATGTCGGCCAGCATCTCGGTGCGCACGTCCCCCCGGGCAATGGGCGCTTCCCGGAAGGCCAGGGCAAAGCAGGGCTTGTTCACCGGCATGGAGAAGGTCATTTCCCGCTGGGGCGGCGCATCTTCGGGGCTGTTTTGTTCCACTGTGACCCTGTGGTCGGGGGCGGGCTTGTCCAGTCCTGCCCGGCGGCAGGCGTCCAGGGCCTGGTCCAGGGTGATGTTGCCCGCCACCGAAAGCACCATGTTGCCGGGCCGGTAAAAGGCGTCGGTGCAGGCATAGAGCAGGTCGGGGGTGAGCTCGGCGATGCTGTCCACCGTGCCGGCAATGTCGTCCCGGATGGGATGGTCCTTGTACAGGCAGCGGAACAGCCCGGTCATGAGCCGCCAGTCGGGGCTGTCGTCGTACATCTTGATTTCCTGCCCGATGATGCCCTGTTCCTTGGCGATGGTGGCCTCGGTAAACCAGGGATTACCCACCATGTTCAGCAGGATATCCAGGTTCTCATCAATCTGGCCGCTGGCGGTAAAGATATAGCAGGTGCGGTCGTAGCCGGTGAAGGCGTTGGCCGAAGCGCCGGTCTTGGCGTACAGGGCAAAGGCATCCCCCTGCTCCGACTCGAACATCTTATGTTCCAGAAAATGGGCGGTGCCGGCGGGCAGTTCCACCGTCTTGCCGTCCAGGGTAAATTTGCGGGTGGTGGACCCGAAGGCGGTGGCGTACATGGCGTGCACCGTGCTGTAGCCCGGCATGGTGCGGCAAAGCACCGTCAGCCCGCTGGGCAGCACGGCGCTCTGGCAGCGGATGGCATCGGCAGCCTTGGCCCGGATGCCCTGCATGGTCTGGTCCTGACTCATTGTGCCACCTCCTCTTTGTCGGCGGTCACGGCGTAGCAGACCGAATAGTGATAGCTGTTCAGCAGCTCCCGCACTTCCTCGGCGGTGACGGCCTGGATGAGCACCTTGCCGTACTCCGGCGGGGCCAGGGCTTCGCCCCGGGCGATCTGACCGTAGTACCAGTTTTCCAGCCCGCCCAGGCTGTCGCCCAGGGCATCCATGCTGGACATGAGGCTGCGGCGGCAGTCGTCCATCTCCTCTTCGGTGACGGGGCCGCGGCACAAATCCTCCAGCTCTTTCAGGATGGCGGCTTCTGCCTTGGCTTCCCCGCCGGGTTCCACCCCGGAATCCACCATCATGACGCCGGTGGAGCGCAGGGCGCTGGAGCCGCAGTAATAGCAAAGGCTCTGTTTTTCCCGCACATTGCGGAACAGGCGGCTGGTGGCCGATCCGCCGAACACTCCCATAGCCATGCGCAGCTGGGAAATGCTGGGCAGGTCTTCCGGCGTGCCGGTGGTGAAGAGCATGCACAGCTTGGCCTGGGTCAGGCCGGGGATTTCCTCGGTGAAATGGCGGGTTTCGGTGATGGGCATGGCCATGGCCGAGGCAAAACGCCGGGGCGCGCGGGGCACCTTTTCCAGCTTTTGCAGCAACAGATCGGCCACCCGGGCGCTGTCCGCCCCCTGCACCATCACATCGATGGAGGAGGAAGCCAGAATACGGTCGTACTCCGCCTTGAGGGTGGCGGGAGTGACCTTGGGCAGGTCCGCCCGGTAGCCCCCCAGTTCGATGCCGGCGGGGGATTCGCCGTAAAAACGGCGGCGGGCCTGGCGCACGCAGTACAGGCGCTTGTTGTTGTATTCCGCCTGCAGGCGGCGGTCCAGGGTTTCCTTCTCGATGCGCACAGCCTCGGGGTCAAAGACGCCGTCCACCAGATAGGGTTCAAACACGATGCCGAAGGCGATGTCGGCGTATTCGGCGCTGAGGTTTTCCCCGGTGAGGGCAAACTTGTCCTTGATGCCGCAGATGTCCACCGTCAGCACCCGGTCGGTGCCGGCGGTGCCCAGGTCCACCCCCAGGTCGGCGCCGTACAGGCGGGCCAGCTTGCGGGACAAAGCAGTCATGTCCGGGCATTGGGCATAACCGCGCTCCAGCACCAGGGGCAGCACCGCGGCGTCGGTGGCCGAGCGGCGCAGCGCCGGGTAGCGCAGATGGATGGTGATGCGGCAGCGGTTGAATTTTTCGGCGTCCAGCGTGGTCAGATACACGCCGGGGGCCAGCTGCTTGCGTTCAAACACAGACGTTTCCTCCGGATTTGGGTATATTTTGCAAAATCCTGCTCTATTATACGCCGGGGCAGGCGGTAAATCAATCGGTGTGGCCGTCCAGCCCCTGGAAATAGGCCCGGCTGCGGGCGGCGGCGGTGGTGATCAGGTCGGACAGGGCCTGCAGGGAATCAAACTTGCGCACGGGGCACAGATATTTGTGAAATTCCAGAATGGGCTGCTGGCCGTACACGTTGCCGGAAAAGCCCGGCACATAGGTCTCGCAGCTCACGGCGGCCCCCTCCTCTGCCACGGTGGGACGGGGCCCGATGCCGGTGGCCGAGGGATACCAGCTGCCGCCGATGCAGATGCGGGTGAGGTAGACGCCGCAGCAGGGCTGCAGGGTGCCGGCGGGATAATTCTGGTTGATGGTGGGGGTGCCCAGTTTGCTGGTGCCCACCCCCTTGCCGTGGGTGACGGTCCAGTCGATGGCGTAGGGCGCGCCCAGCATGGCGTTGGCGTCGGGCACGCGGCCTTCCTCCAGGGCGGCGCGGATGCGGGTGGATGAGACCACCTCGCCCCGGTAGCGGGCCATCTCCACCACCGTGACACGGATGCCCGCGGCGGCACAGAGCTCTTTCAGCATAGGCACGTTGCCGGCGGCCCGGGCGCCGAAGGTGAAGTTATCCCCGCAGAACACCGCCTTGGCATGGAAGCAGCCCACCAGGATATCCTGCACAAAGGCTTCGGGGCTCAGAGAACAGAAATCCGCAAAGGGCGGTTCCATCAGGCGCCGCACCCCCAGGGAGGCGATGCGGGCGTGTTTCTGGGCGGTGGAGAGAATCCGTCCGCCCTTGAGAGTGCTGCCCTCCGCCAGTTCAAAGGTAAAGACGGCGGGCATCAGGCCGCTGCGCCGGGCTTCGGTCACGGCGGCGGAGATGACGGCACGGTGGCCCAGATGGACCCCGTCAAAAAAGCCCAGGGCCACGGCGCTGCCCCGGGGGGCATCCACCGGAGCGATGGCCGGGATGATCTGCATATCCAATTGCTGCATCGTGTCAAGTCCTTTCGCAGAACAGTTTTTCCACCCGCAGAACGCCGCCCTCGACCACCGCCAGACCCAGAAACAGGCCGGTGGTGTCGTACACGCGATAGCGGCCGTCCGCCGCGGGATACCGGCTGGTGGGACAGCCGTTGAACAGGTGGGTGCGGGCGGGTTCTTCCACCGTGAGAGCGGGCAGAGAGGTAAAGGCGCTCTCCACCCCCAGCATCCAGCCGGATTCGGCCAGGGTGCCGTCCTGGGCAGCGGCCAGAATCTCCGGCAGGGTGTGGCACTGGTCGATGGAGAAGGCCCCCGCCCGGGTGCGGCGCAACGCCGCCAGGGTGGCGGGCAGGCCCAGGGCCGCGCCGATGTCCTCGGCCAGGACCCGGATGTAGGTGCCCTTGGAGCAGGACACCCGCAGGGTGTGATCCCCGGGGGCAGGGCTGCCCAGATAGTCGATGGAATAGATGGTAATGGGCCGGGGGGTGCGTTCCACCGTATGGCCCTTGCGCGCCGCCTTGTACAGCGGCTGGCCGTTCACCTTGACGGCGGAGTACATGGGCGGCAGCTGCTGCTGCGCCCCCAGGAACCGGGGCAACACGGCCCGGAGTTCCGTCTCCCCCGCCGTGACGGGCGACGTTTCCAGCATGGTGCCGGTGATGTCCCCGGTGTCGGTGTGCAGGCCCAGGCGCAGGGTGGCTTCGTAGGTTTTGTCGTGGTCTGGCTGGCGGTCGGCGGCTGCGGTGGCCCCGCCCGCAAACACCACCAGCACACCGGTGGCCATGGGGTCCAGCGTGCCGGAATGGCCCAGGCGCCGGGTGCCCAGTGCCCCCCGCAGCTTGGCCAGCACATCAAAGCTGGTCCAGCCGGCAGGTTTGTCCACCGGCAGGATGCCGTTGGTCATCTTGGTCATAGGTTGCCTCCATATAGCAAGAACCGGCGCCGGGCAGCGGGCCCTGCGGCGCCGCTGCCTGTCACCGGTTCCTTTTCTGCCATTATCCTTGATTGCGCTCGGCATGGTCGATCATGCCCCAGCGTTCCAGTTCCTTGCGCACTTCGTCCAGAATGGCATAGCGCGCGTTGTCCAGGTTGCCGCTGATCTCGCACCCGGCTGCACGGGAATGTCCCCCGCCGCCCAGGTGCCGGGCAATGGCACAGGCATCCACACGGCCGGCGGTGCGCACGCTGATCTTGAAGCTGCCGTCCTTCTGCTGGCGCAGAGTCAGGCCGACCTCCACCCCTTCGATGGAGCGGGGCAGGCTGGTCAGGTCTTCCAGCTCGGCTCCCGGCACCCCGGAAGTAACGATCTGGTCCCAGGTCAGGTAGATCATGGCACACAGGCCGTCGAAGAAATATTCCAGACTTTCCAGCGCCATCTTCTCAATTTCCAGACGGGCGCGGGAACGGGATTCAAACAGGCGGGCATTGAGCGTTTCAATGTTGGCCCCCGCCTCGATGACCCGGGCCGCCGCCATATGGGTCTTGGCGGTGGTGTTGGAGAAGCGGAAGCAGCCGGTGTCGGTGGCAATGCCGGTGTACAGGCAGGCTGCGATCTCCGGGGTAATCTCCACCCCCATGTCGGTGACCAGATCCAGCATGATCTCGCTGGCCGCGGCGGCGCCGGGGTCCAGCAGGGTCTCGTAGGCATAGCCGCTGTTGCTGGCATGATGGTCGATGCACAGGTCCACGTGTTCGGCGTACTTCTGCACATTGTTGCGGTCGCCGAACAGCTGGATGCCGGCCACATCCACCGCTACCACAAAGGCAGGCGTGAAACTGGAGTCGAACCAGCCGATCTCCATGAAATCATACAGGGAAGGGATCGGGTCGCTGCAGAGCACGGCAACGTTCTTGCCCAGCGTTTTCAGCGCCAGGTACAACGCCCCGGCACAGCCGATGGTGTCGCCGTCGGGGTTCTTATGGCATAGGATCAGGATATCCTGTGCGGCGCGCAGCCGCAGTACAGCGGTTTGCCTGTCCACAGATTCCGTCATAACTTACCTCTTTTCCAGCGACCCGAAAACTTCGGCTTCGCTCCAAAAGTGGCCGAGGGCAGGCTTCAGTCTTCCTGCGGTTCGGCTTGCGCGGCGGGGCGGTCGTTTTCCAGCCCGCGCAGCATTTCGTTGATATGGGCCGCATAGGCGGCGCCGTCATCCGCCACAAACACAAAGCGGGGCGCTTTGCGGATGTGCATACGGCGGCTGACTTCGGTACGGACATGGCCGGAGGCCTTGTTCAAAGCGGCCACCACCGGCTTGCTGCCCCCTTCCCGGCCCATGACGCTGATGTAGACCTTGGCCACATCCAGGTCGGGGGTCACGTCCAGGCGGGTGACGGTCAGCAGACCGCCCGCCACGCGGGGGTCCTTCATCTCGCCGATGATGGCGATGAGCTCCCGCTTCATATCCTGGGCCATGCGGCCCTGGTTCTTGGTAGGCATTTGTCGTAACCTCGTTCAATCAATCGCGGTATTCTTCCAGCTTGAAGCACTCGAAGACGTCGCCTTCCTTGATGTCGGAGAACTTCTCCAGGGTGATGCCGCATTCAAAGCCTTCGGCCACTTCCTTGGCGTCGTCCTTGAAGCGCTTGAGGGAGGCGATGGCGTCCTCGGTGATGACGATGCCGTCACGCACCAGGCGCAGCTTGGCATCGCGGGTGATCTTGCCGCTGGTAACACGGCAGCCGGCGACAGTACCCACGGAAGAGATCTTGTAGACCTGGCGGACCTGGGCTTCGCCCAGCGCCACTTCCCGGATCTTGGGGGCCAGCATGCCCTTCATAGCGTCGGAGACATCGTTGATGGCGTCGTAGATGACGCGGTACATCCGCATTTCCACGCCGGTCTGCTCGGCTTCCGCCTTGGCGATGGGGTCAGGCCGGACGTTGAAGCCGATGATGATGGCGTTGGAAGCGTCAGCCAGGCTGACGTCGGACTTGTTGATGGCACCCACGGCGGCATGGATGACACGCACGCGGACTTCGTCGTTGGAGATCTTCTCCAGGCTCTGCTTCACAGCCTCGGCGGAGCCCTGGACGTCGGCCTTGACGATGATGGGCAGTTCCTTCATGTCATTGGCAGCCATCTGATCAAACAGGTTATCCAGGGTGACCTTGGTGTAGGAGGCAAACTGCTTTTCCTTGGCTTCGGTCAGGCGGCGGTCGGCCAGTTCACGGGCCAGACGCTCGTCCTCCACGGCCTCGAACAGGTCGCCGGCCTGGGGCACTTCGGTCAGACCGGTGATCTCCACAGGCATGGAGGGACCGGCCTCGGTGATTTCCTGGCCCTTGTCGTTGCGCATGGTACGCACGCGGCCCACGGAGGTACCCGCAATCAGGCAATCGCCCTTGTGCAGGGTACCGTTCTGCACCAGCAGGGTGGCCACGGTGCCCTGGCCCTTGTCCAGGCGGGCTTCCACCACGGCGCCCTTGGCGCGGCGGTTGGGGTTGGCCTTCAGTTCCATGACCTCGGCTTCCAGCACAATGCGTTCCAGCAGGTCCTGGATACCCATGCCGGTCACGGCGGACACCGGGATGCAGGCCACGTCGCCGCCCCAGTCTTCGGGGACGATCTCGTACTTGGTCAGCTGTTCCTTGACCCGCTCGGGGTTGGCGGTGGGTTTATCCATCTTGTTGATGGCCACGATCAGCTTGACGTTGGCCGCCTTGGCATGGTTGATGGACTCGATGGTCTGGGGCATGATGCCATCGTCGGCAGCCACCACCAGAACGGCGATATCGGTCATGTTGGCGCCGCGGGCACGCATGGAGGTGAAAGCCTCGTGGCCCGGGGTGTCCAGGAAGGTGATGACGTCGTCGCCGCTCTTGACCTGGTAGGCGCCGATGGCCTGGGTGATGCCGCCGGCTTCGCCCGCGGTGACGTTGGTCTTGCGGATGGCGTCCAGAATGGAGGTTTTGCCGTGGTCGACGTGGCCCATGACCACCACGACCGGCGGACGGGTGACCAGATCTTCGGCGGCGTCCTCCTCCTGCTCAAACAGGCGCTCCTCGATGGAGACATGGACTTCCCGCTCCACCTTGGCGTGGAATTCCTCGGCCACCAGGGCGGCGGAGTCGAAATCCACCACGTCGGAGGCGGCGTGCATCTCGCCCATCTGCATGAACTTGGCCACAACCTTGGCCACGTTCTGCTTCAGGCGGGAAGCCAGCTCGCTGACGGTGATCTCGTCGGGAATCTGGATCTTCAGCTGGGCGTTGCGGGCCTTTTCCAGCTGGATGCGCTGCAGGCGCTCGGCTTCGGTTTCCCGGCGGCGCTGGTACTGGTTGCGGCCCTTGTTCCGGTTCTGGAACTTCTGCTTGGTGGCCACAGGCTGCTTCTTGCGCTTGGAAGGCATGTTGCGGCTGTCGGCCAGATCATCATAGCGGGCGCTGAACTTATCCACGTTCACGTCCACGGTGCGGGTGTCCACCTGCACCTGGGCGCGGTTGACCTGCACCTGCTCGGTGGCCACCGGCTTCTTGATGCCGCTGTCGGCGGCCAGCTCCTGCATGGTCACGCTCTTTTCCTTGCGGCGCTCGGCAGGCTTGTTGTCATTCTTTTTGGGAGCCTTGGGGGCTTCCTTGGCCGCAGGCTGGGCCTTGGCAGGCTCGGTCTTCTTGGGCTCGGCTTTGGCAGCCTTGGCCGGCTCGGTCTTCTTGGGCTCGGCCGGCTGCTTGCCGGAGGCCAGGTACTCATCCAGGCTGGCCACGGCGGTTTCGCGGGTCAGGGATTCCAGCAGGCCGTTGACCTCGCTTTCCTCAAACGTGCCGCCGGGTTTGCGGTTCTGCCCCGTCAGGGCGGCCACCGTATCGATGGCCTTCTTGGGGGTGATGCCGAAATCCTTGGCCACGTCGGCGATCTTATACTTAAAATCCATGGGCAGGTCCTCCTTATCGGGTCAGTTGGTTTGCGCACAGCCGCGCAAGGTTTTCATCCGTTACCGCAAACACCGCCGCGGGCCGCGGGGTGAGCGCGGCCAGGCTGGCGGTTTCCAGCGGCATGACTTCGCAGGCAACAAGGCCTTCGCAGGTATCTTTCATGTGTTGTTGGGTGCGGGGGCTGGCATCGCAGGCCAGCAGCACCAGGCTGACCTTGCCGCGCATAACGGCTTCCTCGACACGGTCGTACCCGTGCAGCAGTTTGCCCGCCTTGCGGCACAGACCCAGCGCACCCAGCAACCCGTTTGAATCATGTGGCACGCTCGGTCCCCTCCTTTGCCATTTGTTCGGCGCAGGCGATCTCCTCGGTCAGGCGCTCGTACACGCTGTCCGGCACCGGAACGCCGAAGGCGTGTTCCAGCCGTTTGGCCTTGCGGGCCTTGGCCAGACAGGCCGCCGACGGGCACAGATAAGCACCCCGGCCGGATTTTTTACCGGTCAGGTCCACGCCCACATCCCCTTCGGGGCTGCGGACGATGCGCACCAGTTCACGCTTGGGCTTTTGGGCGTTGCAGCCCACACACCGGCGCACCGGGACTTTCTTTTGACGTTGCTGCTGCAAGGTGAAACCTCTTTTCGGATAAAGTGGGCGGGATGGGATTTATTCTTCTTCCTCGCCGTAATAGCCGGATTCCGGACGGATATCGATATTATAGCCGGTCAGGTGAGCGCACAGGCGCACATTCTGGCCTTTGTTGCCGATGGCCAGGCTCAGCTGGTGATCGGGCACGGTGACCCGGCAGCTCTTGTTCTCGCCGGGGAGCAGCTCCACCTTGACCACCTTGGCCGGGGACAGGGCCGCCGAGATGAAGGCGGTGATGTCCTCGCTCCAGCGGATGATGTCAATCTTCTCGCCGTTCAGCTCGGAGACAATCTTCTCCACGCGGGCGCCGTGGGCACCGATGCAGGCGCCGACGGGGTCCACGTTGGGGTCCTTGCTGTACACGGCCATCTTGGTGCGGGCGCCGGCCTCGCGGGCGATGGCCTTGACTTCCACCACGCCCTCATAGATTTCGGGCACTTCCAGCTCGAACATCCGCTTGACAAGACCCGGATGGGTGCGGCTGATGGTCACGCGGGGACCGCGCTCGGTGGAGATGACATCCACCACGTACACCTGAACCACCTGGTTTTCGGTGAAGGTCTCGCCGGGGACCTGCTCGTTGCGGGGCAGAACGGCGCTGCCGCCCTTGCCCAGGTCCACCACCACATTGCCGCGCTCGTGGTCAACGGAAACCACGGTGGCGGAGATGATCTCATGGGCGCGGGACTGCATTTCGCTGCACTGCAGGCTGCGCTCGCCTTCCCGCAGGCCCTGCCGGATCACATGCTTGGCGGTCTGGGCGGCAATGCGGCCGAATTCCTTGGTCTTGAGCTGGGTGACAAAGCGCTGACCGATCTTGTAGGACTTGCGCACCCGCTGGGCGTCTTCCAGGCTGATCTGAGTGTGGGGGTTTTCCACCTCTTCCACAATGTCCCGCATCAGGCTGGCGCGGAAGGTGCCCAGTTCGGGGTCGATGTCCACGATGACGTTGTCGTCCTCGACCTCATAGTCCTTCTTGACGGCAATGACGATGGCGGCCTTGATCTTGTCGATCAGGTAGTCGGCGGGCAGGCCGCGCTCCTTCTCCAGTGCGGCCAGGGCTTCAAAGAATTCGTTGTTGGATGCAGTAGCCATTTTTCCGGTATCCTCCCAAAGTGATGTATATGTCAGCCATTTTGCGGCGGGTATTGCGTTTTCAGCCGAAGAGGTTTTCGTCATCGCACAGCTTGACAAAGCCGGCGCTCTTGAGGGGGAAGGTTGCGTCCCCCTGCTCGGTGCGCAGGGTCACGACACCGTCTTCCAGCCCCACCAGGATGCCTTCCAGCTCCCGGCGGCCCTGCTCATCCGGACGGATGAGACGGGCGGCACATTTCTGCCCGGCCAGAAGTTCATAATGCTCGGGGCGGGTCAGGCGGCGGCCCAACCCGGGGCTGCCCACTTCCAGATAGTAGCTCTGGTCAATGGGATCGGCCTGGTCAAGCAGCGGATCGATGGCCCGGGACACGGCCTCGCAGGTGTCGGTGTCCAGCGGTTCGTCCCGGTCGATGAGGACCCGCAGGAACCAGTCCGGACCTTCCTTTTCGAACCGGACATCCCACAGGCGAAGCCCCATCTGTTCCACCACCGGGCGGACAATGGCTTCCACTGCGGCGGCCGCGCCGCCGGGCTGCTGGTGCTTGGCTTTTGCCATAGTAACCCCCTATCACAAAAAGAAAGCGGACCAAACGGCCCACTTTCAGTAAAAAAATCATCATCGAACAGTAAGAATATACCACACCCGCGTACAAAATGCAAGCCTTTTGCGCCTTTTTGCCGCCAAATTGTTATCTTTTGCGGGGCAAAAGGGGTTCAGAACTGCCCCAGAATGGTCAGCAGCTTGTCCAGATTGCGCTCGGTGACCGAAAGGATCAGCACATCGCACCCCGGGTCTTCGGCCAGGGCGGGGGTCATGGTTTCGGGGGCCTGGTACCAGCTGGACGCAAAGCGCTGTTCCAGATACTGCACATAGTACCCGCTGAAGCTGTCACCCACCACCCCCACGGTGCGGGGATCAGACGGGTACAGCTCCGTGTAATTCACGGCGACCAGGTCGTGCTCTTCGGGCAGGACGGTGTACAGGGCCGCCACGTTGGCCAGGTCCCCGGTTTGGATACCGTTGTCCCCCAGCTCATATTGAGAGAACTCCACCGCTTCCAGCCCGGCGGCGGACAACGCTCCGTCCAGGCCGAAGAGGGCCCCCGCGTGGTTCCAGTGGGTGTCGGTCTTGAAATAAAGTGCACTCTTCCCCGCCTGCATCCGGCGCAGCACCTCGGCCCGCAGCGCCTCGTAAGGCCAGCTGATGGCCACCGAAGTGTTTTCGGTCATGTAGGCCACGAAACGGTCGGTGCGGTTTTCCTCGTTGACGATGGGATAGGCGTCGGGCATGAATTCCCGGTAAACCCGGTCCTTGGAGGGCGCCAGGTCCAGCACCAGGGTACATCCCTTCCGGGCCAGGGTGTCGGACAGCCGCTGCAGGGAGGCCGCGGCCGCTGCCAGGGTCTCCTCGCTGTCGAAGGTTTCGGGCAGGCCCTGGTAGTTGGCCACCGGGCGGGCGGCGTCGGGGCCATCCTTATAATAGAGCCAGCCCTCCTTGCCGGGCAGGACCTGGTCGCTCTGGCTGGTGCCGAAGAGGGTGTAGTCGATGGCGGCATCCAGGGCGGTGAGCTGGTACCGGAAGGGCGAATTGTCGGCGATGAACTGATCCAGGCGACCGGGCAATCCGGACAAAGACCCCTGGAACACCTCCGGCAGGGTGGTCAGCAGGCGGTTTTCGTGATTATCCCCCGAAAGCTGCCGGCTGAAGATGTTGAACACCAGAAAGCTGCCGCCCAGAATCAGGCAGAACAGCCCGATGACGAGTTTCTTGGCCATGGTTGTTCCCTCCTCAGAACTGGGCGTAGATAAAGGCGGTATAGTTTCCCGCGGTGGTGCGCATGAGAGACGCGAACAGCAGCAGCGCCACCAGCACCACATCGGCGGCACCGGGGCGGCATTCTCCCCGCAGCCAGGATTTCAGTTTCGGGAAGGCAACCTGCACCGGGCCGCAGAGCAGGATGCCTGCCGCCAACAACAGCAGGGTCTTGGGGTCGGCAAAGGCGGCCAGAGTCATGCCGGGTGCCCCCGCCTGCCAGGTGAGGATGCCCCCCAGGGCGGCCAAGGCCTGCCCCAGGCTGGGGGCGCCGAAGAAGGTGAAGCCCACGAACACGGCCAGCGCCATATAAAGGTGGGCCACCCACCGGGGTGCCCGGTCCAGAGCCTTGCCCAGACCCAGGCGTTCGGCGCCGCTCAGAACACCGTGCCACAGCCCGAAGGCCAGGTAGGACCAGGCCGCCCCGTGCCAGAAGCCTGTGCAGGCGAAGACGATGAGCAGGTTCAGGCAGGTGCGTCCCAGCCCCCGGCGGCTGCCACCCAAGGGAAAGTAGAGGTAATCCCGGAACCAGGCTCCCAGGGTGATGTGCCAGCGGCGCCAGAACTCCCCGACGGTGCGGGACAGATAGGGATAGTCAAAGTTTTCGGGCAGGGGCAGGCCGAACATCTCCCCCAGGCCGATGGCCATATCGCTGTAGCCGGAGAAGTCATAGTACAGCTCCACCGCAAAGGCGGCGTACCCCAGCAGCAGCACCGGACCGGGCAGCCGGGCGGCGTCGGTGCCGCTGACCGCCGTGTACACCAGGGCCAGCTGGTCGGCAATCAGAGTTTTCTTGCCCAGACCCAGCATAAACCGGCGGATCCCCTTGTACATCCGGTCCAGGCTCACCCGACGTTCGGGCGCTTTCGGGTCCAGGGCGGCGGACTGGAATCCGTACCGCACGATGGGCCCGGAACTGACATGGGCGAAGCAGGCAAAATACAGGTAGAGGCGCAGTGGGTTGCGTTCCGGCCGGACGGTGCCCCGGTATACATCCACGCAGTAGCTGATGCCCTGGAAGGTATAAAAGCTGATGCCCAGAGGCAGGGCCAGGGACAGCACCGGCAGTGCCACCCCGGGCAGGGCGTTGACGGTTTCGGCCAGGAAACCGGCGTACTTGAAGAAGCCCAGCAACAGCAGGTCGGCGGCAACCATGGCCCCCAGCCCCCCGCGGCTGGGATGCCTGCCCAGTACCAGCCCGAAGCCCCAGTGCACCAAGGCAAAGGCAACCAGCAGCAGGCTGTAGCGGATACCCGCCCAGGCGCAGAACCCCAGACTGAATACCCCCAGGACCGCATTGCGGGTCCACGCCGGCAGCACAAAATACACTGCCAGGGCCAGAGGCAGAAACACAAACAGAAACTGAACCGAAGAGAAACCCATCCGTACACCGCTTTCCGCTGAGATTGTGGGATTTTGTGTTGATTATACCAGAACTTTGTACCACGGACAAGACAACGGCGGGGCGCGGCCCAAAGCCGCGCCCCGCCGGGTGGTGTTTCAACGTGAAGGAATCAGAACGCCCATTCGCCGTTTTCGAAGATCACCACTTCGGTGCCGTCCTTGCACACACCGGTGATGCGGGTGTCAGGGGCGCCGATCATGACGTCCTCATGGATGGCGGAATCGTTCAGGCCCTTCTCCATGAGCTGGGCCCGGGTCAGCTTGGCGCCGCCCTTGATGTTGGTGGGATAGCCGGCACCGAAGGCGATGTGGCAGGCGGCGTTCTCATCAAACAGGGTGTTGTAGAACAGCACGCCGCTCTGGTTGATGGGGCTGGACACCGGCACAAAGGCGATCTCGCCGATGCGGTTGGCGTTCTCGTCGGTGGTGAGCAGCTTTCCCAGCAGGTCGGCGTTCTTCTCGGCACCGTGCTCGATGACCTGGCCGTCTTTGAAGGTGACGTGCCAGCCTTCGATGAGCTGGCCGTTGTAGACATAGGGCTTGGTGCCGTAGACGGTACCGTTCACCCGGTCACGGTGGGGTGCGCAGAAGACTTCCTCGGTGGGAACGTTGGCGATGAACTCCACCCCGTTTTCGGCCACGCTGGAAGCCCCCTCCCAGGTGCAGTCGTCGGCCAGGCCGATGGTCAGATCGGTGCCGTTGGAGCTCTGCAGACGCACGCGGTCCAGGTTCCAGGCGTTGAGCTGGTCGCGGTGGACCTTGGTCTTGGCCACGTGTTCCTTCCAGGCGGAGACGGGGTCGCCGGTGGTGACGCGGCAGACCTCAAAAATCACCTGCCACAGCTTTTCCATGGCCTCGTCCACCGGCAGGTCCGGGAAGACCTTGGCCGCCCAGGCGGGCGCCGGAATGGCCACCACGCACCACTGGACCCGGTCGTTCATGGTGTATTCCTGCCAGGACTTCATGAAGGTGCGGCGGGCCAGGCTGACCCGGTTCAGTTTGCCCGCATCCAGACCGGCGAAGGCCTCGGGGTCGGAAGCGTGGATGGCCAGGGTGCAGCAGCCGTCCGGGTCCTCGGCGTAATCCAGGTAGCTGCGCAGCTCAAACGGCTTGAGATCACACAGGTCGGCTTCGGCGCCGTATTCCATCTGGATGCGGGACAGGCGCTCGTCCTCCCAGCGGACCACCACATTCTTGGCGCCCGCCTCATAGCCGGCCTTGGCGCAGGCGTGGGCAAACTCCGGCATGGTGACCGGGCAGCGGATGATAAAGTTCTGGCGCGGGCGGACGTTCACGCCCACCTTGACCACAAAATCAGCGTACAGCTGCAGATATTTCTTGTCCATAGTTTGTGTATCTCCTTTTCTCCGCACCCGGAAAAGGCGCGGTGTGTAAGCTCACTGTCTTTCAGTATACACGATGCCCCGCAAAAAGAAAAGACATACCCGGCAAATCCAGGCAATTGCCCCTTGCGAAGCCGCTTTATCACCGCTATACTGAAAGAAAAAAGGAGGGATTCCGCCATGAAAACCGCAAACCGCAATCTGTTGCTTCTGGGCATTCCCGCCCTTCTGCTACTGGTCTTGGGATTTCTTTGGGGCGGCGGCGGAAACCAGATGCTACACACGGCCCATGATATGGTGGAGGAGGCGTCCCACCACGGCGGCTCGGACATGGAAGGCTACGGCGCCCTGGCCCGGATGGCCGGCGCGGGCATGGGCGGCGCCCTTGGTTTTGCCGCCTGGCTGGTGGGCGGCCTGGCCATGATGTACGCCGGGGCCATTCTGGTGCTGAGCGTGGCGGCACGTTTGATCTACGGCAAGACGCCGGGTCGGATCCTGGCCTACCGCATTGTGATGTGCCTGACCTTTGTGGTGCTGCTTATGCCCTACCCCAGCATTCTGCGCACCTTTGTGCTGGCGCTGGCGGGCGGCAGTTTCCTGCCCCTGTGGTTCGGGTATCTGGTGGTCACCCTGATTCTGGCCGTGGTGGGGTGCCGCAACACCTATTCCCGCAAGGTTTATTACTGAACGGCAGTACAAAAGGCTCCCGCCTGTCCGGCGGGAGCCTTTTCTGTTTGTATAGGCAGCAGGGTCAGAATCAGAAGGCCACCTTGGCGGCGATGTAATTCTTCAGCTCGCTGATGGGCATGCGGACCTGCTCCATGGTGTCGCGGTCACGGACGGTGACGCAGTTGTCAGCCTCGGTCTTGTCATCGCCCACGGTCTGGAAGTCCACGGTGATGCACAGCGGGGTGCCGATCTCGTCCTGGCGGCGGTAACGCTTGCCGATGGAACCGGCGTCGTCGAAGTCCACCATGAAGTCCTTGGCCAGCTCGTTGCGGATTTTCATGGCCTTGCCGGACAGCTTCTTGGACAGAGGCAGCACGGCGCACTTGAAGGGAGCCAGGAAGGGATGCAGGTGCAGCACGGTGCGCACGTCCTCCTTGCCCTTGGAGTCGGTGAGATGCTCCTCGTCGTAGGCTTCGCACAGGAAGGCCAGGGCCACACGGTCACAGCCCAGAGAGGGCTCAATGACGTAGGGGATATAATGCTCGTTGGTTTCGGAATCGAAGTATTCCAGGCTTTTGCCGGAAGCTTCCTGATGGCGGCGCAGGTCGTAGTCGGTACGGTCGGCAATGCCCCACAGTTCGCCCCAGTCGGTGAAGGGGAACGCGTATTCGATGTCGGTGGTGGCGCGGGAGTAGAAGGCCAGCTCGGCGGCTTCATGGTCGCGCAGGCGCAGGTTTTCGTCCTTGATGCCCAGGCTCAGCAGCCAGTCGTGGCAGAACTTCTTCCAGTAGGCGAACCATTCCAGGTCGGTGCCGGGCTTGCAGAAGAATTCACATTCCATCTGAGCAGGTGCTGCTGGAATCCTCGGTGACGCCGATGGCGGTCTTGAACATCAGGTTGAACTTGCGGATGGGGGTGAAGTCATGCTTGCCGCACACGGGGCAGACCACCTCGTCGTGGGAGGCGATGAAGGCATCCATCTCGTCAAAGGTCATGGCATCCACGTCCACGCCCTTGCCCTGCTCGCAGTCGGCAATGAGCTTGTCGGCGCGGTGGCGGCTCTTGCAGGCGCGGCAATCCAGCAGCGGGTCAGAGAAGCTGGCCACGTGGCCGGTGGTGACCCAGGTCTGGGGGTTCATGAGGATGGCGGCATCCAGACCCACGTTGTACTGGCTTTCCTGCACGAACTTCTTCATCCAGGCCTTCTTGACGTTGTTCTTGAACTCAACGCCCAGGGGACCGTAGTCCCAGCTGTTGGCCAGGCCGCCGTAGATCTCGCTGCCGGGGTAGATGAACCCGCGGTTTTTGCAAAGGTTGACGATCATGTCCAGAGTCTTTTCACTGTTTTTCACTTTACTCTCCCTCCCGCGTGGCTGGCTGCCACACAAGCGATGTATTCCCATGCCGATACCGGCACAATAGGGCTATTATAGCACATTGCCCCGCCGCGGGCAATAATATAAAAAGGAGCCTCTTCCCTCTTCACAGCAGCTGGGCCGCGATCTGCCGGGCCAGACCCAGCAGCACGGCGGGTTCATCCAGGGTGGGGTCCGCCTGCACCAGCCGGGAAAGCTCCTGCATCACCCGTTCCACCTTGCGGGCCGGAACACCGATGCGTCCCAGTTCCTTCGGGGTGATGCACACCGGCACAAACACCTTGCCGGCGCTGCACAGGGCGTGGGGATTGAAGCCGTAGATCAGGCTGCTGCGTTTCATGGCGGGTTCCTCTTTCGGTGATTTGGGCGCGACGGCGGCGGTCCGCCCGGGAATTTTTCGGCCATATTCGCCCTTTTTTCAAAAAAAGTGTTTATTTTGCGGCCAAAAAATACTATAATCATTATATCATGCATAAAAGCAGAATCAACCTGTCCCCGCCGTGGGCGGCCAGGTATTTTTGAGGTGAGGACCGATGCCTTTTTTCAACACCTATGATCCCAGACTGCTGGACAACGTCAAACACGTGCACCTGATCGGCTGCGGCGGTTCGGGCATGTATCCCCTGATCCAGATCCTGCACACCCGGGGACTGACCCTGTCCGGTTCCGACGTGGAGGAAACCAAGATCACCGAATCCGAGCGTGCCATGGGCATGACCGTGACCCTGGGCCACGACGCCGCCAACATCCAGGGCGCTGACCTGGTGGTGTACAGCGCCGCCATCCACGACGACAACCCCGAACTTTCCGCCGCCCGTGCCCACGGCATCCCCGCGGTGGAGCGCAGCGTGCTGCTGGGCTATGTGAGCCGGATGTATCCCATGACGGTGGGCGTGTCCGGCACCCACGGCAAGACCACCACTTCCGGCATGATCACCACCATGCTGGAGCTGGCCGGCAAGGACCCTGCGGCGGTCATCGGCGGCAAACTGCCCCTGATCCACGGTTACGGCAAGGCCGGCAGCGGGCAGACCGCGGTCATCGAGTCCTGCGAGTACCACGAGACCTTCCTGCATCTGACCCCCTACATCGGTGTGATCCTGAACATCGACAACGACCATCTGGAATACTACCACACCATGGGCAAGCTGAAGCTGGCTTTCCAGAAGTTCGCGCTGCTCTCCCGCACGGTGGTCTTCAACATGGACGATCACAACACCGTGGATGTGGTCAACTCCATCGACCGCCCGGTGCTCTCCTTCGGCATTGAGGAGGAAGCCCGCTTCCGCGCGGTGAACATCCGGGAATACCGTCCCGGCTTCTACGAGTTCGACGTCAACGAGCTGGACGATCATTTTGCCCACCTGCGTCTGGGCGTGCCGGGCTACCACAACATCTACAACGCCCTGGCCATGTGCTGCTGCGTGCGGCCCCTGGGCCTGACCCCTGCCGACGCCGAGCGCGCCGCCGAGAATTTCAAGGGCACCGGCCGCCGCTTTGAGGTCAAGGGCGAGACGCCTTCCGGCGCCGTGGTGGTGGATGACTACGCCCACCATCCCGCCGAGCTGGCCGCCACCCTGGCCACCGCCCACAAGATGGACTACGACCGCATCATTGCGGTGCACCAGCCCTTCACCTACAGCCGCACCAAGGCCCTGATGGACGACTTTGCCAAGGTGCTGGGCACTGCCGACGTCTGCGTGCTGCTGCCCATCATGGGCAGCCGTGAGGTGGACGACGGCAGCGTGCACACCGAGGACCTGGCCGCCAAGATTCCCGGCAGCGTGGTGGTTGACGGGCTGGAGAGCGCCGCCGCCTGGGTGCGCGAAAACACCGGAAAGGGCGACCTGGTGGTCTGCATGAGCTGCGGCGATCTGTACAAGGCCGCCGACCTGATGGTGGAATGAGTTTTCCACCAAATTCCCATAAACAGTGAAAAAAGGGGCTGTTGCAAAATAGCCTAAAAAAATGAGATAGACATTCCCGAAAGGGTTTGCCTATCTCATTTTTTTGT